>Ga0163150_10007166_pt1 | contig 13278 bp, 11 predicted proteins | sample OliLakLV19P2IB_FD_148628 | JGI IMG/M metagenome (GOLD analysis project Ga0163150, IMG submission 148628) | Freshwater microbial mat bacterial communities from Lake Vanda, McMurdo Dry Valleys, Antarctica - Oligotrophic Lake LV.19.P2.IB | ecosystem: Environmental > Aquatic > Freshwater > Lake >...
AGCGTATTCATTTTCATATAGGCACAAACCGATTGAGGGCTCGCCGGAATAAAAGTTTTTTTCGGATGATCGCGTTGCATGCGATATAAAATTCCCGTCTCAGTCGCGATAATAAATTTATCTGCCTTGGACTCACCCACATAACGAATCATCCCTTCGGTTGAAAGAATTTTATCGGCGAGATGCATCGACTTGGTGAGACAACCACACTCTGGATGCATCAAAAACTCCGCATCCGGGTGGACCTTACGCAAAGCATTGATTTCAGAGGCTTGGATGAGCGTATGGGATGGACAATAGCCTTTCCAAATCGTCATATTCTTTCGGCCTGTTTCTTTTTGAACAAAGGATCCCAAATAAAAATCTGGAATAAAAAGAATTTCTTTATCGGCAGGAATCGCCCTCACAACATTCACCGCATTCGCCGAAGTACAGCAATAATCGCTCTCTGCCTTGACGGCGGCGGAAGTATTCACATAGGCCACAACAATGCCGTCAGGATGATTTTTTTTCCACTCACGCACTTGCTCGGGCTTAATCATATCCGCCAAAGAACATCCCGCAGCGAGGTCAGGCACAATGACTTTTTTGTCAGGGCATACGATGCTTGCGGTTTCAGCCATAAAGTGAACGCCTGCAAAAAGAATTACTTCGGCATTGGTTTTAATGGCCATTCGCGCTAAGCCCAGAGAGTCGCCCAGAAAATCTGCAACAGCTTGCACTTCACCCGCTTGGTAGCTATGCGCCAAGATAATGGCATTTCTCTTTTTCTTGAGATCCGCGATTTCTTCCTGAATTGAATTGTAGAGTTTGCTACTCATTTTATTTTTAATTGCGGCAGACTCGCTGAGGTCTGCCGTTTATATATCCTGGCTCTGGGCTATGCCCAACCGCTGGTTAATATGCCTAGGCGTTGAGAATTTGTTCGCGACGTTCTATTTTTTTCTCTTCGCGAGCGATTTGATTTTTCTGGCCAAGCTCGGTAAGCTCCTTTGAAATCGCCATCGAGCAGAACTTCGGCCCACACATCGAACAAAACTCAGCTTCTTTAAAATAATCATCCGCAAGAGTTTCATCATGCAACTTCTGAGCATGCTCAGGATCCATCGAAAGACGAAATTGCTCTTTCCAATCAAAAGTAAAACGCGCCTTCGATAATGCATCATCACGATCTCGTGCATTCGGACGCTTGCGCGCAATATCCGCTGCATGCGCTGCAATTTTATAAGCAATCACGCCTTGTTTGACATCATCCAAATCTGGAAGTCCCAAATGTTCACGCGGAGTCACGTAACACAACATTGCCGCACCCGCTTGACCGGCAATCGCCGCGCCAATGGCTGACGTGATGTGATCATAACCCGGAGCAATATCCGTCACGAGCGGCCCGAGAACGTAAAAAGGCGCTTCATGACAAACTTTGATTTGTTTTTCGATATTCATCGGAATTTGATCCATCGGAACATGCCCCGGACCTTCCACCATCACTTGAACATCATGCTCCCAAGCCTTGAGCGTTAACTTGCCCAGAGTTTCAAGCTCTGCGAATTGACCTTCATCACTTGCATCCGCTAAACAACCTGGTCGCAATCCATCGCCCAAGCTAATCGTGACGTCATAGCGTTTGCAGATTTCAAGCAAACGATCATATTCGGTATAAAGAAAATTTTGCTTATGGTGACGCAAACACCATTGCGCCAAAATCGCGCCACCACGACTTACAATGCCGGTCAAACGCTTTGAAAGTAGCGGCAAATGCTCAATCAAAACACCCGAGTGAATCGTCATATAATCAACACCCTGCTGAGCTTGTTTTTCGATGACATCAAACATAATGTCGGCAGTCAATTCTTCAGGAATTCCGCCCACCGCTTCAAGCGCTTGATAAATGGGAACCGTTCCAACCGGGACAGGACTATTTTGAATGATCGCAATACGCGTCTCATCTAACTGCGCGCCCGTTGAAAGATCCATGACGGTATCTGAGCCATATTTCAAGGCGAGACGAAGTTTATGAATTTCTTTTTCGATATTGGAAGTCACCGCGGAGTTACCAATATTCGCATTAATTTTACATTTGGAATTAATCCCAATCGCCATCGGTTCAAGATTGGCGTGATTAATATTGGCCGGAATCACCATGCGGCCACGCGCGACTTCGGAGCGGATCAATTCGGCGGTTACGTTTTCGCATTGAGCGACAAATTCCATCTCAGGCGTGATGACGCCTTGGCGAGCATAATGCATCTGAGTTTGGTTGCGATTTCCAGCACGCTTTTCAAGCCATTCTGTTCTTAATGCCATAACCAAGCCTTTCTTATCTTAAGGGATAAGGATATTCCAAGTTTCGTGAAAAAAAATGCCTCCTTTTGGGACTTCTCGAAACAGCCGAAAAGGAGGTGTTAAAACATATTGAATGAGAGCAATTTGATGACGCGTATCTTACCCGCCAGCCCCTCTTTTGTCCACTGGCGGGACCTGAAAGGCATGGGATTGATAACAAAAGTTAGTAGAAAGCTTTTCTTGTGAGACACCGGAATCCCACTAAGCAATAGGACGAACGTTAAGCTTTGTCGTCGCGGCGCTCGCGGATGTGATGTCGCACGTCAATTCCCTGCTTCAAATAGATTACGTCTTCAGCAAGATTTGTGGCGAGGTCAGCAATGCGCTCAAAATTATGGGACGCAAGAATCAAACAAACCCCCACCTGCGCTTGATCGGGATGTGCCTTAATCGCCTTCAAAATATCAATGGCGATTTTATCGTCGATGTCATCCACAGCATCATCGGATTCCAGAATTTTTTTTGCTTTTACCAAATCAGCGTCCATGAAAGCATTGATCGCATCACGTACCATCATGAGAACATGCTGATACATCTGCCGGAAATCATCATACGGAATTAACGTAGGCTGCCCATTCACATAAAGAGCCTTTTGCGCAATATTCACGGCTTGATCCCCCATACGCTCAAGATCATTCGTGATTTTCAAAATCATTGTCAGGAGACGCAAGTCACTCGCGGCGGGCTGATAAAGAGCAATAAATTCATGCCCAAGCTCATCAATTTCAATTTCATAAACATTAATTTCTTGATCGCGCTGAACAACGAGCTCGGCTTTATTAGAGTCGCGTTCAAACAGAGACATCGCAGAGTTGGCAATCGCCTCTTCCACCAAAAGCCCCATCTTAAGAAGCTTGCCTTTGATTTTTAAAATTTCGTCGTCAAAATGTCTTTTCATGATGAGTCTTTCCACCTTTGTTTAAGTATCTCGAATATTCTATTCCAATTTTATGCCGCGAGCAATCATACAAAGCCAAACTTACGTACTTTTTACATGACGCAGAAACTCTGCGTCATCCCTGCGAAAGCAGGGATCTTAGAATCAAGTCCGTCCGGAATATTTAAATTGGTCTGGTCTTTGGAATAGTTCTTCCCCTGCTCAAGCAGTCCTCACTCCTCACTTCGTTCATCGCTGCGGATACTCGCATGGGAAAAACTATTCCAAAAACATCCGCTCTGGAGGGGGTGGGGGCTTAAAGCAGAGAAACTCGATTTAAAAATCTAGTCATTCGAAGGCGCATCATCACCGTCGGAACAAAAGGCATCAAGCTATGCAACGCTCGTTTCCCGTTATATCTTCTTCTGGCTCGACAAGTCCGCGCCAGAATAAAAACTTTTCGAACATACCGCTTTTTCTATCGCTGTTTTACAGAGATAGAAATACATATGAAAGGTAACTACTTAGAAAAAGCAGAAGCCTGTTGCGCATGAAGTGAACAATGCACTTCGAAAAACCCAATTTTCGCCGCCTTGTTTCTCCGCTTTAAGCCTCCACCCCACACATGCGAAGAAGGCTCTGAGTGGGACATTTCAGTTTTCGAGTTCTGAGCGAAGCATCAGCTGTCTGAGAAAACGGGAATGTCCCGCTCTGAGCCCAGTCCCACATTTTTTAAAATTAAAAACGCAGACACACCAAGCAAAGCAGTTGTCCTTTTGTTCAAGCTTGCAATTTCAAACCTGCTTCTTATAATGAACTCGAATTCATTTCTTCCTTTAACAAATGGAGCCAGCATGCGCGCAGCGATATTTGAGACAACGATCGAAAAAATTATCCCTTTATGCGATGATCTCAAACATTTCACGCTTCGCTTCAAGCCGACTGATCATTGGGAACACGAAGCTGGTCAATTCGCTAATGTCATTGCTGACGACGCGCCTCAACTTCCCGGCGGAAAAACTTTAAAGCGTGCCTACTCCATTGCTTCTTGGCCCTCGCAAAAAGGGACGCTCGAACTCTTTTGGAAAAAAGTTGAAAATGGACCGATGACGAGCGGCTATCTCGCTCACAAAAAAGAAGGCGACAAACTCAAAATTCAAGGCCCGCTTGGTCACTTTACGGTGAAGCAACCTTTGCCTAAAACCATTTACTTTGTTTCGACCGGAACAGGCTTCGCCCCTTTTCGCGCCATGATTTATGACTTACTCGAAAAGAAAGCAGACGTGAATTTGGTTAATCTTTACGGCAACCGTTACGAAGACCAAGTTTTTTATAAAGATGATTTAGACCAACTTGAAGCCGCCAACCCCCGCCTCAAAAACATCATGACCGTCTCGCGCCCAAAAACCTGGAAAGGCGAAAGCCGTTATGTACAGATGGTTTTAAAAGACCTCATTAAACCCGGCGACAGCGCCCACGTTTACATTTGCGGACTGACTGATATGATTCTTGCAGTGGAAAAAGTTGCTCAAGAGGCGGGGTTGAAAACCAAAGAGTCTGTCTTCTACGAAAAGTACGACTAGCCCTTCCTTAAAATTTAAATTGCGCTTAGCAATTTAAAAACATTCCTCAGGGCTGTGCCCCGTCTCAAAATGTAAAAGGAAGAGGCCTGGCGATTCCTTGGACTAAAGACGGAAGACCACAGACTGAAGACCTTCCAAAAAAATCTGCTCCTCCTAAATCCTGCACTTTTATAACGGAGAGAATCCTTTAGGAGAAATTTATATGCCCCAGTTGCTTAAGGAATCGCCATTAATTGCCGTGCCCAGATATCGCAAAAAACAAATGTCGCGATGGACGAAGGTAATAGTTTTTAAAAATTTATTATTTTTACGAAACTTTCTGGGCAACGACTATTAAAGATTGTCCAATAAGGGGTTTGCTCCACCTTTCAATCCATGCCAAAAGAGGAACAATCCGATCGAGACTCGCACAAACTTTAGAATTAAGCTGTTTTTGTCTAAAAATTTTCGCGCTCAGAAACCATGTTAAGATTCCGAAAAAGTTAAAATACTCCATCCGAGAAATCGACCAACCTGCATCATGCATGCATGCAGAAAGTGTTTTCCTTGTATAGCGCCGATAATGTCCGGCCATTTCATCTAAAGAGCCATACAATTCTTTCAATGCGGGCACAAATAAAATCAACTTTCCCTGCGTCTTTACAAGACGCCCTATATTTTTCAAAGCCTGAACATCATCTTCAACATGCTCCAGAACATTAAAGCAGGTCACTGTATCCACTGACTCTTCAAATCTCGTAAAATTCTCTTTGGAGATGTCCCATCTAACTATTTGCACTTCGGGAATAAGGCGAAAACGGGCTTCTAAATATCCTGTCATCACTTCCGACATATCACTTAAAATTATTTTTCTCTTTGGATTTTTTAGAAATAAATCTAAGAAATCGCCCAACCCACTTCCTGTATCGAAAACAATTTCTCCTAAATCATTTTCTATTTTTTTAAAAATCCATTCACGGTAACGTGGCGCATAGCCTACCGCATGAAGCGCCTGAAAAAGCTCTGCATCGCTCATGCAGCAGTCCGATGAAAGAAAAAACACGCGTACATATGGATCGCGCGAAACCAATTCATCTTTTTTCCATCTTTTTTGGGACGGGCAAAATAATCAATTGGCACTTCTTTAATGGCAGCTCCTCTTCTTAACAGTTTTGCAGTGAGCTCCGCATCACCGCCAAATCCATCCGATGAAACAGATATTTGATCAAAGAGCTTCCGTGAAATAACTTTGTATCCCGTATTAACATCCGTCAAAGCAGCAGAATAATAAAGATTGACGCTCCATGTGTTAAAAATATTTGCGGCCCTTATAAACGGATTCATACCATCTATTCTTCCCAAAAACCGCGATCCAAAAACAACCGAAACCTCTCCCCTGACAACTGGTTCCAGCAACCGTTCATAATGAGTTGGATCATATTCAAGATCGGCGTCTTGAAAAAGAAGATAGTCTCCTCGAGATGCAGAAATACCAGCGAGCAGAGCCGCTGTTTTTCCCCGGTTTCGGCTGAAAGAAATCGTTTTTACGGGAAAGCTATTTTGCAACGACTGAATTGCGGCATATGTGCCATCTGTTGAGCCATCGTTGACGACAATAACTTCCCGCTCAACGGAAGGAGGGAGAGGCGCTTCACACGCTTTCTCAATAATTTTCGAGATCGTGAGTTCTTCGTTATAAACAGGAATGATGATGCTGATTTTCAAAAATTTCCTAGCGGAAAAGAGTTTTGACGCGGGGCCGAGTTAAAACAAAAATGACAACAAGTGCACAAAAGATTTCCCAAACGACAATGGCCGCCACACAGATTATTGTAAAATCCTCCAATATAAAGCCTGTAAGCCCCATGTCTCTAAAAGCTTGAATCGCTGTATCAAAATTTAAAAAAGTATTTCCTGAGGCATGCATTTTTGTATTAAGTGCATTCACATGCTGCAAAAAACCTTGATAAGGATGTTTCCAATAAGCTACAGCGATAGTCCCAGCCGCAAGTAGGAGTGCTGATTTTCTGAAAATTTCCTTATGGGATAGAATTCCTATGCCCACAGCCAAGCCTAAAAAACGCACTCCCCAAGAAATAATATAACGGAACTGAATCGTGCTTTCCGAATACTGCTGAAACAAATACCGGTAATAAGAATAATCAAGAAGCGCTGACATTTGACTAAAAGTGGTGACGACATACCCCACACCAATCAAAACGATCATTCTATCTGCTCGCGACGTTAATGGAGGTTGTTTACTCAACTGGGGTGCGTACTTTTCTTTTGATTGATTTTTCATATGAAAATATTCTCATACATGTGTCTCGTTAAAAATAAACGTCCATTCAAAAAAACTGCAACCATCCAAATCTGCCCTTAATATCATCAAAATACTTCCAAAATATCGAATTCAAATTTTAAAAAAATTATACTCCCGCTTCGACTCCAAACAAAAGGAAAAACTCCTGGTTGCAAACAAGAAACTATTGGGGTCAGTCCCTACAGCCTTCGTCGTCAAGGACAGATTCCTCAACAAGGAAAACCAGACTTTATTTTTTAAGGGGAAGACCAGAAAGCTGAGTGAGCAAATCTTGTCGCGAACCATGCGGCAGCAAAGTAATCTCCGCTCCGCCGTCGAGGAGCTGTTGGGTTTCGAGCATTTCGAAAAGGGTTTCGGAAACGTCTTTGTCTTGCGCGATGGCTTTCAGCGTGTCGCCGACGATTTCGGAGCGAATTGCGACAGCACGAGCGAACTCAACGGCAGCTTCTTTTTCGGCGGTGCTTGCGATAATGCTGACTTGGTTTGCGCCGTCTTGACGAATGGCGGATGTCACCTGCCGTAAACGATTGACGACTTTTTCTTCGATTTGTTTGACCATGCCTTTGTCGCGAAAATGCACTTTTCGAATATAAATTGAGCCCACTTTATAGCCCCACTCCGCCGCGCCCGCAAAAATTTGATCGCGCACGGTTTTACTCATCGTGTGGCGATTTTCAAGCATGGCTGAAAGCTTCATATTGCTGAGACAGCGAATGGTGGCGTTGTTGACATTGGCGCGCAAAGATCCACGCGGATCCGTGTTTTTAAAAACATGCGCAACAGGATCTTGAATCACCATTTCATACCAAACGCCAATCCCCATCGGAGCACCTTCTTCGGAATTGACCGGATTGCTGCGCGCGTACTCTTGATCGAGACGAAAGTCACGCACATGACATTGCCCAAACAGATTCACAATCAAGGCGCCGGGGCCAATTTCAACCCACAAAAAATGAATCCCGGGTTTTCTAATGACGCCTAAAACATTCCCGAAAAGAACATAAACGCGAGCCTCGTTTTCATTCACAATCGTGTAAAAACCAATCAGCTTCAAAAAGCCAAAGAAAAAAGATTCTGCAATAAAGCAAAAGATCGTGACACCGACAATCACACCCAGGATTGGAGCACTTTCAAGTGAACTCAAGAGACCACCCTTAAAATAATAAATTGCAGTTGTTCCGAAGGAGCAAAGCTAAACATCACTGCAAGTGATGTCATTTGCCTGCCTCTACGATAATTTTTTTCGCCTGACCAAATAACTTCAATTTGATGTTACGCAAGTAAAGCCGTAAAGCATCGGGGCCATTTTTTTTCATAATCACAAGTTGGTCAGCAAGCTGCTTGAGAAGTTGAACTTCCGCCTGCGCTTTAAGAGTTTCAATTTCAACGGCGCGCTTGGACTGCACAATTTTTTGATCGGCTGATGCCTGAGCGATACTGATCTCGGAGGAAACCTGATTGTGCGCGGTGTTAATCGCCGCCAACGCAGATTCGACTTCGGCCGGTGGATCAATTTCTGTGATTAAAGCGGCATCAAGTTGAATACCATAACGCGCAATCGACGAAAGACACTCTTCTTCCATCTGACGATTGAGCTCGCTTAAATTTTTACGAATATCGTTGATCGAAATTCCTGGAATATGGCTTGAGGCAGAAAGGGCTTCGGAGGCAACAGTGCGTGCAGGCGCTTCAAAGTTAGAAATACGCTCACGCAAAACGGAGACGAAATAACCCATGACATGCGAAATGGGGCGCTTGACGCCAAACACACAAGCATATAAATTTTTTTCACTTACCGCATAACGAATTTGCCCTTTCAGCCCCGTATTCAATTGATCCTTGGTGACGGCTTCAAGCACGGTACCCTCTTGATTCGCTGAAGGAGAATCAGGATCATAAGCAATATTCACCGTTTGGGTGGCAACCGAAACCTTATAAACTTTTTGCCATGGAAACTTGAAATGAAGCCCTGGCGGCGTGACATGCAAAAGCGGATAAACATAGCGTTCTTTTTCATCATCGCGGAGAGTTTCAGACATTGGATCATCGAGCGTAGTTTTGTCGCCAAACCTAGGGGCTTTTCCGAAAGAAGTGACAATCGCACGCTGATTTTGATCCACCGTATAAAAACCGGAAATCAAACAACGGAGAACAAACCAAATAAAGAAACCGAGAATAATTGCTAAACCAATAGACATTTTTTATTTTCTCCAACCAAAACAAACCTGCGCGGATGACCTTGGGTCAACCGCGTAGGTTAATAATCCTAGTAACGGTAATGTTCAGACTTGTACGGACCATCAACTGACAAATCAAGATACTTTGCTTGAGCAGGTGTCAGCTTTGTCAACTTTACGCCAATCTTTTCAAGATGGAGACGCGCAACTTCTTCGTCTAACTTCTTAGGCAAAACATAAACGCCTGGCTTATAAGTATCTTTGTTTTTCCAAAGATCAATTTGCGCGAGTGTCTGATTTGAAAAACTGTTGCTCATTACAAACGACGGATGCCCTGTCGCACAACCGAGATTAACTAAGCGTCCTTCCGCGAGCAAGAATACTTCGTTTCCGCCCGGAAACTGATACTTGTCAACTTGCGGCTTAATATTCGTGTGCTTGATCCCGGGAAAATTAACCAGTTTTTCTACTTGGATTTCGTTATCGAAATGTCCAATGTTAGCAATCACGGCTTGATCTTTCATCTTCTTGATATGCTCAATAGTGATGACATCCACATTGCCGGTCGTTGTAATATAAATATCCCCACGGCCCAATGTGTCTTCGAGCGTCGTCACTTCATAGCCTTCCATCGCGGCTTGAAGCGCATTAATCGGATCGATTTCAGTCACAATGACACGCGCGCCCTGACCACGTAAAGATTGCGCAGACCCTTTACCGACATCACCATAACCGCAAACAACCGCAACCTTACCCGAGATCATCACGTCGAGAGCGCGATTGAGACCGTCCACAAGGGAGTGACGGCAACCATACAAATTGTCAAACTTTGATTTGGTTACGGAATCATTGACGTTAAAAGCAGGAACCAAAAGCTTTTTATGCTCATGTAATTTGTAGAGACGATGAACACCCGTTGTGGTTTCTTCGCTGACACCACGCCATTCTTTGACCATTTCGTGCCAACGAATCGGATTTTCAGCATGAACTTTTTTAAGCAAATCTTTGATGACTTTTTCTTCATGCGAACCGGACTCAGAATCAACCCATTTGTCGCCATTTTCAAGCTGATAGCCATTATGCAAAAGCAACGTAACGTCGCCGCCATCATCCACAACAAGTTGAGGTCCTTTGCCATCTGGGAATGAAATCGCTTGATCCGTGCACCACCAATATTCTTCGAGAGTCTCACCTTTCCAGGCAAAAACAGGCACACCAGATTTAGCAATCGCTGCTGCGGCGTGGTCTTGTGTTGAGAAAATATTGCAGCTCGCCCAGCGCACATTCGCTCCAAGCGCAGTCAAGGTTTCAATCAACACTGCGGTTTGAATCGTCATGTGAAGTGAACCTGTAATACGCACATCCTTCAACGGTTTACTGGGTGCATACTGTTCACGAATCGACATCAACCCCGGCATTTCTTTTTCAGCAATTTGGATTTCTTTACGTCCCCAATCTGCTAAAGAAAGATCTGCTACTTTAAAATCTTCACCTGCGCGTGTCATTGTTTTCACTTAAACTCCTTATTCTCCATTAACATTGTGTGTCGTTCCTGCGAAAGCAGGAACCTGATATCCCCTTCGCGGGGATGACGAAAAAACCGTCAAACGGTGGCTAGTTTTTTAGAATCTAAAATTTTTTTTAGTTCGGCAGCTTTGTCTGTCTTTTCCCAACTAAACTCGGCGCGCCCAAAATGTCCATATGCGGCGGTGGGCTGATAAATGGGATGCAACAAATCGAGGGTCTTGATAATACCGCGTGGCGTAAAATCAAAAATCTGGCGCAAAGCAACTTCGATTTCCTCTTCGGGATAAGAACTCGTTCCAAAAGTATCCACTTTAAGAGATGTCGGCTCCGCAACGCCAATCGCATAAGAAACTTGGATTTCACAACGTTTTGCTAAACCCGCTGCAACAATGTTTTTGGCAGCATAGCGGCAAAAATAAGCTGCGGAGCGATCCACTTTCGACGGATCCTTCCCGGAAAAAGCACCGCCGCCGTGACGACCCATGCCGCCATAAGTATCCACGATGATTTTGCGCCCTGTTAAACCGGTATCACCATGCGGTCCGCCGATTTCAAAACGTCCGGTTGGGTTGATAAAAATCTTGGTCTTGGCATCAAGAAATTTAGCGGGAATAACCGTCTTGATCACTTGCTCAGTGACATCTTTTTTGATTTGCTCAAGGCTTACATTGGCGTCATGCTGCGTGCTAATCACAACCGCATCTACTCGCAAGGGAGCACCGTCTTTATATTCAATCGTGACTTGGCTTTTGCTGTCAGGACGCAAATATTTGATGGTTCCTGCTTTGCGCAATTGTGCCAACTTTTGCACCAACTGATGCGAAAGTTGAATCGGAAGCGGCATAAGCTCGGGAGTTTCATCGGTGGCATAACCAAACATCATGCCCTGGTCACCGGCTCCGCCTGTGTCAACGCCCATCGCAATGTCAGGAGACTGAGCATGCAACTTTACTTGAATTTCGCATGTCTTGCCGTTAAAGAAAACATCGTCGGAGTTGTAGCCGATTTTCTGGATCACTTCGCGGGCAATTTTTTCAACATCCACACGTCCCTGACTTGTCACTTCACCGGCAACAGTTACGTGATGAGTGGTTGCGAGTGTTTCGCAAGCGACGCGCGACTTTGGATCTTGTTTCAAAAATGCATCCAAAACTGCATCAGAAATCTGATCGCAAACTTTGTCAGGATGACCTTCACTGACAGATTCGGAAGTAAAAAAATAATTTCTAGGCTTCATGGAATTCCTCTGTTTTGAGCTTAAGCTAATATAACGCGCTGGCAATTATTATGGGACTCAGCACCCAAATCAAGCGGTTTTTTCGGAGGCTTTAATCCGCTCAATCACTTTGATGGACAAAGGGTCTTCTTTGCTGAGTAGCGCCAATTCATAGCTAGTCCAATCCCCTAGCATAATAAGAGCAAAAACCTTAGCCAAAAGAGCGTTTCCGGAGGTAGGAATAAGCATCGCCATGGCTCCGCTTTTTTTCATCCAATTCACCGCAACGGCTCGTTTTTTGGCAAGCCACTTGGGCTCAGAAACATCCGTAAAAAAAACACCGAGCGAATGCCGGATCATGACTGAGGGATCATGCCAACCCTCGACTTCGTGGTGAAAAATTTCAGGAATAGATCCACAGCCTGTCAATGTCTTGGCATTTTCCGCAAACTGTGTTTTCCAACGCAGCGCCACGGGCTCTAAAAAAGCGCCGCCATAAAAACGAATGTTCTTCCCTTTAAATTTTCGGGCAAGCGCTTGAGCTTGTTTGCGTGGAAAATTCTCAACCACATCAAAAACTTCTTCCCAGTCTTGAACGGGAATAGAAATCCAACCCGCATTCACAAAAAAAGCCATCAGCGAAAAAGTTAAATAACCAATTGCACAACGCGGTGGAAAGCCTTCCGGAAGCGGCATTTGAACATAGCCCTTTTTTTGACAAGCTTTGGCGAGCCATCCACCCGAAGTTTGAGCCATAATGGGAACACCTCGACGCTCCGCTTCTTCAAAAAGAGATTTCATCTCAAGCGTATTGCCCGAATAACTTGAAATCACCACCAAGGTGGATTTATCAACCCATGCGGGCAAACGGTAGTCACGCAAAACAGTCCAGGGACGATTCGAGGATTGATCAAAAAAAACTTTGAGGATGTCGCCACTAATACCGGAGCCTCCCATACCGCAATAAATAATCTTCTTAATTTGCGTTTGGAATTTTTTGGGAAAAGGAATGCTTGTGCCGATTAAAAAGGCATCGCGCACTTGCCGGGGCAAACTCTCCAAATAGGAAAGCATCATTCGACGGCGAGCTCTTTACAGTAGATCTGAACCTGATCGTCTAAATACTTTCTGATTTCTTCAGACGTTCTCAACTGAAGTGCTTTCTCAGCAATTTTCTTAGCGTCTTCAAAGCGAATCGAACGAATCGCCTTTTTGATTTTAGGCAAACTCACGGGGCTGGCACTTAATTCATC
>Ga0163150_10007173_pt1 | contig 13272 bp, 7 predicted proteins | sample OliLakLV19P2IB_FD_148628 | JGI IMG/M metagenome (GOLD analysis project Ga0163150, IMG submission 148628) | Freshwater microbial mat bacterial communities from Lake Vanda, McMurdo Dry Valleys, Antarctica - Oligotrophic Lake LV.19.P2.IB | ecosystem: Environmental > Aquatic > Freshwater > Lake >...
GATATATATAGCGTGCGCGGAAGCGAACTGAGGGGCCAGTTTTGGCAGCAACAGGCTGGACCGTTTGGCCGGTTATTGTGGCTAGTGACAATGTGTCGAACCGGGCCATGCGGCTGAATTTGAAATTGCGAATTTGAAGATCACTCGGCAAATTGTGAGCTTATAGCAGCCCGGCAGAACTGCCGGTGGCCGCAGAATGCCCGCAGGATTGCAATTGCACCGGTTGTGGCGAATGATTGTTTGCGGTTTGTGGATTGTGTCAGGCGGTACAGTTGGAAATCAGCAAGCCAATGAATAAACGTGCGACTCAAGCAGGCCCGGTGGTACTGACAGCGATCGCGCTGTCGGCTGTCACGCTGTGCGCGGTCGCGTTGTCTGTTCCAGAAGCCTGCGACTGGCAGACGGTCCTGGCACGTGTCGGCTTTTTTCGAGATGGAATGATTTCCGTAGCGAACGGCACTTCGGGTCATTCGCCGGACGGTGTGGGAGACACCTCTCGCGAACCGCCTTTCTCCAATGACGCTGCATTGTTGGTCAGCGAGCAAGACTCGCGCTCGGTCAACCAGCAAAATGCCCCCAGCACCGCGCAGCGCTCCGCAGATCGGATTGGCCCGGCTGGACGCGCTGCAGTGATGTCTGGCAGTGGTACAACATCTTCACGCCGCATCAAAGGTGAACCGCAGCAGGTTCGCCAGGCGACTGCTACTTCCAGCGAGCCGCGCGATGCATCGCTGATTTTTGCCGGCGGAGCACCAACCTCCGTCGATGAGCTGCGGGGCATGCAAAAAGTCATGCAGACGCTTTCGGCCAAGGTGCAACCAGCCACGGTCAGTGTCCGCGTTGGACTGGCGCAAGGGAGCGGAGTCATTATCGATAAGGAAGGGCACGTCCTGAGCGCAGCGCACGTGGTGGGCGCTCCTGGTCGGGATGTGGTTTTCATTTTGCATGATGGTCGCCAGGTACGTGGCCGCACGCTGGGGTGCAACTACGATCTGGACGCCGGCCTGATGAAGATTACCGATCGCGGTGATTGGACGGTGGCCGAGATGGGAGACTCGAACAATTTGCAGATCGGGCAATGGTGCCTGGCTACGGGGCACCCGGGGGGCTATCAGCGAGGTCGCACAGCGGTTGTCCGTTTTGGACGCATCTTGAATAATCTGGCGTCGCTGGTCGCGACCGATTGCACGCTGGTTGGTGGCGATTCGGGCGGGCCGTTGTTTGACATGGATGGCCGTGTCATCGCCATCCACAGTCGAATTGGTAATTCGCTTTCCGCCAATATACACGTGCCGATTTCGGCCTATCGCGATAGTTGGGAACGATTGAAAAACAGTGACGCCTGGGGCACTCAGACCAGCAGCGGGCCATTTATCGGCGTGGTTGGTGACGAAAAAGCGACCAATGCGACGATCGCCGCCGTGAATTCGGGCAGCCCCGCCGAGCGTGCTGGGATCCGCGCCGGAGATGTCATCACGCGGTTTGCAGGGGAAGAAGTGACAACGTTTGAAAGTTTATCCAAGCTGGTTCGGAAGCAGGACGCTGGAGAAACCGTGCCGGTCGTGGTTCAACGCGGTTCGACGACATTAAAGCTGACGGTTTTGATCGGCGATCGCTCGGATTGAGCTAGTGGCACACAACATGGCGGCCTGCGATAATGATTGAATGGATTGAGTAGAGGCAACGGTACTATAGATTTTGACTACATTGATGCCTGATGGATGGTGAAGCAAGTGAAGCGTGAATTGACGATCCGAAAAGGACTATCCGTTCTGTTAGCGTTAGCGCTGGCCGGCACAATCGAGTCGCCGCTCGGTCAACCTACCCCGTCCGAGGCGCGCGCGGCCGAACCGCCGCAGCCCGTGCGGAAGGATTCTTCGCGCCAGGGTGTCCTCTCCCTGATGGATCAGCATTTGCAGCGCCGTGGCATTCGCTATCCGGTCGAGATCGGCCGCAACCATACCAAGGTTAAGGAAGCCTTCTTGGGCGTAGTTGCCAAGGCCAACGAGAGTACTGTGCAGATCCTCTGCGACGATCAACTGGCGGCACTCGGTACCGTCGTTGGCCGAAATGGATATATCCTGACCAAGGCCAGCGAACTGACCGGCAAGATTGCTTGCCGACTGCGTGACGGTCGCAAACTGGAAGCACAACTCGTTAGTTCGCATTCCGCCACGGACCTGGCGCTCTTGAAGGTCGAAGCGACTGGGCTGAAAGAAATCCAATGGGCTTCTCCCGAGGTGCCAGCGATTGGTAGCTTCTTGGCCACAGCCTCTCCACGGGACGACGTGCTGTCGATTGGCGTGGTGAGTGTGGCCCCGCGTAAAATTCCAGCCGCCAGCGGTGTGCTGGGAATTGCAGTCGGTCAGGCCGACACCGGGCCATGTGTCGATCAGGTCCTGGAAGGGAGCAGTGCCGAAAAGGCCGGCCTGCAAACCAACGACATCATCACGCAAATCAACCAACGCAATGTGAACACCCGCGACGAGCTGATCGACACGATAGGGGAGTATCTGCCGGGGGACCGTATCGAACTGCACGTCGTGCGCGGTGAACAACCGCTGAAGATTGCCGCGATGCTGGGGACGCGCAGTGGGGACGGTCGACGCGAATTTCAGAACCGCCTGGGGGGAGAGTTAAGCGAACGTCGCGGTGGTTTTGAACAAGCTCTACAACATGACACCATCCTTCAACCGCGCGAATGCGGCGGGCCAATTGTCGACCTGGACGGTCGTGTGGTCGGTATTAACATTGCGCGTGCCGAACGTGTGGCCAGCCTGGCACTTCCTAGCGAAGTTGTCTTGCGAGTCCTGCCCAAGCTGAAGGCCGATGCAATTGCCCAGCAGGGCAAGTCGCGAGCACCTGTTGCCGGCGAAAATCTCAAGAACAAGGCCACGCCGGTCAGCGCCTTGCCCGCCCACCGTCAGTCTCCCACGAGCAAGCAGTAGGCCGATTGTGTGCCATTGGGCTTTACTTGCAAAGCATTCACCTCTCCCGCTTGCGGGAGAGGTCGACGCCCCAGCGGCGGGTGAGGGCGCGTATGCCTTTCTCTGCTGCTCTTCTGTGCTATTCTTTCGCGGAGCGGTGTTGAATCAGTGCAGACGGTGCGATTAAATATCAATTCCAAATCTAGCCAGCGTAGATTGCAGATGCGCAAGCCCTTGGAATCGAAATGCAGTCATTCCTAGCGCAGCGGCCGGCTCAATGTTAAGATCACGGTCGTCAAAAAAGACGGCATCCTCCGGCAGGACGCCGGCAATGCCTAGCGCGCTAAGATAGATCCGCTCGTCCGGCTTGGCCGTTCCCAGGTAGCAAGAGGTGATGAATCCCTCAAAGATCTCGTCCAAGCCGAACTGCCGCACACGATGCTCGTGCAGTTCTTGCGACTCATTGTTGAGTGTAAAGAAACGGTGCTCCCCCTGAGACGCTACCTTACGCAGCCAGTCCAAGGTGTCACCGAACTGTTGCGACTGTGCAAACATAAAATCGCGAAAGTCTTGTTCGGAGAAATCGCGAGGATTATGAAACACTGTCTTGCGAATGTAATCATCCAAGCTAAGTTGACCGGTCTCGAACGCCGTTTTCAGCATTCCATGTCGAGTCTGAAACTCGGAATCGGCCAGGCCAAACTTTTCGCTGGCGCGGCGGCGCGTGGCCGTGTCCCAGGCGTTGGTCAACAACACCCCACCGACGTCAAAGAAGAACGTCATCTGCTTGCTCATCGGGTTTCCTTCAAGCATTTCGTGTGGATTGGGCCGCGTACTGCCGGCAGACCCTATTTCGCAGGCCGCTTGCCCGACTTCTTTGTCGGCACTTGCTCCGTTTTCGCCTCTCTCGCCGTAGATTGCAACGGCAAAGTCAGCGCGGCAGCGAACTGGCCGGACTTCTTGGAGTTTTCGAGGGTGTCAATGTCGACGCCCGTAGTGTCCCCGGCAATTTCTTCTGGCTTCGACTTTTCCAATTCGTCGGGCTGGATCAGCCGTTGCGACATGGCCAGATTGAGCGCCTGGTCGGTTGCATCCTGCAGTGTAGTGACAAAGTGATCGACCCCGATGGCACGCAGCCGATCCTGCGACTTCTTGGAGGTCCCCTGACTTTGCCACAGTCCGACCAGAATCGGCATCCGCGGGAATTTCGGCCGCAAGCGCTTACATAGATACCGCGCATGCGTAGCGGCATACGGTGGCAATGCCGAGACGCATACGATGTGTGCACCGGCGTTCTCGACTTCAGCCACCATTTCGCTGGCCAGAGCACGTTTTGAAACGGTATGCGACTGGAACCCGTGCAATTCCAACATCTGCGAAAACATCATCGCCACCAATTCGTCGGCCTGATCGCGTGCCGGCAGACAGACGATAGAAATCTGCCGCCGTGCGGCTACTCCGTCGGCTTGCTCTTGTATTTCGACCGGTTGTTCGGAAGCCCTTGCACCGAGATCGTCAATCAGCTCGCGCATGGTCTGCACAATAAAAGCCTGGCGATCTTCGTCGTGCTGCCCGGTGTGGCGATCTTCCTCGGCCAGACGCAAAGCGGGAATCAAAACCGAGTCGTACAACTCCATCACCGAATGCTGCTTCAGATAGTCGTCGACTAGTTCCTGCGCCTCATCAGGATCCATCGCCAGCAGTCGCTGGTAGAAACGTGATTCTGGCGGCAAGCTTTCTTGATCGCTCAGCAGCGTGTTTAAAAACGCCACTTGTGGTAAGTGCTTTCCCAAGACCATCACACAAACCGTCAACGGGGTGGCCATGATCAAGCCGACCGGACCCCAGAGCCAGGCCCAGAATACGGATGAAACGAGCACGCCGATCGTAGACATGCCGGTGCTGGCTCCGTACAGCCAGGGTTCCAGGACGTTATTGCTAATCAGTTCGTTCACGACAAACAGCGCAAGCACCAGCAGCGGCAATGTCCAGCCATCAAACACTGCCAGCGACAGGGCCATTGGCACAGCCGCCGCGATCCATGGACCGACATAGGGAATGAACCGCAGCACTGTGGTGAGAATTCCCCACAAGCTGGCGTTCGGCAAGCCAATGAAAAACAGACCGATAGCGATCACAATACCGTAGAGGACGTTGATAATCAGTTGCATGACCAAATAGCGGCTGACACGTTTACCGGCCTCATCCAAGGCGTGCGTGGTCTCGGTCAGATTCTTCGAGCCGCACAACTGAATGAGCCGGTTGCGCAGATCCTCGCGCTCCAGCAGCATGAATATGACAAACACTAACACAATGGCAGCGGTGCCGAGCGGGCCAAGAATCGGTCCGACGACATTGCGTGCAATTTGCATGGCGGACAGGTCATCCACCACTTGCACTTTGAGCGGTTCTTTCTTCGAGTCCGGGTTGGCACCGTCCGCCTTGACGGCATCTTGATCGTCAGCTCCAGTTTGTAAACCGAGTGCCTTGGCGACCCCCTCGCCAATGGACTGTTCCTTGGGAGGATCCTCTGGAGATTTCTCGGCGCTCTTACCTTCCTCTCGCGTTAGATAGGCGCGCATGTCCTCCAGCGTGCCGGTGAAGCGCTTCATCACTTCGTCGCCGGCGCCACTGCGCAAGGAGTCCGCTTTGTTGAGAATGTTTTCCTTGTATTCGGGAAGTCGAACCGCAAGCTCGTAAACCTGTTGAATGACAACACAACTGAGCGTGGCCCAACTCGCTGTAAAGATGGCTACTACCAGCAGCACTGCCGGAATTCGCGGCACCTTGCGTTTCTCCAGCCTTCGGACGACCGGGGCCAGCAGAAAGCTGATCAATACCGCCAGCGCAAATGGCAGCAGGATTTCCTGTGCCAGATACAGCACCGCGACAATTGCGATTCCGCAGATCAAGGCAAATGTGGCGGACTCGCGTTGTGTTTCTGGTCGTCTAGCCATGTAGGAAGCGGTGCGAAAAAGGGTGTGAGTCGCGGGCTGGCATGTACTGGCCCCACTTTGAGGGCGGTTGCGTAAAAACCTTACAGCCATTGATGCAACTACTGCGCCGCCAGCGTAAAGCAAAGGAATCTCGCCGCTAGCATTCTAACGATTCTGAAAAACAGATGGATGAGCATATTCGGGTAAATTGGCTAAGCCCCGTCTCTTTTCCTATGTTTCGGAAGCCTCCCGGAATACCTAAAATGCGCTGTTTGGCCGACCCGTAATGCCCAAGAATCTTTCGAAATCGGCACAATCCTAATATTCCAGCTTCTGATCGGTGGACGATAAATCTCCTGAAGTCGCAGTAGATGCGCCGAATCCGGCCACGACTGGATCCATTCTGGTTCCAAAGCTGCTGCGACATGCTTGACTTTGGACAATATGCCACTGGCTCTAAGTCGATTAACGAACAAAACGCATGCATCTTGGCGGAGACAACCTGTCCCGCAAGGAATAGGGGCATTGCGCGCGCTGTCGCTCTCACTGTTCTGCCTAGCCCTGTCCGTCGCATCTCGCACGCTTACGGCCGCCGAAGGAGACTTTGGTTATGTGCGACCAGTTAGCGCCTTTGATGAACAAGGCGCAGACTCGATTTGGAACCATCAGTTCCTTGGTGCAACCTTGGACGAAGGTTTTGCCGTCCAGTCCAGCTATCAACAGCCGTACCCTGTCGCGGCAGACGGACCGGCATTGCTTGATCTGCCTCCCACCGACGAAGAGGATTTCAGTCTGGTTGTGGATCCACAAGTAGGCTCGGTTGATACAGCAAAACCGGGCAGCGAAGGTGCCGCCAAAGGAGAAGAGAAGAAGGAAGAAAAGAAAGACGAGAAAAAGGATAAGAAGGAAGAAGAGAAAAAGTGGTACGACAAGATGAAGATCCGTGGATACGTTCAGTTTCGGTACAATCAATTGTTGGTCGACAACAATCAGTACCGAACGCCGTGGGACCGATCCGTCGGCGAAAACAACGGTTTCTTTATTCGCCGAGCACGCATGGTCTTTAGCGGAGACGCGACCGATTGGCTCAGCTTCTACATTCAACCAGATTTTGCCGCGAACGCCGACGATCAATTGCACTATCTGCAACTGCGTGATTTATACGCAGACATCTTTTTGGATCCCTGTAAGGAGCACCGGCTCCGCGTCGGCCAGTCCAAGGTGCCTTATGGCTGGGAGAACTTGCAGTCCAGCCAGAATCGTTTGCCATTTGACCGCGACGACGCACTGAACTCCGGTGTCCCCAACGAGCGCGATATCGGCATCATGTATTACTGGGCACCGGACTACATTCGCGAACGATTCAAATTTCTGGTCGATGAAGGTCTCAAGGGTTCCGGCGACTATGGTGCTCTGGGTTTAGGAGTCTACAACGGTCAGACTGCTAACCGCCCAGAGCGAAACGACGATCGGCACGTTGTGGCGCGAATTTCCTGGCCGTTCTTGTTGGAAAGTGGCCAGATTGTTGAAGCTGGCATGAGTGGTTATTACGGCGAATATGTCATGGCCACCGACCACGGCATTATCGGCAACGGACAAAACTTCCTGGATAAACGGCTCGCCTGGCATCTGATCTATTATCCTCAGCCGTTCGGCTTTCAGGCAGAGTACACGATCGGTCGTGGCCCGGAATTGAACGGCGCCTTAACCGAGGATCTGGATAGGTCCCTGCACGGGGGATACGCAATGTTGTATTACAAGCTTGAAAAGTGCATCCCCTACGCACGCTATCAGCGCTACCTGGGCGGCAATAAGTTACTGATCAACTCTCCTGATCAGGATGTCAGCGAGACCGAAATCGGCGTCGAATGGCAGTTTGCCAAGGCACTCGAACTGACCACTTCTTATATGTACGGCGAGCGAGCGACCTACATCTACCCGTACGAAGTGGAAAAAGGTGGCCTGTTGCGTCTGCAACTGCAGTGGAACTACTAACTTGCTAGTCCCCCGTCGTAGCACTTCCTTGTTGTCGATGCTAGCAAGCCGGGTTGCGTGAAATCGCTCTAGGTCATTCCGCCACATCGCTGCTAGAATCCCGCGAGATTCTCGTCTTATCGATCCCCTTGTGCGCGGAGCCAGATACACCATGGCCAGGCATGCCAACCGTTACGAGCGCGATAGCTCGTCTGATGATTCCCATCCTCGCAGTCGAAAATCACGCCTGCCGCGCCGCCCGCGTGGGCGGTTCTTGCTGGTGATTCTTTGCCTCGGATTGCTGGCCATCGGGCTGGCACCGAGCATGATCGCCTTGACGCCGGCGCGCGACTGGCCGCTGGCGATGATTTTCGAAGGGATCGACGGCACGATTCAGTCGCGAGGTGCATCGCTCGGCTGGTTTTCGCGGGTTCACTATGACGGAATCGAGATCCGCGATCGCAAAGGTGAGTTAGTCGTCGACATTCAGTCGCTGGACAGCGAAAAATCCCTCAGCAGCATCTTGCTGGATACCAGCAGTCCTGGGCTGCTTCGTTTGCAGAAGCCCGAGATCACTGTCCGGGCACGCCCAGACGGGAGCAATCTGGAGGACGTGCTGCTTCCTTGGTGGAATGCACCCTCCAACGGCAATCTGAATCTGGGAATTGAAGTGTCCGATGGCCAGGTCCGCATCGACGATACGGTTGTTGCGCAGCGCTGGCTGGTGGATGATCTGGCCGCGACGGTCAATCTAACGGTCGCCAGCAATTTGCCAACAGACTGGTCTGCATCCGGCAAAGTCATCAATCAAGACGGTCCACCGTCGGCTGGTGTGCCCGCGTCGTTTCAGCTTGGCTCTACAAAATCGGATGGACCGATCGACCTGAAGACCGATCGCCTGCCGCTGGAAATGTTCCGCTGGGCCATCGCGCGCTTCGATCCGACGGCGCGCGTGTCGGGCCAGCTTACCAGTTCGCTCAGTGTGCAGCCGCCGGATAATAATGCCGCAGCCGCAATGCGCGGGTCGGTCGTTTGCGAGCAGTTATTTCTGTCCGGTGGCATGCTCGGTAGCGATCAATTTCGCCTCAGCAAAGTGACCATGCCATGCGACTTGAGTCTGACCGGGGATCGCTTGCAGATCAAGCAACTCGATCTGCTGTGCGACGTGGGTCAGGTAGCCACGACGTGCGATGTAAAAGTTCCGTCGACGTTCGATGCGGCGGCGGTGCAGACCCTGTTGCGACAGAGTTACACGGCCAATGGCCACGTCGACCTGGCGCGGCTAGCGCAATTGATCCCGCAATCGCTGCATATCAAACAAGATACCAAGGTAACTTCGGGCAAAATCCAATTCGCCGTAACTAGCACGCCAGGCAGCGGTACGCCAAACTCCACCGCCGCCTGGAAGGGCACACTCGATGCCTCGGACCTAGCCGCTGTCGATGCGCGTGGGCAGACCGTTCGCTGGCAACAGCCAGTGAAAATCGAAATGGCGATGCGCGATTCCAACACGGGGCCGATTATCGATGCACTGAGCTGTGACTCGCAGTTTCTCAAACTCAATGGCAAGGGAAATCTCGAAAACCTCTCCGCCGATGTGCAGTTGAGTCTCGATCAGTTGGTGAAGGAACTGGGCCAGTTTGTTGACTTTGGTACAGTGCGCTTGGCCGGCGATGGTACCGGGCAGATTAACTGGAGCCGCAATGCGGCTGGCACATTTCAAACCTCTGCCAAGGCCAACGTCCGCAACCTGCTATTTGCCACAAGCGATAAAGACGCCTGGCGCGAAAGCGATCTAACGGTTGACTGTCAGGCCGCCGGAGCGCTGACCGGTGCCTGGCCGACACGAATCGATCAATTGAACGTGCAGGTACTGGCTGTCGCGGGCACGCAGCAGGATACGCTACGTGTTCAACTCAACGAACCGGCAACAAATCCTCTATCGGCTGAAAAACTGGCGGTGACTGCACAACTCACCGGTCAGCTTGCACGATGGCGAACGCGATTGGCACCTTGGGTCGATCTCAGCACCTGGCAACTTACGGGCGACAGCGACTTGTTGGCCAAGGTCACCTACACAGCGGCCGATATTTCTGTTCACAGCCTGAAGGGTGAAATTCAAAACCTGCATCTCTGGGGCAACGGCCTGTTCATGGATGAGCCGCGTTTGCAAATTGATCTGGCCGGTCGTTATGAAAACGGACGCCAGCAATTAACGCTAGGACCGACGTCGGTTCTCATCGGCACCATGTCGATTAAGACTGACCAGGCGTCGATTACCGTGCCAACGGCCGGCCCCATCGGTGTGCTTGGTAAGGTTTTGTATCAGGCCGATATTGCACAACTGCAGCGCTGGACCTATGACCCGCGTACGGCACCGCCGTTGATCTGGTCAGGTCGTCTGGGAGGTCAGGCCGATCTATCGCTCAGCGGTCAAAAGACCAACGCCACCGTTCAAGCGAAGGTCGACGATCTGGCCGTTTATGGCATGACGCAACCGGTTGCTGTTGCTGCGCCACCGGCAGCGCCGGCTGCTTCGGTACGAACCGTGCTGTGGCAAGAGAAGGAGCTACGCGTAAATGTAGATGGCAGCTACGATTCGGCGGCCGATTCGGTTCAAGCCCGGCAGATTCAGGTCGGTTCCCAGGCTCTGACGCTGCAAGCGGCGGGATCCGTCGACAAACTGAGTAGCGTTTGCCAATTGAATCTCAACGGCCAGTTGGACTTTGACTGGCAAACTGTTTCGCGATTGTTGCAGCCATATCTGGGGCCGTCGATTCGTATCGAAGGGCGAGAGTCGCGCCAGTTTGCCGTGCGTGGGCCAATCCAGGATCTAATCTCACCGAAAGCGAACAGCACAACGCACCTGGTTTCGCAGCAACCGTCGGATCCATTGGCTTGGATCAAGCCGATCGGTGGCGAGGCGGCCATCGGCTGGCAAAAGGCCGAGGCTTACGGCATGCCGCTGGGCAAGGCCGATATCCAAATGCGTTTGCAGAATGGAGCGGTGAAGGTTGACCCGATCGATATGCAACTGGGAGAGGGCCGGCTCAAACTGGCTCCAAATATTCTATTGACACCGGCACCAGCCGAGTTGGTTCTTGGTCCGGGGTTGGCAATCGATCGGGTGCGCGTTTCGCCCGAGATGACGGCGACATGGTTGAAGTATGTCGCACCGGCGATGGCAGATGCAACCAGGGCCGATGGCACGCTGTCGGTCAATATGCAAGGTGCCAAGGTGCCGCTATTTCAACCAGAACGGAGCGACATTGCAGGACAATTGCTTCTTCACAAGCTGGAAGTTACACCAGGGCCAGCATCGCGGCCGCTGATTTTGCTGGTGCAGCAAATTCGAGCAATCACGAAGCGACAAGTGCCCCCGGCGCAACTGACCAACGAACCGGTACTGATGCGGATGACCGAGCGAAAAATCGACTTTCGGATGGTCGATGGCAAGGTCTATCACCAAGGAATGGAAATGCAGATCGGCGATGTGGTTGTTCGCACGCGTGGCTGGGTCGATATGAATCAGAATATGCAAATCATGGCCGAGATTCCGGTGCTGGATTCTTGGATTGGGAGTGATCCGATCCTGGCCGGCATGAAGGGGAAGGTCTTGGAGATTCCGATCAGCGGCAAGATCGGCGCACCGCAGTTCGATGGCCGAGTGGTGCAGCAATTGGGTGCGCAGCTCTTACAAGGGGCAACTCGCGGAGTGATAGAAGGGGAGTTGAATAAGCAGTTTGATAAGTTGTTTGGGCGGTAGGAGTCGACATGCTTGCGCAAACGGAATGATGCTAGACCATAGCAAGTTGGGGCCACTCTTGGCGTTGAACTCCGTCTAGCAATCCATCTTCTTTCGGTACGCCGATGTCGTTTGCATAGTACTGCTTGAAAAAGTGAGGCACGCCTGCGCGAAGGCATTGAGAGTCAATATCACGTACCCAATCTAGTTCCATGAGTCGACGTTCGCCTTTTTTTGCGCGTTCACAGCCAGTAATCACCCAATTGATACTGTCGAGGTAGGAGCCAAGCTTCAATCGCTCCAACAGCGGTTCAGCGGAAATGAATCGAACTGCCGCCGGGATCTTACTCAGGATGTCGATTCGACCAAGCGATTCGCGACACCCAGCCGTTACACCAAGCCAGACGTTGGAGTATCCATCTTGCCAATCGAGTGGCAACCGGTCGCGAATTAGCTCTGGCCGTTTGGTCAAAATTAGCCAATCCAATCGATCGCAGGCTCGAATCACATCCCATGCGTCATTTCGCCAAGCGTCAGCAGCAGGATGAAAAAAATCCGACATGGAGCAAGTAAAGACACGTAGGCGAGAGTTGGTACGCTCCGCATGCCGTTGCCACTTTATCGGATTGCTCCAATTCTTCGTCCGCATCGGTCCCTTGAACGGCTCATAGCCGCCTCGTCGCATAATTCCTGCAATGTAGCAAAAACGGCATTCCTGGCTAACCTTATGGCAGCCCCACCAAAAATTGTGCGTGTGGTCCGTCCAACCAATTTTAGAGTTTTCAGCCATCGCTATGCTCCTTCGCGGTTAATCGAGACTTTCCGATAGTCCCAGAGAACGCTCATGGATTCTACTCCAATCAACCGTTTCAGGCATACGACAATTGTGCCGAAACAGAATGAAGCTTTCAAAACGTATTCTTTACTAGTACGATAGCATCGTCGAAATTAACCATGCCAAAACAGGGGGTTTGCGATGGGCGCAGATTTTTTCCAGTTGAAGCGAGACTGGTCGCGCTACAAAGACTTGATTCTTGAATACTATCTGAAGCCCTACATCGCTAAAGTTGCAAAGTTAGGAAAACCTATCCTAATCGTTGACTGCTTCGCCGGGTGCGGACAGTTTGGCGATGGTAAACCTGGCTCTCCGATCATTATTGCGAAGGCCATCCAAAAGTGGCGAGCGACGGGCACTGCAATCTCTGCTGAATTCATCGAAGCTGATCGCCACAATTATGAATTGCTGCAATCCAACCTTGAACCATTCGGAAATGTCGGTCAAATTCGAAACGGACGGTTCGAGGACGTCGTTCAAGAGTTGGCGACTCGCGCACAATCAGAGACACTTTTCTTGTACATCGACCCTTACACGGTAAAGGGGCTGGATTTCGCCAAGATGCAAGCGGTGTATGACCAAATTCGCAAGTCTGGTGCGAGCGTCGAGGTGCTAATGAATTTCAATGTTGCAACTTTCATGCGATGGGCATTGGCAGCGCAGAAAAGGCATTTTGGCGAGGGGGAGGACTTCGGAGACGCCGACTACCAGGCCGACGATCCTAACGAGCGGGTCGAGATCGCGACTCTGAATTCAATTGCAGGTGGAGACTATTGGCAGGAAATTGCTCAAAATGGCCTGACATTTGCTCAACAATTGCGCCAGTTTGCGACTTGCTATGCTCAACAGTTGGGA
>Ga0163150_10007177_pt1 | contig 13267 bp, 7 predicted proteins | sample OliLakLV19P2IB_FD_148628 | JGI IMG/M metagenome (GOLD analysis project Ga0163150, IMG submission 148628) | Freshwater microbial mat bacterial communities from Lake Vanda, McMurdo Dry Valleys, Antarctica - Oligotrophic Lake LV.19.P2.IB | ecosystem: Environmental > Aquatic > Freshwater > Lake >...
CAATATCACTGCTGGCTGCTTCGCAATTAACGGTATCTGCGTCGGTTCAAATATGGTCTCAAGTCAGTGGACAACTTCAGGTTCAAACATCTACTACACAATTGGTAACGTCGGTGTTGGTACAACTTCTCCACCAACTGCTAAACTGACAGTAACTGGCACGGCTGGCATTTCTTCTTTTATCGTGAATAGTGCCGTTTCGCCAAACTCCGGGGCATTTGTCGTCGATTCAACAGGTAGAATTGGTCAAGGAGATTTAACCCCTGACGCAGAGTTTGAATTGGATGCACCAGATTATACGAGTAACTCGGTGGAACTTCCAAGATTTTTATCTGAAGCGCAGACGATAGGTCTTGTAGAGGGGGCCATCATGGATTCTTGGTATCAAAATAAGTTTTTAGCCAATACTTACACATCTAGTGGTATTGAAGAAGCTAGCATTGATAGAGCCGCTACTTTATATATAAATGCGGAGCCTTCGGCGGTCAGCCCCGCTACTCTTAATTCGTCCTATGCTTTGTATATTGATAGCGGGACAATGTTAGTTGATGAAGATGCGGTTTTTGGATTAGGTAGTGGGACAACAACAAGCCCTATAATTAGCATTCCGAGAACCGTTGTATCTTCTAATACGGAGCTTCAAGCTATCAATGTAGCAACTTATACTCAAACAATCTCGGCCGCTATTGGCACAGCGAATACGGTCCAGTTTAATGCTCCCACATATACGGCGGTAACTACTCCTAGAACAATAACTAGCGCCGCTACTTTATATATAAACAACCAGCCACAAGTTACTGGTACAGCTGTGATTACTAATCCTGCGGCTTTATGGGTGGATAATGGAATTGCGAGGTTTGATGGGACGATGGGTATCGGCCTTGCTGATCCTAAATCTATTCTAGATATTGCCGCCACTTCTACCAGTGCCACTTTTGGCTCACAAATCAATCTGCGAAGTTTGCGAGCGGCGGTTGTCACTAATGATCTAATCGGTGGACTAACTTTTACTTCCAATGACACCACTTTAACTGCGCCAGGTTCTGTTGTCTCTGCCATCCAAGCTGTGTCAAACACCACTCATACTGCTTCAGCGTTGGGAACTGACATAATATTCAAAAGTACCAATGGTACAACTTTTGCCGAACTCATGAGACTTACTGGCGCGGGGAATTTAGGAATTGGCACGAGCACTCCGGACCGAAAACTTTCGGTAAGTGGAGGAGGAGTAGTAATGACCAGTCTCATAAACAACAGTACAGGTTACTATCTATGTTTGGTTACAATGACGGGAGAAATGGCAACTTCAACCACAGCATGCGGGGCATCATCTGTTCGTTTCAAGAAAAACATTGCTCCCATTACCTACGGTCTAGACACTATAAACCTCCTACGCCCAGTATCATTCGATTGGAAAGAGGGATTCATGCCAAACGGTACTCATCAGATCGGTTTCATTGCTGAAGACGTTCAAAACATCATTCCTGAACTCATTGGTTATGGACCAGGTGGAGAAGTTCAAAACCTTGACTATCCAAAACTTACTGCTGTGCTCACCAAGGCGGTGCAGGAATTGAGTGCTAGGGTTAATTCCTTGACTAATTCGAGCAATTCAAATTCAAACAATACCATTGGATCAAACACTTCATCATTCATTCTAGACAATTCCTTTATCACTCAGATTGTTACCTTCCTCAACTCTATGTATGACATAGTTATTGAAAGAGGGTTGCTCAAAATCGCTCATCTTATTACAGATAAAATTACAACAAAGGAACTCTGTATCGAAGATGTATGTGTGACCAGAGACCAATTTTTAATGATGGTAGAAAAAGCGGGGATTGAAATACAGAAACCAAGTGATCCAGTTGCTGAACCAAATGGGAATGAACCAAGGAGTGGCGGAAATGGGGGAGGCGAACCTTCAGGTGGTGGGGAACTTTCATCTGGAAATTCTTCCCAATCATCTTCCGGCTCATCTAACACCGGCAGCCAAACAGGAAGTGGTACTGGTAGCGGAAATGGTGGAGAACCGTCTAGCTCATCTTCTAGTTCCAGTGGAAGTGGTAGCGGTAGCGGAACAACCGGTGGCGAATCTTCTTCAAGCAACAGTGCAAGTGGCCCCTCTTCCGGTGGCAGTACGGGAGGCGAGACAAGCGGATCTTCTAGTGCCGGAACCGGTTCTGGACCTAGCAGTTCTTCTTCAACCGGCGGAGAATCTGGCAACTTCCAACCTTAACCAAACTAACCATATTCGGAGTTACGATCTCCGATATAGTTAGTGTTCAATTATGCCAAATAATCCAAATTAATTTTTTGGTGCTTTAGGATCTGCTATCAAATTATTTTACTCTAATAAAAGAGGTTTAATTTCGGATATTGAGAGATCCTTCAGATATTCGCTAATTACTCTTTGATAATTTCCGAATACTTCTGAGAATAGATCCATATTTACAATAGAAGGGAAATTCTTTTTATTACAATAATCTAAATAACTGCTCCAACGATACTCTGTAAGATATTTAATGGCCGACGATTCATTTTTGATTTTAAAACTACGCCACAACTCAGAACCTTCATGAAAATCGAGCGGGTTTAGATGAATATAATGCAGAATGTGTAAAAAGTGTGCATCTGATGCGATACGTATTTTTTTAGTTCGACCTTGAAAAAGGGTACCATTTCGCTTGTATTTTTCATTAAAATACATCGCATACCCAATATTTAATTTCCGGAGGAAAAGGGTTAACCCACCCTCCATCCGTTCAGAGATAAGCATGTGATAATGATTTCCCATAAGACACCATGCGTGGATATTTACAATCATGTCTCGTTCTTTTCTCCCCAACTTCATATTCGGAGATCGTAACTCCGAATATGAGAATTTAGGCGCTGGTATGGTGTCATTAAATTCGTACATATCATGAATAAAACGCAAATAATCTTTTTCGTTCATGAAAATTTTTCTTTTCTCAACCCCTCTATTTAGAATGTGATATAACTCCATTCATTTATTATATACGGAGTTACGATCTCCGAATATGAAGTTATGAAAAGCATGATAAAACCCCTTTCGGGGTCATTATCATTTTATGATTCTCTACCTATAAGCCGAATTCTGTACTACCTTTTTATCTTGATAAAAAGGTAGTAAGAGTTATTTATCTAGGCGGCATATTACTATGTCGCTCGAGCGGCACCCTGTCAGTGCGGGGCACTGACAGTACGGCCTTGCACCCAGATAAGGATTTAGCCGTTTCACCTCCTGAATTACTTCAGAAGCTCTCCCTTTCCAAAATGGATTTTGGGAGTCTCTCACTTTCGTTTTGAGACGTCTCTGATCGCACCTCGCGCCTTACGGCGGACGGGCGTTACCCGCTATCCTTCTCCCTGAAAAAAACAGGGGAGAGTTCGGACTTTCCTCCCTTAATGCGTAAACATTAAGAGCAACTCCTCAGTAGGGAATCGAAGATTAATATAGCATAAAAAGTCATTATAAACAAGAGTTTTATAGCCGTTTATTATTTTTTATTTACTCGATTATTTGCTATAATTGATTTTGATAAAATTAGTTAACTATTAAACAAACGTACTCATTGTTATGGAAGAAAATAAAAAATCATCTTCTCTCTCAAGTATCTCTTTTTGGATCTTATTTTTAACAGCAATTTTACTTCCGATTTTCTTCATACCTAGTGGAATTTTACCTCTTTCTTTCACTAAATCTTTACTTGTCTATTCTGGAATATCCTTCTCTTTTATTTTCCTATTTTTATATGTTTTTAAAACTGGAAAAATCTTTCTAAATAAAAACCTTGTTTCCTTGAGCGCATTTTTGGTTTTAGCCAGCTTTCTTCTATCAACTCTTGTCAGCGATAATTTTGCACGATCAGCTATTGGTTATGGGTTTGAAATTGGAACTTTTGGTTTTATCTTCCTGCTCCTAAGCGCGTTTTTCTTAGGAAGTTTTTTGTTTCAAAACGACAAGAGGCTTGATAAGGCAAACTTAATTCTGATTATCCCTTTTAATATTTTGGCAATTTACCAATTACTCAAACTTTTTTTTGGCTGGGATTTAATTTCTTTTGGGGGTGTTTTCGCGGAAAAAATTTCTACTCCACTTGGTGGGTTTAATGAAATTGGAATTTTGGCAGGTGCTGTCACCTTGCTTTCTATTATAGTTTTAGATGTTTTACGCTCTCAAAATGCTCCAAAAAATCTTTACGGAATTTCTCTTGTTTTAGGTTTGGTTATGCTCATTGTAATTAATTTCTGGTTGTCATGGATTTTACTCTTGGTTTCCATCCTTTTTTTCCTGACTCTAAATTTCTTTTCCAGAAAAACAAAATCTTTAGAAAATCATAGTATTCCGGTTATGGTTCAAAATAAAGATTTTGGTCAAGATATTGTTTTCCAAAACAAAAATCCAGAACCAAATTTGGTCCGTGGAGTAACACAAGCCAAAAGCAAAAATACTCCTCTTACTGCGATAATCGTCGCCTTGATTTCTTTAATTTTTATTTTTCCAAGCGGTACTTTTATTAGTCAAAAAATAAATAATTTTTTTGGAGTAAATTACACCGAAGTCAGACTTTCTCTACGGGGCACAGGAGAAATTATTTCTTACACTTTAAAACAAGATAAGATAAATTTCATTTTTGGCTCAGGTCCAAACAACTTTTTGCCACAATGGAAGTTAGGAAAGCCAGAAAATATTAATTTAACTGATTTCTGGAATACTGAATTTCATTATGCTACCGGCCTTCTTCCAACTTTCTTTGTAACAACTGGGTTCCTCGGGATTGTCTCATGGCTTCTCTTTCTCATAAGTTTTTGTATTCTCGGCTTTAAATATGCTTATTCTAATTCTAAGAACTGGGAGTCCATCTCTCTATTCTTTGTAAGTTTGTATTTGTGGCTTGTAACAATTTTTTATCTTCCATCACACACCCTTTTCTTTTTCAGTATGCTGTTTTCTGGCATTTTCTTTGCATCATACTTACGTACCATTAACGTCGATTCCAAACCAACTATTCTCGCTAACGGTCTCCCTTCAAAGTTCAGAAGAGATTTTCTTTTAATTGCTCTCTGTCTTGTATTTGTTGTTGTGAATTTAATAAATACTTTCTTTGTGTATAAAAAATCGATAGCCGCTCTTAGTTTTGAAAGAGGCCTTTCAGCATTTGCTGCTGGAAATTTAAAAGTAGCAGAAATTAATTTTAAGGAAGCTGTAAATATTTCGGAGAATGATATATATAGGAGATCTTTATCCGAGTTTTACGTTCTGAAGTTACGACAATTTGTACAGGAAGTAAAAGAACCAACTGAAGAACAAGTTAAAACTTTTGAGCAAATTTTTCAAAACGCGCTTAAAAACATAGAGATTGCTTTAAAACTAAATCCAAACAATCTTGAAAATAGAATCCAACTTGGGAAAATCTATCAGTTTTTAGCAGAAATTAAAACAGACGGAGCTTACACTACCGCTAAGGGTATTTATCTAGAAGCTCAAAAACTTGATCCAAATAACCCACTCTTAAGTTTTCTGTTAGCCAATCTTGAAGTCAGCTCTGGTACTTTGGATGATGCCTTGAAGTTTGTCACGGATGCAATTTCTAAAAAACCAAACTTTGGAGATGCGCTTTTATTGCATTCCAGAATAAAATTTTTACAGGGAGATGTTAATGCTGCAATTGCTTCCGCCATAGAGGCAATTAAAATTTTCCCGAAAGAGCCATATCTTTATTTTCATCTAGGTCTTCTTTATTTTCAGAAGGAAGAGTTTGAGAATGCTTCTTTGGCCTTGAATGAAGCCGTTGTGCTCATGTCGGACTTTGCCAACGCCAGATATTTCGCTGGTTTAAGTCTGGCTAAGATTGGAAAGACTGCGGAAGCAATAGAGCATTTTGAGAAAATCGAAGAAACAAATATGGATAATGTTGAAATAAAACTCATCCTCAAAAACCTTAGAGCTGGCAAAGATCCATTCTTTGATGCCAAGCCGCCAGTCGATGTGGTTCCTGAAAAAAGATCGGAATTACCTCTCAGATAAGTAGAACCTATAATACTGTATACCAATCTACCAATCCCGTGGTTAAAAGAATCCTAAACTTTATTCACCAAGAATCGAGTGATTTGCATCAAGCAGCTTATTTTCTTGGTATTTTTGCGCTTCTATCTCAAATTTTAGGATTGTTTCGAGACCGGCTACTCGCGCATCATTTTGGGGCCAGTCTTACTCTCGATCTTTATTACGCTGCCTTTCGGTTACCTGATTTTTTATTTGTTTCAGTCGCCTCTCTTGTTTCCATTTCTGTTCTCATACCACTTTTAGTTTCGCGTTTAGAAAACAAGGAAAGATGCCAGCGGTTTTTGAATAGCATTTTTTCTTTTTTCTTCATACTCATTATTTTTTCAAGCATCATTGTTTTTATTTTAGCTCCTCATATACTCAAATTTATTTTTCCAGGGTTTCCTTTGCAAAATTATGGAGAACTTGTATTACTCACGAGAATCTTGCTCCTTTCCCCAATCCTACTAGGATTTTCCAACTTGATTGGTAGTATTGTTCAAGCCAATCGTCGTTTTATCCTCTATGCCTTAAGTCCAATTATCTATAATTTTATTATTATTTTGAGCTTGGTTTTTTTAGCACCAAAATGGGGAATCCGTGGCGTTGTTTTTGGGGTTATAATTGGCGCTTTGTTCCATCTCCTAATTCAATTACCTTACGTTTTTAAAATAAATCTAGTTCCCAGGCTAACTTTTAAATGGTTTTGGGAAGATGTTAAAACAATAATTCATCTTTCTGTTCCGCGAACTTTGGCATTAAGCTCTAGTCACCTAAGTTTGTTGTTTCTATTCTCTTTTGCAAGCACACTCGAAACTGGGTCGATTACAATTTTTAATTTATCCTTCAATCTACAGTCCGTGCCACTCAGCATTGTCGGTGTTAGCTATTCTTTGGCAGCTTTTCCGATGCTTGCTCAGTTTTTTGCCAACAAGGAGCACTTGAAGTTTGTGGAGCAAATTACCGTGGCAGCCAAACATATAATTTTTTGGTCAGTGCCAGTCACAGTTTTATTTATTGTCCTACGTGCTCAAATCGTGAGAGTAATACTCGGCTCCGGACAGTTTAATTGGGAGCATACAAGGCTTACTGCTGCTGCCTTGGCAATTTTTTCAATTTCCATACTTTGTCAAAGTCTCAATCTTTTATTTACCCGCGGGTATTACGCTGCTCAAAAGACGGCGAAGCCACTTATCATTAATTTAATCTCAAGTATCGCAATTATATTTTTCAGTTTCTTTTTAATTGACCTATTTAAACAAAATGAAGTTTTTCGATTTTTCATCGAATCTCTTTTCAGAGTACAAGATATTTCGGGAACGATCGTGCTCATGCTCCCACTTGGCTATTCACTTGGAATGATTTTAAACACAATTATGCTTCTTTCACTGTTCAGGCGAGATTTTAAAGGTAATCATCGGTCCGTCTTCGATACCTTCTTCCAGAGTTTAGGAGCGGGGGTGATTATGGGCTTTGCTGCCTATCTCACCTTGAATATTATAGCTCCTTGGTTTAATCTAGAGACCTTGATAGGCCTATTCTTTCAAGGATTCATCTCGGGAATATTTTCAATACTAATCGGGGTAACCATTCTTTGGTTATTAGGAAGCCTGGAACTCCAAGAAATTTGGAAAACTCTTCACAAGAAATTTTGGAAAACAAAGGTTATTGGCTCAGAAGCGGAGATTGTTTAGTCTAATAAAAAATAAACAATGGAAAATATCAGAAATTTTACTATTATTGCCCACGTTGATCATGGCAAAAGTACTTTGGCCGATCGTCTGCTTGAGGTAACAGGAACAGTTGAGAAGAGAAAAATGAAAGCCCAAGTTCTCGATTCAATGGAGCTTGAGCGTGAACGAGGAATTACCATAAAAATGCAACCTGTCCGAATGATTTATAAAGTAAATCATTCGGAAGCACGAAATTCTAAATCCGAAATTCGAGACGAACTCGAAATTCAAAATACAAATGACCAAAATAAAAGTTTCGGATTTCGAAATTCTGATTTAGAATTTTCAAATTCTGAATTTATTCTGAATTTGATAGATACTCCAGGGCACATTGATTTTTCCTATGAAGTTTCAAGGGCGCTCCGAGCAGTGGAGGGATCAATACTTTTAATAGATGCCACCCAGGGAGTTCAGGCTCAAACTATCACAACTCTTGAAATGGCTAAAAATCTAAATTTGACGATTATTCCAGTTGTGAGCAAGATTGATTCTCCGCTAGCAAGAACTCTTGAAGTAAAAAAAGAAATTGCTTTGCTCCTCAAATGTGATGAAGATGAAGTTTTGGGGGTATCAGGTAAAACTGGCGAGGGCGTAGAAAATCTACTTGAGGAAATTGTTAAAAAAATACCGTCACCCTTAGCTCGTAGAAACCCAGACGAGATTCCGGGGAAAAATCAGGTACAAAATTCACTGCGAAGTTTAATATTTGATTTCCAATACTCTACTCATCGAGGTGTAGAGGTCTATGTCAGAATCATGAGTGGTACAGTTAAAAAGGGCGACGAACTCATATTTAAAGTTTCCGGTAAAAAATTTACCGCTCTTGAAGTTGGTATTTTTACTCCTGAAGAAAAAGCGAAAGACTCCCTGTCTGCAGGTGAAATCGGTTACATCGTAACTGGTATAAAAGAACCAGGAGTAGCGTCAGTGGGGGATACGGTTGCGACATTGCAGGATACTCTGCCTCCTATTAAAGGTTATTTAAATCCTCAGCCGGTTGTTTGGTCTTCAGTTTACCCGGAAAGTCAGGATGATTTTGAATTACTCAAACAATCACTCGCTAAACTCAAACTTTCTGATTCATCTCTCAGTTTCGAGGAGGAATCATCAGGAATTTTGGGGCGAGGGTACAGATGTGGATTTTTGGGAATGCTTCACCTTGAAATTATTACTGAACGCCTAAAGCGAGAATTTAATCTTTCAATAATTATCAGTTCACCGACGATTCAATATCAAGTGCTGTTAAAAGATGGTAAAACAGAAGAGGTTTATACACCATCAGCATTTCCAGAGGACTACAAAATAGAAAAAGTTTTTGAACCGTGGGCCGCGATTAATCTAATCACCCCTTCTCGTTTCTTGGGTCCGCTTATGACCATTATTTTTGATCACGAAGGGGTAGTGGGTGCTTCAGAAAATTTTGGAGAAGACCGAGTGAGTGTAAGTGTTGAAATGCCACTTCGAGAACTTATGCGTAATTTTTTTGATAAGGTTAAAAGCCAAACTTCTGGTTTCGCCTCTCTGTCTTATCACTTACTTAATCTTCGAGAAGCAGAGGTGGTTAAACTTGAAATTTTGGTTGCCGGCGACCCAATTCCAGCCTTCACTAAAATAGTTTCAAAGAAAAATATTCAATTTGAGGGCGAGGCATCAGTTGAAAAACTCTTTAGAATTTTACCTAGACAGATGTTCGTGATAAAAATTCAAGCGCAAGCAATGGGTCGAATTATTTCCTCAAGAACTCTATCGGCTTTTAAAAAAGATGTTACCCAGCATATGTACGGCGGAGATATTACTCGTAAAATGAAATTACGAGAAAAACAAAAGAAGGGAAAGTTGAAAATGAAGAGTTTAGGTACAGTAAATATTCCTCAAGATGTCTTTCTCAAAATGGTCAAAAGCGAGTGAGTAGAACTTCCACATTTGGCCAATTCCTGAAAGTTCTAAAGTTCTGTAATTTTCTATAGACCAATACCTGTGTGCCTAGAGCCTAGTTTAAAATAGTGAGTAGGTAAGGACCATGCTTACTATTGTCAAAATACCTATAATGACACTAAGGACCTTTACTACTTTTTGAGTTCTTTTATGGAAAAGCATATTTTTTGAAATTATCTTTAGGTATAATATAGATGAACGGAGAGAATTAGTAAACTACCTGTAGGTACGCTATGTAATGTATAAAAAATGATTAAATTCCGAGGACAAGAAAAATCAAAAAGAAAGTTTCATAAAAAGCTAGTTTGGGCTGTTATTTTGTTGCTTATAATTCTCTTGATTAAACCAACTTGGAAAATCTGGCAAAAATATCGAATGAGCGAGAGAGAGCTTGAACGAACAGCTGAAGAGATTCAAAAACTAAAACAAAGGCAAGAATACCTTGAAATTGAATTAAAAGAGCTTAGTACGCAAACTGGCAAAGAAAAAGAAGTGATTAAGAAATTTGATTTGGTGAGAGGGGGAGAGAAATTGGCCGTGATAATTGATTCTCCAGAAAATCCAGACGAAACAGAAACAAATGACGGTTTTTTCAAGAGATTTTTTAAAAAATACTTTGGTTGGCTTAATGATTAATTAAGTATTGAAATAAAATTATTGCGAGTATAGTACAGTGGTAGTACATGTGCTTCCCAAGCATAGGACGCGGATTCGATTCCCGCTACTCGCACAACTATTTTTAGTATTCAATATGAAGTCCTATCGGATGATAGGGCGATTCTCCCTACCCGCACAATTGAACGAAGTGAAATTGAAGGTAAGAAAGTGCTCAAGTACTTTTGTGAATTTTGGTGCCCTCGGCCGGAATCGGACCGACATCAAATCCTTAGGACGGATCCGTTCTATCCATTGAACTACGAGGGCAATCGAAGATAATATAACACAAAAAGCCTCACGAGGAGGCTCTTTGTGTTCGCGGTCTTTAGGTTACTTAGCGATGCCCAAGAGTTCGGATAGTCTGTCTTTGTTAAAACCAATCATCATTTCATTATCGATAAAAATAACGGGTACGCCCATTTGTCCGCTTTTCTCAATCATTTCTTTTCTTTTTTCTAAATCAGAAGCAACATTATAATCGGTGAAAGGAATCTTGTTTGCTGTTAAGAATTCCTTTGTCATATGGCAGAAATGACAAGTTGGAGTTGAATATATCGTAATTTTTTTCATAGTTGTACGACTTCTGAATTTGACGCATCTCATTTGCATCCAAATCTAAAGTCTCTTAAATTCTAATTATTAAGGAGTGTCTGTTAATTTTAGCATAATGGTGAAGTTTTTTGTATAATTAAATAATGGAACCAAAAGATAAAGACTTGCTTCTGCGAACTTTCGAATACTCCAGGGAGAATAATGTAATGCTAAAGAAAATGCGCACCAGCAGGAGATGGGGCGGCTTTTTTAGATTTGTATATTGGCTCATCCTTCTCGGCGGATCAATTTGGCTTTATTATTTTCTCGAACCATACATTTCCAATTTGATTAAATTGTATAACGATCTACCTATAGAAGATCTGAAGCCATTGTAGACTTTATTACTAAGTCGAAATGTGCTATAAACTAGAGGTTATTTTCATGTATACATTGTTTATGTATGTTCGTTGTAAAATGTAAATACATGCCGAGGTAGCTCAGTTGGTTAGAGCATTTGCCTGAAGAGCAAGGGGTCGGCGGTTCGAATCCGCCCCTCGGCACCAATATCTGACTTTTTTCAAATTGACCGACTTTTTGGTTGGCGGCGCAAAGCGCCGTCCACTGATTTTGTGGGGGGAATTCAGAACTTATCGGCGCGCTGACGCGCGCCTCTCTGCCCGCCAAGACGAGGTTCGAGCCAAAGATTTCTTTGGCAGTAACCTTTTTCGCAAAAAGGTTACTGCCCCGTGCGATTTTAGGCAGATTCTCTGCCTCTTTTATCCATTCCGTCATCGGTTCGAGCCAGCCAGTCCGCTTTTGTTCAATCCGCGCCGATTGCTCCTCCAGCGACTTCTTTTCGCTCATCAACTTTGCTTTCTCCTCGCGGTAGATTTCACGCTCAATATCTTGGTCTAAATAGCCGTCAAGAAGTCGCTGGAGTTTCGTTTGTATGGCGCGGATTCTCTCTTGGCTTTCTTGAACAAAAGCGGTTGAGGATTGGGCGGATTCCGTTATTTCTTTTTCCAGCATTGTCCGCAGTTCTTCCGCCCAATCCGGTCTCAAAGAAAATTTTTGAATAAGAGATGATAACTGGCGATCCAGTTCCTCTTGGCGAATACAAGGTTCGGGACATTTGAGTTTAGATTTCTTGGTGCAGTGGTAATAGACATACTCGTGAACATTGCCATTTTTCTGTGTCTTCACCTTGTATTCGCCAGTTATCATCATTCCGCATGAGGCGCAGGAAAGCAGTCCGCAAAATGGTTGTGGTTCATTCTTTTGTTTATGGTGCGGACGACCTCGCTGTTTCAAAACTTCCTGCGCCTTGTCAAAAATTTTCTTTGAGACGACTGGCTGGTGCTTGCCTTCGTGGATTTCGCCACCATAGCGAAAGTGTCCGTAGTAAAACGGATTGGAAAGGATAAAAGTAATTCTGTCTCGGTGGAGTCGCTTGCCGTTTCTTGATTTAAGTCCGTGTTGCGCCAAAAAGTTTGAGATGTCTTCAAGACGACTTCCATTTTTAGCGTACATCTCAAACGCTCTGCGAATGAGCGAGGCGCGTTTTTTGTCCACGATGACAGTTTTTGTCCGCACATCGTTTATGTAGCCCACCGGAGCAAGTGAGGGATATTCTCCGCGCCTCACTTTTTGGCGTAACCCTCGTTTGGTATTCTCGGCAAGCGAATCCACATAGTATTTGCTTTGCCCAAAAGCGATAGAGAGCATGAACTTGCCTTGCGAGGTGTTATCGCACCAAAAGGTAGGAAACTTCAAGCCCGCAAGTTTTCCACAGTCTAAGAGGAAGATAAGCTGTCCTCCGTCCACAGAATTGCGCGCTAGTCGGTCGGGATGCCACGCCAAAATTCCTTCGGCCTCGCCTTTCTCAATACGTTTTAACATTTCACCAAATATCGGACGGCCCGGAATTTTGGCGGACTGCTTTTCAATAAATTCCTCAACAATGTTCAGATTTTCTAGTTTAGCGTAGGCGCGCAATTCTGTGATCTGCGCTTCAATACTCAAAATCTGCTTATCTTCCACATCGGTGGACTTGCGGGCATACAAAAAGAATTTTTGGTTAGTGTTGTTCATGCTCATAAAATTATTGGGCAAAACAAATCCGAGACAGAATTAAAATCGCACGGGAGGCGAACCTCGTCTTGGCGGGCAGAGAGGCGCGCGTCAGCGCGCCGATAAGTTCTGAATTCCCCCCACAAAATCAGTGGACGGCGCTTTGCGCCGCCAACCAAAAAGTCGGTCAATTTGAAAAAAGTCAGATATTGGTGTGTCTTTATAGTTTGGCTCGAACCTATTTTATCAAAAACTGTTGAACGAAACC
>Ga0163150_10007178_pt1 | contig 13263 bp, 10 predicted proteins | sample OliLakLV19P2IB_FD_148628 | JGI IMG/M metagenome (GOLD analysis project Ga0163150, IMG submission 148628) | Freshwater microbial mat bacterial communities from Lake Vanda, McMurdo Dry Valleys, Antarctica - Oligotrophic Lake LV.19.P2.IB | ecosystem: Environmental > Aquatic > Freshwater > Lake >...
GTCCACTGCGCCTCGCAGACATCGCACACCGAGGACGCGAGGAGACCCAGCGCCCGGCGGATGGCCTCGGCACGAGGCCCATCCGCATCGCGCGGCACGCACAGGACGATCGCGCCCAGCAGACCCGCGCGGATCCGCAATGGCACGGGGGTGGGCTCGTGGCACTCGGCGGGCTGCCGCTCCACCAGTTGGAACGCCCGCGCCCGCCCGTCGGCCTCGGTGACGATCGACCACGGGTGGCCGCCCGCCCCGCCGCCGTCATCCTCCGTCCAGACCGGGATGATGACCTCGCTCCCCTGGTCACGAAGCCAGATGGGTGTGCGCAGGAGTTGGGCGATCTCATCGCAGAGGGCGGCCACCGAGCCATCGGTCAGAAAGTCGCGCATGGCCACCACCGCCGGGCCGAGAGGGGCCGGCAGGGCGGAAGGGGCCATCAGGGGAGTGGTCAGCGGTTGGGCGGTCAAGGGACTTGTCGATACGGCTTCAGAGGCGTGCCGGGTCGGAACTGGCGGTGAAAGCGGGACATGGAAACGAGGTTCGATGGTACGCCGGCGCGTTCCGGCACCCCGTCTGGGTGATAAGTCCTGGCACGCGTAAGAACGGGAAACTCCTTGCCATTGGACTTGCCCATAAGGTCCTTTGCGGGTTACACTTGACAATCGAAGCGGCTTGAACTTCGGCCCGAGGGATCACCCCGAGCGGACAGGTCGCCGATGACAAGCGGTGCGTTGTGTTCGTCACGCTCCTGCCCGGACGCATGAGTCCGGGACTTCGCCGCAAACGGTGGGGGAAGGAGGCGGGATCATGGGTACGGATCAGGCCTTTGCCGAAGCGGCGCGGAGCGTCAGCGTGGTGTACGAGCCTCGCACGGGCTTTACGCCCGGCAGCGCTTCGTGGCACGAGGATGTGTACCGCGCGGCGGCGATGGACGCCGCCAAAGTGCCGTGGGCCGATGAGCGCCCCAACGCCGCGCTGGTGTCGTGGCTGAACGCCGAAGCGCCGGGGCGCATCCGACCGGGCGCGCGGGCGATCGTGGTGGGGTGCGGGCTCGGTGATGACGTTGTGGAACTGCGGAACCGTGGGTACGACGCGGCGGGCTTCGACGTTTCCGCCGCGGCGATCGACTGGGCACGCCGGCGGTTTCCCGATCATGCCGAATCGTTCATCGTGACGGACCTCTTCGATCCGCCCTCGCGATTGCGCCGGCGGTTTGACCTGGTCGTCGAGGCGTACACGGTGCAGTCGGTGTCTTTGGCGCAGCGCGAAGCGGCCGTCGCGGCGGTTGCGTCGCTGTGCTGCCCGCGCGGGACGGTGGTGTGCGTGTGCCGCGGGCGGCATGATGAGCAGTCCCTGGAGAGTTTCAAGGGTCCGCCGTGGCCGGTGAGCGCCAGGGAGTTGGTGGGGCTGTTTGCGCAGGCGGGGATGCACCCGGTCAGCGAGCCCGATGACTTCGAGGATGATGAAACGCCGCCGGTTCGCAGGGTCCGCGGGGTGTTTGTGAATCGGTGAGGGGGCAGTCGCATCTGTCGTTCGCCCTCTCCCCCGTTCCCAACGTGGAGAGCCGAAGTCGCCTCGGCGACTGAGGCAGAGGGGGGGGTCACTTTCGGCACGAGGAGAGTGTGTACCCCCTCTGTCACGCTGCGCGTGCCATCTCCCCAGTCGGGGACGGGGGACACCGCAACTTCCACACTCACCTCATCACCTCATCACTTCAGTGGCCCCCGCCACACGAAACACCGCGAAGGCATACTTGCCCACCTTGCCGCGGTGGAGCGGACGCAGCCGCCCGGACTCGATCGCCGGAAGGTAACGCAGCGCCTCGCCGCTCTCGGCATCGGTGCGGATGAGGATGAATGAACCCACGGCCGTCGGCGCCGGGAGTTCTCCCCCGAGCATCTGCTGCTTTGCCCAGATGCAGGTGAGTGAACGACCGGAGGCTGCCGCGGCCCTGCGCGCGTACAGCAGCACATCGGGGCGGGCCTCGATGAGGTCATCGGCCCAGAGCGTCGCGCTATCGGGAAGATGCTGTGCGAGCGCGATGCCCGCAGCGCGTCCGGTGTCAGTGTCATCGCGCATGGTGCCGGCGACATTGATGAGCAGGGCCGCGCTGAGCAGCACGGCAGCCCACGCCACCGGGCCGCGGATGATGAGGCGCTTGAAGAAGACGCGACGCTCATCGTTGAACCCGGCACGGGCGAAGGGGCCTTGTCCTCCACCGGCGAGGCCGCGGATGACGTAGCCGATGATGGGAGCGAGGAAGACGGTCGCGGGCAGGAGGTAGCGATGGTTGCCCACGCCGATCGCGGCGTAGAGCAGGCAGGAAGCGGCGAAGGCGAAAGCACAGGCGCGCGCGGCGAGGACGCAGCGCGACCACGCGGGGTCGGCGGTGGAGTCGCCCTCTGCGCGAGCATCCTTGCCGAACGCAAACAGCACCGCCAGCGACGCGGGGAGCGCGGCAAGCAAGGCCATGGGAATGACGGTGACGACCCGCGCGGGATCGTTCCACAGGAACGACCCCTCTTCGCGGACCGCGCCGGGGTCGTAGTTCATCACGCCGAAGTGGCGGAGGGCGAGGTACGCCGCGCCGGTGCCCAGGAGGAGGGCAGACCACATCCAGAGACACGCGAGTGGGCGCGCGGAGCGCCGGGCGATGCAGATGCCGATGATCGCGCCGACGATGCACGGCGCGCTCGCGAGCGATTTCGTCAGGGCAAATCCGGTGATGCCGAGGGCCGACAGAACCGCGAGCGCCGCGCCCCTTCGAGCGTTCTTCAGCGTGCCGAGTTCTCGCGCCCGCGACGGGAGCATGAGGGCGATCAGTGGCAGCACCGCGATCTGCGTGCAGAAGGTATTGAGAGCCTCGATCTCCGCGCTCCGGCCCGCGCCGCCCGACACCCACATCACCGGCAGCAACGCCTGTGCAAGTCCCGCTGCAAGGCCTCCACGCGCCCCGCACCAGGCACGCCCAAAGGCCAGCGCGACCAGCGCCATGAGCGTGCAGGCGAACGCGGAGGGCGCGCGGGCCGCGAACTCGTTCTGGCCGAGGAGCGCCGACGATGCGGCGATGGCCCACGCCATGCCCGGGGGCTTTCGGATGTAGTTGAGGCCGAACATCTCCGTGCGCGACCAGTCGCCTGAGTCGAGCATCATCCAGCCGGGGATGACGCGGTGCCCCTCACTGGAGGCGAACGGCGCAGCGCCGAGGTACAGCCAGTAGACAATGATGCAGACGAAGAGGACGAGCGCGGCATCGCGCCAGATCGGGCGCGCCGGTTCCGCGGGCGCAACCAGAGCGGTCACGGTTTCTCCGCAATCCCGCGAACCGCGGGCACAACATTCACCTCGGGATGGTCGTGTACCTGGGTGCCGGAGCGGAAGGCACGCTCGATGTGCCCCTGCCAGGTATCGAGATAAGTGAACAGGCGCGGATTGTCCTCGGGGTCGTGCCGGAAGTCCATGGCCTCTTTGCGGGCATCGGCATCGGGCCTCGACTGGATCACATCGCGATAGAGGATGATGCACCCGCTGGTGCGCTGCGCGCCGGCCGAGCAGTGGACAAGCACGGGGTGGGCCGTCTCATCGGCAAGCACGCGGAGCGCCGCGACATAGGCGTTGGGGTTGCCGGTGCCATCGCCCGAGAGTGGGAACAGGTAGCGCGTAATGCCTAGCGACTCCGCAGAAAGCTGCGCCAGCCGGTCGGCGAGAGGGTCGGTGTCCGAGCCGCCCAGGTCGATGATGGTCCTGATCTTGTGCTCGTCGTGGACCTTCTTGAGCGTTGCAGGGTTGAGCGCAGCGGCCCGGTAAACATGCCCAATCTCAACAACACCGAAGTTTCGCGGCACGAGATGATCGCGGATGCCGCCCTTGGCGAAGACAACCCAGGCCAGCAGGCCGCAGGCGGCCGCGATGAGGACCAGGACGCGGGCGGTGTTGGAAGGGGGGCGGGACACCTGTTCAGGGAGTATAGGGGCAGGGGATTACAGATAGTCCGCAGCCCCGATGGGCCGTCAAACGGAAACGAGACCGAGCGAAGATGCCGGGCGAGCTTGGGAGTATGGCGCAAATATGGAATATGTAACATATTCCATATGGTCAACCTTGCCTTGACCGAAGGGGATCGGAGCGGCCTACTGATCGCATGGCAACAAACATGCATCGTAAGAGCAACGAACACTTGCGTCGGAAAACCCGTGCAAGACTGTCCACGACGCCACTCTCCAGCGGAAGCCACCTGGCTCGGGCTTCAATGATCCTCGCGGGGATACTTGCGATTACCTTGTGTTGTGTCATTCTGGAACGACAAGCGCGGCACGACATTCAAGCCATGCACGCCGCTGGGGACAGGAAGCGCATGGCCTCGTCCAAGGACATACCCAAGCCCGCACACCAGGGATGGATTGAGCGATCGCGTTCTCAAGCAATCCCGGGTATGCACATGAATTCCGCGGGCCACCTTCTCGTCGCGGGTGCGGTGCCGTGCCAGAACGCCATGTCCGCCCAGGAGTGCCGGCAGTGCCGAGATGAGGCCATGCGCTCGGATCCTACAATCGTGTTCCTACTCAAGCAGATCCGGTCGACACCTTGCGGAATGGGCTTGGAGCTGATGAACATTACCTGCGCGGAAAGCGCCCCAACGGGACCGACCAACCCTTATGCGTCGACTTGGTGCAGAAATCCAGCATCTCCCAGGATCAATCTCTACGCCGATCAGTTCTGTGCTGCTGATTGCGAGACTCTCACTGCCAAACTCGCCAACGAACTCACGAACGCTTTGGATTGCTGCTCGACCGGCATCGATCTCGGCAATCCAGCGACCTGCGACGAGTGCTTTCTCTGGGGTTGCACGGAGTACCGCAGTTGTAGAATGGAGGGCAGGGAATCTGTCGACTGCTGGAACGATTTCTTCAGATGGTACTTCCCGTCGCGGCCGCCTGCTTGCCGTAGTTGTGGTTTGCTCCCGGGGCAGTTGTTCGCGGAGTGCGGAGATCCGAGGGATGGAGCGCCGGGGTTGCCGCCGATTTATGCCCCGCCACACACGCACTAAGGCTTGAAGTATGGTCGTGAAACTGCTCATCGGCATCTGCCTGGCCTTGGCGGCGATATGGCCTGTCCGATCCGGCTCGGCTCCGCTCGTGGCTCGAATGCGGGGCCGTTGCATCTGCGGCTATTCGACGCTTGGCCTGCCAACGGTCGGGGCTTGTCCCGAATGTGGCACCTCGCGCCATTCCAAGGCGACACCGCGCATCTGGCTCCAGTCGGTCTGCCGCTTTCTACTGGGCATGCTTTTAGTCGCCGCAGGCGGAATAATCGGCCTTCCGTCGTGTCTGTCGGATTCCGCGTTTGAGCGCCTGCCACTGCCTCTGTTGCTCGCATCCCTCGATGAGAGCCGCTCGGAGCAGGTGTGGCGCGAGGGGCTTCAGGCCGCGACGGACACCCGGTCATCGTCACTTTCTAAGTGGCTCGGCAAGACGCGAGCGTGCGACGCGATCCACGCGGGACTGCCGTTCCGGGGCGATTGCATTGAATGGTTACCGCGCCTGAGTCGAAAGGCGGACACGCAGGTCCGGCGTGCAATGCTCACGGCGGCGGGAGACCGGTTCAGTTGGAATCGGCATGCCGCTGTTCGCACCATGTCACGCTTTTCGAACTCGCTCGAAGTGTTCGGCGAGGACTTGAAGGCGTTCGCGGGCGGTGCCGCCGACTACGGCGTTCAGTCCGAGGCGATCCTCGTACTTGTTCAGTTCAAGCAAGACGCCCCCATCCGGGAGCGGCTACTGCGAACGCTCAAGGATTTCCAACGGGAGCGGGATGATCGAAGCATCGCGTTAGGCCTCCTGTCGCTCCCTCCGGAGTGGCGAAGCGAACTCCTGCCGGTTCTCGAACAGATCGCCGCAGAATCCGACGACCCGCTTTCCCCGGCGATAGCAGAAGAACTGAAGGCTCTGCGTTCGGAAGGCGGGCCGTAGCCGTCCCCATAGAGAAGTTAGATGCCGAACGCCTGCTCCGCCGTGTCGATGGCGCGGGCGAGCGCTGCGGCCTTGTTGACCGTCTCCTGATACTCCGCCTCGGCCTCCGAATCGGCGACGATCCCGCCCGACGCCTGCAGGTGGTACGTCCAGATTCCCGCCGCGCGCATGGCCGTTGGCACCACCATCGTCCGCAGCGCCAGCGCGATGTCCATGTCGCCGTCGAGGGAGATGTAGCCCATGCCTCCGCCATAAGGGCCGCGACGGACGGGCTCAAGTTCATCAATGATCTGCATGGCGCGGATCTTGGGCGCGCCGGAGATGGTGCCGACGGGGAGGGTGGCGCGGAGCGCATCCCAGCAGTCGAGGCCGGGCCGGAGTTGGCCGGTGACGGTCGAACTGATGTGCATGACGTGCGAGTAGCGCTCGATGGCCATGACCGCGGGTAGTTCGATCGTGCCGGGGATGCAGACCTTGCCGACATCGTTGCGCCCCAGATCGACGAGCATGATGTGCTCAGCGCGTTCCTTGGGGTCGGCGAGGAGTTCGCGCTCCAGCGCGAGGTCCTCGGCGGGTGTCAGGCCGCGCCGGCGTGTGCCGGCGAGGGGGCGGCTGGTGAGGACTTTGGGTAGGTCGTCGCTGCGCGCCGACCCCCCGGCACTGAGTGCCGGGCCACCCAGAACACGCACACGGCAGAGAATCTCGGGGCTGGAGGCGACGAGGATGCAGCCCCGAGCCTGCATGTAGACCATATACGGGCTGGGATTCACGGCGCGCAACGCGCGGTAAACGTCGAAGGGGTCGGCCGCGGATTGTCGCTCGAAGCGCTGGCCGAGCACGACCTGGAAGATGTCGCCGGCACGGATGTACTCCTTGGCCTTGGCGAGCATGGCGCTGTGCTGCTCGCGGGTGAGGTTCGAGGACAATGCCGTCGGCGCAGCAGCGCAAACAGGGAGAGCGAAGGATGCTTGGGAAGTGGGGGGGGCAGGCGGCTCCATGCGCCCCGAGGGCAGCGGCTTGGTGTGCGCCTGGAGTTCACGGGCGAGCGACTCGATGGCCTCGACCGCGCGTCCGTACGCAACGGTGATCGCCTCGAGCGAGTCACCAAGGGCGACCTCCACCAAGCGCACGATGTACACCAGTTTGGCGACATGATCGAAGACCACGACGCCGTCGTACAGTCCCCAGTGCATGTCGGGCAGGTGGCGGTCATCGGTCGGGGCGTTGCGCGAATCGAGTTTCTCAGGCTCGGCGTAGCGCACGGTTTCGTACCCCGCAAAGCCGACCCAGCCGCCAAGGAAGCACGCCGGGAGCAATGGGCTGGGACCGGGCGTGATGGGCGGCATGACCAGCCGCACAGCGCGGGTGATGCGGCGCGGAACTTCCAGCGGGTCGGGCTCGGTGGTGCGCGTGCGATGGCCCGGTTTTCCGGTCAGACGGTGGTCGATGATCTCGACCTCGTGCCCGCGCGCGATGACCTCCAGTGCCGGTTGTGCGCCGAGGATCGAGTGGCGGCCCTGGCGCTCGCCTCCCTCGACGGATTCCAGCAGGAACGAGGGGGCGTCTCGCTCATCCGGGGCGACAAGTCGGCGGTAGGCAAGGACGGGCGTAACCTGATCGTCGAGCAGGCGGAGGGCGATCGGGAGCGCGACGCGTCCCGACGGTGCCGAAACATGGACGGAACGGTCGGAGCGCGACTCGCGCTCCACGATTTCCAGGAACTGTTCCAGTCGGGGCCAGGGCATGTTCGTACGTCCGATGAATACAGGCGGGTGACGGGATGCGAGAATCGGTCGGCGGTAGATCAAAGGCACAAGGGAAACCCAGCGATGCAGTCAACTCGCGCGAACGTCTCCGCCCGATTATCGGCGGTTCTCGCGTCGGCATTGACAGCCATGGCCGCTGGACAGCGACTGCCCGAGCCGACGCCTCCAGAATCGTCGCCGATTCGAGCCGAGGACCTGCCGCCGCCGATCCGTCTGGGCGCGAGGGTGGCGACCGTGCGTGCGCAAATCCCGGTTATCAGCGCGGTTGTGCTGGTCCCAGACTCGGCGGCATACATCACCGCGGTCGGGAGTTGGACACTCGGGGCGCGGTTCCCGGTGCTGATCGATGACGGTTCGTGGGGAGCGAAAGAGTCCATTGCGCGGTTTGCCCGCGCATTCAAGCCCGAGCGCGTGGTGCGATTCAGCGGAGGCGCGGCCTTGCCCGAGGGCGAGGGGGCACTCAGGGCGGCGGTCGAAGGGGCGGCTAGCGCGGCGTGGGAGTGCGCCGAACCGGGGAAACTCGCCGAGCATTGGAAGAAGATGGGGTTCGCGCCCCCGGGTGTCGTGGTCGCGCACCCATCCGACCCCGCGTGGACGGGCGCGCTCGCGCTCGCGGCCGGGCACGGGCAGCCCCTCGTCTGGCTCAACGCACGCCCGTTCGGAACGGGCCTTGCGGACTGGTACCCGGCCGAGAAACTCGACGAACTCACGGTCGCGCTCCAGACCGAACTCGGGAAGATGCCTTGGAAGTGGGACGAGATCGGCGACGAGATCGACGCGGTGACTCTGTGTCAGAACGGACCGGTCAAGGTCACCGTGGGGGCCGTTTCGCAGACCACCACCTATGCCGTGAGCGACGCGCTGGGCCGTTCGCCCGGCGTGCTCGCCCTTACCGCACGCGACCCGAAGCGCGCAGCGCGCTGGGCGTGGGCAGGGCAGGTCATTGGGAACGAGTCGCAGGCGGCGTATGTGGCGATGTGCTCGCTCTTCCTCTCGCCCGAGCGGGCGTGGCTGTTTGACGGGTACGAAGATTCGCCGCCCTGGAACGGGTGGGACGCGACGCCCGCGGCATCCTTGCTGCAAAGAGCAGGTATTCCAGCGCTGCTCGACGACGGCGCGCGGCAGGGCATTGAGGACTGGCGGAAACGCGGCGCGGGCAGGCCGCGTGGAGGCGACCCGGGTGTTGAGGCACGCCGCGGATTGGCCGGTAGCCTGCTGGCGAATCGGCGCGGGGTGGAGGCTTCCCTGATATTTGTCAACACATCAGGAAATGCGGAGTTCTTTGATTTGAAACCCGGCCAGGGCAGGCCCGACGATGTGCCGGTGCTGAGCATCCCCGCGGCGGTCCACTTCGTGCATTCATGGTCGGCCACAAGCCCCGGCAATCGCGACACCGTGGGCGGCCGATGGCTGGAGCGAGGAGCATTCGCGTACATGGGCTCGGTGTACGAGCCGTACTTGCAGGCATTCGTCCCCACGTCCCTGGTATCGCAACGTCTTCTGGTCGCCGCGCCGTTCGGGGCGGCGGTGAGGCTTGAGAACGCCGAGCCGTGGAAGGTCGCGGTGATCGGCGACCCGCTGTATGTGGTGGCGCGTCCGGTGTCGCGCGCGGCCGTCCCTCTGCCGGGGGCGCTTTCGCAAGCAACATCCATTGCCGATGACCTTTCCGGGCAACTCCGGTCGCGCGACTTTGCCGCGGCGGTCAACACGATGCGGCTCCTGGGGCGCGACCAGGAGGCGGCGCGCCTTCTGGGGGCGATCATCAAGGACCAGCCCGATGCGCTTACCGCGGAGGTCGCGCTCGCGGGCCTTGGCGCGGCGTTCTTTGAACTGGAGCCGGGTCTGTTCGCGCGGGTGTACGCCGCAGCGCTCCCACGCATTCTTGGGGACGAAACGCTCGCGGCGTGCAAGGACTTCCTCTGGCACGCGACCTTCACGCGCGGCACCGACCTGACGCCTCTGGAGACGGACCTGCTGTCACAGAGCCTGCGCCCCGGGTGTCTGGCGCGCGACGCCGCGGAGGCGGCGCGTGCGGTCTATCGCACCCGAGGCCCGGAGGCCGCCGCGGCGTTGATCGCCCGCGCGAAGTCGATGGCCGCCGATGAAGCGATCCGAGCCGAAATTGCAAAGTGGGCGCCGTGAGGAGGTACCATCGCTCATGAAGATCGCTGACCTGGTCGCCGCAATGGAGCGCATCGCCCCGCCCGACCTTGCCGAATCGTGGGACAACGTAGGCCTGCTGATAGGTGCGCACGATGCGCTGCTCGCGGGGCCGCTGCTGCTGACGATCGACCTGACGGAGGCGGTGGCGGCGGAGGCCGCGCGCCTGAAGTGTGGCGCGGTGGTCGCCTATCACCCGCCCATCTTCGAGGCGGTGAAGCGCCTCACCGATGAGACGGAGACCGGCCGGGTGGCCCTGCAACTCATCGGCGCGGGGGTGGCCGTCTACTCGCCGCACACCGCGCTCGATGGTGCTCCGGGCGGAATGGCGGACTGGCTGGCCGAGGGCCTGCTGGGGCCGAGTGATGTGGGGTCGGGGGGCGGCGGCGATCGGCGGGCGCTGCGGGCGCACGCGTCGCTCGCGCCGACGCAGGAACTCAAAGTGGTCACGTTCGTGCCGATGGAGAAACTCGATGATGTCCGCAAGGCGATGGCGTCGGCGGGCGCGGGGATTATCGGCGGTTACGAGGTGTGCTCCTTCAGCACTACCGGGCACGGTACCTTCCTCGGCAGCGCAGGAACACAGCCGGCGGTCGGTGCCGCGGGAAATCTGGAGTCGGTGGCGGAGCAACGCCTGGAGATGGTGTGCTCGCGCCGCGCGCTGGCGCTGACGATCCAGACGCTCCGGCAGTTTCACCCGTACGAGGAGCCCGCGATCGACGTGTACGAGCTGGTTGCGCGACCGACGCGCGCAGTCGGGGCGGGCCGCAAGATCGCCCTGGACAACGGCGCGACCATCGATGAACTCGCGGTGCGCCTCAAGGCCCACCTGGACGTGAAGGTCCTGCAGGTGGCCATGGGACCCCGGACCGGCGACACGCCCATCGAGCGCATCGGCGTGTGCCCGGGCGCGGGCGGCTCGCTCGTCCCGCTCGCGCTCGAGGCCGATTGCCAACTGTTTGTCACCGGCGAGATGCGGCACCACGAGATCCGGCAAGCCGTCGCCGCCGGCCTGAGCGTGATGCTCGCGGGGCATACCCAGACCGAGCGGCCGTACCTGCGGCTGCTCGCGCCGCGCCTGCGCAAGGAACTCGGTGGCCACCCGGTGCTGGTGAGCGCGGAGGACCGGGAGCCGTGGGTTTCAAGGTAGCGGGCGGCCGGCCTTTCGCAAACGTCAGCCCGCCTTTCGCCGAGCCGGGAGGACTTCGCGCTGTCCATCCAGCACGCCGCGGACGGAGAGATCGAGGTCCAGGTCGGGCCAATGAAACCCGATACCGCGGCTGACCTTCCGCCAGTTGTCGCGCTGCGCCGGCCTTGCGCGCGCGAGCGTCGGGAAGAAGGAAACAGGAACGGAGTGCAGCCGACCATCGTGGAGAACGAGGGTAAGGAACACCTTGCCCGTGCGGCGTTCAAACCGGACTGACTTGGCAAGGTTGTTCGGCAACTCGGATTGCATACGTTACTGACCGAGTGACAGGCCAGACGCCTGCCCCACCGGCCCAATCGGAACTTCTACCTGTCCAGTTCCGCCGCGACGACGTTGATCGACCCGATCACGGCGGGGACATCCGACAGCAGGTGGCCCTCGATGAGCCGGGCCATCGCCGCGTAGTTCATGAAGCACGGCGGGCGGGTGCGGACGCGCCAGGGCCGCGGCCCGCCATCGGAAACGATGTAGTAGCCCAGTTCGCCGTTGGCCGTCTCGATCGCGCCGTACCCCTCGGCGATCGGGGGCGTCCAGCCGCGGTTGGACATGATGAGCTCGAAGTGCTGGATCAGGCCCTCGATGGAGCCGTACACGTCGCTCTTGGCGGGCTTGACCATCTTGGAATCGGCGAAGGCGTCGACGGGCCCGCCGGGGATGTCGTCGATGAGTTGGCGGACGATGTGCATCGACTGCTTGATCTCCTCTACGCGGACGCGGAAGCGCGCGTAGCAGTCGCCCTCGAGCGCGATGGGCACCTTGAACTCCACGGCCGGGGCGCCCTGATTGTCCCAGTTGTCCTTGTAGCAGAGGTACGGCGCATCCTTGCGGAGGTCCCGCTTCACGCCGCTGGCCCGGGCCATGGGGCCGGTGAGGGAGTGGGCGATCGCCTCATCGTGGCTCAGGACGCCGATGTCCTTGGTCCGGTCGATGAAAATGCGGTTGGCGTTGAGCAGCCCTTCCATGTCCGCAAGCGCCCGGGGCAGGTCGTCGTTCACCAGGTCCTTCACCAGCCGCCGGAACATCGCCTCATCCGGCAGGTCCTGCATCAGGCCGCCGACGCGGGTCCAGTCCGGGTGGAAGCGCTGCCCGGCGATAAAGTCGCAGATGTCGTAGATCTTCTCGCGCGGGTTGAAGGCGAACAGGAAGGCCGTGATGCCGCCCAGGTCGAGCGCCGCAGCGCCCACGCACAGCAGGTGGTTCTGGATGCGCGCCAGTTCCGCCATGATGGTCCGGAGAACCTTGCAGCGCGGCGTGATATCGATGCCGAACAGTTGCTCCACGCTGTGGTGCCAGCAGATGTCGTTGGCGATCGGCGAGAGATAGTCCATCCGCGACACGATGGTCACGTACTGGTTGTAGTCAAGGTGCTCGCCGAGTTTCTCAAAGCCCGAGTGCAGGTAGCCGATGTGCGGCGTGCAGCGGGCGATCCGCTCACCGTCGAGTTCGAGCACCAGCCGGAGCGTCGTGTGCGTCGCGGGGTGCTGCGGACCGAAGTTCAGCACCCACCGCTCCCCGGTGTCGACGTGCCCTTTCAGGTAGGTCGTGGACTCGGAGTCAACGTCAAACCCCTGCTCCGGACGGATCGTGTAAGGCATAGGGAGGCATGGTAGGAACGGCCCGGTCGAGAAAGGAAGAAGACTCGAACGCACAGGCGTTCAATCCGTTGCGTGGTCGCTCACTTCCCCCCGTACCGCGCCCGCGCATAACTCGACCACGGCGGCACGCTCTTGAGCGCGCGGATGAGGCGGTACGACCTGCTGGCCTCGATCATCGCCAGTCGCTGGGTTGGGAGCATCTTCAGTTCCATCTGCTGCCAATCGGACCCCCAGCGCATCCGGGCCAGTGCGCTGTAAGGCGGCACGCCCTTGGCCGCGCGGACGAGCCGCCACGTCCGCGAGTTCTCGATCTGCGCCAGGCGAGCTGCGGCCTCCCGCTCGCGTGCATCGCCCGCGTTGGTCGCGTCTGTCCGTCTCAGAAGTTCCTGATAGCGTGCCTGCACGTCCCAGAGGTAGTCGGTGAGCGTGCTCAGCCGGTGCTGCTCCATGGCCTGCACCGCCGACTCGCGCGCAAGGCCGAGCGAGAGCGCCTGACGTGGAGCGGAATCCCGCAAGTCACTGGCACGCGCGAACAGTTCGAGCATGCGCCCGCCCATGTTCTTCAACTC
>Ga0163150_10007181_pt1 | contig 13263 bp, 8 predicted proteins | sample OliLakLV19P2IB_FD_148628 | JGI IMG/M metagenome (GOLD analysis project Ga0163150, IMG submission 148628) | Freshwater microbial mat bacterial communities from Lake Vanda, McMurdo Dry Valleys, Antarctica - Oligotrophic Lake LV.19.P2.IB | ecosystem: Environmental > Aquatic > Freshwater > Lake >...
CGGGGTGATCAGCTCGGAGCGGCGACGCGCCGGGGCGATGAGGTTGGTCGGCTGACCCTCGGCGTCGAGCTCCCAATGCTGCGCTGGCGGCGCATAGGGCGAATTGAGGATCGGGCGCTCGAAAAACCGGTCGCTCATGCCGCTGAAGGTCCCCCGCCCCGCCGGCGGCCAGCGATTCGGCCGCTTTATCGGCGATTCCCCCGATTTCCCACAACTATCGGGATTGGAACGGCCGCGGGCGGAGGAGTCAAGGTTGGGTGGTACACCGCAGGTTCGCCCGCTTGGCTCGCCGATGGCCACCACCATGTCGCCTTCTATCCGCGCGAGAGGCACATCTCGCTACCATTGATGATTGACGGTACTGTTCGTAAGAATCAGCCTTCGTCGATCTGCGGTTGGCTCACCTTCACGAACGCCTTCGAGTGCCCTGCAGATACAAATGTGCATGAGGTCCCGAATTGGGCACGGTTCAAATCGTTGTTATAAAACCCAGTGGCGAAGAGAAGCCTCTCGACCATCCGAGGCCGCTCTACTTTGTCGGTGAAAAGCCCGCGGTTACCTACAAAAAGAAACTGTACCCCGTCAAACCTCCGGGCATTCTCGATCTCAGGAGTGCTACACCCTTCCCTACTCAAACAGCTTCCCGTCGGGCACAGGCATCTGAGGTGCAGCAATTCAGAAAAGCTGATCGATCCCGACTGGCCGAAGCGCCTCAAGTCATGCGGCCGGCAACGCGAGCGACAACACCTGACGCTACGGTAGCAGTAGCCATCAAGGAAGAAGAACTGCAACCGGCAAGAAAGAAGATTGAATGGGACACAATTCAGAGAAGCGTCATTGAGGCCAACATTGCAGACCGACTTCTCGTCCTGGCGGGTCCGGGAACGGGCAAGACCGAGGTTGCATGTGGTCGCATCGTTGCACTCGTGGGCCAGGGAACCCGTGCAGCCGATATCTGGATGATCAGCTTCACCAGAACCGCCGTACGTGAGATCGGCGATCGTATCAATGCACTCGCGGTCGGATTGTCCCAGCTTCGTGGTCTTTCACCGACAACGCTCGACTCTCTGGCCTATCGTGTGCAATGGGGGGCCGGTCTGCGCGGCAAGCCGACAAGCTTTGATGAAAACATCGAGAGCTTTCTGGCTTCCCTTGACTCATCCGAGGCTGTCAAGGACCACCTCGGCTCGCTCGCCCATCTTCTCATTGACGAAGTGCAGGATATTGTCGGCGAACGGGCCATCCTGCTTCATCGGCTTATAGAACTCCTGCCGAAAGAATGCGGCGTTACGCTGTTTGCTGATCCTGCGCAGGCGATCTATGGCTTCGCTGGCCCGGATGGAGAAAGCGACGGAGACGGAGAGAATCTCGTCAGCCTGCTGCGAAGACGCAGACCCCGAATTCCCTTCCGGGAGGTCGAACTGACTACCCAGCATCGGACGTCTGCACCTGCACTGGTTGCGATATACAGGGAGGTCCGGGAACGCGTGCTGTCTGAATCTGATAGCAGCTTCACCAAATACCAATCGGTCGAAGAGGAAATCAGAAACCACGCAGATGGCATTTCACCCTGTGACATCGTTGACGTTGCCACGGTTGAGCAGAATGCCTTTGTTCTGTTCAGGCGCCGCGCCGAGGTCCTGACTGCTTCATCGATGCTGAGCAGCAAGAAAATTCCACACCGACTGCGATTGTCCGGACTGCCGGTTCCGGTCGCGCCATGGATTGCAGCATCCTTGGGCAGATTTACCAAACGCCGGGTCAGCGAAAGCGAGTTTTCCTCACTCTGGGACCGGCATGTTGCCGGAACACGACTGGCAACAGTCCCCAAAGATGATGCGTGGACTGCCCTGCTCGACAGTGCGGGAGACCAGAGTGGCAACCAAGTCGAAATTGGTCGACTGAGAGAGGTTCTTGCATCGCGACCGCCACTGGATCTTTGCCTTCCAGAGATCGGTACAGCTGGCCCAATGCTCGGCACGATTCATGCCGCGAAGGGAAGAGAGGCCAGCGTTGTCCATTTGCGTTTGCCACAGATTTCCGAGGACGAAGAAGATGACAAATCATACGATGAGGAAACGCGGGTCCTGTTCGTAGGTGCGTCCCGGGCACGGGCGAAATTATTCATTGGAAATGGATTTCGTCTCATTGGTTCAAAAAATCTCGCAACCGGCCGAGCATTTTCTGTTCGCCGGAACAGACAAGGCTGGTTTGCCCAGATCGAGGTGGGACGAAGCGGGGATATTGCAGCCGCCGGAATTGCTGGAAGGGGCACGTTCTCGAGTTCAGCTGAGGTTAATGCGGCGCAGGATTTCCTGCTTACCTGTTCGTACGGGACATCGTTCATTTCCCAGAACACACCATTCGGCTCGGAATGGCGATATCTGATGAGTACTGGAGATTCACCGGATCGCACAATCGGCAGCCTTGGCCAGAATGTCTCGGCAGACGTATGGGCGGTCAGCAGAGTTCTTGCGGATAAGGTCGGAAAATCTCCCCGCAGCCCGAAAATGCTGAGACATCTCCATGTCATCGGTGTCTGCACCCTTGCAGCGGGCGACTCGGAACTTTCACAGCTTCATGAACCGTGGAACATGACGGGTCTGGTGCTTGCACCTCTCATTGTCGCTTTTACAATAATCCTCCCCTAAGGAGTTAGATACATGCCGGGGTCCCCACGTGATCGCATTGCCGAGTGTCTTCACCGTGATCTGATTGGTCCGGATGCTGAGAACGAGGAGATCCCGGACAGGCCTAGCGATACCTATCTCACTGGAGTTTTATGGCCACAACGAACAAGAACGACCGGGGAGGAAGATGATCGACTCGGTGCCGAAGGCGCGGACGGCGCGGAAACGGACTCCGGGAACGAACAGGAACAGGTAGCTGCCGCAGGTACCATGCGTCCGGCAGTGGCCGGGCTAAGTTTCGCCGTTGCGTCCGCAATTGAGAACACGAAACCCCAGGTCATTGTCGAAGTCGAATTCGGGATGTACCGACGTCAGGAACAAGAGGATGACTCCATTGTCTGGAAAAGGGTGCAGGCGGTGCACAGGACGGAGCCCATACAATGTGAGGGAAGCCGGACATATGCAGTTCCTACCGCCGTTCAAGGAATTTTTCTGGACATACGCGCGGTTCCATGGGCTGAGGCTGGCGCAAGCATCGTAACCATAACCCTCGTAAACCGAATTGCAGTATCTCAGCCGACGAGAACAAATCTTGAGGAAGCAACGATTTTTCAGGCGGGAATCCGGATCTATCCGTGCAGCGGCACGCGTGTTGTGCCACGCCCGCCGCGCACTTTGGTTACCAACGATGATGATCGATCCTCGGAACTTCTCTATCGCAACGTGCATGAGTATGCCGTGGGTCACACATGCGGAGCAGACTGGGAAATGGACGAGTCCGGCGAGGTCAGGACCGCTTCCACAACGTGGATGCCGACCGCGTTCGTATCTGCAACAAGTGCGGATGGTCATACGCTACTTCAGAACCTCAGAACGGAATCCGCGAACATACTGTCGGCCGATTGGCTCTCGAATGCATCCGACAAAGATCTCGCGAAAGAATTGCCGCGATTGTCGATTGCCTACCAGGCATGGATAGATCTGCAGAGAGAGAAGCTACAGACACTTGAGCCCGAACAGCGAGCGATCGCGGAGAAGAACCTGAGCCGATGCACTGAGGTCTGTCAACGCCTGGAACGCGGCAGCCAGGCAATTGCACAGAACCCTAACTTGGCTAACGCATTTCGACTGGCAAATCGGGCGATGGCAATCCAGTACGATTGGGCAAGCGGTCGGCAAGGTGTTGCCGTGTCAGATCGACAGCCGCTCCTGTGGCGCCCATTCCAGTTGGGCTTCATTCTTCTTGCTGCAGAATCGGTTATCAATCCCGACAGTGACGAACGGCTTGTCATGGACCTCCTGTGGTTCCCTACAGGAGGGGGCAAGACCGAGGCATACCTGGCCCTCGTAGCCTTTCTGGCGTTTGGTCGACGACTGCTGCATGGAGACGCCGGTGCGGGCGTGGCGGTCGTCATGCGGTACACGCTCCGTCTGCTTACGCTGCAACAGTTCTCCCGGGCAGCGGCAGTAATTCTTGCTTGTGAGGCCATTCGGCGCGGAAAAGTACCAATCAGTGGCCACACTCCAGACTTGGGAGAGCAGCCTTTTTCGATCGGTCTCTGGGTAGGTGGTGACGCGACGCCAAATGACGTGGAAACCGCAGCAGGCCTGATTGGAGTAAGGGGTGGCCCAACGCCAGTTCAGATCAAGAATTGCCCTGCATGCAATTCTGCCCTGGTATGGACGGTCAAACGGCGTGGCGGACGACCCGAAGCGATAGAGGTTCGATGCCTGAATTCCTCATGCCTTTTGCACCACGGAAAAGAGCCCCTTCCTGTTGCAACAGTAGACCAGGATATCTATCGCATCCGGCCAACGCTTCTGATTGGGACTGTCGATAAGTTCGCACAGATCACCAGATGGAATGAGGTCGCTCGCCTCTTTGCCGTTGGATCTTCGGCCACCCCTGATCTCGTGATTCAGGACGAGTTGCATCTTATTTCGGGACCACTGGGCACTTTGGTGGCGCTCTATGAGTGTGCGGTCGATATGCTGTTTCAGAAGAATTCGAGACCACCGAAGGTTATCGGATCTACTGCAACGATTCGGCGGGCACCTGAACAGGTCCGAGCGCTGTATGACCGCAGCACGAGTCAGTTCCCGCCTCCCGCCATCGATGCGGCAGACTCAGGTTTTGCTGTAGTTGTCGATGACCCGGAAAGGGCACGAAAATACATTGGCATAACCACTGCGGGCCGGTCGGCAAAATTCACCCTTCAGGCTGTTGCTGGCTCTCTCATGCAGGGTGTTCAAGACGTTCTTCCTTCCGACGATGTACGTGATCCCTACTGGACACTTGTTGGATACTTCAATGCATTGCGTGAGCTCGGTGGCGCTCTCGTCCTGTTCCAGGACGACGTGACTGATTCAATGGCTCTGTTTGCAAAGCGGCATGGAGCCCAACCACGACATATCGGGCCGCCGCAAGAACTCACGTCTCGGCTTTCGCAGGACCAGATCGTCGATGTACTGCAAGATCTCCAGGAACGGGCGCCAGATGGAAACGCGCTCGATTCCGTTCTTGCAACCAATATGCTTAGCGTTGGCGTTGATATTCCACGACTTGGATTGATGATCGTCAATGGCCAACCGAAAGGTATAGCAGAGTACATTCAGGCAACCAGCCGTGTCGGCCGCAGGCATCCCGGCCTGATTGTGTCGGTTCTCAACAATGCAAAAGCACGCGATCGATCGCACTTCGAAACCTTTCGTACGTGGCATTCAACGCTCTACAAGGACGTTGAGATAACAAGCGTTACGCCGTTCGCCGCAAGGGCGCGTGATCGAGCTCTCCATGCACCACTAGTCGCATTGGCGCGCCACCTCGTCGCGGGTCTGGAGGAACACCCGCGGCTGACCGGGCAACGAAGACGGGCAGTCGAAAGTCTTGCGGATTACATTGCAGAGCGCGCTTCACGAATTGATCCAGATGAATCGGATGTTCGAGCTGAGCTTCTCTCGTTTATTGATCAGTGGGAAAGACGGAATCCTCTAAACTGGTGGAAAGCGCCTGCGACATCTCTGCTTGTCAATGCAGAAGACGCTGTTGTTCAAGGTCGTCCGGTCGGGAAGGGAATACCAAGATCAACAATGAACAATATGAGGACTGTTGAGCCGGGTGTTCCGTTTCGTCTCGCACCGGGATTAGCACAACACTAAGACCCCAATGGCATCGCTTAAAAACGCAGGAGTGTAAGAGCAATGGCGGATATCGGGGAGCTCCGTCGAAGCGCAGCAGCCCACATGTTTGGTCCCGGTGCGATCGTCGATTTCAGGGACGATGAAGCACTGATCTCCGGAGTAGCTGCGGGTCTGGAAGAGTGGGATCGAAGCTTTCCTCCCGCCGGACTCGCGAATCCTCAGCAAACGCGTGAGGTGCGCCTCGAGCGACTTCTTGGGGTAGATGGGTTCCGCCTGCCACCGGTAAAGGTGAAAGATACCGACAGAGGTCGACTTGTCGCGGTCCGGTTCCCGCGGTGGCAGCAGTGCCCGGAATGCGATGTCATTGCTCCGTTCGACAACAACATCTGGGGACAGGAGATTGGGCGGGCAGGATTGTATTGCACACAGTGCAGTCGCCAGAGACGGAAAGTGTGGGCGGTACCGGTGCGGTTTGTCATGGCGTGCCCGAGAGGCCATCTTGATGATTTTCCATGGCATCAATGGGTGGGACATAGGAAGGACTGTCAAAATCTATCTGGTCCACTGAGAATCAAAATGAAAGCCGCTGGTCTTGCTGGCCTTTACGTACATTGTGACAAGTGCAAGGAATCATCGAATCTCGATGGGATTTTCAGTGAACGGACCTGGACCAACCGTCGATGCAATGGAAGACGTCCTTGGTTGCCGTCGGCGGATGAACAGGGCTGCCCGGCTGAACCACGGGCCGTGCAACGAGGCGCCACCAACATCTACTATCCGATTACAGCGTCGGCGCTGAGCATTCCCCCTTGGTCTGACGGGTTGGTCGAAGCATTAGGGGTTTTCTGGGCTCCGATCAGGAATATGCCAAACAGCGACCACCGTCGTGATTTTATTCTGCATAGTTCGGGCGCACTTTCCGAAACACTGAATATATTGGGGATCACTGCCGACGAACTTGTCGACAGAATTGAGGCACGATTGCAATTGCTTGAATCTGAGGATTCATCGGATCTCCGCGTCGCGGAGTATCGACATTTGTTGGTTGGTTCGGATACCGAAGGCGACTTCGAATGCCGGCTAGAGAGTTTGCCAGATGCGCTCAGACCATGGTTCGGCAGCCTGTCTCGAGTAGTTAGACTCCGGGAAGTAAGAGCGCTGACCGGCTTTACCAGGATCCGACCCCAAGGTGATGCAGATGCGACCGTGGCCGCACTTTCGGTAAATCGGCTGAGATGGCTACCTGCCGTTGAAGTACGGGGCGAAGGAGTATTTCTGAGCCTCAATATGGATGCACTACGATCATGGGAGAAAAATGAATTTGTAACCCAGCGCGGCAGGGTACTTGCAGAACGGTCTGGTGGTGGACAACAACCCGCTCCGTCTACGAGATACATTCTTGTACACACCTTGGCTCATGCGGTGATGCGACAACTCACGTTGGACTGTGGCTACTCATCGGCCTCTCTACGGGAACGTTTGTATGTCTCCGATGGCGGCACAGAAATGGCGGGCTTTCTTGTCTACACCGCCTCAACTGATGCAGATGGGACGCTTGGAGGACTTGAGAGACAGGGAAGATCCAATCGAATGGCGTCTATCGTTCGATCCGCTATCAAGGCGATCGAGTGGTGTTCATCTGATCCGCTTTGCATTGAGGATGTTATGGCAGCGTCCGATACGTTCTCTGGAGCATCTTGCCATGCTTGTGCGATGGCCCCCGAGACCTCTTGCGAGGTGTTCAACTACAGTCTCGATCGGGCCCTCCTTATCGGTCATCCGGATCATCCAGGCCTCGGTTACTTCGAAGGGCTTGTCAGGAATCGGTAGGAATCTGCTATGGCCAAGATGTGGCCTCAACGGTTACCGAGAGAAATCCAGGAAAATCCGTTCCGGAAGGCGGAGCGCGATGTCTATGCAAAGCTGGCATCAGAGCTTGATGAAAAGTGGATCGTCTTCTACTCGCGGCCGTGGCTTGGGCTGAATCAGTCGGGAGAAGAGGTGGATGGAGAGGCCGACTTTATTGTGGCTCATCCGGATAGAGGTCTTCTTGCAATAGAGGTAAAAGGTGGCGGCATTGACTGGGACCCAATGCTGGATCGATGGACGAGCACTGGCGCACGCGGGTGGGTTTCAGTTATCAAAGATCCTGTTGCACAAGCCAGAAGTGCCAAGCATCAGATTGTCAAAAAACTAAAAGAGTCGCCGCATTGGAAAGCGCGGTGGTTCAGGATTCGACATGGAGTCATCTTTCCAAACTGCAGTGTCCCAAACAAAGCGCTCGGACCAGATCGGCCCCGAAAACTCTTTTGTGATACCGATGAATTCAAACACAGTCTCGGTTCCTGGATCGAACAGCGATTTGCCGTCCCTGATCCGGAAGATCCAAGCTCGACTGGTGGCGGGCTCGATGTTGATGGAGTAAGGGCACTTGAAAAGCTGCTCGCGGATCCAATTCGCCTTCATGGCAAACTATCCAGTTTTGCAGCGGACGACGATCGCGCTTTGGGACTTCTTACCCAACAGCAGTTTCATATTCTGGAGTTGATGGAGGATCACAACCGTCAGGCAATCCGTGGTGCTGCTGGAACCGGAAAGACCGTTCTCGCCATGGAGTCAGCGCGTCGACGAGCCAACGCTGGCGATCGGGTTGTACTGTTGTGCTACAATAATGGGCTGGCAAACAAACTACGCCGAGAGCTAGAAGGTAGTAACATTCAATCATACAGTTTCCATCAGCTTTGCAGAACAGCGATTGAGCTCGCCGGACTTGAGATTCCCGAATGCGACGAAGGTTCGCTTTATTATTCGGTTCTTCCAGAGCTGCTCGATACAGCATTGGGGCGGCTGCCATCTTTTCGGTTTGAGGCAGTCATCGTTGATGAAGCTCAGGATTTCCGGCCTCATTGGTGGCCAGCAATCGATTCGCTACTCACTGATCCTGCAACCGGCCGTCTGCAGGTGTTCTATGATTCAAATCAAAGAGTTTATCATGATCTCTCTGCGATACCCGTCGATACCCAAAGTGCGCCATTCCGTCTTACGCTAAATCTGCGCAATACACGGGAAATTCATCGACTGGCCATAAGGTTCTATGACGGAATTGATGTACGAGCTAACGACATCACCGGTGCGAATCCCGAGTTTGTCGAAGTGACAAATCCGGGATCTTTACCAATGGTTGTTGAAAGGACGGTGCGACACTTGGTCGAGGTCGAAGGGTTCGCACGCGATGACATCGCAGTTCTTGCAGCAAATCGTCAGATTGTTTTGGGGATTGTGCCGAACGGAAGTATTGCAGGATATCCTGTCAAATCATGTGTCGAGTATCGCGAAGATGCCGTAACGGTCGACACTATCCGCAGGTTCAAAGGTTTAGAATCAATTGTAGTAGTGCTTCTGGTAACGAGTGAGCTTTTTTCTCGCGATGAGCTTCCGTATGTCGCGCTCTCGCGTCCACGCTCCTACGTGGTATGTGTCGGTGAAGGACGCCTGCTTGACCTGTTGCGTGACCGGTAGGTGATTTTTTGGGAATGCACTCATATTGCGAGATCAGTGGCGCACCCGCCTTTTGTGGGGTCTGTTTGAAGCGAAGGGCTGTATGATCTTCCGGCAGAAGCGTTTTGATTAGTCGCTGACGGGACTAAACCCGCACCATCGGATTTCCAATGTCGCTATCGGATACCATCGAAATGCAATTCCATAAAAAGGAGCTCTTAAAATTCTGCGGTCCCACAAACTATGCGCTTCAGAACCTGGCCACTGGAGTCATCTTTTGCCAACACTACTCTTCGTACAATGACCCGTTCGAATTCTGGACCAAACTCAGTCAAGGTATCCCAGACGTTGATGTTGAGCCAGATCGATTTCTAGCGGCTGTAAGGACATGGGGTTTTGACGTGCAATCGGTAACTGAAGTGAAGGCCATTCCCGTACTTTGGGATAATGTTAATGAGTATTTTGATGAATGTCAGAGCTACCAACCACCATTTGAAGAAATGAGACGTCAAATGCGGATCGCCTGCTTTGGTTCCGAAAGAGACAATCTTTTAATGTGGTCACACTATGCCGACGGATTGCGCGGATTCTGCGTCGTATTTGATGAGGAGATTATCGTGGAAGCCGAACCAAAGGGATATGTGCTCGACGTGGTTTATTGTGATTCACCCCCGAACGTTGACGCCTTTGTATACGCTATTGCCCGCGACCAAGATTGGTATGCGCATACTGCTATTGAGGAAACCAAAGACAAGATTCGTTCCAAGGGAGGGCCTGTATTGGAGGATGAAGTACTGATGTACAAGCGGGCAGGAGAAGAGGCTTTTCAGACAATGGTTGCGATCTGGCAACAAGTCTTCGCTACGAAACCGTCGGAGTGGAAATATGAGCGAGAGCGCCGCCTTCTAGTTCAGACCGATCAGGACGACACCGCGCCGACATTGCGACCTTTTCCCCGCAATGCGGTCAAAGAGGTGGTGCTGGGCGAGCGGATGCCAGATATATTCCGCCGCCAAATCTTGGCGGTAATGCAGGAAAATTACCCTCAAGTCCCCATCAAGACTGTTCGTCGTGACCACGGCCTCTACACACTCGCTATTCAATGAATCCGGTTGGGATGCTCACAGAAGTTCTGTGTACTTCTGCTCGTTTGGATGATTCTGCCTCTCGGGATGACTATGGTCCGTCCGTTCTGTGGTTCATTAAGAACCGGGCGCTACGGACATGGTGCGGACACAGGCAAATAAGGCTGCCTCACCAAATCTCTAAGTCATTGAAAAGACTGGTGGGCGCACCAGGGCTCGAACCTGGGACCCGCTGATTAAGAGGCACCGGAGAATCAAAAGAAATCAATGGTGGTTTCCTCTGTTGCCCGCGTGTTCGCTGTATTGCGCATCAATAGGTTATCAGGCGGGTGAAAACCGAAAACGAGCGGCAAAGGCCCCTTTCTGCCGAAGGGGCGATTGATGGCAAACCGCAGCGACAAGCGCCATGATTATTTATCTTTGCGGGACCGGCGGGCCATCGAAAACGCTACCTCCTTCGCGCCTCAAGTTGGCCTGCCACTGACATGTGCCATTACGGTGCATTGGGCAAATGCTGATGGGCCATGTACCGGCGATTGGCGCACGAAGTTCGAGTACACGGTGCTCCTGTCCAAGCGCTGGATGAGGCGCAACAGTGCCACTTGGGCTGCGACGGCCGTTCACGAGCAAGGGAGCAGCAAGGAAGCACCGCACACGCATCTCGCCGTCCATGTTTCTCCAGCGCTGGCCGCCAAGTTCGAGGCATACCTGAGCCGCCTGTTGGACGGTCGATTTGAGAGGGTTGTCTGGGTGAGGCCAATAAAGCCGCCGGCCGGCGCGCCAGGTTGGGCACGCTATCAAACCAAAGCTATCCACTCCCGATACTTCGATAAAGTTTCCCCGCCAGTTCGCATGGCCGATCGCAACAAGGTACAGGGGCCAATATTTGGGCGGCGCATCTACATCAGCCGTTCCATTGGCGAGGCAGCGCAAACCCGCTTTTTGGCCAACTTGGCCAAAACCCCTGCCCTTACAGGCAATCCCGACATTGACCAGCGCATCATGGCGCGATGGGAGTGGCGTCAAGGGCAACCACAGCAGCGCCGCCACGATGCCGCATAGATATGTTCACGGTTTCGCCACCGCGATTAAACGAACGCACGCCGCGCTGCGATCGAATGGTCAAAAGGCTCGGAATCGCGCGCTGTATGGCAGCATCTTGCGGCTGACCTGATAGAGACACGCACATACATGTTAGCCTCTGTACGGCCCCGCTGGGCAATCTAGGGAAGAACGGCGAGCGCGGCCACTATTGCCGCTAACCATGCCGGCTCGGTCGACCCCGGCCGCCCCGCCGCCGATCCACATGGGCAATTCGATTCGCAGGCTCGATCGACTGCGTCGCGAAATCGGGCGATCTCGGCGCGGCGTACGTCGGACGGGGAAGATCATCTAACCTTCGCTGGAAAGGATCGTACGCGGCAGGCGGGATAGCAGCTCCGGCCCATCCTCGGTCACGATGAACGATTCGATGAAGTTGCAACCGGTGCCGCCGGGCCAGCCCTCCCAGACGTCGAACTGGTTCTCGTAGTTGAAGACGAGACCGGGCTGAACGGTAAGCTGTTCGGGCGTTGGTCCGAAGGTTTCCTCTTCCCAGTGATTCCAGTAGGCGCCTGTCCAATCCGGCGGAAACGAGATTCCCAGCGGATAACCACCAATCCACCAGGCCTTGTCCATCAGGCCGACCTTCTCGATATGCGCGTGAGCGACCTCGTCCACACGGGGCAGAGGGTCACCGACCTTGATGTTCTCGAGAATCGCATCGATCGAGCCGGCGGCCTTCTCCATCACCTCAATCCAGCGGTCGTCAGCCTTGCCGATCGAGAACGTCCTGCAGGTGTTCACGTGATAGCGGTGAAGCGCGGGGCAAAAATCGATACTAACGAGATCGCCCTCTTTCACACGACGATGGGTCGGCGCGGAATGATGCGTGCCCGACCGGACACCCGACCCAATCATGGTGTGGATAGCGGGATAATTACAGCCCTGCGCCATGAGGCTGGCGGTCAGAACAGCCTCGATCTCGGTTTCCATCATACCCGGTGCCATCGCGGTGCGGGCGGCTTCTAGCGCATTGTCACCCTTGGCTGCAGCCTGGCGTACGACCTCCTGCTCACGCGGCGACTTGTAGAGACGCTGAGTCTCCACCAGCAACGAGGCGTCGACGACGTTGGCGCCCTTAGCGCGCAGCTTTTCGGCCAGTGCCTCGATCACCGTCGGATGCGGACCCCAGCCCCAGAACTGCAAGCCGATCGTACCACCGACGAGACCGCGTGCGGCGAGTTCGTTGGTTATGATGTCAAAATCCTCGGCGTCGGCCATGGGGCCGTGATCGAAAAACACGGCGTCGCGGATCTCAGGCACCAGTGAGACAATCGTGGTGTGCGCGGCGGCATCGAAAAAGAGCGTGTCATTGCTGTCAGCCCTCACAACCAGCGTGGCCGGGTTACGCAGATGATTCAAAATCATGTCGTAGCCGGTCAGCCAGTTCATGTCCGGAAAGCGGCAGAGCAGAAGAACATCGACGCCGGCTTTCGCCATGGCCGCGCGCGTACGCTGCCGGCGATCCGCGTATTCCTCCGCCGGAAAGGGCAGAAGCCAGTCGATCTCGTCTCTGAGGTGGGTCTTCAAACCCATGATAGCTCTCCTTGGCAGAACCGCGGTTGGCGGTGTCAGTCTAATGTGAACCTGTCATCGAGGAAATGCCGGTTTGGGTTGATCCTCCGTGGCCGGCAACTCGGTCTCCAAACGACCCATCTGGCTGGTCGAAGCAGCTCCACGCGAAACCGCTGTCAGGGAATTGGGCGGCACAAGATCGCTTGTCGAGCGGCGGAATAGCGGTGGACGCATGATCCAGTTAACCGACGATTGGCGACTGAACGACATTGGCAGCCAATGGACACTAGAGT
>Ga0163150_10007182_pt1 | contig 13262 bp, 9 predicted proteins | sample OliLakLV19P2IB_FD_148628 | JGI IMG/M metagenome (GOLD analysis project Ga0163150, IMG submission 148628) | Freshwater microbial mat bacterial communities from Lake Vanda, McMurdo Dry Valleys, Antarctica - Oligotrophic Lake LV.19.P2.IB | ecosystem: Environmental > Aquatic > Freshwater > Lake >...
CGACGCAGTGAAACCGACGCAGTGAAACCGACGCAGTGAAACCGACGCAGTGAAACCGACGCAGTGAAACCGACGCAGTGAAACCGACGCAGTGAAACCGACGCAGTGAAACCGACGCAGTGAAACCGACGCAGTGAAACCTACGCAGTGAAACCTACGCAGTGAAACCTACGCAGTGAAACCTACGCAGTGAAACCTACCTAAGAATACGCAATTTGCGGCCAGTTGGCCAACGGGGAGCGCTAAGAGCCATATTGGCCGTAACTTCCGCGATCTCGATCAGCGTCTGGCTGTTGGGGGAATGGCAGAGGATGGAACTGCCGGCGGAGCGTCCGCTTTGATCGGCTGCAGATAAGGGATCAGCTTAGCCAGCGTTTTGGGCCCGATTCCATACACATCCAGCAGTGCTTCATGCGATTTTAACTGGCCGTTCTGCTCGCGGTATTCGACAATGCGCTCAGCCATGACTGGTCCAACCTCTGGCAACAGGCAAAGCTCCGTGACGCCGGCGGAATTGATATCCAGTGAGAACTGGTACTCCACAGGGGTGGCCTGATCGATTTCGACCAGCGCTTGGTCGGTGACTTCCTGCCAGGTCCACTGCACGCATAGTGCCACCAACCCGGCGGCCACGATCAAGATAAGACGCCCCCGCACCTCGGCCGCTTGCCAGGCAAACGCTGATTCAACTACCGGAGGTGAGTCAGGTGATGAAGGTGCCACTTTGACGATTGAGCTTGCCAGGCGGTAAGATTGGTAAGTAATTACCTCAATGTGGCCGATGGCGATTGCAATTTCAAGCAGTTTGTCGGCTTTGTTTCGGACACCCCACTGGACATTTGCTACTACCATGCCGCCAGAATTTCAGCAGATTGCTTGGGATGCAGCCGTCGAGGCCGATTGCCGGCAGATTGTCCGCGCGGCAATTCTTGAAGATCTGGATACCGGGTACGACTGGACCTCAGTGGCATTGGTTCCGCCCGATGCGGTTGGCCGTGCCACCATTGTGGCTCGACAGAGCGGCGTCATAGCCGGTTTGCCAGCGGCCGCGGTTGCTGTGGCCGAAATGAACGCCACGCAGAGCCTGGTGTGCCACGTCAGTGATGGACAGGCGGTGGAGCCAGGAACTCCGGTGGCGACCCTATCAGGCTCAGTGCTGGCGATATTAACCGCCGAGCGGACGGTTTTGAACCTGCTCGGTCGAATGTCGGGAATTGCGTCGCTGGCCGCCCGCTATGTGGCGGCCGTATCTGGCACGAAGGCCAGAATCTACGACACGCGTAAGACGACCGCAGGCTGGCGACGGCTGGAAAAGTACGCGGTTCGCCAGGGTGGAGCCTGTAACCACCGTCTTGGGCTGTACGATGCTATCTTGATTAAGGACAATCATTTAGCGTTTGGTGCCGAAGCCGGTGGCGCAGCATCCTATTCGCCGGGCAAGGCGGTGCGACAGGCGCGGCAATTTTTGGCGGAGACGTTTGCAGGGGATCCTCGAGCCGACATGATCGTGGAGGTCGAAGTAGACTCGCTGGAACAGCTTCGGCAGGTACTGATCGAGCGTCCTGATATTGTCCTTTTGGACAATATGCCCCCGGAGATGCTCAAGGCAGGGGTGAAATTACGGGATGAACTTGCGGCTGAGGTCCAGCTCGAGGCATCAGGAGGGGTGAATCTAGCCACCGTACGCAGTATTGCCGAGACTGGAGTCGACCGGATCAGCGTTGGCGCCCTGACCCATTCAGCAGTGGTGCTCGATTTAGGGTTAGACTGGCAGAAGGCGGCCGGCGACGTGGGGTAACGCAGATTTCCTATTTTACGCGACCCGGCTCAAGATTAGCCATCTTACCTGCGAAAATCCAAATTTTGCCCAATTTATGGGCAATTTCCCCACTGGCGCAAGGAATTCTGGGGTTCGTGATTTTCTAAAAAATCACTATCATCTGCCATATTCACCAAGAGAAATTGTTGACCGCACGAAAAGTCCAATTAACATAATTGATAGGACTATCGCAAAGCGTTCAACACTCCCTAGTTGTCTATTTTGACAACTTGGGTTTGTTTTTCGAGCTTTTGGCAGGTTCAGGCCGGAACAATGAGCGTCACGCAAAGCTCAAGTTTGCGTTCAATTGCTCAAATTTCAGCCGTTTGGGTGAATTGATAAGCCGAGCAGGACTTTTTTTAGTCAGTCTCCATTTAGCACTCGTAACTAATACGGTAAAAAACGACATGACACGCATCAAACGAATTCGCTTGGCGCTCCCTACACTTTCGGCGTTAGTTGTTTCAGCGTTGCTAGTTAGTAGTGCTGTTGCTGCTCCTGCTTCGTTTGAACTCTACATTTGCGAGAGCCAGCCCCTGGTTGCTGACCCCAATAATCCACAATTGGCCGCTCAAGCCGCCTCGGCGTCGCAAATTCAGTTGCTGTCTGGTCGGGACATGCCGTACATGCAGCTTTGGAACACTTCGCCCGTCAGTTCCGACGCGTCAATCACGCGCTTCTCGCTAACATTGAGTTCAGCGATGAGCAACTACTACAATTTTGACTGGGCTAAATCGATCCAAATGTCGCCAGGCATGACGGCGAACTTTATCTTTCCGGACAACCTGGATGGCTCCCTACGGAGCAACGCCATCGAGGTTGAATTTACCGGGTTTACTACCGATAAGTTCATCCGCTTTCAGACGGACATTGACAATGACTTCGGCAATATAAATATGTTTACCGATTACCGCAAGGTTTTATTCGATTTAAATGGATTTAGCACCGCCAACAACGCATTGGTGGATCTCGATTTCAACGACCCTGTCGACGGCGACGCGTTCTATAGTGATGTCCTGCCTAACTTTACGGCGTCTGGGCAGACCGCAATCGGCATGCAGTTCCTGCCTTGTGCCTTTCATGACAACGTGGGTGCTTTTGCCGCCGGAGGATCCTCGATTCCGGTTCCAGAGCCTTCCACCTGGGCTTTGGCCTTGGTTGGGATGGCCGGTTTGGCCTACGGATTTCGTCGTAGCAGGACCGCTCGGTAGAGCAAACGGCCACTGTGTCGCATCAATCTCGATAGCACTATATGCAGGCTGATTTTCATGCCTGCATTTTTTTGCGCTCTATTTCTCACCGCTGAATTCCCCGTCCAGGCGGCGTTGTTGACTACGCGGTTCGCATGTCCGAACACCACCTGCGAGAGCGGTTTCTCTGCATTTTAGTGACGAATTTCGTCGCTTTTTACCAGTTCTATCACCAAAATTCGCCTCCGGTGGTGGCCTTTCTTGACGGCCAATCTTGTCAAACTGGGTAGCCTTTGACTGCTATGGCAGTCGAACCGATTATGCACGATTTCTGCTTCGCGCCGATTTTTCGGTGAACACCGGTCAATCCGGTGACGATGAGTAGGTAGACGGGCTGGTCCTTTCCGCAGGCCGGGTTCACCGGTACAGCTCGCTCACTTCAGGGTCAGAAACACAAAACCCAGGCCCGCCGCCATTGCGGCACGCTATCTCGTTTAAGGGAGAATATTGCATGTTGTCACCGAAACTCTCCAAGCTATGCCTGAACCGTGGTTTCAGGTTAGGGCTAATTGCCCTGGCAATCAGTATGTCTTTTGCCGACGCACAGGCGCAAGATGAAGGGTCAACGCGGTATCGTCGCGTTGCTTCCAGCGCCGCTCGCGCCGGCTCGTCTAGTGCGCAGTATTCTGAAGATCAAATGGAGTACTCAGGTCCGATAGCCAGCAGCAGACCTACAACAACTGTCCGTCAGGCCAGTATGCAGGAAGCACCGCAAAACTATCGCCCTCGTCCGAGCATGATCAATGAAAATGCTCGAGCAGCAAACCAGGCTTCGATGGAGGAGCCAGTTGGTGTTCACGGTCCAGACGGCATGTACGCCGGACCGGGATGTGGCGACACCTGCGGGGGCGGAGGTTGTGGTTCTGGCTGCGGAGATTGTGGTGACTGCATGGCTTGTGGGCCAACGCAGTGCTGCATTGGTGAAACGTACTTCTATGAGCCAGGATTCTTCCTCGGTGCGGATTATCTGTACCTGCGTCCACACTTTGGAGCCACGGCGGCTGCGATCGAGCGAACCACTGTGGTCGATGGGAACAATAGTGCTACGATCACCGACACGCTGGTTTCCTACGATCCTGATTATCAATCCAACTACCGCGTCTTCGGTGGATACCGCTGGGGCGAGTGCGGTGAAGCTCTTACGTTCACCTACTGGAATGTTAATGGGGACGGCAACTACGAGTCGGGCGTGGTGCCATCCGATCTGTCGGTGATCTATTCCGGTGCGATGGGAAATAACGCCCAATTAGCCGGAGAGCAGCTCTTTTCCAGTTTCTCGATGGACCTGAACGTGTACGACTTGGATTACTCCAAGCGGATCATGCTGGGGGACGATTGCTGTCCTACCTGGGACGTGATGTGGAGTGCCGGTGTTCGCGTGGCCGACTTCACTCGCACCAATTACAACTCAGTCACGACGCCGGGGGCCGCAATCACTTCGATTTCAAACGCAGAAGCCAGCTTTGTTGGTGCCGGCCCTCGCATCGGCGGCGAGCTACGCCGTTACTTTGGCGATTGTCGCAAACTTTCGGTCTATGCTCGCGGATTTCAATCGTTGTTGCTGGGTGACTATGACAACGACGCCTATATTTCCGAGCTTGGCTCAGTGGTGTTGACTACGGCCAGCTCGCGATCGGCCAACGAAGTCATTCCAGTGACGGAAATTGAAGTCGGTGTTTCGCGACAGTTCGGTTGCCGCTCGTTGTTGTCGGCTGGTTATCAGATGCAGGTCTGGTGGGATATCGGCCGGTTTCCAAACCCAGAGACCGATGGCTGCAATTGCGGTGGAGCAGGCTCCAACAACCTGTCGTTTGATGGGCTGTTCGTTCGCTACGAACACACCTTTGGTGGCTGGTGCCGTCCAGCTTGCGACACCGGTTGCCCGTAGCAGTATATGATTCACAGTCGGTTGAACAGTCGCCAGATTGCTGGCGACTGTCGACCGGCGGTGCACATTGCCGGCTATATTCGGCGATCGAGATGACCGCTCTTGTTGATTGCTCGCAGCAATCGCAATCCTAGAAACAGGCTGACCAGATAACCGCTGGCTCCGAGGATGGAAATTCCTCCGAGCAGCGGTGCAGTTTCGCGGCTAAATAAAAGCGTCGAGCCAAGAAACAACGCACTGGTCAGCATGCCGAGCACCAGGCGATTGACGCTCGGCTCCAGTCCACGATGGTCAAGGTGGACATCAAACTTTCCTTCGCGTGCCTGATCGAGAAACTCATGCACGCGGCGCGGGAATACCTCGACCAATCGCTCGAAATCCGTGGCCGTACGCTTCAGTTTTCTCCAGCGCCGCTTGGGGGACATTCTTCGCCAGATGATCCCGCGGCGATGGGGAATCATCGCCTCGATCAGACTGAACTTCGGGCTGGCAATCCGCGAGATTCCTTCCAGCATCATCAGCGATTTCAGCAGCATCGCAACCCGTGATGGCAGCATGATGTGGTAGCGCTGAATCATGCCGGCCATCTCTTTTAGCGCCAGTCCAAGATTCAAGGACTCTAGCGGTTGACTGACATAATGCGATACAAAGTCTGCCACTTCCAACGATAGTGCTGCCTGGTCTAACTTCGGTGGAACCTGGCCGAGCCGCATGATAATCGCGGTCAACTCGTTGGGATCTGACTCGCTCAAAGCGATTAGTAGTTGCTCGATCTCCTCTCGCAGTGAATCATCGAGTCGTCCGACCATGCCAAAGTCGACCAGCCCGACGGTATCTCCACGCATGACAAGTACATTGCCGGGGTGCGGATCTGCATGATAAAAACCATGCTCAAAGATCATTGTCAGGTAGACATTGGCACCTCGTCTGGCGATCTCGTCTAGGTCGACCCCTTCCTGGCCGTCCTGACCGTGGCGAGCAATTTCGGTAAGTGGAGTTCCTTGCAGGTACTCCATCGTCAATACGCGAGACGTTGAGAATTCCGGGTACGATTTGGGAATCCGAACAGTCGTGTCATGCTGGAAATTGCGACTGAACTGATTCAGGTTGCGCAGCTCGCGGCAGAAGTCCAATTCGCGGCGTAAGGTGCGGTGAAACTCGGCAACAATACCCTGTGGCCGATAGTTCGAGAATTCTGGAATCTTCTCAGCCAGTTGTGCCAGCCCTGCCAAAATATCCAGGTCCACATGGATTCGTTCCTCGATGCGCGCATGTTGAACCTTCACCACTACCAGCTCACCAGTTCGTAGTCGAGCGCGATGGACTTGTCCGATCGACGCCGAAGCCAGCGGCACCGGATCGAACTGGCTAAACATCGAAGAGAGCGGTCGGCACAGTTCCGCCTCGACAGTGCGAAACACCACCGCGGCCGGATCCGCCGGCACATCGTCCTGCAACAGCGACAGTTCATCGGCCAAGGGAACTCCAACCAAGTCCGGTCGAGTACTTAGGATCTGGCCAAGCTTGACAAATGTCGGCCCCAATTCGGCCAATGCCATGCGAATGCGCGTCTCTCGACTGTAGCGAGCCAGTGCCGTTCCACTGCCATCGGTAAGCAGGCTGCGCGCAAAACGGAGCGGCATCCGGCTCATCCAGCCGGCCAGCCCGTACTTGCTGAGGATCCGCAGGATCTCGATCCACCGGTTGAAGTGGCGGTAGAACTGCGGAATGGTGGAGAATCGCATAGATCGCTTGGGAAAAACCCCTCGAATTGCCGGTTCGTCGCTTCGCCCTTTGCAGGCGGACGTGGCCCTGGTTCCATTCTATTTGGAGCGATACGGACCTGCCACGATTTCCGCCGTGCGGGGAGTAAACGGTGCAGAACGCGAGCGCGCAATCTGCAAAATCGGAATTTTACACATCCCGAAAGTCCACATTCATTCCATTTTGCGGAGCGGAACGCACTGTCCAGCACAGCGGCAAATGCTTGACCCGGTTGGTCCAGTCAGCGAAACTGGTACTTGAACTCGGCTGCCGGCGGTCGCTACTACGGCAGTCTGCGGTGCAAAATCAATCTTGCCTACCAACTATCCCTCCTAGAGGCTTTGCTGTGTACATATCCACCTTGCTGGCGCGTCTGTTTGCGCTGATCGTTGTTTTGAACCTGGTGTCGACCGCAGTGGCCGAAAATTGGCCGCAGTGGCGTGGCGGCAAACTGGACGGCATTAGCCAGGCCAAGGAGATCCCGCAGGAGTGGAGCAACGAGAAAAATGTCGTCTGGCGAGTCGCTTTGCCAGGTCCAGCCGGGGCCACGCCAGTAGTCTGGGGTGACCGGATTTTTCTGACCGCGCTGGACGGCGAGGATCTATTGCTTTTGGCTTTTGATTCGACAGGCAAGGAGTTGTGGCGACGGCGTGTTGGGACAGGCAATAAGAGCGCACGAGGTGATGAAGGAAACATGGCTTCTCCCTCCCCTTCCACCGACGGCACTTATGTCTGGAGTTTCATGGGTTCTGGAGACCTGGCCTGTTTTGATTTCGACGGTAAGCCGATCTGGAGCAAGAACCTGCAAAAGGAGTATGGCAACTTTGACATTCAGTTTGGCATGTCTAGTACACCTGTCTTGCACGACGGCAAGCTGTTCATTCAGTCGATTCACAGTGGTGGAGCAATTGTATTGGCGCTGGATGGCAAAACGGGCAACGAGATCTGGAAGCATCGCCGCGAGAGTGATGCAAAGGACGAGTGCGAGCATTCGTATGCGTCGCCAGTGCTCTATCAAGATGAAGAGCGGGCATTCTTATTGACGCACGGTGCAGACTACATCATCGCTCACGATCTGAAGGATGGAACAGAAATCTGGCGTGCCGGCGGATTGAATCCCAAAGGGAAGTACAACAACACATTTCGACTGGTTGCGTCCCCGGTTGCTGTGCCAGGATTAATTGTGGTTCCTTCGGCCAAGAATGGACCCGTGCTCGGTCTGCGCCCCGATGGTAAGGGGGACATCACTGCGGACAAAAAGTTTTATCATTGGAGCATGCCTTCCAATACACCGGACGTGCCGTCGCCGCTAGTATATGACGGGCTGGTTTACCTATGTCGGGAGAACGGAAACTTGATTGTGCTAGATGCCAAAACTGGCGAACGCTACTACGAGACGCGGACCTATTCGGATCGATATCGCGCTTCGCCGACCGCCGTCGATGGGAAGATCATTCTGACCAGCCGGGACGGCACCATGACGGTACTGAAGCCCGGTAAGAAGTTTGAACGGCTGGCCGAAAACAAGATGAATGAGAGTATTTCATCGTCCCCCGCGTTCTCGGATAGCACGATGTACTTGCGAACGTTCGACGCCTTGTACGCCATTCGCAAGCCGTAGCCCTACGACTGCTAGCATTCAGGCCTCGGCAAAAGGAGGGCCGCGACTCCAATTTGCCAGATTTTGGTTAGCGCACTATTAGCGTTTGACGGCATAAATGGCCTTAGTCGCCGCGAAATTCAACTGCTGCTGTGCAATTGGCTTCTATTTGCGATTGTCGATCCGCCAGATCGCATTTAGAATAGTGCTGGTGCTGCGTCAATGGTTAACTGGGTTAGTGGTTGCCTCAAACGCAAGCACTGCTGGGCAAGCCAGCAGTGGCACCCCCAATTTGCGAGCATTGCCGGGCAGATTGTTTACTGCAGCTCGCATCCGTTGATCCTCCACCTTTGTCCCGCCGACTTTTATTTGCCATGAATCGTAAAATCAATCAATTGAGCCGTTACGATTCGGCATCACTCAAGTCGCATCCTCCGGACCACCGCGCCTGACGCGTTCTCTGCCATACACGCGGCTGAGACGACTGTTGGCATTCGCGATTCAGCGAAATTTCGCTGCACAGAATTGCTGACGGGGTGCAGTATTACTTCACTGCTGACCGTTCAATTTTAACCGCATGGTAGCGGTGATTCGGTTCGATTCATATCCTCTGTAAATTTCTGGCATTCACACAATCCTGTATTTCAGTAACTGACTATGCGACGCAACGACATTCGAAATATTGCCATCATTGCTCACGTTGACCATGGAAAAACAACGCTGGTCGACGCCCTGCTCCGTCAAAGCGGTGAGTACCGCCAGAACCAATTGGTCGGAGATTGTATTCTGGACTCCAACGACCTGGAGCGCGAACGCGGTATTACCATTCTGGCCAAGAACATTGCGGTCCATTACAAGGACGTAAAGATCAACCTGATCGATACGCCGGGGCACGCCGATTTTGGTGGCGAGGTGGAGCGTGTGCTCGGCATGGCCGACGGTGCGCTGGTGCTGGTTGACGCGTCCGAAGGACCGATGCCGCAAACGCGGTTCGTCCTCTCCAAGGCACTGGAATGCAAGTTGCAACCGATCGTGGTCATTAACAAAATTGACCGCCCGGACGCGCGCATCAATGAAGTGCTGGACGAAGTGTTCGATTTGTTTTTGGAGCTGGGTGCGGATGACGCCCTGGCCGACTTTCCATATATCTTCGCCTCATCGCGCCACGGATTTGCCACGCATGATCCGAGTAAGCATGAAGGAAACATGCAGCCTCTCTTGGACCTGATGCTGGAAAAAATCCCAGGCCCCGAGGTTAACCGCGATGCGCCGTTGCAGATGCTAGTCACCACGCTCGACTGGTCGGATTATGTCGGGCGAATCGGTATCGGTCGCATTCAGTCGGGCTCCGTTAAGAAGGGAACGTCAGTCGCACTGATTCAGGCCGACGGTAAGCCGCTGACCACCAAAGTCACCGGCCTGCACTTGTTCGATAAGCTTGGCCGGATAGAGGTCGAAGAAGCCGAAGCAGGGGACATTGCCGCCGTTGTCGGGCTGGGGAGTATCGAAATTGGGGACACGATCGCGGATTTGGAAAGCCCGATCGCACTGCCACGTTTGCATGTCGACGAACCAACTTTGCAGATGTTGTTTGGCGTGAATAACTCGCCATTTGTCGGCAGGTCCGGCAAGTACGTGACCACACGCAATCTGCGCGACCGGCTGATGAAGGAGCTGGAGCGCAATGTCGCGCTGCGAGTCGAACCGGTCGAAGGTGGTGACATGTTTGCCGTCTCCGGTCGTGGGCTGTTGCACCTGTCAGTGCTCATTGAAACGATGCGGCGCGAGGGGTTTGAGTTGTCCGTCGGCAAGCCGCGCGTCATCACACGTCAGCACAATGGAATTACCGAAGAACCGTTTGAATCGTTGGTGGTCGAAGTTCCACATGACAAGATGGGACCAGTCATGGAAATGGCCGGTAGTCGCCGCGGCCGCACGGTCGAGATGCATACCCGTGGTGAATACGCACACTTGCTGTTCTCGATTCCAGCACGTGGATTGATCGGCATGCGAACGCGATTGCTCAATGCCACTCAGGGTACGGCGATCATTCATCATCGCTTTGAGTGCTATCGCCCGCTAGAGGGTGAAATCGCCAGTCGCCAGAACGGTGTGCTGGTATCGATGTGCGGTGGCAAGGCGGTCGCATTTGGGCTGGATGGTTTACAGGATCGGGCCGACATGTTCATCGGTCCAGGTGAAGAAGTGTATGAAGGAATGATCGTCGGTGAGAACAGTCGCGAAACCGACATGACGGTCAATCCGACGAAGGAAAAGAAGCTGACCAACATGCGTGCCAGCGGATCGGACCGCAATATTCTTCTCAAGCCGCCACGTCAACTGACGTTGGAAATGGCGCTGGAGTATATCGAAGACGATGAGTTGGTCGAAGTAACTCCTGACAAGATTCGCCTGCGCAAGATTTTGCTGCAAGAACACGAGCGCCGCAAGGATTCGCGGAAACGGGCGTAGTGTCGATTCAGAGCGTCAAGTGACATCTCGCGGAGCGAGATGAATACAAAGTACTCCTCTCGCTCCGCGAGAGGTAAGAGAGAGGGCAGATACGTCAATAATCTCTTGAAACGCTTGAAACGACATCACTCCTTCTTCTCTGCCGCCGGTACGGTAGCGTGTGATCCCGATTGAACCGGCAGGTTGGCGACTTCGACAGCTCGATTCTGCGCCTCGGTTTGCTGTTTCGATCGTTCGATCTCAGCCAGCGCTGCCGCGCGAGCCATCCGTCTGGCGGCGGCCTGTCCGATCCATCCCTTATGGCGGAAGTAAAACAGCATCCCGACGGTGATTGACAGCATCAGCAGCAACGTCGCCGGATAGCCATACTCCCAGCGCAGCTCGGGCATGTTGTACCAGGATGAATCCTTATCAAAATTCATGCCGTACAAACCGGCAATGAATGTCAGCGGAATGAAGATGGTGGATATGATCGTCAGCACCTTCATGACTTCGCCCATGCGATTACTGGCGCTGGACAAATACAGATCGCGCAGGTCAGAGGCCAACTCACGGTAAGTTTCCAGCAGATCCATGAGCTGTACGGTGTGATCGTAGCAATCGCGCAAATACAGCCGCGTGTTGTCCTGGATCAGCGGACTAGGATCGCGGGCCAGATGATTGATCGCTTCGCGTGCGGGCCAGACAAAGCGCCGCAGCGAGAGCATATCGTGCTTGATATCGTGTACGCGGCCGACGGTTTCCGCCATTGGGTACGATATGACTTCGTCTTCCAACTGCTCGATCCGCTCGCCATATTGTTCCAGGACCGGAAAGTATCCATCGATCACCGAGTCGATCAAGCGATAGGCCAGATAGTCGGACCCTAGCTGTGCCAGTGCTCCACCGCCGCGCAGGCGCGTCCGCACCGGCTCAAAGCTGTCCCAGGGGAGTGTTTCTTGAAACGTCAGGACAAACTTCTTGCCCAAAAAGAAGCTGACCTGCTCGGACTCCAGTACGCCGTTCAGCCGATTGACCATGCGCAGCACAATGAACAAGTGCGCGTCGTACGGTTCCACCTTGGGACGTTGATGGGTATGGACGACATCTTCCAATGCCAACGGGTGCAGATGAAACAATTGCCCGATCTTTTTTATCAGTTCTGGGTCGCCTAACCCGTCAACGTTGACCCAAATGATTGGCCACTTTTCCAGATACTTGCTCAGTTCTTCGACATGCGTGATCCGGCGCTCGATCACATGATCGTCGCTATAGGCGAACAGGGTCACCACCGGGGGGTGCGAATCCGCCGAGACCGTGATTGTGCCTGGCGGAGTGCCCGGTGGAACTTTCGTTCTACGCCATCGACGCCATCTACGCCCGTGCGGCATAGGAATTATCCTCCGGAGATTCCGGATCAAAGGGCCTTGGAAGTTCGCGACTGATTCGTAGCGGCACCTCTGGACTAACCGAGCGAATGTTAACGTCCTTCGTAGGGGACGCCAGGTTAATGCCGGCCGATCGCAGTGCGCTGTCGATGGTAGTATTCAATTCGTGCTGCGCGGTACCCATGAACTCAAGACTGCAAACAAAGGCACGCAACTCGAATGTTAGATTACTGTCCGCAAAGCCCGTAAACAACGCCATCGGCCTCGGATCGTCCAGAATCTGGGGATGTTTTTGTGCAGCCGATAGCAGAATTCTTTGTACGAGCGCAACGTCGGTCCCAAAAGGGAGTCCAATTCGAATGACCAGGCGAATGACCTGGTCAGAAAGAGTCCAGTTCACCAGTCGCCCGGTGATGAATTGCTTGTTGGGAACGATCAGTTCCTTACGGTCACCATCGGTGATGGTCGTGGCACGCATATGGATTCTGGAAACGACGCCCGTCACTCCGTCGACGGTGACGGTATCTCCAACACGCATCGGGCTTTCAAACAGAATAATCAAGCCAGAGATGAAATTGGCAAAGATCTCCTGCAAGCCGAAACCCAGCCCGAAGGTGATCGCCGCGGCCAGCCATTGCACCTTGGACCAGCCGATGCCAATGCTGCCAAAGGCCAGCACCGTGCCGACGATGACAATAATGTACCGCGACACAGTGATGATGGCGAATCGAGCGGCCGGTTCCAACGGCAGTCGTTGCAGAAGGGATATTTCGAGCAGGCCAGGGATGTTTCGCCCGGCAATGAATGTCATCACGATTGCCAACAACGATAAGCAGAGGCTGGCCAGTGTGACCGGCAGGTTGCTCTCGGTATCGGTCCAAAGCTCCACGTGGTTTAGTATGCCAAGTGCCGGCAGGACATCGATCCAAATGAGTCCGGCCCCGGCAAAGAGTGCCAATACCGTTACACTGTGGAGTAGCCGTTGCGTCTGCGCGCTGATCACGACGAGATCGATCTCTGGCTGCGGTAATTGGACGGTGCCGGTTTCGGTAACAGCAGTGATCTCGCCACTCTCGCCACAGTTGCGGTTGATATCGGCGAG
>Ga0163150_10007183_pt1 | contig 13261 bp, 8 predicted proteins | sample OliLakLV19P2IB_FD_148628 | JGI IMG/M metagenome (GOLD analysis project Ga0163150, IMG submission 148628) | Freshwater microbial mat bacterial communities from Lake Vanda, McMurdo Dry Valleys, Antarctica - Oligotrophic Lake LV.19.P2.IB | ecosystem: Environmental > Aquatic > Freshwater > Lake >...
AAGTCGGCGTCAAGAACAAACGCCTCCTCGCCGCCTGCAGCGAAGAATACCTGGAGGAAGTCTTGTTCGACACGTAACTTATGACGCAATCGCCCTGGCCACGAGACGGATGGATCGTACTCAGTTGGCCGATCGGATATCATTGGAGTGGCCGCTATATCCCAAGCCGCCAGTATCGCAGCCCCGTGCAAGGAGAGATGGTTTGGAGGCTTGGCACAGCGACCTGCGCGAAGGAATACTCAGTCTCGCGACGCGCGTAAGGCGCGGCCGTCTTAGCGCACGGGACGAACCGCCGCTGCGGTCTGAACTCTTCAGCACAGACCAGCTTGAAAAACACGCCAAAACTTTGGCCGGTTGGCATGAGGTGGGCAGACGGCCCGGTCCGGACCGCCTTCTTAACCGCCTGGAGAAGAACCAGGAGATTCTGCAGAAAGCCTATCAACTGGCCGCCGCCGCCGTGGGGGACAAACGCCGCATATCGCCGGCCGACGAATGGTTGCTCGACAATTTCTATGTGATCGAAGAGCAGATCCGCACGGCCCGACGCCACCTTCCAAAGGGGTATAGCACGGAGCTCCCGCGGCTGCTCCGAGGGCCCTTGGCGGGCTTCCCTCGAGTCTACGACATCGCGCAGGAGTTGATTTCGCACGTCGACGGCCGGGTCACGGTAGAAAGTCTGACTTCCTTCCTGGCCGCTTATCAAACGGTTTCGCCGCTCAAGCTCGGCGAGCTGTGGGCCATTCCGATCATGCTTCGGCTGTCGCTGATCGAAAATCTTCGCCGCGTTGCGGCGCGGATGACCGCGGCTCGGCTGCATCGCGACAACGCGAACGCGTGGGCCGATCGGATGATCAATGTCACGGAGACGGACCCGAAGGATTTGGTCCTCGTCATCGCCGAAATGTCTCGTTCTGGTCTGGCAATGGACAGCGAGTTCGTGTCCGAGTTCGCCCGCAGACTCCAAGAGCAAAGCCAGGTGATGACGTTGCCCTTGATGTGGCTTGAACAGCGACTGGCGGAACAGGCCGTTACCGTCGAGCAGTTCATGCAGATCGAGGGACAGCAGCAGGCCGCCGATCAGGTCTCGATCGGCAACAGCATTAGCAGCCTGCGGTTTTTGGGCGCGATGGATTGGCGCACGTTTGTTGAGTCACTCAGTCTGGTCGAACAGGTCTTGTGCGGCTATCCACCCGGTGAATTCGGAGACACCGACGGGAGATCGCACGACTACCGCCAGATCGTTCAGGAACTGCAGGGGTATTCCGACGTTTACCGCGAAATGGATTTCGCCACACGCGACCGCTATCGCCACGTGGTCGAAGCGTTGGCCAAACGCAGCCGTCTTGCCGAGTGGGAGGTGGCCGCGAAAGCGGTCGAGTTGGCGCAGCTAGCCACCCATGCCAGCGGTATTGGCGAGCGTTCGGCGCACGTAGGGTATTACCTGATCGACAAGGGTCGGCCGCGACTCGAAGCGACCATCGAAGCGCGCATTTCAACTGGAAAGAAGCTGCTGCGGGTGGCGAAGCGGCGTCCGCTGTTGCTGTACCTAGGGGCGATCGGATCGATCACTCTGATCGTGGTCGCCACGGCGCTGTACGAGGTATGGCGGTACGGCGCCGGCCCTGCGTTTCTCGTGCCAACCTCGCTTTTAGTTCTGCTGGGCACGACCCACCTTAGCGTTGCGGTCGTCAATTGGCTGGTGACGTTGTTCGTGACGCCCAAGGCCCTGCCGCGCATGGATTTCGCCGAGGGGATTCCCCGTGAGTTCCGCACGCTGGTTGCCGTTCCCGCGATGCTGACCAGTTCCCAGGCCGTGAACGACCTGCTCGAGGCGCTGGAGGTCCACTATCTGGCAAACCGCGGCAAGCATCTCCATTTTGCCTTGCTGACGGATTGGCGCGACGCCACATCGGAGGTGACGGCGGAGGACCAAGTCCTGCTCGACCAGGTTCGGGATGGAATTCAGTCGCTAAATGAAAAGTACACGGACGAGCGCAGCGATATCTTTTTCTTGTTTCATCGCCCTCGTCGCTGGAACGCACAAGAACGCGTCTGGATGGGTTTCGAACGCAAGCGTGGAAAGCTCGCTGACCTCAACGCGTTTCTTCGAACCGGTGCGCGCGATCAGTTTTTGGCGATCATCGGAGACACCAACTCGCTGGGCGAGGTGAAGTACGTCATCACGCTCGACTCGGACACTCAGCTCCCACGCGAGGCCGCCCGCCACCTGGTCGCAGCCATGGCCCATCCATTGAACCGACCTCGCTTCGACGACAACGACGATGTGGTCCGCGAGGGCTACTGCATCTTGCAGCCGCGCGTCGCCCTGAGCTTGCCCAGCGCTCGTCGGTCTTGGTTTGTGCGCATCTTTGGCGGCCAAGCGGGTATTGATCCTTACACGGGCACGGTATCGGACGTCTACCAGGACTTGTTCCAGGAAGGTTCGTTCATCGGCAAGGGCATCTATGACGTCGATGCCTTCGAGAGGATTCTGGGACAGCGATTTCCCGACAACCTGATCCTCAGTCATGATCTTTTGGAGGGATGCCATGCCCGCTCAGCGTTGATCAGCGATGTTGAGTTGTACGAGGCCTACCCGGCCCAATACAGCGCCGACGCCAGCCGCCGTCATCGCTGGATACGAGGCGACTGGCAGATCGCGATGTGGGCGTTGCCGTGGGCGCCACATCTGCACGAAGGCACTACAAGGAACCCGCTTTCCGCGCTGTCGCGCTGGAAGATCCTGGACAACGTGCGCCGGAGTTTGGTGCCAGGCGCGTTGGTGCTCTTGCTGACCCTGTCTTGGACGATGTCCTCGGGACCGGCCTGGTTCTGGATCTTCTTCGTCCTGGCGATTGTACTTGTGCCCATTTTCCTACGGGTATTCGTCGAACTCATCAAGCGGCCAGCCGATCTCCCCTGGCGGCTGCATTTGCGCGATGTCTTGTGGTCGTTGGGACGCCAAATTGCCCAGGCGATTTGTGCGCTGACGTTCTTACCCGACGAGGCATACTACAGCTTGGATGCGGTGCTGAGAACGCTCCTGCGGCTAGCCATCACGAAACGCAATCTCCTCCAATGGCGCACGTCCAGCGACGCGGAACAAAGCGCACGGGTGGACCTGCTCAGTACGCTGCGAGCCATGTGGGTTGGGCCAGTCTTGGCGCTTCTCTTGGGGAGCTACCTGTTGCAATTCCGTGCCGACGCGCTATGGGCTTCCATTCCACTGCTTTCGTTATGGTTGACGTCCCCGGCAATTGCTTGGTGGCTAAGTCGCCCGTTGCGGAGCAAAGCGTCTCGTTTCGAGCAGGCCGATAACGAGTTTCTTGAGGAGTTGGCACGAAAAACGTGGAGGTTCTTCGAGACTTTTTTCGGCCCGGATGACAACTGGCTTCCGCCTGACAATTACCAGGTATATCCGGCGGCGGTCATTGCCCACCGCACGTCGCCCACAAACATGGGCCTTGCGTTGTTGTCGAACCTGGCGGCTTATGACTTCGGCTTCATTTCTTCTGGACAATTGGAGGAACGCACGGTCAAGACGTTTGCGACCATGGACCGATTGGAGCGGTTCCACGGTCATTTTTTCAACTGGTACGACATTCGCACGCTCCAGCCGCTGCCTCCCCGCTATGTTTCGGCCGTCGACAGTGGAAACCTCGTTGCCCATTTGCTCATCCTGCGCGAAGGATTCTTGCAATTGGCCGACAACAGAATCCTACCAGAGGCGGCCCTGAATGGACTGCGGATCACTTTGCGAGTTCTGCAATCAGCGGTCCGGACCGCCGAGTCAACCGATGACACTTCGTTCAAGCGGAACGGCGATGGACAATCGCATACACTGGAAATCCTTGAGCAGCTACAGAAGGACCTTTTGGCCCCCTCGCTCACGTTGGATGCAGGGGCGCGTTTGCTTGGCCATCTGGCCGACAACGGCCGTGCTCCGCTCGCCGAACTTGCCAAACATCACGACGCGAAGGTTCGTTGGTGGGCAAGCGCGTTAACGCATCAAGCCCAGGCCTGGCTAGACGAAGTGAACCTGCTTGCGCCACTGGCGACATTGCCTCCACCGCCTCCCATGCTGTGGAAGCGTCGCGCAGAGCACGAGGCCGATCCTTTGACCCGATTGAGCGCCACGCTGGAGCAAATGGACGCAGCCGGAACGCTGCGTCGCGGCGCGCAACTCAGTTTCGAGTTGTCCGACGTGTTCAAAGCTGTTCTGGCCGACGGAGGTGAAGGTCGCGAATGGTTAGCGCAACTGGAGCAACGCATCCAAGAGATCAGCAACCATGCCAGCGCGCGGATTGAATCACATGAAAAACTGGCCCGGACTTGCCTGGAGCTAAGCGACGCCGACTTTGAATTCCTGTTCGACAAGTCTCGGCAACTGATCGCCATCGGATTTAACGTCACCGAGCACCGCCGCGACGCCAGCTTTTACGATCTGCTGGCTTCCGAGGCGCGGCTGACCAGCTACGTTGCGATCGCCGCTGGCCAACTGCGGCAAGAGCATTGGTTTGCGCTGGGTCGCCTGCTGACGACCGGGGTTAACGGCGAACCTACGCTGCTTTCCTGGAGTGGCTCGATGTTCGAGTACCTGATGCCGCTGTTGGTGATGCCCACGTTCGACGACACGTTGCTCGATCAAACGTGCAAAGCCGCCGTCACGCGTCAGATCGCCTACGGCGCGAGCGTCAATGTTCCCTGGGGAATGTCAGAGTCGGGATACAGCGCGACCGACATTCATTTAAACTATCAATACAGGGCGTTTGGAGTGCCTGGCTTGGGCTTCAAGCGCGGGCTGTCCGAAGACCTTGTGGTCGCACCGTACGCGTCAGCAATGGCATTGATGGTGGAGCCGCAGGCCGCGTGCGCCAATCTACGACGCATCGCTGCGATGGGAATCCAGGGCGATTACGGCTTTTACGAAGCCATCGATTACACACCGGCGCGACTCACTCGCGGTCAGCCTTACACCGTCGTGCGCTCGTTCATGGCGCATCACCAAGGGATGAGCCTCTTGTCGCTGGCCTATGTCTTGCTCGATCGGCCGATGCAACGGCGGTTTAAGTCCTACCCGCCGTTCCAAGCCGCCGAGCTGCTGCTGCACGAGCGCATACCCAAGGCGGCGCCGGTCTACCCTCGCTCGGCCGATGTCGCCGGCGCGCCGCGACCGACGGTCGGGCCCGAAGTCCTGATGCGCGTTCTGAACACTCCGCACACGCCGATTCCCGAGGTGCACTTGCTGTCCAACGGGCGATATCACGTCATGATCACCAACGCCGGTAGCGGCTATAGTCGCTGGAACGACATCGCGGTGACGCGTTGGCGCGAGGACGTTGCCCACGACGACATGGGCAACTTTTGCTATCTGCGCGACGTAGTGTCCAACGACGTCTGGTCGGCCGGTTACCAGCCGACGCTCAAGTCGTCTTTATCGTACGAGGCCATTTTCCCTCAATCGCGCGCCGAATATCGGCGTCGCGATTTTGAGATGGACACCTACACCGAAGTGACCGTTTCGCCCGAGGACGACGTCGAGCTGCGCCGCATCAGCATCACGAACTGTTCCCGATTCACGCGGACGATCGAACTGACGAGCTACGCCGAAGTGGTCTTGGCCAGCGAGCCAGCCGACGCGACCCACCCGGCGTTCAGTAAACTATTCGTCCAAACCGAGATTATCCGCAACCGCGATGCGATCCTTTGTACGCGCCGTCCTCGCTCGCACCAGGAATATCCACCCTGGATGTTGCACCTGATGTCCGTGCACGGAACGTCTGTAGGTACGACGTCATATGAGACGGACCGGGCCAAGTTTCTCGGTCGCGGTCGCGGCGTCGCCGATCCCGAAGCAATGACCCGCCTGACGCCGCTTTCAAACAGCGAGGGATCGGTACTCGACCCGATCGTGGCCATTCGCTGCACCCTGTCCATCGAGCCGGGAGAAACGGCCGTGGTCGATGTCGTTACGGGCGTCGCGGAGACGCGCGATGCGGCCATGGGTCTGGTCGAGAAGTATCACGATCGACACCTAGCCGACCGCCTGCTCGATTTGGCTTGGACGCACGGGCAAGTCATCTTGCAGCAGCTCAATACGACCGAGGCCGAAGCCCAGCTCTACGGGCGCCTGGCCAGCTCGATCATCTACGCCACCGGCCTGCGCCGCGCCAGCACTAGCGTCTTGGCCAGAAACGTGCGCGGCCAGTCGGGTTTATGGGGGCACGGTATCTCCGGCGACTTGCCGATCGTTTTGTTGCGGATTGCCGATCAAAGCAAGATCGACCTTGTGCGACAACTCATCCAGGCTCACGCCTATTGGCGATTTAAGGGACTGCCTGTGGATCTGGTGATTTGGAACGAGGACCAGTCGGGTTATCGACAACTACTGCAGGACGAGATCATCAACCTGATCGCGGCCAGCACCGAGGCCCATATTCTCGACCGGCCGGGTGGGATATTCGTTCGTCGCCCTGAGCAGATGTCCGACGAAGACCGCACGCTCATGCAGACCGCGGCGCGCGTAGTGCTGACCGACAATGGCGGCATGTTGGCCGATCAAATTGAGCGGCGAGGCGGCCGCGAAATAACGATGCCGCCGCTGGTCGCCACTCGCGGCCGCGGCGTCGAAGTCGTGCGCGACGCTGGCCTCCCGTTCCGTGAACTGATCTATGCGAACGGCCTGGGTGGTTTTACGCCCGACGGGCGCGAGTACGTGATCACGACCACGCCCGCGCAGCGCACGCCGGCCCCCTGGACCAATGTTCTGGCCAACGCACAATTCGGGACCGTGGTGACGGAAAGTGGTGGCGGATACACCTGGTTTGAAAATGCGCATGAGTTCCGGCTGACCCCTTGGTACAACGATCCGGTCACCGATCGCAGCGGTGAACTGGTCTATTTGCGCGATGAAGACAGCGGCCACTTTTGGTCTCCCACGCCGCTGCCGGCGCCAGGCGCGAGCGGTTACGTGACCCGCCACGGCTTCGGTTACAGCATCTTTGAGTCGGCGGAGAACGGCATCGCGTCGGAGTTGACGATGTACGTCGCGACCGACGCGCCGGTGAAGTTCTTCCTGTTGAAGATCAAAAACTCGTCCGGCAGGACACGGCGGATTTCGGCAACCTGCTGCCTGGAATGGGTGTTGGCGGAATTGCGGCCCAAGTCGTTGATGCACGTGGTGACCGATATCGATCCGAAAACCGGAGCCCTGTTGGCTCGCAATGCCTACAACCCGGAATTTCCTGGCCGAGTGGCGTTTCTGGATTGCAGCGAGTCGTCGCGCACCGTCACCGGCGACCGAACGGAGTTCTTCGGACGTAACGGCAAAGTGGCCAACCCGGCGGCCATGACTCGCACGCGACTTTCAGGCAGGGTCGGGCCGGGACTCGATCCTTGCGGCGCGATGCAATCGCAATTCGAGATTGCCGCGGGACAAGATCGCGAGATCGTGTTCATCGTCGGCGCCGCTCTGAGCACCGACGACGCACGCGCCCACATACAGCGCTTTCGGGGCGTTGGACCGGCGCGCCGCGCCCTGGAAGGTGTGTGGCACTATTGGCAGCGCACCCTTGGCGCCGTCTACGTTGAAACCCCGGATCCGGGTATCAACGCGCTGGTAAACGGATGGCTGCTTTACCAAACCCTGGCTTGCCGCCTCTGGGCGCGTAGCGGCTTTTACCAGTCGGGCGGAGCGTTTGGGTTCCGCGACCAACTGCAGGACATCATGGCGCTGGTGCATGCGGAGCCCCGATTGATGCGCGAGCATCTGCTGCGTGCGGCGGCCCACCAATTTCCCGAAGGCGACGTTCAGCACTGGTGGCATCCTCCCGCTGGGCGCGGCGTGCGCACCCATTTTTCAGATGACCTGCTGTGGCTGCCTTTGGCCACTTGCCGGTACGTCAAACAGGTCGGCGATACGGGCGTGCTCGACGAGCGCGTTCATTTCATCGAAGGCCGGCCCCTCAAGCCGGAAGAGGAAGCTTACTACGATTTGCCCAACCGGTCGGAGCAGTCGGCCACGCTCTATGAGCATTGCGTTCGCGCGATCCAGCATGCGCTGCGATTCGGAACTCACGGTTTGCCGCTAATCGGCTGCGGTGACTGGAACGACGGCATGAATCGGGTGGGCGAGCAAGGCAAAGGCGAGAGCGTATGGTTGGCGTTCTTCCTAGTTCACGTGCTGCAGGAATTCTCCACGGTCGCCCGCTTACGTGGCGATACGGCGTTTGCCGATCAATGCCTCGTTCAGGCTGCGCAATTGAAGAAGAACATCGAAATCAGCGCTTGGGACGGCAAATGGTATCGTCGCGCCTACTTCGACAACGGGGAACCGCTGGGCTCGGCCAGCAACATTGAATGCCAGATCGACTCCATTCCACAAAGCTGGTCGGTCTTGTCGGGAGCAGGAGATCCGGAGCGATCGCGCCAGGCCATGGAAGCCGTCAACGACCGTCTCGTGCGACGCGATGACGCGATGATCTTATTGTTCAATCCGCCGTTCGATAAGTCGCCGTTGGACCCAGGCTACATCAAGGGCTACGTGCCGGGAGTGCGCGAAAATGGCGGACAGTACACGCACGCGGCGATCTGGACCGTCATGGCATTTGCCGCCCTTGGAGATCGGCAGCGGGTCTGGGAACTGCTGTCGCTGATCAATCCCCTAAGTCATGCGTCGACACCGCCTGGCATCGCGACGTACAAAGTCGAGCCCTATGTCGTCGCGGCCGACGTCTACTCCGTCGCCCCCCACACCGGTCGCGGTGGGTGGACCTGGTACACGGGCTCGGCCGCCTGGATGTACCGGCTCATTACCGAATCGGTGCTAGGGCTGCAGCTGGATGTCGATAAGCTCCGTTTCGCACCCTGCATTCCGCCGACCTGGCCATCCTATAAGATCCACTACCGTTATCGCGAAACGTTCTATCACATCACAATCCACAATGGCGACAATGGGTCAACCGTAACCCGAATCGTTGTGGATGGCAATGAGCAGGCGGCACAATTCGTGCCTTTGGTCGACGACCGCAAGGACCACAAAGTTGACGTCGAAGTCGGCAACATTTAAAGCTGAGGTGCGCGACGATTGGTAGAACGCCGGATTAGATACGTAGAGAAATCCGTGCCATCCCTCAATTGGATCACATCCCAACCGATTGGCTGGGGAATCGGCGGCTCTTGTACCTATGGCTCGTCTGCCATATTACCCCTGACTTTCGGGCACGCTGTGCCGCAGTCTCGCGGCGATTTCTTCCAGCGCTTCCGCAATCTGTTGCGCTTCGTCCAAATCGCAATTGATGCCATCGACGACGAGCCTCACTTCGCCGCCGCGCGGCCAGATCTCGTTGTGGGCGTGTGCGTCAACGCACTTCACAATCAACCCGCCTTTAATCGGCTTCCGGCAGGCGATGGCGACCAGGTGTTTCAGCCGTCGTTCGGCTGCGTACGGTTCGGTCGCCAGGTCGGAAGCATCCAAGTCCACATCCATCGTGGCGATCGGTTTCCCGATTTCTAGGATGCGAAGACTCGCTGCCCGGCATGAGCGCTGTTCCATGTGCGGCACCGCTTTCCCAACAGGAGAAAGGGGATGCTCGCGTCGCACCGGCCCTGTATTTGAGACCCACTGAGCTTAGGGCATACAGGTACGCTAACGATATGCCCCTAATGGGCCAAGGGACCCGATTTGGAGCCAGCGGCGCCGTTGGCGCACTCGAGCGGCGACCGTTCTGGGGGCCGATGTCGATGTGGTGATGCAACGACCGTTTGCCGCCATGCATAAAGGGGATAGGGGCGAAGTGAGCCATCGTCGCCTCGTGATCTTAAGAAATTGTACGCGTATTGATCGGCACGGCCCATGAGGGTAAACAATCCTCGATTCCAGCGGAGTGCAGCCCATCGAAACAGGACTAAAACCGATGGGACTACCTGCAAGAGCCACTCCAGAAAGTCATATCGACCATTAGCGCGTCAGACGCTCATTCACCCAAGTCCCGAAGTAACTGAAGCTATGGGCCCCTAGAGGTTCCGACAAGCTGGCAACTTGCAGGGCGCCATCTCGGTCTTTGACTTCAATGCCCAGTGCGTAATGTCCCGCTCGTAACTCCTTTAGAGCGAATTCAATGACGGCGTCTTCGCCGTCTCCGAAGTTAAACGTCTGTTGCAGACGCTCCAGAATCTCTCCGCCATCTTCGCCTTGCAGAGCGATGATTTTCGAGTCGGCATAACCTGCCGCCTTCAAGGCTTGGGTAACTGCGTCGAACTGCACTTTCGTGTCTACAAAGCCAATGGCCTGACCCACGGGTGTGGCCAGTTTCTGGCCGTGATCAATAACGGGTGTGATTGTCATGGTCGTTGCTCCCGAGAGTTTATTACTCGTGCCGGTTTACTCTTGTGGCGAGGCCCAACTGCGCGAGAACGCAAATAAACCAATAGCCCAGGTCGATTTGCCACCACCGCAAGCCGAACCGTGCCGAGGTCGGGAAAGCACGATGGTTGTTATGCCAACCCTCACCGAAGCCGAGGACTCCAAAGACGAAATTGTTTCGGCTTTGGTCGCCGGTCCGGAAAGGCTGACGGCCCCACAGATGACAAATCGAATTGATGCTCCAGGTCACATGATGGACCAGAAATATCCGCGCCAAGCCGCCCCAAAGCAGGCCGGACAGTGCTCCCATCCAGGTTCCCGTCAGCAGTCCGCCCAGTGCCGCTGGAATCAGCAAGCCGAGCGTCACCCACAAGGCGAAAAGCCTGTCGGCCATGCGCAACAGGCGGCTTTGCTGGAGATCTTTGACGTAGTGGGGTAGATTCGGCGGGTCGGGCTTGAAGAACCAGCCTACATGCGCATGCCAGAGGCCCTGCAACATTCCCAGAAAATCATCGCCTTGCTCGTGCGGCGAATGGGGGTCTCCGTGCATGTCGCTGTGTTGGTGGTGACGTCGATGTATGGCGACCCATTTTAGCAGCGGGCCCTCCACGGCCATCGACCCGAGGACGGCCAATCCAAACTTGGCCACGCGATTGGCTTCAAAGGCGCGGTGGGTAAACAGTCGGTGGTAGCCTACGGTGATTCCTACGGCCGTCAGCATATACATACCCAACAAGAGGCCGCAATCGACCCACTGGAAGCCCCGGCCCCACAGGGAAGCCACGACGGCCACGAAACCAAGAAACGGCAGGATGACCACCGCGAGATTTAGCAACCGCACGCTCGTAGAGATCGTCTGTTGCGGGCGAAGGTCGGTTTCAACTTCGGTTGTTGCAGCCTGGGTGTAAAGCATCGACCATCTCTAACTCCATGTGAAATCTAGGGGATATCCGTTTCAAAGGTGCTTCAGCCTCATGGCGATACGATCCTCGACTCCGTCCGACCGGCTCGCTCGCGTCTTCTGACTTAAATGCTTGCGAACAGCCGTGGTCACTCGCCAAATTGAGTCTTGGTGCTGGCCGGCGCAATGGCCAGCCGCACGAAAGGCCATTGCGCGGCGTATATATGGCGCCGGCAACTATCCACGTCCGCGGCGGCTCCAGTAATAGCCGCCACCCCCGCCGAACAGAAGAAACAACACAACGATCAAAATGATTAGCGTAGTAGTGTCCATTTTCTTTCCATTTCTTTAGTTGAACCAAGCCGGCTTCGGACACTCCGCGCACCGGCTACCCAGTCACAATGCGACGAAGCTTCAGTCGCGCACTTTCTTCACCGCTTGCCCCACCTTATCGACGGCCTTCTTGGCCACTTGCTTGATCTTGCCGACCGCCTGGTCAGTCTTGCCGTCTGCGCGAAGCTTGTCGCTGCCGGTCAATACGCCTGCGGCTTCCTTAATTCGGCCTTTTGCCACGTCTGTCTTGCCACCCATGACGGTGACTCCTATTGTTCGGGGTTGTTGAGAAAATCGAGCGCAAAAAAAAAAACGACGTGTCCGAACATCCTGAGGTATTCGAGCACGTCGGTTTACTCGTTAACTGGCCTCCCGGCACGGCCGGGATGCCCTCTATGTAGTCATCCGACGAATCAACTTTATTAGAGCGGAGTCAAAACCCCATCCCAGTGTTATTATAATGCACTGCGTGGGAAATGCCAGCCGATTGCCGGCTCGCGGCGGCTCCGGCATCTTTAAGGGCGTCTGCACTGACTCCGTCAGTCGTTTCAAAACCGTCCGCCGCGATGACCGCGACGCGAAAAACCGGATACGTCGAGCCTTGGATTGTTCCCGGGCGTCTACTGGCTCGTCTTCCGCTTGATCGGTAGCTTGTCGATCTTCGCAGCCAGGATGAAATCATTATCCGACAACCCTCCGATCGCATGCGTCGAAAGCTCGATCCACACGTTGCGGAAGCCTTCAAGGTGCAGGTCGGGATGATGACCTTCTTTCTCGGCGAGTCGGCCCACTCGATCAAAGTACTCCAGCCCGGCAGTGAAGTTCTTCACAACCCAGTCTTTGCGAATCCGCTCACCGGCGTGCGTAATCCGCCAGCCCGGAAGTTTTTCTAGCTGCGCTTCGGCTGCGGCCCTTTTGACCTTCGCCACGTCTCCCTCGCAGGGCGAGCATTGTTTATGCACCAATTCCTTCAAAGTCTGAACTGTCATGGCGTGGTCCTTTCGTGCTCAGAGAAATAGAGTCGCACTCGGACGCGCCTTTATCATTCGCCGACTCGGTTGTTGGCTCGGCCAAAATGGTCGCTGCCTGCGCCAGCTTCAACTCAGGTGTGAATGTTGAACTTTCGCTACGACAAGAGTTTGTCCGCCCCGGTAGCTGCTAAGGCAGCGGCATCAACTTTCGCCGGAGTGTTTGGCGCCAGCAGGAAGACCTGCACCGTGGTGCCAGTGGTGAAGGCATGCACAATGGACCCGGACGTCGGCTCGACTTCCGCCGCCGCTTCACGAACCTGCCTTCCGGTGATACGGTTGATTTCCTGCCGAAGCGATTCGGAAGAAGTCGCAAAGAGTTGCCGGTGAAACTCCTGCAACCGAACCGCACCACCTGCACTCTTGGCCATTTCCTTTTCCGCGGCCGTCAAAGCTTCGTGCAGCGTGATGACCAGCGTGTCTTCGCTCAGAACCACGCTCACTGCCGTCGGCGTGTGGCCCGTACTCTTATGCTGAAATTCGCAAATCGCGTGGGCAATCTGCTCGGCGATTGTTCCGGTCTGCTGGTCCTCACAATCGTTGCATTCGACGGTTGTTGAATTCTTGTCCATCGAGTAAGTCTCCTGGAAATGTGAGCGTTGCTGCTGCCAGCAGCAATAAAAAAAGCCGTAACTC
>Ga0163150_10007184_pt1 | contig 13261 bp, 9 predicted proteins | sample OliLakLV19P2IB_FD_148628 | JGI IMG/M metagenome (GOLD analysis project Ga0163150, IMG submission 148628) | Freshwater microbial mat bacterial communities from Lake Vanda, McMurdo Dry Valleys, Antarctica - Oligotrophic Lake LV.19.P2.IB | ecosystem: Environmental > Aquatic > Freshwater > Lake >...
ACAAAAGTCCCAGCGCCTCCAGGCCGAGAACGAGCTCCTCACCGCAGAAAATAGCGCCCGCACGCAGGCCGTGCAGCTCTCCACCCAAGAAAACCAACTCAAGCTCCAGCAGTCGCAAGTCGCACTCCAGCTCATCCAGGCCGAACGCGCCCGCGTCGACTTCGAGATCTCGAAGCTCACGTCCCAGCTCGACCTCCGCGACAAACGAGACCGTCTCCGCAACCTTGTGGATCGCGATATCGTTTACACCAGCACGCCCTTTAAAGACGGCGTGCTCACCATCAGCGACCGCCGCATCCCGCTCAACGGCGTCATCACCCAGCGCACCGCCGACTATATCCAAGAGCGTATCGACTACTTCAACAATCAGAGCACCGAGTATCCCATCTTCATCGTGATCGATAGTTCGCCCGGCGGCTCCGTCATGGCCGGCTACAAGATCCTCAAGGCGATGGAAGGCAGTGCCGCGCCCGTCTACACCGTGGTCAAATCCTTCGCCGCCAGCATGGCCGCCGGCATCACCACGCTCTCCAAGCAATCCTACGCCTACCCCAACGCGATCCTGCTCCACCACCAGATCCTCACCTTCAGCTTCGGCAACCTTACCGAGCAGCGCGAAGGCCTCAAAGATCTCGAAGAATGGTGGCGCCGTCTCGCCGCTCCGATCGCCCAGAAGATGGGCATCAGCCTCGAAGAATTCATCAAGCAGATGTATAGCAACCGCAGCACCGGCGACTGGCTGGCCTTCGGCGACAAAGCCCGCGAACTCCGCTGGGTGAATCAGATCGTCGAAACCATCCGCGAGCAATCGCTCGACCGAAACCCCGACTCCGTCTCCACGAGCACGACCTTCCGGGCGGAGGCCGAAATCGTCGACGACACCGGCCGCGCCTACCAACTCCTCCCACGCATCAGCCCGGTCGACCATTACTACCTGCACAACCCCGACGGCTACTACCGTCTCCCCCGCTAAGCCCGAACGGAACAGGCTCCCCCTCAAAAAAAAGCCCAAGCCCAGTTTGTCACTTATTAAGTGACAAACTGGGCTTGGGCTTTTTTCCCGCAGGTCGGAGACACCGCGGTCACCTCGTCATCAGGGGAGTGACCGGCTCCATCCGGTCCGTTTTGAGGTCAGACTACACGCCAGCGACGTGCCCCAAGCCCGGACGACACGGAGGTCGTCCCTCCCTCGGCGCATCAACCGCGTAACCCTGAATCCGTCCGCCTACGGCTCACGCTCCGAAATCGAATTTCACCTCGCCACCGACCACCTTCAACTTCGCATCAAACAACTTCCCGGCCTTCGACGTGAACCCGGTCAACGTCTCCGTCACTTGCACCGTCAACAACTGCTGAACGACCTCCGGAGTGATCTCTTTTTGCGCGATTACTTTCCACACCACGAAACGGCAGCCGTTTTTCCAGTTGGAACAGCCGTAGGCTTTTTTGCCGACCACGACGTCGCCCGCGCACACCGGACACGCCCCCAACGACTCGGCCCCCTCGCCGGCTTTTTGTGCGGTTTCTGCAACGTCGTAAGCCGGCTTACCCTTTTTATCGAAACGCAAAAACGCAAAGTGCCGCACGCCGTCCACGTCGATGGGATGCGGCGTCAGGCTGCGTTTATGAATGAGAATTTCCCGCGCCAGGACCGGCGAGATCGTCAACCCCCAGAGCACGCCCGGCAGCACAAACTTGCAGCCCTCCTTCCACTTCGAGCAGCCGTAGCCCGTGCGCCCGCGCATCACCGGCGCGTGGCAACTCGGGCACGGCCCGAGGTTGGTCAGGTTGATCGTGGTCTCGGCTTTACCCTGAAGGATTTCCCGCGTGTAGGCCTCAACCTCCTTCATGAAAACGCGCGGCTCATACTCCCCTCGCTCGATCTGCTTCAATCGAAACTCCCACTCGCCCGTGAGCTCAGGTGATTTCAACCGCTCATCCTTGACGAGCCCGATCAGCGCGCGGCCCGAGTCGGTGCTCACGAGGTTTTTCTTCCGGCGCTCGACGTATTTGCGCGTGATGAGCACCTCGATGATCGAGGCGCGCGTCGCCGGCGTGCCGACGCCCTTGTCCTTGAGCGCTTCCCTCAGCGTTTCGTCGGTCACGTTTTTGCCGGCGGTCTCCATCAACTGGAGGAGGCTCGCCTCGTTGAACCGCTTCGGCGCGGAGGTCCTTAACTGCGCCAGCTTCGGCTCATGCGGGTTGCGCTCGCCTTGCTTGAAATCAGGCAGCTTCTGGGCGGGCTCGGCCGCGTCCTTGTCCTTGGAATCATTCCCGCCGGAGGTCGCCTCCTCGTCCGGCGTATCGCCACCGTAGAGCGCTTCCCAACCGGCATCGACCAGCACCACGCCGCGCGCGCGAAACGGCTCCGCCGCCGCCGCCGCATCCACTGTCGTGACAGCGCGGATACACGGCGGATAAAACACCGCGATCAACCGCGTGACGACCGCGTCGTAGAGTTTTGCCTCGTCGCCTTCGAGCCGGTCGCCGAGCTCGTGCGTCGGAATGATGGCGTGGTGATCGGACACCTTTTTGTCGTCGATGATGCGCTTCGAAAACGGCAACGCATTCAGGTCGATTTTTCCGACCTCGGCGGGTTTGAGCGTGCGTAGGCGGTCGAGCAGCGGCGCGAGCGTCGGCTCCAGGTCCTTGCTCAAGTAGCAGCTATCGGTGCGCGGATACGTGAGGTGCTTCGATTCATAGAGGCTTTGCGCGAGCTTCAGCGTCTGATCGGCGGTGAACCCGTGACGTTTGTTCATGTCGCGTTGCAACGACGTGAGATCGTAAAGCAGCGGCGGATGCGCCAACGCGTTTTTCTTGGAAACACCCGTGATGACGAGGTCCTGCCCGGTGATGCGCGCCACCACCGCCTCGGCTTCCGCCTGCACGGGAAATTTGCCCGTCGTGTGCTTGAACACCGCGCCGCGGCAACGGGCGTGCACCTCCCAAAAATCCTCGGCCACGAAGCGCTCCACTTCGAGGTCGCGGCCCACGATCATCGCGAGGATGGGCGTCTGCACGCGGCCTAGGCTGAGGAGCAGGTTGCGCTTGCCGTATTCGACGGTGAAGAAGCGCGTGGCGTTGAGCCCCACGATCCAGTCGGCCTCGCTGCGGCAGCGGGCGGCATGATAAAGCCGGTCGAACTCGGAGCCGGGCGCGAGGCGGGCAAAGCCTTTTTCAATCGCCTCGTTGGTGAGCGAGCTGATCCAGAGCCGGCGGAAGGGTTTCGCTTCGCAACCGGTCCACGTCTGGATGTAACGGAAGATCAACTCGCCCTCGCGACCGGCGTCCGTCGCGCAGATGATTTCCTCGGCGCCCAAGAAGAGCCGCTTGATGGTTTCGAGTTGCTCGGTCGCCGAGCCATCGGCGCGCGGACGCAGCAAAAAGGTTTCCGGAATGATCGGCAGCTGGGAGAGCCGCCATGGCTTCCAGTCGGGATTGTAGTCCTCGGGCTCTTGGAGCTCGACCATGTGACCGAAGGCCCAAGTGACGGTCCATCCATTGCCTTCGAGCCAGCCATTACCGCGCTGGTTCGCGCCGAGGTGCTTGGCGATGTCGCGCGCGACGGAGGGTTTTTCGGCAAGGACAACTTTCACGGTTCCGCCTAGGAAGGATCTCGCCGCGCCCGGGTCGATAACTAATCACAACCGGCCCCGTTAAGATAACTTCATTTTGAATCTGGAAATCAGGAAACGGATTAGAACGATCTTCGATCAAACATGTTTGGTTCTAAATCGACGCAGTCCCCATTCCTGACCGTTTACTGATTTCCAGATTAACTGACTTAGGGTCTGTCTGGGAAAGAAATCGATGCTCTGCCAGAGGCCCTGCGGGCGACAGGGAAACCAAGCTGGGCCCGCGCTGCCCTCGGCGGCACGGGCTCGCTGTCCCGCCTCCCGCCCAGGTCGCCTTGGCCAAGCTTTTTTTCTTCGACCCCGCCGAACCCGTTTATTTCAAAAAAACGGCCTAGGGACAACCCGCTCGACCTTCTGCCACCAAGCTTATCGCGTTTGTTAGAAAAACGTCAGGTAGTTGCCCTCGCCCATGCGCTTGATCAGGAGCGCGAGTTCCATCGCGTGGTAGTCGCCCCACATCGACGACTCGCCGCACGGAACCTTCTGTCCGGCGGGGATGTGATCCCAGCCGTTCGGGCGGTGATAGACGCTGTGAAGGAGCAGGCCCTGGTGCTTCTTGTCGGTCGAGAGATACGCGTCGGAGAAGAGCGTGTTGGCGACGGTGAGGCCGGCCTGCGTGTAGTGCTTGCCGGCTGTCTTTTCGCCTTTGGAAGAAAGCCAGTGGCCGAGGCGGAGGAAACCTTGCGCGGCGATCGCGGCGGCCGAGCTGTCCACCGGCTCGTGGGCGTTGAAGGGATCGGCGTTGGTCTTGGTGAAATCGCCCAGCTGGTGCGTGTTGAGCGCGGCGCTGTCCCAGTAGGGAATGCCGTCTTTCGCGGAGTAACCATCGATGTAGTAGTCGCTCGTGGCCATCGCGGTCTCAAGGAAGAGATCGGTGACGGCGCGGCGTCCGCCGACGGCGTCGAGCTCGGCGCCTTTGACCGTGTCGAGGAACTCAAGCTGCTCGGCGTAACCGGCTATGATCCAGGCGGCCCCGCGCGTCCACGTCGTGAAGGGCGAGTAGCCTTGTTGCGAGGAGGGGCAACGGAACTGGCCGTCGTTGCGATTAAAAACCGACTCGTGGGCGACGCGTCCGCGGATGTCGTAGCTGTCGCGTCCAGTCCCGAAGAACACGTTGTAGCGCGCGGTGGTCACGGCGTGTTCGATGGCACGGTGGAGCAAGTTGATGGGCTTGTCGCCCTCGCCCATCAGCACGTGGCCGAGTTGGTGCGCGACGACCAGCGAGCGCATGGAGCGAATAGTGTCGGCGAAGAGGGATTGCGGGCCGTTGAAGGAGTAAACGTAGCCGGAGGGCTTCACGCCGGGGGAACCTTTGACGGGCGACCACGCGGCGGTCTGGTTGGTGGTGGCGTGGCGGGCGGCCTGGACGGCGCCGGAGACCTTGAGCGCGAGTTCGGCGTAGTTGAGCTCGTCCTGGTTGAAGGGAATTTTGCCCTCCAACATCAGGCGGCGGAGGTTGCCGTAGGTGGATACGTTGTTGAAGCCGTGGTCGTGCACGCCGACGTGCGACACGTGCGAAGCCATGAGCTGGAGGGTCTTGTCGCGGCCGAGCTTGAGGAAACGTTCCTCGCCGGTGGCGTCGTAGTGGAGGAACGCCATGCCGAACTGGAAGCCCTGCGTCCACTCGGTCCAGCCGCGCGAGGTGTATTTGCCCTTTACGGTGAAGACGGGCGTGCCCTTGGACGGGTCCCAAGATTTGTTGATCAGGTCGATCTTCTGACCGGCGAGTTCAAACACGCGGTCTACTTTATTCTGGAGCTTGGCGGGGGTCAGCGTGGCTTCGATTTTCATGGTAAATGGATGATCCCAGCGTGCCTGCGCAGGCTCGTGAAACAAGGGTCAACCCACAGCACGAACCCGCTCTGTCAGCACGAACCCGACCTCACACCCAAACCAGGCCCCAAGCCAAAGTGTCACCTATTAGGTGACACTTTGGATTGGGGATGCGTTGTTTTGGAGACGGGGCAAGGGGGTATAGGCCGCTTCGCTTGCGTAAGCGGACAGATACGAAACGTTAACGGACGCTCCCTTGTGACTGACTTCATCTCGATTCTGCCGTGGCTGTTTTGCGCGATTTTCGCGGGGTGGCTGGTGCACGCCCGCCTGAAGGCGCGCGTCACCGCGCTGTCCCAGACGAGCTTAGGCGTGAATCTCGAGCGCACCACTCGCACCTTGGCCAGGGTCAGCCAAGCGATGGAAAGCGCCTCTGACGCGATCGGCATCGGCGACATGGAGGCGGAGACGCTTTACATCAACCGCGCCCACGCCGCGCTTTTTGGTTACACCGTCGCCGAGCTCAACGCCAACGAGGAGCCGGCCGCCCTCTTCGCCGACAAAACCGTGGCGATGCGTATTCACGAGTGCATCCGCACCGGCGTCTCGTGGCATGGCGAAACCGACGTGAAAAAAAAGGATGGGCGCATCGTCCCCGCCTTCGTGCGCGCTGATATTATCCGCGATGAAACCGGTGCGCCGATAGGCATCTTTGGGGTGTTCACCGACATCACCGAACGCCGAGCGGCCGAACGCTCCCTCGCCGAGGAACGCGAACGCTCGGCCCGCGCGCAACGGCTCGAATCGCTCGGCTTGCTGGCCGGAGGCGTGGCTCACGACTTCGGAAATCTGCTCACCATCATCATTGGCAACACCGGGGTTTTACGCGCGATGGAAGCATCCCTGCCAACCGGCGCCATCAAGCGCGCCAACGAAATCGAATCGGCCGCCTGGCGCGCGCAGGAGCTCTCGAAAAATCTCCTCGCCCTCGCGCGCGGTTCGGCCCCGCAGCTCCAGCAACTTGTGCTTACCCCGCTGATCGAGGAAGCGGCGCGGGGCGCCGCGCGCCACTCGCCGGTCGAGCTTGTTCTAGAAATGGCAGTCGACCTTGCCTCCGTGCAGGCCGATCCGGTGCAGATGGACCAGGTAATCTCCAACCTGTGCGTCAATGCCGTGCAGGCCATGCCCGCGGGCGGACGCCTGCGGGTTGCCGCCGCGAATGCCGATGGGGGGAAGGGAGAGGCGTCGGGCTCGCCATTTTACGAACCAATGGTTCGTATTATTATTTCGGATACAGGAAGCGGTATCCCCGCAGCCGTGATACCGCGGATCTGGGAGCCGTTTTTCACCACGAAGGCCAAGGGCACCGGGCTCGGGCTCGCCACGGTTTACGCGGTCATCAAAAAGCACGGCGGCATGATCACCGTGGCATCGACTCCGGAAACCGGCACGACGTTTACGATCTCGCTCCCCACCGTGGCCAAGGAAAAAACCCCGGTGTCACGCGAGGCGGATGGCGTGCAGCTGAGCGGGTGAGGTGGGCGCCGGTTCTCAACGTGGGAGCTAGCTTGCTCGCTCCCACGTTGATCCCCGTCGATCCCGCCAGCGGGCCTCACCCTGCGAACGTCGTCATCAACTCCGCGTAGATCTTTGCACTCGCGACCAGCTCGCGCACCGAGGCGCGTTCGTCGATCGCGTGGCAATTTTCACCACCCGGGCCATAACCGAGGGTGGGGATTTTGAGGTGATGCGCGAAAAAGTGCATGTCGTTAAATCCATACGACGTGCGGAAGACGCTTTTCTCGCGCCGCACCCGCGTCACGCAGTCCGCCATCGTCACAAAAAACGCATCACTCGGCGGACTGAACGACGGGTGGTTATCGGAAACTTTGTCGACCGTTATTCGGCATTGGGGAATCGCCTTTGCCACGCGCCCCAACTCGGCGCGCAACTCCCTCTCGGCGTCCGCCACCGTCTCGATGGGCAACACCCGGCGGTCGATCGAGAAACTCGCGAGCGCCGGCACCGTGTTGATCTTGCCGCCTTCGCCGGAGGCAAAGACGCCGCCGATGTTAAGCGTGGGCGTCTTCACCGTGCCGTCGGGCGCGGTGAAGGTGCGCTTCGCCAGACTCTTTTTGTAGGCGTCGAGTGCGCTCACGAGGGCGGCCATTTTTTCAAGCGCGTTAATGCCTTGATCGGGACGGCTCCCGTGAGCGGCGCGGCCGTGCACCGTGACATTGAGCCAGACCACGCCATTGTGCCCGCAACAGATGCCGTTGCCCTCGCCGCCTTCCATCACAATGGCGTAATCGGGACGGATCGGCGCGTGTTTCACGAGCCAGCCGGCACCCAACTCGGAGTCGGTCTCTTCGTCGGCGGTGAACGACACCTCAATGTGGGTTTTCGGAGCGACACCCGTGGCGCGGAGCGCGCGCAGCGCCAGCAACAACGAGGCGTGCGAGCCCTTCATGTCGGCGGTGCCGCGACCGTAAATCCAGCCACGCTCGACCGCGCCGCTGAACGGGCTGCCGTGTTTCCACTTTCCGGATACCGGCACGACATCGTAATGGGCGTTGAAATGGAGGGTTTTTTTCGCGCCGCGCACGGCGAGTTTGCCGAGAACGTTATAACGAGGGAAACGGTGCTGGTCCGGCGGCAGATGTGTTTTCATCAGCGCCCGGGGAATCGTGAAACGACGCGTCTTCAAGCCCGCCGCAGCCAACTCGTCCGCGAGCAGGCGGGTGATCGTATCGTAGTGATCGCCCGGCGGATTCACGGTCGGCACGCGCACGAGGTTTTGCAGCAAAGCGACCAGGTCGGCGGCGTGGGCGTCGATATAAGCGGAGGGCGACATCGCGACAAAACGTAGACGGATTGCCATGTCGCGCGAGGCGATAAACAACCTCTCCGCATGCCGACCGCCACCGCCGCCGAGATCATTGCCTCCCTCCAACTCGAACCGCTCCCGAATGAAGGCGGCTTCTTCCGGCGAACCTACACCAGCACCACCGCCCTACCCGATGGCCGGGCTGCGGGCACCGCGATTTATTTTCTGATCACGCCAGAGGGGTTCTCGGCGCTCCACCTCCTTCAAACTGAGGAAGTCTGGCACTTCTACGCGGGCGATCCCGTCGAGCATGTGATGCTCGACCCCGCCTCGAATAACGGAATGAAAACCGTCCTCGGCACTGACCTCACGCACGGCCAGCGCCCGCAGCTCATTGTGCCTTCAGCCTGCTGGCAGGGCGCACGCCTCGTCCCCGGTGGCGCGTGGGCGCTGATCGGTTGCACCATGTCGCCGGGTTGGGACGAAAGGGAGTTTAGCCTCGGCGAACGCCAGGACCTTGGCGTGCGTTTCCCGAAATGGACCGGTGAGATAAACGCGCTGACGCGATGACTTTTGACAGCTTAGGCGACCCGCGCATCGTTGGTCGCAACCATGTCCCTCGCCGATCTCCGCAAAGATTACAGCCTATCCGGTCTGCTTGAAAAGGACCTCGCGCGCGACCCGTTCCGCCAGTTCGACACGTGGTTCACGGAAGCACAGGCGGCGAAGGTCGTCGAGCCCAACGCCATGACGCTCGCCACCGCGACGCGCGACGGACGCCCCTCCGCCCGCACCGTGCTGCTCAAGGGCGTGGACGGGCGCGGTTTCGTTTTCTACACCAACTACGAGAGTCGCAAAGGCCGCGAGCTCACCGAAAACCCCCGCGCCACGCTCCTGTTGCCCTGGCTCGCGCTGGAGCGTCAGGTCATCATTGAGGGCTCCGTCGCCAAGATCAGTCGCGAGGAAAGCGCGGCGTATTTCCACAGCCGCCCGCGCGCCAGCCAGCTCGGCGCCTGGGTCTCGCAACAAAGCTCCATCATCACCGGTCGCGCCACGCTGGAAGACGCCATGAAGCTCTTGGAGAAAAAACACGCCGGTGCCGAGATCCCGCTGCCTCCCGGCTGGGGCGGCTATCGGCTTACCCCCGAAACCGTGGAGTTCTGGCAAGGTCGCCGCAGCCGTCTGCATGATCGCCTGCGCTACCGTCGTGAAACCTCGGGCGACTGGACGGTGGAGCGCCTCGCCCCCTAAACGCGTCTCGTGCTCACTTCCAAAAAACCGGTCCGCCCCCGCGCGCAAGCTGCTCGCCTCCGCACTGGCTACGCTGGGCGAAGGCGTGCTCATCGCGGAGAAACGCTGGGGCTGCGGCGGCTTTCGTATTGCGTTTGTCAATACGAGCATCTGTGCCATGACCGGCTGGGCGGAAGCCGAACTGCGCGGTCACCCGCATAGCTTCATCCACGCGGATAACCGCCACCTCGCCGACCTGCGCCGCTGGCAGGCGAAGGCCAAGCCCGGGCGCACCTTCACGGGCGAGGGTTATCTGAAACGCCGGGACGGCACCCAGCTCTACACCACGTGGACGTTCAGCCTGGTGGCCGGCGCACGCGGGCCCACCCATGTGGCCATCACGTATCGCGACATGACCGCGAAGCGCCGCCTGCAGGAGGAGTTGATCCATTCGCAACGCCTGGAGGCGGTCAACCGGCTCGCCGGCGGCGTGGCTCACGATTTCAACAACCTGCTCTCCGTCATCAACGGCTACTGCGAAATCCTCAGCGGCAAACCGGCCGTGAGCCGTGATGCCGCCCGCGAGGTCGGCGAGATCCACCGAGCCGGACTCCAGGCCGCCGGCTTGGTGCGCCAGTTGCTCGCCTTCAGCCGCCGTCAGACGATGGACCCGAAGATCCTTAGCCTAAACCAGCTCGTCCGAGACAACGCCGGCATCTTTGCCAAGCTGCTCGGCCCCGGCAAATCCATCTCGCTCGCCCTCGACGCCACCACCGATCACGTCCTCGTCGATCCGTCGCAACTGCAGCAGGTATTGCTAAATCTCACGCTCAACGCCCGCGACGCGCTCTCGCCCGGTGGTGGCATGACCATCAGCACAGCCAATCGCAAGATCACCTCCCGCTTAAACAACCGCGCCGGCGACACTCCGCCCGGACGCTATCTCCAGCTCACCGTGCACGACAACGGACGCGGCATGGACGAGCAGACGCAGTCCCATCTGTTCGAACCGTTTTTCACGACCAAGGATCACGGCCAGGGCACCGGCTTGGGTCTCGCGCTAGTCTACGGCGTCGTCCAGCAAAGCGGCGGCTACATCACGGTGCGCAGCGCGCCCGGGCAAGGCTCCACGTTTGAGATTCTCCTGCCAGAGGTCCGCGAAGCCGCCGACCCGAAGCCCACGTCGCTCGGACCGCTTCCCTCCACCCGCGGACACGAAACCGTCCTCATTACGGAGTCCGATCCGGTTGTCTGCAAGATGGTCGCAGGCATCCTCACGACGGATGGCTATACCGTGCTCGCGAGCGGTTCGCCAGCCAAGACGCTCCCACTCGTCCGCCGCCACAAGAAACCCATCGATCTCCTGATCGGCAGCGTGCAACCGGCTGACGCCACCAAGCTCGCCCGCACACTTCACGCCGCCCATCCCCAACTGCGCGTGCTCGCCACCGACGACGTGCCCGGCCCGGCCTTTCCATGGCTTGCCGCACACGCTCAGACCCACCTCGCCAAGCCCTACGCGCTCAGCGCGCTCCTCCACACCGTGCGCGCGCTCCTCGACCACAAATCCGTCGCGGGCAATACAACCACCCCGCGCAAAGTCTGACCGCCGGTTGCTCCTTCGTTCCCGAACTGTTTTGAATCCCGCCCCATGAAAATCCTCCTCACCGGAGCTTCCGGCCTCGTCGGTAGCGCCTTCGCCCAAGCGGCTACCCGCCGCGGTCACCACGTCACCGGCTTGGTCGGCACGTTCGCGGGCGAGGTCCCCGGGTTGGCCGCCAAACGCAGCGCCGATCTCACCGACGAAGCCGCGCTGACCACAACGGTGCTCGAGCTTTTTCCCGATGCCATTGTCAACTGCGCCGCCGTATCCGATCCCGCGCAGTGCGACGCCGACCCGGCCCGCGCGCAGGCCCTCAACGTCGCCCTGCCCGCGCAACTCGCCCGCCTCGCCAACCACCTGAGTGCGCGCTTCGTGCACCTCTCTTCTGAACAGGTGTTCGACGGAACGAGCTCGGTCGCCTACTCGGTGAAGAGCGCGGTCAACCCGATCAACCTTTACGCCCGCCAGAAGGTTGAGAGCGAGCGTCTCGTCCACACCACCTCGCCTAATTTCGCAATCACCTTACGCGCCCCACTCCTCAGCGGCAACAGCCTCGGCGGACGTCGCAGCCTGCACGAGCGGCTCTTCGCCGATTGGTCGGCGGGCAAGACACCGAAGGTCTACACCGACGAGGTGCGCCAGCCCTGCACGGCGGCCAATCTCGCCGAGGTGATGATGGAGCTGCTGGAGCGCAACGACACGCGCGGCGTATTTCATTGGGCGGGGGCCGACGCCCTCTCCCGATACGAACTCGCCCGCCGCATCCGCGCGTATTTCAAGCTGAGCGAAACCGCCGCGCCGCTGGAGCAGATCACCCGCGCCGCCGATCCGCGCGCCGCGTCGAAACGCCAGGCCAACCTTGCGCTCGACCTGAAGCCGCTCGCCGGCGTGCTGAAGACGCCCATCGAAACCTTCGACGCGCAACTGGACCAATTCATCATCCCGCCCGCGTTCCGGGCGTGGTATTTCAGCGTGTGATTTGTTTTATGGGGAACTCAGGAAATCAGGAACGGAGCAGGGAATCCGGAATTGGAATTTTTATTTCCGTTCCTGATTTCCTGAGTTCCCCATTAAGTCTGCTCCCGGAAGCTTAACCCTCATGCAGCTCGACCTCCTTCCGCACCGCACTGCCGGCTCCGCCGAAAACATGGCGGCGGATTTCTTGCTGCTGCAACGTTACCCGGAGACGACCCACGCACGCTTTCGCCACTACGAATGGCGCGGGCCGGCCTTCACCTTTGGCTACGGACAAAAGATCGCCTACGTGCGCGAGCAACTCGCCGCCATGCTCTCCTCCGAGGTGGAGCGGGTTGTCCCCAGCGCGCTCTCCGTCGACCACACCCGCCGCCCCACCGGCGGAGGCGTGGTCGACCACCGCGACGACTGGACCTTCGCCTTGGTGATCCCACGCGGCCACGCGCTTTACGACGCGCGTGCGACGGAAAGCTACCGGCAGGTTCACACCGACTTGGTCGCCGCGCTGCGTGAACAAGGTCAGCCCGTGGTCCTCAAGGAAAGCTGCGAGTCCACCTGCGGCAGCCAGCTTGCTCGCGATGAAGACGTTGAAAGGCCTGCCACGGCACCGGAATCACGAGCAAGCTCGCTCCCACGTCCCAACCCCGCGCGCCCGGCTGGTCCGACGGTGTGTTTCGCCCGGCCCGAACTCTACGACGTGTTAAACGCCGACACGGGTGCGAAGGTCGCTGGCGCGGCGCAGAAACGCACCAAGCATGGGCTGCTCTTCCAAGGCAGCATCGCCAAGACCGCGCTCGCCGCGACGGTCGATTGGGATGCGTTTGAGGAGGCGTTTTCGGAGCGTCTTGCCACCACGCTCGGCACCGAAGGGGTGCCCACGGCTTGGCCCGAGTTTGCCGAGGGCGAACACGATGGGCTCAACGAACAATACGCATCCCCCGAGTGGATTGCGTATCGGTGAACCGTAGACGCCGCGTCTAATTTCCTGACCGAGCCACCCCAATCTCAGCCCTTCCAGGCTTTGAGTCGCCCCGCTTGGATCAGGCACACGCAATTGCAGCCGTCGGCGGTGTGCATCCAGTAGAGGTCGAGCGCGGCGAATTCCTTGTCCATCGCTGCCTGCAAGCCGCCCACCTCGATCAGCACCACACCGTGGGGCAACAGACGATCGCGGGCCTGACGAAGCAGTTTGCGGATGATGTCCAAGCCGTCCTTGCC
>Ga0163150_10007187_pt1 | contig 13254 bp, 12 predicted proteins | sample OliLakLV19P2IB_FD_148628 | JGI IMG/M metagenome (GOLD analysis project Ga0163150, IMG submission 148628) | Freshwater microbial mat bacterial communities from Lake Vanda, McMurdo Dry Valleys, Antarctica - Oligotrophic Lake LV.19.P2.IB | ecosystem: Environmental > Aquatic > Freshwater > Lake >...
TTCATAGTGAACTATGCCTGCTTTGATTGCAGGATGAAGTTCTTTAACTTCTGCAGAGTTTATCCAGTTAATTAAATCTTCAACTAAATAAGGCACCTCAACTGCTGGTGGTGGGGTGAAGCTTACTTCCCCACTTTTACTGTCCTTTAAGACAACTTGGGTTGTTCTGAATTTTCCTGAAGCTTCTGGTTGGACTAATCTGTCGACTGTTAATCTATGAATTTCGAGGATTGTTTCGATTGTTAAATAATATGGTTTACCTGGGCCTATTTGATCAGTTACTGAATCGATAAATTTAACTACATTGCGATAATTAATTACTTCCTGAATATCTCTGTCACGAGCTAAAACTTCTAGACCATCTAATACATTTTGGACTTCCTCCTCTGTTAATCTATTTCCTTCAAGATGGGTGCCGTGATGGACTGTTCGTTCGATTGCTTCTTTACGGAATTTTGCTTCCCAGGCTGGAATGAGCGGTGAGTTTGCAATCATCTCGCGTGAGGCATCAATAATACCGATGTGTTTGACCATTGAATTCGTGATGATATATTTTGCTACAAACATTTTTACTTACTTTTTTGACCTTTCTTTATTAACTGAGCTAGAAATGATGCGCCAATAACTATAATAAATACGAGTGTAAAATATTTAGTCAGAACTTCAAGCAAGATATCCCCTGTTAAGTAAAAAGTTAAACCCCAGATACTGAACCAGACAAGTGTTGCAACAGTTGCTGTGAGCAGAAATGTAACTGGAGGGAAATTTATGATTCCTGCTGATACAGAAAAAAATGAGGCTATTGTTGGATTAACAAATGAAAATGCGAGTGTTTTTCTGTTAATTCTTTTTTCAATATCTTTGAGCGTACTTTTATAGCCTAATTTATTTATTAACGCATCGAGTCCTAGTCTGCCGAGGAAATAATCGACCACATATCCAATAATTGCACCTGAGGCTGCAGTTAGAATTACTAGCTCAAGACTGAGACCCCCACTTTTTGCAAATACTGCACCCATTGCTAATGCAAGTGAACCAGGAACGAGAAAGTTTACTAACACTAATGCCTCGAGAAGTGCTGCTAAAAAGATAATCTGGTACCCATACACTTGATAGACTTCACGAAAAAGCGTCACTAAGTCTTCTCCATTTGGGATGGTATTACGAGCAAAAAAGAAAAATCCAATATAAAATAAAATTAATCCCAACGGAAATAATACATCAGTTGCAAATATTATTTTGGATATTTTTATCACTCTTTCCATCGGCTCTAATTGTCGCAAATTTCCCGCATAATTCCAAGATAGCTATTGCGGGATTTGAAATACTGGAATTCATTTTATATAATTTAGAATGTTACAATAGTCTAAAGGAATTTGATGATTACTACTATTACTAAAAAGAAAACAAAAAAGACAAAAGCTGAACAAAAAGAAGATGCACAGAGCTTACAGGGTGCATTACTTGGCCAAATGCTCACATTGGCCACTTCTGGCTTTGGATTGGTTGCTGCACTTGCCTGGAATCAGGCTATTCAGGACTTTGTTAAAGAATATGTGCAACCATTTTTTCCTAGTACAGCAATTTACTATAAATTTTTCTATGCGATTTTGATTACTTTAATAGCGGTGTTTATTACCTATCAATTATCCAGATTAGCTGCAAAATTTCATGTTAATGACAAAAAATAAGGTTCACTGTTTCACTGTTCCTTTTTCTACTTCCACTATTTGAAACTCTTTAAATTGATCTCGCAAATACTGATCAAATTCGACTGTGGCAATAATTGTTTGTTGAAGCTGCGATAGCTCGACTACATGTTGACGATGTGCTGTATCTAATTCGGAAAAGATGTCATCTAACAATAACAATGGTTTGCTGTTTAGTTTTTGTTCAATGAATTCAACCTCTGCGAGTTTTAAATTTACGACTGCGGTTCGTTGTTCTCCCCTGGATCCATATTTGCTTAAATCTTTTTGATCTTGAAAAAAGACAAAGTCATCACGGTGTGGACCAACGAGTGAGCTGGCTGAGGCTATTTCTCGCTCTTGATACTCAAGAAGTCTGTCTTTTGTTACCTCATTTGGATTGTATACAAATGTGTTGTGACCAAAACGTTGTTTATGACTATTAAGGAATTTGAAAAGCTCGATTCTTTTGCGCGATATAATTTCTCCAAACTGGACTTGTTGTTCAAGCCAATACAGTAATTGATCAACTGATGCTAGATTCTCGCGTATTAGTTTTAATATTCTATTTTTGCGCGTTACTATTTGTTCATATTGGCCAATTGTCCGTTTATACTCCCTATCAACTTGGGATAAGGTTTGGTCGATAAAATAGCGTCTGAGACTTGGCGATCCTGTAACTAAATTAATATCCTCTGGTTGAAATAAAACTACCGCTAAATTGCCTGTATAGTCTACAAGTCGTCTGGGAACTCCATTTACTTTTACCCGTTTTTTTTGCGAAGTTTCAGTACATTCCATCGCAATTTCAAGTTCTACTCGATCATCTTTTTTTACTTCTATTTCCCCCTGTACATTAAGAAATGTTTGATCATTTTTAACTAGTTCGCTGTCCCGCTCTGCTTTAGTTGATTTCGAGGTGGCTAAGAAATAGATCGACTCTAAAAGATTTGTTTTCCCCTGTGCATTATCGCCTATTAGGATAGTTATTTGGGAATTAAAATTAAATGTCAGCTCGTTGTAGTTTCTGAAATTTTTTAATTTGAGAATCTTTAAAAACATGAGGTTTAGTATACGAGTTGATTATCACAAAATCAAAGATGATTATCCGTTTTCCCAGTGGCCGAGGCCTAAGAACTGGAGAATTTTTTTGGGGAGAGCGCTTTTTTCAAAGTAAAATTGTGGGCGAACAGCTAGTACACCAATTAATATTGTCACACTTCCCATAAGCAAAAAGATCGGTAATGTTCCGACTAAATCTGCTAGTGCACCAACTACTATGACCGGGATTACGGTAAATGCGGCATTAAGTACTCCTAGAACAGCATAAATTTTGCCACGCATTGTTTCATTTGTATTTTCTTGTAGTACTGTTTGAGCTGGTACAACAATTGAAACCATTGCAAGTCCGAGTAGGAATGAGCCTAAGGCGATAATTGCAGAAATTGGTGCTTGAAAATATGGTTTTGGTATATTACGCGGAAAATTCTGGATAAGTGGCATTATAAATGGTGAGATGCCTAAACCAAAAAGAATTGTTCCCGCAAACAAAATTGCACGAGAAATTATTATTCGTTTCGCTACATATTTTCCAAATCTTCCTACTAAAATGCCACCCAAAACCATACCTATTCCAAGTGGAATAAATATAATTTGGGAAATTCCCTCAGCTTCAATGTGGAGTTCGTGCTCTGTAAATCCCGGAATTATGACGGCAAAGATACCAATGGCAACTTGAATACTTGCTAAAATAAGTAATGAGGTGAGTACCGTCAGTTTTCCTCTTATTAAATTTAAAGTATCTCGTATTTCTTGTTTTCCGAAGGTTATTATTTGTTTATAGTCGCGATTTTTAAGAGCTCTTGCAAGCTTGACTCCCTCTAGGTCATTTTTATTTTTAATAGAGGGGAAAAGAAATGTGAGTAAGAAGGCTACAATTAATGTAATGCCACCGATGATTAAGGTGTAATCTATTCCTAATAAATTCATTAATGGTCCTGCTATTCCGAATCCGACTAAAAAGCTGCCGAATAATGTAATTGAGAAGAGTGAATTTGCCACGAGAAGTTGATTTTTAGGGATGATTAAAGGAATTGCAGAAGATTCAGCAGGAGCATAGAACTGGGCAAGTGAGTTAATTATAAAGGTCAACACTAAAATTGCTCCGAAATTTTCTTTTAATGGAATGAGTAAAAAGAAACACACTGCCAGTAAAATATTAATCCACATAATCATTTTTTTGCGGTCTGTTAGATCTGTGAGGATGCCTGCGAACAGGCCAAATATTATTGGCGGAAAATAGGTTGCAACCAGTAATAAGGAGACCGCAAAGTTTGAATTAGTTAAATGGAAGACCCAAAGAATAAGGGCGAAGTTCAAAGCATTATAGGAAAGTTGGACAAGAATTTGATTGATCCAGAGATTTAAAAAACCTTTATTCTTTATTGTTTCTGCAAATGAGGCGGTGTCATCTTCCATAGGCGTTAGGTTGTATTGTACACCTTGCTACGCCTGCAGGGTAGCTATTTCTTCTTTTGGCAACTTGGGCAAAAGAATGTTCCTCTGCCTGAAAGTTCTATTTTTTCAATTGGTTTTTTGCACTTTTTGCATGGTTTGCCTTTTCTACCATAGACAAATGCATAGTCTAAAAATAAACCTCTCTCCCCCTCTGCATTTACAAAATTTGCCCTGCTTGAACCACCATATTTGATGCCATCATTTAATGATCTAATAATTCCTTTATGTAATTCGGAAAAATCATTATCATTCATTTCTGAAACCTTTACTCGCGGATCAAGTTTTGCATCAAAACAGGCTTCAGCTGCATATATATTGCCAATACCTGCAATTGTTGCCTGGTCCATTATTACCACTTTAACTGGCCAGGCTTTATGTTTTAAAAGCCGCTCTTTTAAGACTTCTATTGTGAATTCTTTATCTAGTGGTTCTGGGCCTAAACCTTTATAAAAAGAGTTTTGATCTAGTTCATTTGTTTTAATCACTTTTACCCAACCAAACTTACGTTGATCATTGAAATACATTTTTGAGCCATCTGAAAAAGTAAATTCTACTCGTGTAGATTTATTTGGCATTGCATCTTTCATATCAAGTGTTGGGTGACCTCCAGCAAAGGTTGATTTTTCATCTTGGTAAATTACTTGACCTGACATTTTAAGATGAAATAATAATGTTACGTCATTGCGAGGTGCTTCCCCTAAAGCAATCCCATTAGTTTTGAGATTGCCGAGCTTCGCTCGCAATGACGGATAAACTAGATCAATTCCTAACATTTTTGCTGCACGCCAAGTTTTAATTATTTTTGCATTGAGTACCGAATTTTGATCACCTTGGAATGTTTTAGGATTAAAGATTTCAATTGATTTTATTTCCAAACCAATAATCTTTTTTTGCAAACCAAGTCTTATTGTTTCTACTTCTGGAAGTTCTGGCATGTGGTCCCATTCTAACTGGTGGTTTTATTTTTTTCAATTAATGCAATGATTTGTTTTTTGAAGTTTTGTTTAGAGAATTTTTCAGCATTGGTTCTGCAATCTTTTTCGCTGTATTTCTTGGGGTTAAAGTTTTTTAAGACTTCAACTAAACTTTGAACAGCTTCTTGGTTTACATATTCTTTTGATTCTCCTAAATCTGCAGGCATTGCAAAGAATTCTCCTGTTTTGCCTTTGATAACAGTTTCTAAATATCCACCAGAATGTGCTGCAATAACTGGAGTTCCTGCAGCTTGTGCTTCAATAACGGTAATGCCAAAATCTTCTGATTCTGTGGCTGCAATAAACGCTTTGGCGTTCGACATTAGTTTTATTTTTTCTTCTTCAGTTACATGGCCAACAAATTCTATTGTTTTACCTGCAATCTTTCTTAAGTTTTCTTCATCTGGACCAGATCCTGCAACTTTTAATTTGATTCCAAGTTGGGTGCAGGCAGCAACGATTATTTCTGTACCTTTTCCTCTACTTAATCTATTAAGCGCAAGAAAATAATCTCCTGATGTTTTTTTTGTTTGGGCATATTGCTCAGTAGCAACTCCGGGATGAATAATTTCAGCATCTCTTCTATAGAACTTTTTAATTCGTTCTTGGACATTTTTAGAATTTGCAATTAATATATCTGGATTTTGGGCAATTTTAAAATCCCATATTCTTAAAAAATGATTTGCAAGTTCTGCACTTATTCTGGTGTACCAGTGCTTTTTGTAATTAAAAGAAGTTGTGTATCCATAGAGCATTTTTGGAGGAGTGTGGATGTAGGCTAAATGTAGGGAATTTTTTTCAGTTCTTATTGCGTTTGAAAAATAGACATTACAGGATGAAATTACTACATCGAACTGCTTAAAATTAAAGCTCATGAATGCGAGTGGGGCGATTATTCTAAGTGGTGAAAGCAGTCTATTGATAAAAGGAATGTATTGCATGAAGGATGTTTTGATATTCCATTTTTCTATACGTTCTTTGTGAATTCCTAAGCTATTTGGATTGTAATAGGCTGTATAAATTGGTGCATCCGGAAAGATGTTATGTAAATCCTCGACTACCATTTCTGCTCCACCGTATTCGCGTAAATAATCATGAACGATTGCAACTCTCATAAGAGAATTGTAGCAAAAAAGAATGGTCAAAAGTTTATTTGTATCTTATAGTAAAAACACATATAATAGACTGTATGTTAAAAGAGGATGAACAAATAGTTACGTGTATGGAATGTGGTGCTTTCCATACTGTAAAAGGCAAACCACTTGTTTTTATTGGAAGTAAACATTTGGCCGGCCATGATTTAAATGCTCTGGGCTATCTGCAAAAGCATCCAAATGCAAAACTGAGCTCAGATTCTTATCAGAGAAATAGCCGTGAAACTGCAAAGAATAAAGGGCGTGCGAAAATGACTGCTATGCGCTCAGAGGCCACAAAAATTTGGAATGATATATTTGATGCATTTGAGGCTGATGGTTATTATCCAATTGAACGTGTTGCCATATTACTTGGGATCTCTCGAGCCACTGTGCGACTGGCAGCAGACCGTGGAGTTATAGCGGCGGATATAATTGCTACACGGGAATCCAATGTTTTTGCAAAGAAGGCTCATATCTTTTCACTTTTTTCGGTGAATACTATTGAGAACTATCGGAAGCAGCGCGGTTAAATCTTATATCCTTGATCAAGGGTAAAGTTTCCTGGATCAATAACTATTTTTTACCATTTTTTCTAGTACTAAATGAGATTGAGGATATTTAGTTATTTTCATATGTTTGTGAGATTGCCGCGCTCCACTTTGTTCCGCTCGCAATGACGTTTATGCTTTGCCTAAATCAGGAAATAGTTCAGCAAGTTTATCTAGCACCATTTTTTTCGCATCTGCTAAAGGCATTTTTAGTGTGGCACCAGCTGCAGCTTTGTGACCACCACCACCAATACTTTGGGCAAAAATAGAAAGATCATAGATATCAGAATTTGCTGTTCTACTACTGAGAACTATTACATTTTTTTCGCGTTCGAACATTGTTACGCCTACTTTCCAATCTGGAACAGATACCAATCTGTTTGCTTGACCGTAAGCATTTTGGGGATCAAGTTTATTTTGAATCAATTTGTCATATGAAATAGCCACCAGTGCAACCTGATTGCTGAAGTATTCTTCAATAGAATTGAGCACTAATCCTTGGAATTTTAATTCGTCTCGTTCTTTCATATTCTCGTATTTAAATATAATGTCGTGATAATCAGGCACAATCTCTACTAATTCGGCATAATCTCGTAAAGTCTCACTGCTTGTGGGCGCATATTTTAAGCCACCAGAGTCAGTGTGGATTGAGAGAATCAAATTGATTGCCATATCTCTGGTAATTTCGACTTTCCACAATTTAAATAATTCGAATACAATTTGACCAGCTGCAATGTATTCATCCACAATTAAATTAATCTCAGCAAAACCTGGATTAGAAGGATGATGATCAATCACAATTGTTTTCATTGTTTTTGGAAATACTACATCCCCTTTTGCAGAAACACGGGTTATATCTGCCGCATCATTAATAATAAATAAATCAAATTCAGCTGGATTTATTTCTAAATAATTTTTCATCACAATTTTGTCATAGCCAGGCATAACAGTCAGATTTTTGGGATGTCTGATTGAGTCACCAATTATGATAGTCACTTTTTTACCAAGTGATTCTAAATAATACATCCAAGCTAAGCTTGATCCTAAAGAATCACAATCAGGACTTGGGTGACAGTGAAGTAAAATATTCTTTGCTTTTTGAACTTCTTCATCTATTTGTGGTGCGAGATTTATAATCTTTTGGTTCATGTTTGGGGAATTATAAGCGAAGCTTGAAATCTCGCTTCGCTCTATTATAGCTGTTGTAGGCACACACACACAACTGTTAATATAATTAAGATGGATATTGTACGGAAATTGTTTTTTGCACCTTTCTTTCTTTTTTCGCTGGTGGTGATGCTTATTTTTGCTGATCAACTTTTAGCAGATCCTTTGTCTGCAATCTTTGGTTTTAGTGCATCAAGTGCATTTACCATTGTTTATTTAGTTGGAGCGCTGCTTATAACTGGATTTTTTTATATTTTATTTGTGTCACTTAGCCAAGATTGGCGGCTCGTATTGCCGGTCGGGATTTTGGCAGCTCTTATACCTTTTGGATTATTCACTAATTTAACACTTGGGGGATATCTTGCAGGAGGTATTTCAGTAGCCATGATTATTGGTTTTTTTATTCAAATTCAAAAGATGAAGAGTTATATTACTTTTTCAGCAACTCAACTCTTGCAACCGCAAATTAAATTATTTAATCTCTTTTTAATACTTAGCTTGAGCTTGAGTTATTATTTAATATCTTCTGCTCAGATAAGTGAAAAAGGATTTACCATACCTGAACCTTTAATTGAAGCGGCGGTCAAAATGTCTGGACAACAAGATCAGATGAATGAACTAAGTGGCGAAAGCCAGACACCAGCTATGCCTCAATTATCTCCTGCACTTATCGCCCAACTCAAACAAAATCCTGCAGCTCTCGCACAATATGGCATTACTCCTACCCAATTAGATGCATTAGCTGCAGCTAGTCAAAAGAAGCCAGATTCAGCTTCTAGCGGATCCCTTATGTCAGGCCTTATAAAGAGTCAAGTGGATAAAGTTGTTGAGCCGTACAAGCAATGGATTGCACCGCTGATGTCTATACTATTTTTCTTTTCACTCTCCTCTCTTCATTCTTTTTTAGCTTTGTTTTTAACACCACTGATTGGGCTTATATTTAAGCTTTTGGAAAAATCAAATTTTATACATTTTGAAAAAGAAATGCGTGAAGTTAAAAAATTGGTAGTTTAATTCTGCTAGAAAGAGATGTTACATGAGGGCAATAATTGTTTAATTTTTACTTGTTCATTTTGGGGTAATGGATTATCAGATAAATCGAGTACTGTTAGTCTTTGCATTCTCATCATTTCTGAAGGGAGCTGTGAAAGATTGTTTTTGTGCAAAAAGAACCAGTTCAAATTTGTCAGGCTCACTATGTCAGCTGGAAGTATTGAAAGATTATTATTATTTAAATAAAACCAATTTAGATTCACTAATGAGAACAATTCTTTTGGTAATAATTTCAAAAAATTATTTGATAAGTCGAGACGATTTAAGTGGGTAAGTAACCCTATTTCAACTGGTAGATCACTAATCTGGTTATTAAATAAAGTTAGATCCTCAAGATTAGTAAGATTACCAATTCCTGCAGGTATACTACTTATTCTATTTGAAGCCAAATTTAGAGTAGTTATGTGACTCAACTTCATAAGCGTTTCTGGAATTTCAATGAATTGATTATTGGCAAGACCCAGCCACATGAGATTTTTTAGATTTGCAAATTCTTGAGGTAAATTTGGGATGTAATTATTTGAACAATCAAGTCTCGTTAAATGCTTAAGGTTTCCTATTTCAATAGGTAATTCATTCAACTGATTATTAAATAATGTGAGTTCAATTAGGGAAGATAGATTCCCAACTTCTGCTGGAAGTTTTATTAACTTATTCCCTGAGAGATATAAGCCTTGCAAATTGAGTAATTCACCAATTTCTGGCGATAAGACGGTTAAGTTATTATTGTAGAGTGACAATATGCGCAGATTAGTCATTTGCATAATTTCTGGTGGCACTTGAGTTAAGTTATTGAAGCAGATAGAAATATTTTGGAGATTTTGCAAATGCACTATTTCAGGAGGTAATATAGTGAGTGGGTTATTAGATAGATCTAAACGAACTAAACTCGTCATACTTCCAAATTCAGGCGGTAGTTTTGTTAGACGGTTTGTGGTGAGGGTTAAATCGGTCAGAGAAGTTAAATTTCCAATTTCTGCAGGAATTTCTACTAATGAATTTCCATACAAATTCAATCTATTTAATGCCTTAAGATTACCAATTTCAGCTGGAAGTTTTATTAGTTGGTTGGCGGTTAAATTTAGTTCACGTAAATTAGTCATCTTCCCTATTTCTGGTGGAAGTACGGTTAATGAGTTGGCATACAGATTTAGTCGTTCGAGATTAACAAGCGCGGAAAATTCAGCAGGTAATGTTGTGAGGCCACAAAAACTCAAATCTAGCTCTCTCAGATTTACAAGACCAGATATTTGAGGAGGAAGTTGGGTAATTGTTTGGCTACTTAAATTGAGCGAAAAAACCTGACCAGGATTATTCAAAGCATCTTCAATAGAACGATAGACGGTGGGCGGACTAGGATTGAGTGGGGCAGGATTTGTATCCATAGATAAAGGATGGCAAGAAATAGCTAAAGTGTCAAGTTATCAGCTCAATTTTAGCGGAGTTGTTGTTCCCCAACTCGCTCCAGATTTAAGATCAACAATGACCGGAACAGCTAATTTAATTGAACTTTCCATTTGGTCCTTTACCAATTTTGCAACTGCTGCGAGATCTGCTTCATTAACTTCTAATAATAATTCATCATGTACCTGAAGGATTAGCGCACCTTTTATTGGATCAAGTAATTTATCAATTTCGACTATGGCTTTTTTAATCATGTCTGCATTGGTGCCTTGAATTGGATGATTAATTGCTTGACGCTCTCCTGCAGATTTCAACATTCTGTTAGGAGATTTGAGTTCTGGCAAAAACCTTCTTCTGCCCCAAATTGTTTCGACATATCCTTTTTCATTTCCAACTTGAATTGTTTTTGCCATCCAGGCTTTTACTTTTGGAAATTGCTCAAAATAGGCATCAATATATTCTTTCGCTTTTGCAAATTCGACACCAAGTAATTGACTCAATGCATGAGGGCCTTGGCCATAAAGGGTTGCAAAGTTCATTGTTTTACCTACTGCTCTCTGCTCTTTTGTAACTTCAGCTACTTGAATATCAAATATTTTGGCGGCTGTTGCAGCATGAATATCAAGTCCATCTTTAAAGGCTTTTTGCAGATTCTCATCACCCGATACATGCGCCATAATACGCAGTTCAACTTGCGAATAATCTGCACCTAAAATTACTTTTCCTTTAGGGGCAATAAAAGCTTTTCTAATTTGGGAACCAATTTCTGATCTGATTGGAATATTTTGGAGGTTTGGATTGTTGGATGAGATGCGACCAGTAGCTGAACCTTCGACATTAAAAGTAGTGTGAATTCTCCCCTCTTCATCAACTGTCTTTGGTAGTGAGTCTACATAGGTTGAGCAAAGCTTAAATAGCATTCTATATTCAAGCAAGAGTGGTATTGCTGGGTGAGCTGGCTTTAGTTCATTTAGCGTCGCTTCATCAGTGCTTCTGCCTGTTTTAGTTTTGCGAATAACAGGTAGTCCTAACTCATCAAATAATACATCTGCTAATTGCTTTGGTGAGTTTAAATTAAATTCATGGCCGACATGATGATAGATATCTTTTTCTAATTTTTCTAGTTTCTGATGTAAATCTTTGCCTAATTTTTCCATGAATTTCATATCCAGTAATACTCCATGTTCACTCATTTTTTTGAGGATTGGATCAACTGTGGTGTCTAATTCTGTTGTTTGTTTTGATTGTTCCTGTTTTACTTCTATTTTTATTTCAGCGATTGCTTGTTCAATTTCTTGATCGAGTTGTTCAAAACTACCACCACCAGGAAGGCGATTAATCATTGATTTAAATTCAAGTTTTTCGAATAGTTTAATTGCTGCTGGACGATCATAATCATGCATGGTGCAATTTGCTAAATCGAGCTGAATTGGAGAATTAAGTTCGATTGTGGCTAAACTTTTACTCATAATTGCAGATTCTGCACCTTCTGCTAAAAGCTTTTGTGTACGCTCTGGAAGAGTACCTAAATTTTCAGGTTTATAAATATTTTCAACAGAACCAAATTGCTGAATAAGTTTAGTTGCTGTTACGCCGCCAATACCTGGAACACCGGGAATATTATCTGATGCATCTCCTGCCAAACCTTTATAATCAATCATTTGGATTGGTTCAAAACCGTACTTTTCTCTAAATTCCTCTTCACCATATAAGCCCACATCTGTAAGTGTCTTTTTTGGCATCAAAACTTTAATTTTAGGTTCAATAACTTGAAGAATATCTCTGTCGCCAGTAATAATAATGACCTCTAAATCTTTTTCTTTAGCACCTTGCTTTGCGAGTGTGCCAATTAAATCATCTGCTTCATATCCCTCAACACCAAATTCTGGAATATTTAAAACTTTAACTACCTCATGCACTCGTTCGTATTGATTGTGCAGACTTTGATCTGAGGGTCCTCTGGTGGCTTTGTATTGAGTGTAGGCAACGTGCCTAAAAGTGGGTGCAGCTTTATCCCAAGCTATCGCAATGTAATCAGGTTTTAAATCAGTTAAGCTTTTGAGCATCATATTCGTGAAGCCATAGACTGCATTTATTAATTCTCCACTTGAGAGGGTGAATGGTGGTGTGGCGTGGTAGGCTCGGTGCAATACTGCATTTCCATCAACAAGAACAAGCTTTTTCATAGTCACTGCATTTTAGCAAAACCATTCAAATTTTTCTTGGTCATATTCAAAATAATATATACGTTCTTATTTTAGTTATGCAAATAGATTGCAATTGCAATAAGAGTTATTGAAAGACTTCCCATTTTTATATAGAGTTCAGGAATTCCAAAAATCCACTTTGCGTGCCAAGGTGCATGAGTATTCGTAAATTTTTGTCTGCCAAAATGTGGATTAAATACGAACCAAAAATAATCTTCTAGAATTACGCCAAAAAAGAAATATCCAGCAACGAGTAATTCACGCGAGAGTGACCAACTTTTGGGATCTATTACATAGGGAAAATGTAATAATAATAACAAAACAATTAATAACCAAAAGTGATAACCCGTATATGGTTGTTCCCCCCAGAATAATTTAGTCCATTTATTTTTAAGTCTCCAGGTTGGTAGCTTTTCTGCCCAGCCATATTTTCCTTCGATCTCAATTTCGAGCTTTGCCATTGCTATCGCAATAAAGAAGTTAAATATGAAGATGCTTATATTCAAATAGAGAAAATCATTATCCATTTATTCGTGCTTCCCCATTTCATATTTTTTGGC
>Ga0163150_10007188_pt1 | contig 13254 bp, 11 predicted proteins | sample OliLakLV19P2IB_FD_148628 | JGI IMG/M metagenome (GOLD analysis project Ga0163150, IMG submission 148628) | Freshwater microbial mat bacterial communities from Lake Vanda, McMurdo Dry Valleys, Antarctica - Oligotrophic Lake LV.19.P2.IB | ecosystem: Environmental > Aquatic > Freshwater > Lake >...
GGGTTGGCGTCGTTGTTGGGGCTGGTCTGGTTGCCGCCCATCGCGAGCAAGCCGCGGAAGGCCGTGAAATCGGGGATGATGCGCAGGTGCTGGCAGATGGGCTTCACGCCCCAAATGCCCCCTTCCCACGCCACCGGCTGAAGGTCGAAGAACATGCCGTGGATGTCCATCAGAAAGTGCTCCGTTTCCACTTCGCGGATGCGCATCCATTCGGTTTGCCACGCCTGCATGAACGTCTGGCTGGGGCGAGGCAGCCGATAGCGCTGCCACTTGCCGGCGACCAGCGCCCAGAACAAGGTCGATGATTCGTCCCAGCCCGTGCAGAAGATCACGTTGCCGAGATTCTCGCGTCCGGCGCACTCCATGTGCGGCTTGCCGCTGAGCCGGTTCCACGATTTGCCGTCGTACTCAAACAGTCCGGCATCGCTCTCACCGTACTCATAAAAGCCGTTGTTGGCGACGACGACGCGGCCCTGTCCGGTGTAGCCGCCCTTGAAGTGCGGGCGCTTGGCGATCTTCAGATCCTTCACTAGATCGATGATGAGGTGGGGCTTCAGAGTGTCGACGTCGAGTTCAAAGAACTGGCCTTCCATGGTCTGCATGTAGACGCGACCCGTGGGATCGGTGAGATGGCGCATGGTGGCGGTGAGGCGATGGTCGCGCAGACCTTCGATGAAGCGAACCTTGCCGCTAAGGTCGATCGCGTAGGGGCCGATGAAGCACTGGTTGGACTCGCGGTGAACCAGGCGATTGGCGTGCGTGCCGTTGTGCACGTGGACGCGTTCCATATTCTTCAGCGTCTCGTCGATGCGGTAGAGGCCGAGGCCCGTGCCTGTGCCCTCCTTGTGGGAGTTATAGGTGATGGCCCACAGCGAGTCAGCCCACGGCATCAGCGCGCCGACTCCGCTTTCCGTGCGGACCGGCCCGGTGTCGGCTTTGAGGCCGATGTTGGGGAGCGCGGGCATGTGGCTCTGGGCCATCGCGGCGCCGGCTGTGCCTGCAAGCGCGGCAAGTAACGATCGTCTCGATTGCATGAGTTCTCCGGGCCGGTGTTGGGCCGGCCCCGCTAATTAGAAGATTATCTTCAGACCGAATTGGAGGATGCGCGCGTCGCGGGACGACGTGATGGTGCCCATGGCGCCGTTGATATTGCGGCCGTCGGCGCCCGGATTGAAGCTCGCGTTCACCAGCCCGAGGTTCACCGTGTTCAGCCAGTTGAATGCTTCGGCGCGGAACTGGAGGCGCACCCGCTCGGTGAGGAACGTGTCTTTGATCAGCGAAAGGTCCATGTTGAACGTGCCGGGGTTGCGCACGTCAGGCAGCACGCGCCCGACGTTGCCGAGCGTGAAGTTGGGCGGGTTCACAAACTGCGTCGTGTCGAACCAGCGGGCGGCAGTGCGGTTGTCGAGCTTGGCGCTGATGCCGGTGGAGTTGGGACGATCGGCGCGCTGGTTGTTGGCGCCGCGGACTACGATGGGCAGGCCGCTCTGGATGGTGGTGATGTTGTTCAGTTGCCATCCACCCAGCAACGTGCGGGCCACCGCGTTGCCCGGGTTCCACATGCGGCCCTTGCCCACGGGCAGTTCGTAAACGCCGCTGATGACGAGGCGCTGCGGAACGTCGGTAGGATCCACTGAACGCTCGGCGCTGCGGTCGTACCTGCCGTACTGATAGCCGACGACGCCCACCTGCTCGATGCCGGGACCAAAATTGATCGGCGTGACGGCGCTATCGCTGATGAGCTTGGCCTTGGTGTAGGAGACCAGGACAACGAAGCCGTTGGACATGCGCTTCTCAACGCTGAGCAGGAATGCGTGATAAATAGAACTGCCCAGGTGCGGGTTCCGGATCGTGATCGCGTTGTAGTAAGGATACGGGCGCAGCAGTTGATTGCGTGTGATGGTGGCCGTGCCGAGGGGGCCCGGGACCTGCCCGGCGAACGGATTGGCGACGCGATCCTGGAGTGCGAGACCGAGCGCGAAAGCCTCTGGCGGCAGTTCGTTCCAGTTATAGCCTCCTGCGATGAGGTGGCTGGCGCGATTGGCGGAATAGGTCCCGTCCACAAGCCACCCTTTGAAGCCCTGCTGAAGCGAGAGGCTCCATTGCTGTGACATTGGGACTTTATCGGAAGCCTGGTCCACCGTGACGTTTTGGCCCAGGAAGGCCGCGGGTCCAAGTCCCGCGCCCACCGGCTCCGTCGGCGGGAAAGGCAAGCCATCGCGGAATCGGAACGCAGCGAGATTGTTGTCGCCGCCAGGAGGTGTATAGGACGTGCTGGTGTTGGCGAACCCCTGGGTGGCGCCGAAGAAATCGCGGTAGAAAGTTGCCGGGTAGAAGATGCTGTAGCCGCCGCGGACCACGGTTCTGCCGTTGCCGAACAAGTCATAGGCGAAGCCGGCGCGAGGGCCGAAGTTGGAGTAGACGGGTTCAAAGGGAGCGCGGCCATAATCCTTGCCGGCGTAGATAGTGCGGCCCTTCAGATTGGTGCCGGGGATCAACTCGTCGAGCGCGAAATTGCTCATGCCGTTGTTGCGTTCGCGCGGCCATTGTTGATAATCCCAGCGGAGGCCGAGGTTGACAGTGAGGCGCCGCGATACCTTCCAGTCGTCCTGCGCAAACAGGCTGGTGGAGAACGCCTCCTGCGATTCACCGAGATAGCGTATGCCGGTGGCGCTCGAAACATTGCCCAGCAGGAAGCTGGCGAAGGCGCTGCCCGTGGCCGCCGGATTCTGCGGGTTATTAGTGAGACCGCTCGAGAAGTTGAACGAGTGAGAGGGCGTCTCCTGCTGGAAATTATTGGCGCGATTCAGTCGATGATCGATGCCGAACTTCAGCGTGTGGCTGCCTTTGACGAACACCATCATGTCGAAAAACTGCCAGGCGAGCGACCCGCGCGTGCCCACCGTGAAAGCGCCGAAGTTGGCGAAGCCGTTCCCGTTGATGAAGGGAAGCGTGGTGGAGGGAATGCTCGGGTGCATGCCGAGCACCCGCGGCAGATCCTCACCGAAGCTGGCGGCGCGGAACGTGAAGAACTGGCGCGCGATGCCGACGCGAAATTCGTTGATGAGGCGCGGGCTGAAAGTGTGGGTGTCGTTGATGGTGGCGTTCTGCGTCACCAGATTGTCGATGCGCGCGCGGACTAGCGGGTCGGGCCACGGCGCCTGCTGATTGCCGCCGTCGGTGAAGTGCTTGTAATAAATGTAGCGGCCAAACAGCGAGTTCTTATCGCCAAAGCGATGATCGATCTTCACCGTGTGCTGGTTCATATTCCGGTTTTCCTTCACGGTGCTCAGGTAGTTCTGCTGCTGTGTGAAGGCGTTGACGGGAGTGCGGTTGGGTGCGGGGTAGAAGCGCAGCAGGCCGATCAGCGTGGGATCGAGCCGGTTGGTTGGGATCGTGTTGTTGAGGAAGGGATCTCGGATGACGCCCGCGCCGTTGGGGTTTGCGCGAGTGGTGTCGGGGTCGAAAACCTGGATCAGCCTGCCGTTGGCGTCGAGCAGATTCGAGAAATCGCCGCGGCGCCAGGTATCGATGGGCGTGCTGGTGATGGGCTGGCTGGTGCGGACAAAGCGCCACTCCTCATAGTTATAGAAGAAGAACGAGCGATCCTTGCCGCTATAGATCTTGGGGAGTTGGATGGGGCCGCCGAGGGCGCCGCCAAACTGGTTGTACCGGAACGGCGGGCGCGTGGCCGCAAAGGCGTTGCGCGCGTCAAACTTGTCGTTGCGGAGGAAGTGGTAGAGCGCTCCGTGAAATTCGTTGGTGCCTGACTTGGTGACGATGTTGATCACGCCGCCGGCCGTGAAGCCGTACTCGGCGGACATCGTGTTGCTCTGCACCTTGAACTCCTGGATCGCGTCCACCGTGGGGTTGGCGTTGACGTCGGCCAGGTAGCCTTGATTGTTGTTGGCGCCATCGAGTACAAACGAGTTGAGCGCGCTCGGTCCGCCGTTGATCGAGATGGCCGAGAGTTGGATGCCGCGGTCGGCAAACCCACTATTGGTTGCGCCGGCTTGCGATTTGACGCCTGGGGTGAGCAGCACCAGCGCCAGGGCGTTGCGGCCGTTTAAGGGAAGCTCCTGTATACGCCGGTTTTCGATGACCTTGCCGACGGTTGCGCTGCCGGTCTCGACCATCAACGCATCGGCAGTCACTTGCACCGACTGTTGAACATCGCCGAGTTCGAGCGCGATGTCAATCTGTGCGCGCTGGTCAACCTGAAGGGTGATGCCTTTCCGGATCACTCGCTTGAACCCGTCTTTCTCCACCGTCACCGTGTAGGCTCCGACGTTCAGGGCAGGCGCCGTGTAGAAGCCGGCTTCCGAGGTGGTGGTTACGAACGGGACGTTTGTTTGAGTATTGACGATGGCGACGGCCGCGGCGGGAACAGCGGCGCCGCTGGCGTCAGTGACCGTTCCTTGAATGGAAGCGCGGCCCTGTTGAGCGATGGCTAGCGAGACGAAAGCAAGCGTGATCAGACTGGCGCGGACGAAGCGCGACATAGAGACCTCCTGACGGCCGGCGTGGCCGCCTTAGCAAGCGAAACTAGTTCCGGTTTAACCCGGATCGGGCCGGCTTTGTAGTCCTTTGTAGTGTCTCTGCTGTTTCGCGCTACCATGCCAATCCTGCAATAGTTTAAGATCTGTTTCGCGATTGTTACGGTACGCTTGTGATATGCTCCGCGATAGGGTCCATGCACGCTACTGGGATTAGCTCGGACGAAAAGAAGCGTGCGCTCGACGAGGTCTTGCGCAGCGCCGCGTTCCGCCGGTCGGAGCAATTGAGGCAGTTTCTGTCGTTCGTCGTAACGGAGGAATTGGCCGGTAGGGGCGCCGTCATTACTGAATGGGAGATCGCCGTCCGCGCGCTGGGGCGTCCCGAGAGCTATACGCCTGACACGGACTCGGCCGTGCGGACGCGGGCTCACGCGCTCCGGCAGAAACTCACTGAGTACTACAGCGATGAAGCGCGCGACGCCGACGTGGTGGTGGAGTTACCGCGGGGCGGGTACGTGCCGAGGTTCCGGCGGTCGCACGAGATTGAGCCATCGGCGCCGGATGCCGTACATATGGATGGGCTCGGCCTGGGCACACTGGTTGAGCCGGCTGGGAGCGAAGCACCGGTGGTCTTTGGCCGGTCCCGCGGTGGACTCGCGATTGCCTTCGCAGCGGGCGTGGTTGTGACGATGGCCGTTTTCGGAGCGGTGATGTGGAGCGGGAAGATCCGCCGCAACCCCTCGGCAGGTCTCTCTCCAGGCATCCGCGAGATCTGGGGCTCGGTGCTCGACGCGCGCGACCGCGTCCGCATCGTGGTCGCCTCGCCGCCGCAGCTATGGGTTCGCGATTACGGCGATGCTCCGCTGCCGTCGGTGGATCCGGTTTGGCTTTCACGGGCGCCGCAGGATCCGGAACTGTTCGACTGGTACCGCGATCTCATGCCGATTACCGGGAAGTCGCGCTTGTTCCTGCATCCGAATGCGGCGGGAATGCTGTGGGGGGATGCCGCGGGTGCACTGGTGGCGACGCGCTTCCTCGAGTCAAACGGCACGGCCACTGAACTGGTGCCCGAACGCAGCATCAAGAGCGAGTATGTGTTGCGGGGTGCGAACGTGCTCGTCTTCGGACATCCCGAGTATTCTCCGCTCGTGCGGCAGCAGACCCCGGCGAAGGGCTTCACGATCTCGTACCTGCCGGACGTGCGGCGTCACGGTGTGGTGGGGCGGGACGCGGCCGGACAGGCGCTCCGGCTATATCCCGAGGATCCGCCGCGCGGTAATTACGGACTGATCACGATTCGGCGGGAGATGACCGACGATGGCCGGCTGTTGCAGTATGCGTCGTTCTCAGGAGTGATCTCGAACGGGGCGCAGGCGGCGATGGAGTATCTCACCACGCCGCGCCATGCCGAGGAGATCGTCGAAAAACTGCGGAGGTCGGGGACGATGCGGTGGCCGAAGGCGATGCAGATTGTCGTGCGGGTGCACACGACGAATTTTTATCCGATCCGCACGGAGTACGTGACTCACTCGGTGATCGAGCCATAGCTGAGAACCCGAAGCGAGGGCGAAAAGATCATCGGGTTCCGGCTCGCGTGAACCACGCGAATTAAATCGATTCCATTCGGCGAAAGGTAGACGAGGAGAAGTTTTTCGACCCCCCCTGAGATCGGAAATCGGCGCATTGCTTGAAGTTCCGCCTTCTGGGAAAGTACAATAATTCCGCTGTCGGGTTGCCGCGAAATTGCCTCGAAGGTTTCTTCAGCCGCAACCAGGATCGTGCCTCGCATACCACAGCCAGAGAGACGTGAGGTCCCGCTTGGATGACTCACGCTTCAATATCCGAGCCAGTTTACGCCGACTTTCGAGACTTACGAGCGTCGAACTGTTTCACGGCCTCTTGACGGATTTCTTTCCAGTCCTGACGCGTCATCTCGGTGGGCTCACCGCTCAGTATGCCGTCCATTAGCAAAGCCTCGAGTTTTTCGTGCGCCTTCCGCTTCTCATCGTTGCGAATTAACTCACGAACGTACTCGCTCACGCTACTGTATCGGCCCGAGTTGACTTGATCGTCGACGAAGTCTTTCAGCGGATCGGGGAGTGAGATGTTCATCGTTTGCATGCGGCACGTCCTCCAGCCTCGAACATAGCATGCATGTCAAGGATTGGCAAGAGTTGCCATCGCTCCAAAATCGCTCAATGCCGCCAGGTATCGTCCGCGAGCGGGTTGGCGTACCTGCCGCCGCTGCGCTCCACCACCTTTACCAGCAGCGCCGCGATCGTACTCAACAGCACCAGCACGAACAGGCCCGCGCGGAGTGACGTGAGTTCGGAGATGAAGCCGATGGTGGGCGGTCCAATTAAGAAGCCGAGGTAGCCGAGTCCGCTCACGGTGGCGATGCCGACGCCTTCACTCACTCCAGGGACGCGGCCACCGGCGGCAAACACCAGCGGAATGATGGACGAGAATCCAGCACCCGTCGCGGCGAATCCAACCAGCGCGAGATATGGCGAGTTAACCGTGATCACGAGCAGCAGACCGGCGGCGGCGAGTAGTCCGCCGGCGCGGATCGTGGTGGCGCGGCCCAGTCGAGTGGCGATCGCGTCACCGCTCAGCCTGAAGATCGCCATCGCCGCGGAGAACACGGCATAGCCCACGGGTGCGAAGCCTTCGCTGGTATGGAGAACCTGACGCAGGTACACCGCCGTCCAATCGGCGATCGCGCCCTCTGAGAGGAAGATGCAGAAGCCGACTGCGCTCAGTATCAACAGCGCCGGCGGCACGCCTCGGATACGGCCATGCTCGGAGTGAGCCGGAGGGCGCACTGCCTCAACCATCAGCCCGGCAATCCAAAGCGAGAAGATCAGGATGACGGCTGCGGCAGCGGCCAAATGGTGTTCGGTGAGCACGCCCGTGTAAGCGATAAACCCTCCCGCGCTCGCGCCCACGATGCCGCCGACACTGAAGAGTGCATGGAACCGCGAGATGCTGGCCGACTTCAACAGCTTCTCAGTGCCTACCGCCTGCGCGTTGATCGCGACATCGTGCGCGCCCGCCATCGCTCCAAACGCGAGCAGCGCGCAGAACAGGCCCGCGGCGTTATGCGCCAACCCCGGCAGGATCAGCGCGAGGCAGAAACCGACGCTGGTCCACTTCGCCATGAAGCGGCTGCCGAACCGGTTCACCATCCAGCCGCACATCGGGATCGCCGCCACCGAGCCCACTGCCATGCCGAGCAGCGTTAGTCCAAGCACGCCGTCGCCGAGCCGCAGGTTCGCTTTGATTGACGGGATCCGCGACACCCAGGTGGAGATCACCAGTCCGTGCACGAGAAAGATGCCCATCACGCTCCAGAAGGCTCGCCGCCGTTCCGATGCGCCTGGTGAAGCGGGAGCGGGCGCCTGCCTCGAGGGCGCCCAACTCCGGGCTAACGTGCTCACTGCACCACCGGCCTCTCGGCGGACGCCGGACAGAACGAGATCGTGTCGGTGCGTACCTTGTCCCATTCGCTGAAGGCCAGTCCCTGCGCTTCAAAGAAAGAACGGATGCGGGCGTTTTCCCATCCAAGCACGTCCTCGAGAATCGGCACCAGCACGCTGAGCGCGTCCTCGCCGAGCACGGTTCGCTTGGCCACCTGCGTCAGGTAGCGGTTCTCGGACACCGCGATCGTCAGGCCGCCGATGCGGTTCACATGCAGCATCACGTGCAGGTCTGAGCTTCCGTCGCCCACATAGATGAGGCGGTGCTGGCCGATGGGCGAAGCGGTGCGCAGTTCGTCCACCACGGCCACTTTGCCGTAGCCCGCGGTCAACTGGAGGATCGCCTCGATCTCGCCTGTCTGAGGATGGTATCGGAATCGTGTCCCAAAGATGTGATCGGGGTCGACGATCCCTTCGAGCGCGGATTGGATGACTTCCTGCGGCGCCGCTGAAACCACATAGAGCGAGAAATGGCTGCCATCAAGGTCGCGCAAGAGTTCCGAGAACAGTTGGATGTTTTCTTTCAGGCGGACGCGTTTGCCCACTTCGATCAGATGCTCCCTGCGCACGCAGCGAAACTGCGGATCATGCAGGAGCAGATAGGCCAACTCGCCGCCCTGTTGCACCAGACGTATGTTCGACAGACCCGCCACACGCTCGCCGAAGCCGGTGATGTTGAGCATCTCGCTGAGCACATGGCCCGAATCGTTGAAGCTGAGCGTCTGGTCAAAGTCGCTGAAAAGCAAATATCGTTTTGAAGGTTGAATCATCATTTTCGGTTTTCCCTTTTCGGTCTCACTGGCCCAAACGATGGGCCCTCATCTTGTCGCGGAGTGCGAACGGCAACCCGGCGGATCGAGGCCAACAGGGGACCCCTGGGAGCACCTCTCGAGGAGGGTGCATGCCCATAGGATGACGTCTCAGTATAACAGGTTGCTGAATGCGGGATAAAGTTGATATAACAGCTTTGAGCGCGAGAGGCGGGCCACGTGAAGCCGAAGTATCAGAAGGTGTTCGAGAACCTGAACCACGAAATCGTCGCCGGGCGCTTCCGCCCGGGTCAGAAGTTTCCGAGCGAAGCAGCGCTGGTGAAGCGATTCGATGTGTCGCGCATCACCGTGGGGCACGCGCTGCGCGAACTGGAACAGCGGGGCATGATCGACCGCGTTGCAGGTTCAGGCACGTACGTTCGAGGCTCGGCAAGGCAATCTCGCGAAGGTTTGCTGTTCGGGCTGATCATCCCGAATCTCGGGGAGACCGAGATCTTCGAACCGATCTGCCAGGCCATTGCCGCCGCTCCGGAATCGAAGGGTCACGCGCTGTTATGGGCGCATGCCGGCGCCGCCGCCGAAAACCGCGAAGAGGAAGCGCTCCAGCTCTGCCGCCAATGCATTTCGCGCGGAGTCGGCGGAGCGTTCTTTGCGCCGCTCGAGATCAGCCCCGGCAGCGCCGAGGCGAATCACCGCGTGATGAAATTGTTGAAGGAGGCGCGCATTCCCGTCGTGCTGCTGGACCGCCGTCCCGATGACGACGCCGGCCGCGAGCGCAGCGACCTGGTGGGCATCGACAATCATCGCGCCGGCTATCTCGCCACCGAACATCTGCTCCGGCTCGGCGCCAAGCGGATCGGATTCATCTCATATAAAGGCCAGGCTCCCACTGTTCAGGCGCGCATGCGCGGGTACAAGGATGCACTCGCTCGATGGGCTGAGCCGCGGGCCTCGCACACGGTCCAGTTCAACGCGGGCGTCCGGCTTCATCTTCCGGCCGACGCGCTCGCCTGCGACTCGTTCGTTTGCTCCAACGACCGTATTGCCGGCCATCTCATGCACACGCTGCTCGGGCTGGGCCGGCGAATACCGAGGGATGCGCGCATCGTGGGCATGGACGACGTGAACTACGCCGCGCTGCTGCCCGTACCCTTGACCACCATCCGGCAGCCGTGCCGCGACATCGGCGAAACCGCGCTCCGCATGATGCTCGAGCGTCTCGACCGGCCGAAGATGCCCGCACGCGACGTGCTGCTCGATTGCACGCTGATAGTCCGCGAATCCTGCGGTGGCGAACTCGCAGGCTCCGGGTCTTAACGCCGGGCCGCTCCCCGTTGCCATGACCACCATCCGGCAGTCATGCCGCTCCGCGATGATGCTTACGCCGAGCGATAGGCAACCTGGCGATTGCGGGGCTCGGCCGGGAGGGGGGCATCACCGGGGTTCGAGCACGGTCGTCGTCGCGGATTCCTTTCTACCCGATCGGAATGCTATCGTTCGAACCGCATCCCTAACGCCGATAAACGCCCTTGCCAAAGTCGCGTTGGAACGCGGGTATGCCCGTCTGGAGTGGATGGTCCCCGATTGGAATGAACCATCGATTCAGTTCTACAAAAAACCGGGCGCAGGGCCGATGGATGAGTGGACGACATGCAGAGTCGCCGGTCCGGCCCCTGTCTGGACTGGCAAAGTGATAGGGTAGTCTACTGGAATCATCCATATGGCAGCCGTAACAAAACTCGTCGTCATCTATCCGCGGCCGCGGGACGAGGCGGCCTTCGAGCAGGCCTACAAAGACGTGCACCTTCCCATGGTGGAGGATAAACTGAAGGGCCTCAGCCGGATGGTGGCTACCAGGATCCTCAGTTCGCCCGATGGCGACGCTCGCACGTATCGCATCGCAGAGCTGCACTTCAGCAATCCCGAGGCGCTGGAAGAGTGCCTTCAGTCACCGGGGGCTAAGGAGGTTCTCGACCATGCAACGTCCATTTCTACCGGGGGGCGGCCGATTTTGCTAGTCTGTGAAGAGGAGACGTTCCTCTATTGGTAACAATGTCTGATAGTCTTGATTGCTGTAACACGTGTTTCTAGCAATTTAGGGAATGGCACTCCGCATGCAATCGATAATCTTATGAGATCGGCCGGGAAGCTTGTAAACAGTTGCGTCGCAATGAGTAGTCTGACTTTTGCGACTCTGTTTGCACAGGCTCCGGTTCCGAGCGCGGACGAAATCGTCGACCGGGTGGATAAGGTTGATCTCGAAGCCTCGTCCCGATTAAAGAGTTACAGCTCCATTCGGCGCTATGTCATCTCTACGCCCCGCTCGACGAAGCCCTCGGAAATGACGGTGCGGATGACCTACGCGCCGGACCAGGGCAAGAACTTCGAAATCGTATCGATGCAGAATGTCGAAGGCATTCAAAGGCGCATCCTTCAAAAAATTCTCGATGGCGAGAGAGACGCCAGCCGCAAGAAGACGTCCGAAGATATTCGAATCAGCCCGCGAAATTACCATGTAGGCATGCTCGGCACGGAACAGAAGCACGGAACCCTTTGCTACGTTCTCGCCATGAAGCCCAAGAGGAAGAGTAAGTTCCTGCTCGAGGGCAAGGCTTGGGTGAACGCGCAGGATTACGGCATGATTGCGATCGAGGGCCGCCCTTCCGATCGCATCTCGTTCTGGGTGGGCAGGCCCGACGTGGTCCAGACGTTTGAGAAGGTTGGACCGGTGTGGATGATGTCCACCAATCGCTCCATCGCCGACGTGAAGTTTATTGGCCGATCGACACTGGCGATCCTCTCTTCCGATATTCAGGTGAAGTTCGCGGGCACCGATCAAATCGCACGTTCCGTACCGGTGAAGCACGTCACGGGCGCCGTTGAAAACGCGTCTACTGCCCTGCCTGGGCCGGCGCCGGTTTTAACTGTCCCAGTAGTTCGTAAATAGAGATCAGCGCCGCATTCAGCATTCGTTCACCCGACCCGACTTCCGTCGGATTCACAGTCGTATTTGCCCCATACCCGCCTCTGACCGCTGCTGCAATCGTCGGAAAGTAAGCGAAGTACCCGTTGGTGTAGCCCATCAGGAAACTCGCCGGCACTGGACTCTTCGCCCTCAACTGCATCTGGAATTCGACAAACGGCTCACCCGGCATTCCCATAAACGCGATTGAGTCATCCAGCAGCAGTGTCGTCACGGGGAGCTGCATGTTGTCCCTGACCAAGCGCGCCGCCCGCGAAGGGTCAAGCTTATATCGCTCCGCCGCGGCAGCCTTCAGCTTCTCTGGATTCCACCGGTTCCGCGCGACAATCACCACCGTCTTTGACTTGATGGACTGCACGGGCCGCGTCTGCACTGTCAGACCCACCCGCACCGCCTCAGCCGCCAGCTTGCGCCCGGTCTCCTTCATCACCGCCGCGGCGTCCTCGATCAGCGGCGTCTTGTCAAAGTAGGGATTGATGTCGCCCGGTGCACCCTGAAGGAAGAAAGCCATTGCGCCTGGCATTGCCTCCTCCACGCCTCGCCGCATTTCGTAGGGATAGTCGGCCGAGTAGTCCAGATTATCCGGGCCGAAGATCACCGGATGGCAGGCATAGTGGACCATCAGCGCAAGCGGTGTACCATCGGCGCGGTCAACGCGAATCACGCCCACTGTTGGATCCACCGGGAAGGTGCTGGTCATTTTGGGTTCGTTTCGCCAAAACATGTGGACCGAGCCGTCGGTGCGCACCGTACGCCGGTTGAAGCCGATGTAGGTCTGCCCCCAGCCGGTGCCGATCCTGGCCGGCTGCATCTTCGCCGCGGCTTCGTTGATGGCCGAGACCACCCGTGGAATGGCGGCCTTCAAGGCGTCTGGAGCGAGCGTGTAGGTAGGTCCTGAATGTGTGTGCGAAGCGTGAAAAATCACTTCGTCCACTTGCGGCCGAACCGCCGTCCGGATCTCGTCCATGGCTGGCGGCTCAAACGGAAAGCACAGGTCGAGCGTCACGATGGCCACCCGCCGCGTGCCGTCGGAGAGCGCCAGCACACGCGCCTCGATCGGGTCGCGCCGGCCCGTCGCATAGCGCACCTGGTAGCCCGACATCGGCAGCCCCGGCGGTGGCTGAAGGTCCACCTTCGCCACACCCGCCGTGAACGTCGCAGCGGCCAAAGGCAGTTGTAGCACTGCCAGCAGTCTAGTTCGCATCCGGCAACTCCTTCAGCAGTCCGCGCAATTCAAACAGCCGCACGATCGCCCGGTCCACCAGCATCGACGTATTGTAGCCGGCTCCAAATCCACCTTCGACAGCCGCCTGAATCGTGCCGCCCGCCGAGTGCGAGCACCCGAACAGCAGTCTAGTTCGCATCCGGCAACTTCTTCAGCAGACCGCGCAATTCAAACAGCCGCACGATCGCCCGGTCCACCAGCATCTCGCTGGTGCGCACCGCGACCGTCGTATTGTAATCGGCTCCGAGCCACACTCCTCCGGCCGGGTACGAGCACCCGCCCAGCAGTCTAGTTCGCATCC
>Ga0163150_10007192_pt1 | contig 13245 bp, 8 predicted proteins | sample OliLakLV19P2IB_FD_148628 | JGI IMG/M metagenome (GOLD analysis project Ga0163150, IMG submission 148628) | Freshwater microbial mat bacterial communities from Lake Vanda, McMurdo Dry Valleys, Antarctica - Oligotrophic Lake LV.19.P2.IB | ecosystem: Environmental > Aquatic > Freshwater > Lake >...
GGGACATCCTGTCCCCGTCGGAGAGCATTGGAAAATACGAAAGGGCACCCACAAGGGGTGCCCCTACCGTTTGCTGGCATGACGCCCACAAGGGGTGCCACTACTCGATGATCACGTCGCTCGCAGGAGCATCGATGGACGGCTCGGGAGTCACGACCGCGGCTTCGGGCTCGTGATGCGCGGGGGCATCGATCGCGGGCTCGGGCAGGACCGGCGCGACTTCGGCGACCGGTGCCTCCGCGACCGGCGCGACGTCCGCGACGGGCTCTTTGGTGATGAGCGACTCGGGCACGGTGATGGTCTCGTTCTGTACGACAGTCGGACCGGCGACATGCGCGGAGGCGGCGGACTCGACCGCCATCAGCGGCGCGGCATCGCGATCCTTGTCGCGATTGTCGCGATCCCGATCACGGTCACGATCGCGATCCCGGTCGCGACGATCTTCGCGCGGCGCTGGCATCTCGGCCATCGGCGCATCCTGGCCCTCCCGGCCTTCCATGACCGCGTTGGACATGGTCTGGCAGAAGAGCTTGATGGCGCGGATCGCATCGTCGTTGCCGGGGACCGGATAATCCGCATCATCCGGATCGCAGTTGGTGTCGATGATGCCCACCACAGGGATGTGCAGCTTCTTCGCTTCCTTGACCGCGTTCTGTTCCTTCTTCAGGTCGATGATGAACAGCGCATCGGGCAGGCGACGGAGATCCTTCAGCCCATAGAAGAAGCGATTCATCCGCTCCAATTTCTGGGACAGTTTCTGATTTTCCTTCTTGGTGCGCAGCGCGAAGCCGCCCTCCTCGAAGGCCTTGTCCAGATCGTTGCGCTCTTTGATGCGGACCTGCATGGTCTGGAAGTTGGTCATCGTGCCGCCGAGCCAGCGGTGATTCACATACGGCGCACCGCAGCGGGACGCCTCGAACGCGATGCTGTCCTGCGCCTGCTTCTTGGTGCCGACGAACATGACGTTGCCGCCATTCTTCGTCACATCGACCACGAAGTTGTAGGCCTCTTTGAGCATCTTGAGGGTCTGCTGGAGGTCCATTACGTAAATGCCGTTGCGCTGCGTGTAGATGTACGGGCGCATCTTGGGATTCCAGCGCTTGGTCTGGTGGCCGAAGTGGATGCCCGCTTCGAGCAGCTGCTTCATCGTGACGTCATACATGGCGTCGTGGGTCTCCGATGGTGTGCGCTTATGCCCGGTCCAATTTCAGGCCCGTTTCGCGCGACGGGCGCACCGTACCGACTCCGGCAGGCTTGGCAGCGGACAGCAAAGTGCCCCCGACAAAGTCGGGGGCTGTAAGGATAGCAGAAATCGGGAGGGAGCGCATTACCAGGCTGTGTCTGACTCAATTTTCTGCAAAGTAGATTGATTGATGTTGCCAGAACCGGGTTCCTGCTCATGACTAAGCAAAATATGACCGTTGTTCGTGCCAGCGCAGCTCAAATGCCGCCCCAGCGTTCCATCCGGTGATATATCAACAACTGTAGCGATGGACCAGGAATCCGGATCTTGAGGGATTGGTGTGCACGAACGAGCAGCAATTAATTTGCCGAAGTGCACAGGATTGAGATCCACACTAGGCGCCCAAAATGTGCACACTGGGCGGTTGTTAACCACAGCCATGTCGAATGGCCGCGCATTGAGTTGAGAACCTGAGAGAAAGGCTGCACTCCCTTTCTGAGATACCACATCAAAGTTAACAACTTGCCACTCGTCGTTACTGGCAAAAGGAAAATTAAAAAAAGAAACTTGAACCTGCGGGTACATCAGGACAATACTGGAACTCAATTCATCAAAATTCATATAACCAACGACCAAGCGATCGGAGGATCCCAGTGGAGAAAGAGGATCTGTTACTACGCGAAGGCATGGAAAGCGACCCCTGCTTGACAGACTATCTATCCCCGAAAGGCGGTCAAGAGTGGCTCCGCTCAGTCCAGCGATCAGATTTGTCTTAGACATAGAAGATGGACTCGCGGCCAAAGTCAGTCCAAACGTATCTGGATTGTAGTAAGCAACTGCGAGGTGAGGCAAATCCCCGACCACAAATGACTGGATGGAGGCTACCGCGGGCTCAGCGGCTGTTGAAAAAGTATCGACAACCTCTTTGCTCCAGTCCCCAGCAGACGACGGGAACGGACTCGAAAATCTGTTCCAAGCTACTCGTAGTTGAGGTGAAGCTGGGGATGGCGCGGCAAGCACATATGAAATAGCTACAGCAAGTCCTGGAGGATCGTCATAGCTGGTGATGCTTGTTCCACTCAGGGAGGCACCATCGGCAACTCCCGAATCAACCACTGCATAAAAGAATCCGTTGCCCCAGTTCGAGAGATCCCGCACCGCGACTCGAACCTCTGAACTTGTGAAAGGCGAAACTACATCCTCCATCAAATATGAGACTGCTAAATGGGAATTCGAGATTAGCAAATCCCCATGACGGCCAGCAAAACCCAATCCACTTGCGGATGGGGGTGTCGCACCGGAATCTATAATTTCTGGAGTAAGAAATCCACCACCCGGAAATTCCTGCAGACAGAGCATCAGGTCGTTGGCGACCCCATCAAAATACGTTATTGCTGCTCGATTTGCAATGCTAGCGGGTGCGCCAGAAGGCGCGATCGCAATACTGTTAAATCGACCGATTGCATTTCCTGGTCCATCTAAAGCAAATGACCTGTTCCAGCTGGGAGGTGCTGCTGGTGCAATGGTGTACTGAAAAGGCAGAGGCTGACTGTCGAGCATCGGGGAACAGCCAGTGTTCGAGTTAAAGGCCATTACAGTACCAGTAAAAGTGCCGCTCTTAAGCGTAGTGACAGATGGGTTAGAGCCGAAGACCAGCTCGGGCTCTACTGAGCCAGAAGCAAAGTTCCAAATGACCGTATCCGGCAATTCCGCTCCAGATGCATTCAACGTGAATTCGAGGCTATCTCCACAAGCCTGAGTCTCAGAAAATGTGACAGCAGGAGTCCCGAGCGTCGCACAGTCAACTTGGATCGGAAACATCTGATAAGTGACAAGTTCCTGCTTTCGGACACTATGCTCTTCAGGCGGAGAAGAATTCGGAATCAACGCTGTATGGGGAGACCACCCGTCAACATCAGCTCCCAGCAGGTTTTCGGGATCCTCGATGCGGACCATCCCCCAGATAAGCTCATGGCTGCCTGAGCCAAAGCCTAGGGCGTTGGTAATAGTACTGGAGAAAGCAACCTCAGCCCCCGCACGGCCTGATTGAGTGCCAAGAGATCCTGTGATCCCGAAAGTGGAGGCGCTCAATTGAGGAACACTTATCGAGACCAGGGGATCGCCGGCCGTTCCCTCCGGGACTTTATCTACAGGATTCGTTAACGTGACCGCATCCCGATCCGGATCGAACAGGGGCTTACTCGCTAGTGGAGCTTCGGCAGCCTGGCGATCCCAATCACGGTAAACAAAGTTTAGACTGGCTGTCGAACTCGTACCAGTGGAGATGCGTATGGGCTCGTCAATGGAGGAATTTAGGCATTTAATTTGACTGAGGTCCAGCGCTCCGAATGGCATACGATAAGCAAAGAGCGCCCCGATATCTCTGAGAGTTTCTCCTGTAGGGTCAGTTGGGTCGCTACCTAGCATCGGCACTTCAACTATATTGCGCGGCAAATTATAATTAAACTGCCCACTGCGCCTGGGGTCAGAGTATTTCACCAGTATGATTACGCGCAATGTAGTGCCAGCCAACTGAGTCAAATTAAATCGAGCGGACACCAGAGTTACCTGTCCCTGGTGTAAATAGTCAAATCCCGTCCATTGGTCATGCCTTTCATTAGCAGAGAGATTGGAAATTTGCCAGCCACGCACAGCTGGGTCATAGTTACCTGCCGCATTTCCACCATTCGAAACGGCGATCCGTGAGTCCAAGCTCTCATCCACTAACAATTTAAATGGAAAAGCTGACGCTGTATCCGCCGCCACGTCAAAAATACTGCCTAGATCACTGGTTCCTGCTACATTGATACCGCTCTGCGGCTTCTTTAAGTGTATGAATCCATCGGGGTTTACCATCCCCAGCGGGCTTGAAACCTCAGAGTCGGGGCCGAGAAAATACACTGTTTCTGGTCCGGGTGGCATATTGCTCAACCCCTGCATGAAGACCGCACGTCCAGTGTATCCCAAATCGGCTCTATTACTCGTGCTGTTTGCTGGAACAGTCGTCCCAGGGTCACTCGGGGCTGGCCAGGGATGCGCATGAGAAAAAGTAATCTCTAACGTAGACCCATCAGACTCTAGAGCTTCAATTTTCCATAGAGAAAGTGGATCGAGGCCTGAAGGTAGATTTGAGAGTGCGCCAAGATCGAGATCGAATAGCTCGCCCTGCTTTGCTATAGCTCCGGATCGGGTATCGATCGGTTGCGAATGAGCAGTGAGAGTGTCCAGGTCAAAGCTCACTTCAAAACTGGCGAGAATCGACTCTCCAGGTGGGAGTGGCGAATTCATATCAAGGGAGGGAGCATAAGTTGAGCCGAGCACGCCCGAGGGTGGCGGGGATATCGCTGCGACGCTCCCTTGACCGCCCCCCTTCTGACTGCAGCCCAGGAGGAGCAGTGCTACTGAAAGGGCAGTCATAATGCCGCGAAGGGGTATGGACATGTTTGGTTCTCCGGTGGCTTAGAAAGTAGAGTTGTGACTGTCTGCTGCTACCAAGCTTCCACGTTCCAGGCGAGGTGCAGATGCTCATCGAAGCCGCCCTCACCTTTATATGCTACAACGATGCGGTTCGAGTAGGCCACGGCTCGGGCGTCTCTTGATGTTGAGTTTCCCACGACTAAAGGCGCGACTTGCACTTGCCAATCGGCTTCTCCGTCGGGATCGGGTAACAGTGCTCTCGCGATAAGAAGTGAGCTACTTGGCCAGTAATTGCCGACCAGGATCGGATGGCTATCCAGTTGCAGAATGGACCAATCATAGTACGACTCGTAAGAGTCACGAAATGAATGGCTTTGCCAATCCGCTGGCTTCGAGGGGTCGGGGACTGTACTCCTCATGAAGTGACTATCCACGACGATGGCTCCTTCGACGAATGCCCCGACCCAATCCACGTGCGAGAACAAGCTATGTACATCGTAGTTGGTTGGACCCAAGATGGAATCAGGATGGGGCGGTAGATGGGATACGAAGTCTGTGATGGCTTGGGGTCGATCAACCAGTGCGCGGACATACACGAAGTCCGTATCCGAATAAGCCAGAGCTGGACGACCCAGGTGGAGCACAGCAGAGACTTGCTCATTTACCGCAGATGAGGTCAATTGAAAATCGGTCCAATCTCCCGGACCGAGAGGCAACGCAATTTTTGCCGAAGCGTACCTAATAGTATGCGTGCCAGCATCAAAATAAACTGCCATCGGCATCCCGCTTGGAGGGATCAACAAGACACATTGACTTGTAATATCGCTGATTTCCGTAGACGTAGCGACATCGCCACCGAGCCAATCAGACGGGCCACTAGGGGAGGAGTTTGATGCCACGCGATACACCAGCTTCTCCCGCGACTGATCAAAGTAGAGCACGGCGGGGAATCCGCTCACGACTCCGAGCTTCACCCCCAGCCCACTTTGAGGTCGACTGTCTATTGTAGTTATTGTCCAGTCGAGATTTGAAGCCGGCGCTGCGAATTCGGCTTGAGCGAATCGCAGCCCGCTGGCGGCATTTCCCTGATAGGCGATGATTATCCGATCATCGCCCGGATCATCTGGATTGTTGGGCAAGACCGCAGTGGCGATTGAGTACCCATTGTCGTCGGCTGGATCGATTGAGTAGGTTTGCCACGTTGGTAAATCAAAGGCGACCCTGACTTGCACTCGCTGGAAGGTCGTGATATCTGCGGGTACCTCTGCTAGCACCGCGAGCGTCACTGGATCCAGCGACGCATGAACGGAGCCGGTCCCAGAAAGCGCGGTTTCCGGGTCCGCGACTCTGACCAGCCCTGGGAAGTCGGAGACGGGCGCTCCCAATGTGCCCCGGATAACGTCTGCCCTGAAGAGAAGTTCAGACCCCCTTGGCTTCCCCGTAGCTGTACCCGATATCGATAGGAATTCCCCGGTACTTTCAACCACATCCGGGCAGCTGAGAGAGATCACTGGCAATCCTGACGTCAGCGGTTCGACGGTGTCGGTGGATGCATCCGTACTTACGTCCGGGTTACTTGCCGGCGTGGCCTTGGCATCCCAATCCCGGACCTCGACGCCTAATTTGGCGACTCTCCCGGCGCTAGCTTCAAGGTGTAAGAAGTCACGTTCCCGCCCGAATCTGCTCGATATGGCAATCCGGGAGCAATCCAGCGCCGCATGAGGCGCGCGGTAGGCGAATTGGAGGACGTCGACCGTCGCGGGGGGAAGACGCAGGGTGCGACCGACCTCGCCGCCGACGCCTTTGGGCTCGGTGTACTTGATGAGCAACGCGACCTGAAGCGTGACCGGACCGCCGGTCAGCTCATCGGCGTTGAGGACAAAGGAGTTCTCGATCGTCTGACCGGCATGCACGAAGTCGTACCCCGTCCAGCCATCGCCCGCGGGTCCGAGATTGGACCGCTGCCATCCCCCCACCACTGGGTCCCAATTACCGGTCATGACCCCCCCGTTCGAGACCCCGATCCGGTTATCCTTCAGTTCATCGGCCAGCAGCATGTAAGGGAAGCAATTGGCGTTGAAGCCCGATTTGGCGAGGAGATCCCCCGGCTGGACATAGCCATCGGCCCCGCGAATCAGCTCGGTGTTGGCTTTCACATCGGTGAAAAAGGTGTGGGACGGAATATCCGCTGCCTGAAGATCGGCCAGGATCAGCAGCCGTCCCGTATACCCCAAATCGGCACGATTGATCGCCGAGGGCGGCTGCGCGATATCCACCGCTTTCCACGGATGCGCATGGCGAAACGTCACCGCAACATCGCCGATGGCCGTGAACTGCACCGATCGCACGTCGAACTGCGCGCTCGTCTGAAATTTGGTGATGTCCAGGTCAAACTGACTCGCCTGGAACCCAGCCGCACTCCGCGCGATCAACGGCCGCGACGATGCCTGCATCGACGCTGGATCAATCGTCACCTCAAACATCGCCGGGATCGACTCGCCCACCCCAAAACTCACCGTCACCGGTGTCGTCGTAACAGCCGCGTTGGACGGCACCGTCGGCGTCGATTTCTGACAGCCGAACACGACCAGACACAGCGACAGCCATAAGCACAGTCGATACGGGTATGAGACAGCGCGCATGTCGCCCTCCTGCTGGGGAATCGAATCCTATTGTCTCATAAGGTGCATTCGATCCGTGGTCAACCGTAGCGGCGTGGCTTGCTGCGCCGCTACAAGTCTCATCCTTTTCTCCATCGTGAAACTACAGCCCCAATGCGTGCGGCAGACGGGCGAGTTGGGGCCAGATGTTGGAGAAGTTGGCGAGGTAGCAATAGAGGAGAGCGCCGACAATCGCGAGGAAGAAAGTGGGGGCGATGGAGAGCACAACATGGGCTTTTTCATCGATGCGCACGGCGTCGTATTGATGGCCGGCGCTGCCGCTGGAGCGAGGTCCGATGCGGCCGCCGGTGAGCTGACGGGGAGGACGTCCCAGGTGCGGGACCACCGCTTTGTACGTGCTGCGCGGACTATCGTTAATGCTGCGCATGTGCTTGTGGCGGGTCCGCAACGGGATCAGGCTCGCCTCGGTGACCCACTGCTGATTGTCGAATTCGAACGCGTTCAACTCGCCGTTGGCCACATACATTTGCAGCCGATCAACCGGTTGTTTGATGCGACGTCCGGCCTCGGCGAGATTCATATACGTGATGCCATCGAAGACCACATATTTGTTACCCGGTGTATAGCGATGGGGCAGGTTGCGGTTACTGAATCCCGCGACTGCGATGTTCCCCGCCGACGCCTGCGCGACCGGTCGCGACTCCGGGCGATGCGCGAGGGCGGTGGAGCGCTGCTGGTCGACCCGCTGTCGCTGATGGGGGTCGGACAGCTGCTCATAGGCGGCGTTGATTTGCTGGAGGCGTCCGGTCGCCTGCGACTTCTGGACTTCCGAGGGGAAGCGATCGGGATGATGCTGCTTGGAGAGCTTCAGCCACGAGCGTCTAATCTGCTGCGATGTCGCATGTGGCGCCACCTGCAGCGTGGCATAGGGGTCGGCCTGTTTGTACTGAGGCATGACGCAGAAGCTCCCGTAAGTCCGGAGACGTAGTACTCAGCAAGTAAGGTCGTTGAAGGGTCGTGAAGGTGAGTTAGTGCGATGCAACCAGGCTGAATGAGACTCATCCGATCCGATTCGCACCCGCGCCGCGAGTCGTCAAAAATATTCCGGCGCGAGTTCATGCAAAATCGCCCGGATCTCATCGGGCTGTCTGCCGCTGTGCTTCAAAAAAGCAGCGTAGTTGTTCACCATCGTCTGGAGGTTGGGAAACGGGGCTCGAATCGCGCGACTGGCACCTACGAGAATCTCGACTGCCCGCCGATAGAGCGGTTCCGCCTCCGCCTGCCGGTTGGTCGCTTCGAGCAGCAACGCCAGATTGTTCAGACTAATTGCGACACTGGGATGATCGGGTCCGAACGAGGCCTCCTTGATCGCAAGCGCCCGCCGGTACAGCGGTTTCGCCTCCGCCAGCCGGTTGGTGGCGGACAGAAGCGACGCCAGATTGCTGAGGTCTCTCGCGACATCGGGATGATGGGAGCCGAGCGAGGCCTCGTCGATCTCAAGCGCTCGTCGATACAGCGGTTCCGCCTCGCCCAGCCGGTTGGTGGCATACAGCAGCACTGCCAGATTGTTGAGCGCTGTTGCAACCTGGTGATGATCCGGGCCGAGCGAAGCCTTAGCGATCGCCAGCGCACGCCGACACAGCGGTTCCGCCTCCGTCAACCGCTCGGTGTCTTGCAGCAGCGACGCCAAATTGTTGAGGTCGAGAGCGACAACTGGATGATCGCGGCCGAGCGAGGCCTCACCGATCTTGAGCGCCCGCCGAAATAGTGCTTCCGCCTCCACCAGCCAGTTGGTGGCGTGCAGCAGCCCTCCCAGATTGTTGAGATCTATGGCGACTGTCGGATGATCGGGGCCGAGCGAGGCCTCATCGATCTTAAGCGCCTGCCGATACAGCGGTTCCGCTTCCGCCAGCCGGTTGGTGGCCTGGAGCAGCAACGCCAGATTGTTGAGGTTTATGGCGACTTGGGGATGATCGGGACCAAAGGATGCCTCATCGATCCTGAGCGCCCGCCGGAAGAGCGGTTCCGCTTCCGAAAGCCGGTTGGTAGCTCGGAGCAACTCCGCCAGATTGTTGAGCTCTGTTGCAACCAGGTGATGAACGGGGCCGAGTGAGGCCTCGTCGATTTCAAGCGCCCGCCGATACAACTCTTCCGCCTCAGGCCAGCAGGCCATACCAACCAGGAACAGCCCCAACGAATTCGGCAGCCATCCAGATAGAATCGATGCAGGCGCTTCCGCTTCCCACCGCGAGAATGCCTCAGCATAGCGCGGGCCCAGGGCTGTATTCGGACGGGCTAGGAGTACCCCAGCCCAATACCGCCCCAACCGGTCATCTTTCTGACCAGTGAACAGCGCTTCGAACAACTCCCGTGTCAGAAGCGCTGCCTGCAGCCGATCCCATTCTTCGGCTTCCTGCAACTGGTACGGCCACTCCGCGGCCTTGGGAGGGGTCATCTGCGGTACCGCGTCGAAGTAATCGGCGAGCACCACGTGCGCGGCGCGACGGGTGGCGTCGTCTGTGATGTACTCGGCGGCGACAGCTTCCTTCAAATACGGATGCCCGAACGACCAGCGTCCGGCGCGCAGCGACAGGTGCGGTGCCAGCGCGACGAACAGCGGCATCCACTTTGCGCGCGGGAACGGATTGGCATCCCCACCTCCGAGGATCGCGAGCCATTCGCCTTCATCGAGCCCGGTCTTGGCAGCCCAGAGCGCGGTGAGGGTCCGGCCGACCAGCCCCGGCTGTTCTGCTTCGAAGTCTTCCTGCCAGCGATCGATTACGCGCTGAAACAACGCCGGCAAGGTATGCGCCCCGAGGTAATACTGAACCCGCTCCGCCAGGTGGTCGTGACTGCCGAACTGACGCAATTCTTCGAGCACGGTCCGCAAGTAGAGCGGATTGCGCGCGCCATCCGAGGCGACCACCTGTGCCTGCAGATCGGCGGGCAATGTCTTGCGGTAGTGCGCGAGGTAGGTCTCGACCATCGCATCGATTTCCGCGGGGCTCGCGGCGGGGAGGTCGTACATGGGCCATTCGCGCGCGATCAGCACATCTAGCGCGGTGCCCTCCAGGGACGAGACGACCAGCGTGACATGCGGCGGGAGATACTCAGGCAGCCATCCCAAATGCTTGTCGGCCGCATCGGCCTCGATCTGATTCAGCGCATCGAGCACGATCACGATCGGTACCCTGCCGCCGGCGTTCGCGAGCCACCTGCCGGTTTGCGCGCGCAGCACCGCGGGGTCGGCCGGGACCTCATCCGGTAAATCGAAGCGTTTTTTCAGTTCGCCGAAGAGCCGAATCAGGCAGTCATCGACTGTCGCGCTTTGTGCTGTTGACCCAAAGTAATGCTCGAAGACGAACGCATCCGATGTGCTTGTCCTGCGCGACGCAACCCATGCGGCGAGCAGCGCGCTCTTGCCATGCCCGCTTTCTCCCGTCAGTACGCCCCCCTTGCCGTCATGTACCCGATCCGCGAGGCGTGTCAGGGCATGCAGATGCGCGGGCCGGTCGATGCACAGATGCCGCTTGTTTTTCGCGTACGCCGCATGGCCCAGCCGCTCCTGCTCGAGCAACTCGGGCACCTTGTCGGCGGGAAAGAGCTGGTCGATCAGCGCTTCGAACTGCTTCTTAATCGCCTTCGCGACATCCTCCGGCGATTCGTAGTGCTCCGCTGGCAGTCCGCTCTTAAGAATTCGAGTTTTCAGTGCCGCGAGCTTCTGTTTGCGCTCCTCGACCCGTGCCGCTGTCTCCGTCGGCCCGTACTCGGCTTCCTCGCCCTCCAGCGGCCCCTCGCGCATTGCGGTCTGCTGCCCGGCAGGCAGCGTGTCGATCCAGTTGGGATGGCGCAGGTAGAAGAACGCATGTCCATCCATGTCCGGGTTGTTCAATACGCCATGCAGCATCTCCAGTTCGGTGTACGAAGTCCCGGCTGTGGGGTGGAGTTCCTCCGGCCAGCCCGCTTCAGTTAACAACTCCGACGGGACTACTTTAGGCGCGGTGCCATAGCGCTCCCCCAGCAGGCCGATGAAGTACGGACGGCACTTGTGGATCTCGTCAAGGCAAATCGGCAATACCCGCCCCTCATCGACCTCGGCCGCGGAAATCCCCCAGCGGAAATCGACCTCGGTGAAGGTCACGAATCGCCGGGCGCACAAATAGCGCAACTGGGGAAACACATCCTTCACCAGCAGGTCGCGCTCCTCTTGCATGTCCAGGGAGGTGGACGAGAGAAAGACCCGGATTTCACGTTTGAGGTCGGGCAGCGTCTGGTCGCTCATCCGTGCTCCTATCGCATCCGACTGATCGCGAGTCGCGATTGTATCAACGATCCGGGAATCATCCCGTGAGCGCGGGCAAGCTCGGAGCAGGCAGGGTCATGAAGGGGGGCCTGATCAAAAAACCGCCCGGCGTAAGCCCGCGGACCATGCTCGCAACATTGTGCCGGTCCGCGGGCTGACGCCGGGCGGTTGTGTAGTCAGGGTGTGCTCGCAACAGTGTGCCGGTCCGCAGGCTAACGCCGGGCGGTTTGTTAACGCAGGGTGTGCTCGCGACATCGTGCCGGTCCGCGAGCTGACGCCGGGCGGTTGTGTAGTCAGGGTGTGCTCGCAACATTGTGCCGGTCCGCGGGCTGACGCCGGGCGGTTGTGTAGTCAGGGTGTGCTCGCAACACTGTGCCGGTCCGCGGGCTGACGCCGGGCGGTTGTGTAGTCAGAGTGTGCTCGCAACACTGTGCCGGTCCGCGGGCTTACGCCGGGCGGTTTGTTAAAGCCCTACCCTACTGGGCGGCTCATTTCGCGGAAGTTCTGGGGGATCCACAGCTGCCACACGGGATCGAGTTCGCACAACTCGAGCGGCAGTGACCGGTCGAGATGCCACGGACCACCCTCCTGCGCGAGATCGAGCAGCGGATCGAGCAGCGCATTGGGGATTTCCCAGCGCTCGCGCATCGACCACAACGTGAAGCCCACGCGGACTTTGAACGCGCGGGAGTCGTAGCGCTCCAGATACTCGAGCAGCTTCGGCGGATTGAGGAAGCCGAAGCGATAGAGCGCCCGGTAGAACGGAATGAGTCCGCCGGCGAGATCGAAACGCTGCACACAATCGAGGAAGGTCTTCTCGAAATCCGACACCTCGACCGGCAGGTCTTCCTTGTAGTACACGGTCTTGCCACCGAAGAAATCGGTCGTATGCACCGGGACAAAATCGAACGCCTGGAAATGGAAGGGCGCGAAGCGTTTGGGTGAGGTGATGATCACGCGCGGGAACCGATGCTCGATGAGCCCGTAGATCGTGAGTGCGGATCGGTGCGAGAAGTAGTAAGGCGTCGCCACCCGGGAGCCGATGAGGAACATGTCGGGGGCGTAGGAGTCCCAGGCCGCGTCATCGCCGCGGGCATCCCAGGGCACGATCGTGTAGAGGCCGCCTTTGATGCGCTTGAGGTACTTGCGCTTGACCGCGTAATGCAGGGCATTGCGTGCCTGCTGGAGGTCGGGGAACAGCGGCTTGACCTCCTCCAAAGAGAAGACTCGCTGCGCATAGAATTTCTCGTAGATACGGGGGACCATGCGATCGAGAGTGTACGCCCGATCAGAGGGCCCGGTCGCTGACGCTCGCGGCTCTGTGTCGGGCCCGGTCGCTCATGCTCGCGGCTCTGTGTCGAGCCCGGTCGCTGACACTCGCGGCTCTGTGTCGGGCCCGGTCGCTGACGCTCGCGGCTCTGTGTCGGGCCCGGTCGCTGACGCTCGCGGCTCTGTGTCGGAGTTGGACGGCTAGGCTTTTCGAATCCGGAAGATGCGGCCGCCGAAATCATCGGTCACATAGAGGTGGCCATCGGCGCCGGTGATGCAATCGACCGGACGTCCCCACACCTTGTCCTTCGCCTCGAGGAATCCCCAGAGGAATTTCTCGGCCTTCACCGGGATGCCCTGTTCGAAATCGAGACGCAGGACCTCGTAGCCTTTTTTGTACGACGAGTTCCAGCTCCCGTGGAAGGCCACGAAGAGGTCGCCCTGATAATTCG
>Ga0163150_10007194_pt1 | contig 13242 bp, 13 predicted proteins | sample OliLakLV19P2IB_FD_148628 | JGI IMG/M metagenome (GOLD analysis project Ga0163150, IMG submission 148628) | Freshwater microbial mat bacterial communities from Lake Vanda, McMurdo Dry Valleys, Antarctica - Oligotrophic Lake LV.19.P2.IB | ecosystem: Environmental > Aquatic > Freshwater > Lake >...
CCGTCATCCCGCGATCCTTCAGCCAGCGGAAAAGCCGGCGCAGTTCCGCGCGGAGGATGGCGTGATTCGGCAGCCCGGCGAAGAGCGCCTCCACGGTGTCGAGCACCACGCGTTTTGCCCCGATGGAATCAATGGCGTGCCCGAGCCGGATGAAGAGCCCCTCGAGGTCATACTCGCCCGTCTCCTCGATCTCGCTGCGCTCGATATGAACGTAATCGAGGAGGACCTTTTTTGCCTTCACGAGCTTGTCGAGATCGAAGCCGAGCGAGCGGACATTGGCCGTCAGCTCCGCCGTATTTTCCTCGAACATCATGAATACGCCCGGCTCGCCAAACTCCACCGCCCCGTGCACGAGGAATTCCATGGCCAGCATCGTCTTCCCGCACCCCGCGCTCCCGCACACGAGGGTCGGCCGCCCGGCAGGCAGCCCGCCGCCGGTGATTTCATCCAGGCCGGTGATGCCGGTGGGGGCTTTCGGAAGGCCGGTGTTCATGATTGGTTGCTTTGTACTAGCCATAAGAATCGATGTCCTGATGGGTTAGTCGGGTCCGGGCGGAATCCCGTTGCTGCAGCCGCTCGAGGACGAACGGCGAACGGTGGAGGGGCGCAGCAGCGCAGCAGTCGCTTCTTCAACCCCTAGCCAGTCGGCGGCCTCGACCCGTGCCGTGGCGTCCACCGAAAATCCACCGTCAAAAACCCTACTGCGCCACGGTGCGCGCGTCATCGACGGCGAGCAGATCGCGGGGCACGAAGCTGTTGGTGATCGGTCGTCGGGCCTGCGCTGATGGTGGCAACCCCGATCTCATGCCGACATCGGGCAGGAATGCGGCCGAGGCCAAGGCGCTCGAGTTGTCCGGATGGGCATACCAAGCATCTGGCTGGGCGGGTCTACGGGCTGGTGGTGCACGGCGATGTTGTCGCTTCGAACACGGCGTGTCCTTCCGCAAAAAGACGTGGCGCGGACCTTAAATCGTGATACCCAGATGTTCAAGCAACACACCGTTGAGTGTGGCGGCGGTGTAGGGCTTCAATAGCGCAAAGTTGCCGCCCGTCATCACGGCGTCCATGGCGCTGTCTCTACCAGTGACCAGAACCAGCGGCGTTGCTGGCCGTACCTTGCGGGCCTGGCGCGAGAACTCGATGCCGTCCATGCCCGGCATGCGTACATCCGACAGAATAAGGTCCACTACAGTGTCGCCGCGCAGGAAGGTGAGGGCATCCGCGGCATTTTCGCAGGCAGTGACTTCGACGCCCGCGTGCTCAAGCATGGCGGACAGCGTTTCTCGATGGACGGCTGCGTCATCCACGATCATCACGTGCGGGTTAATACCCATGAAAGCTCCCGGGGCCGTTGGTGGGCGGCAAACCACGAATAGAAGTCGACAAGCCGAATAATTGTACTCTACGGGGAATCATGATAGGGGGTCCGGAGAGCCAATTTCGTCGGCAAAATTCGGGGTTTGCCCTACAGCCCAGAAAGGTTCATTGCTGCATATTTCCTTGATATGACCGCATTAGCAAGCTTTTGGGCGATTGATGCTGTCCACCGGCGCTTTCAGTGTGTGTCCTACACGGGAAACTCCATTTCGACTACTGGCTCATAGTCGATGCCCGAACATCATGTCCTCGAACGCATCACGCTGGGTCCGACCACGACGGCAAGTGACGCTTCCTCGCACTTGTCTACCAATCGACTGGAGTGAAACATGAAATCGATCCTCGATCCCACGTTCCGGTATATATCCAGCGCTTCCACCAACCTGCACAAGACTTTCGCGCGCGTCCGTCGCGAGCAGAAAAAATCGGAAGCTGCAGTCACCTGCGAGCGGTCACCGCACGTCGTGGCGTTCCCCCGGGAAAGGCAAGTCAATCGGCAGCGTTGATGGCCGGTGCGGTCGAATGCGGGCGGCCCGCCGTATCCAGGGCCGCGTAAAGCGGAAGCAGTTCGACCAACGTGTGCGCGTGACGCATTTCAGTCGCCAGGATTTCGTCGACCAGTTTCAGGTCACTGGATCGGTGTCGCCAATATGGCTCAATACCAGCAGGTAGGTTTCGGTTGACCACTTTTCGGCGGCTCGCGTGGATTGCGTCTGTGCGGTAGTGCACATTACGTCTTCAAACCGCACGACCGCCGCGGCCCACCTGCAGCAGGTTTTCGTGTCCGGGGCGATAGAGCGCCCTGAGCGCATCGACGACCGCGTGCGCTTTACCTCTGTTGTTGGTGAGGTAATTGCAAACGAAGACGTCCAGTGAGACCGCAGCTTTCGCGGGCCACGTTCGTATGGCCAAGTGGGACTCAGCCAGCAGTACCACCCCCGTCACGCCGGCGCCATCCAGTGCAACAAATTGTTTGCCACACACGGTCAATCCCGCGTCGATGATGGCCTCGAGGCACAAGGTTTGGATGCCGGTCGCACTTTCCAGCGCCCACGCCGGCCCGGCGCAGTCACCCCATTCGGCCAGGAATTGAATGCCGCCACCCATATAGCCGATCTGATTGTCGGCGCGCGCTACCTCGAGTTGCATGCGCGGCCCCGCAGACCTGAATGCTTTCCGGGTTCATCGAGCCGAAAGCGGAAATCCAGACGGTCGGGGTGCAATCCGACCGTACGGAAGTGGCGGTTCGAGATGAACCACGTTTCGTCCCTGTCGTTGGAGAGGATGAAATAGCACTCACTGGTTTCGGACGGCGTGTGCACGCCCAACGCGCGATAGGCGACGTTCTCCGAAAACCCGCTTTCGAGCGGCAATGGATGCGGGCGCTGGGGCGACTGGACCACGCGCAGGTAAAGGCCAGGTTCGATGTGAATCATGTCGTGAGGGCGAAGGGAGTCAAGGTGTGACCCTGCCCTTGCGAATATCGTGCCCAGCTCTTCGGACGATTTTCGCCATTAAATCAATGGTGCGACCAACTGCGCAATCACTTTGTGGCGTCAGGACTTTGCACCGATTACCATGCATGTAGGAGCATTCGTGCCATCGCGCACCGGCGACGCTCCTATCCGCTTCACGGTGTCGATATAGAGCGTGAGTGCGGGCTCATACCGCCGTTGTTGATGGCAATAGCCGGTCGTATTCGTGCTTGACGACGGCATAGCACTCACAGGCGCGCTGCTCCAGCGTGGGACGATCGAGAACGGTGATCAAGCCTCGCGAATAGCGAATGATGCCGGCCTTGTCCAAACGCCCGGCGGCTTCCGTCACGCCTTCGCGGCGAACACCGAGCATGTTGGCGATGAGTTCCTGCGTCATGTGCAACTGATTGTCATCCAGTCGATCGAGGCTCAACAGCAGCCACCGGCAGAGTTGCTGATCGAGCGAATGCAGCCGGTTGCACACTGCCGTTTGCGACATCTGCGTGATCAGCGCCTGGGTATAGCGCAGCAGCAGGTGGAGCACCGGCCCGGCGCGGTTGAACGCCTGCATCAGCACATTGGCCCGCAACCGGTAGCCGACGCCGGCGCTCTGCACGACGGCGCGGCTGGGGGTGGAATGGCCTCCCATGAACAGCGACACGCCCACCAAACCTTCGTAACCGACCACCGCGATCTCCGCGGAGGACCCGTTTTCCATCATGTACAGCAGGGAAACGATCGCGGTGGTTGGAAAGTAAACATGGGACATGCGCGTGCCCGGCTCGTACAGAACGTGGCCCAGCGGCAGCTCCACGAGTTCGAGCAAGGGCTTCCACTCCGCCCATTGCGCATCGGGAATCTGTCTCAAAAGCTGGTTCTGCCGCGCGCTGTCGGTGGCTTTGGCCAGGTTCATTTCCGCAGGTTGATCGATATCAAGGAGTCATCCCTGCCGGCAAAAAGTGGTGGCATCGTCGCGTTTGTGCGGCAAGCGCACCGGGTCTTTGTGTGCGATAACGCACAAGACTACCACGGCTAGCAGCGCGTCTTGTCCAGGGCGCTTTGCGGCGCCGCGCCACCCCCATAAATGACGGCGGGCAGCGGCATCGCGCCGCTGTTTTCCCGCTGGTGGCGGTGCCTTGACTCCAAGCTGCGACCCCGCACGGCGGGGCCGCAGCTCCCGGTCCTTACATGCCGAGCGTCGAAGAACGAGGTGCACGCGCCGGATAGCGCGCGCGCTCCTGTTCGATCTGGTCATGGGAATACGCCGACGCGTTGGCGTCGAAACCGTCCCATCCGGAATTGCGCCATTGCCCCGCACGTTCCTCGATATCGATGCCGCCAGAGTCGCGCAGGATCGATTCGACTTCATCGACACGCGCTTCATCGGTGCTAACGGTAACGAGCGCGCCACCGCGCCGCACCGACTCCGCGTAATACTCGGCATCGGTATCGGAAACGCCCGCGTCGGTGAGCGCGCCGATCAATCCGCCCGCGACGGCGCCAGCCCCGGCACCTGCCAATACCGTGGCCAACGTGCCCGCTGCAAGGATCGGTCCAATGCCGGGGATCGCAAGCCCCATCATGGCCACCGCGACGCCGGCGGCGCCACCCAGCGCACCGCCGGTCAAAGCGCCGGTGGTCACGCCGCTGGCGTCGTCGCTGGCAGCGTGGACGTTACCGGCGTCGCTTCTGGTTCCGGCCTTGCTGGTGTTGTTGCTGACCACATTGATTTCGGATTGCGTGAAGCCGGCAGACATCAATTTGGCTGCGGCCTGGGAGGCATCGGTATGACTATCGAAAGAGCCGACAATAGTTTTCATTTGTGTTTCCTCGTGAAGAATAGGTGGACTCGCCCACGACGCCTCGTTTTCAGGTGCGTGACCCGTGGGAAACCACCTTAAGATGCCCGGGCCGGTTTGAAAGTCGCCGCTCCGCGCGAATATGCGTGGGACATCGCCGCATTCGGTTGCTTACAAAGGGTCTCGAGCCCGCGCGCCTCGCCCTTTGCTGTTTGCGGGAGCTTCGTAGCCGGAGTCATGCATAAAATAGCGGTCCCTTGGTTGGGGTCACCAATCGGCGTTAAACTACCGGCATGACCGGGGTAACAAGTCGATTCGTGTGCCGTCTGCTGCTTGGCGCGCTGCTCTTCACGCAGGGTGCCGTGGCGGCCTACGCTTGCCCGGCGTTGTCAGGTGCGTTGGACCAGCTGCCGACGGCGAACCAGTTGGCGGCCATGCCGACCGACTGCGAGCAGATTGGTCAGATGACGGCGATGGATGTGGTCACCCCTAACCTTTGCCTTGCGCATTGCCAGCCCAGCCAGCAAAGTAACGATCACCCGCAAGCACCGACAGTGCAGCCGGTGGTGATTGGTCTCGTTGTCGTTGCATTCCCCAAACCGAAGCTGCAGGCGTCATCAGAACGCGTTGCTGCCTTGGAGCACGTCCCTTTCGCGGCGTCTCCCCCGCACAGCATTCTGCACTGCTGCTTCCGCCTCTGATCCTCCAGATCGCGCCGTCGTCGGCGCGTCGGTCGACCCATTGTTTCGTCGTTTCAGGCTGCGGCCCGGACCTCGAACATTGCCGTCGGATTCCATTTGTCTTCTGGAGGTCCTATGTACATTCCGCTTTGCTGCCCTTCCTGGGCAGCCCGTCCGTCAATCACCGCCATCGTCCGGCCTGTCGCGCTAGCGTTGGTCATGTTCTCGACATTCGCCAATGCTGCAGTCACGCTGAGCCTGGAGGAGGCGCTACGGCTTGCGCGCACCCGCTCCCAGACGCTGGTGGCGCAAGACGCGGCGGCAGCGGCGGCGCGGGACCTTGCGGTGGCGGCCGGCCAACTGCCCGATCCGATGCTGACTGTAGGCATCAACAATCTCCCGGTGACGACCAGCGATCGCTTCAGCCTCACTTCCGATTTCATGACCATGCGGTCGGTGGGCGTGACGCAGGAATTTACCCGCGCGGACAAGCGCAAGGCACGTTCCGCGCGCTTTGAGCGCGAGGCGGAAGGTGCTGCAGCCGGACGGGAACTTGCACTGGCCAATCTGGAACGCGATACCGCATTGGCGTGGCTTGATCGCTATTATCAGGAAGCAGTCCGCGCGTTACTCGTCCGGCAACGCGATGAGGCAGCGCTACAGATCGACGCCGCCGACGCGGCCTATCGAAGCAACCGGGGTTCGCAGGTCGATGTATTCGCAGCTCGTGCTGCGGTCGCAATGATTGAAGATCGGATCGCGCAAAGCGACCGTCAGGTCCTGACCGCCAAAACGATGCTCGCGCGCTGGATCGGCACCGCAGCAGCAGAGCCGCTGGGTGCGCTGCCCGCAGTCGATGTGGTTTCCCTGCAATCGGTTGCGCTGGACGCGCAGTTGATGCATCACCCGGCGATTGCAGTGCTGACCCGGCAGGAGGCCGTGGCTTCCGCAGAAGTCGACATCGCGCGCGCTAACAAGCTGACGGATTGGAGTCTCGCGCTGATGTATAACCAGCGCGAGCCGAACTACTCCAACATGGTATCGATCAACGTCTCCATCCCATTGCAATGGGATCAAGGCAATCGGCAGGATCGCGACGTGGCGGCCAAGTTGGCATTGGTCGACCAGGCACGCGCGCAACGTGACGAAATGCTGCGCGCCTATACGGCGGAAGCGCAGGTCATGTTGCAGGAATGGCAAAGCAATCGCGAGCGCTTGGTCCGTTATGACAAAACGCTGATTCCGCTTGCCGCGCAGCGCACGCAGGCGGCGTTGACGGCGTATCGAAGCGGCAGTGGCGCCCTGGTCGGCGTGCTCGAAGCGCGACGTGGCGAAATTGATACCAGCATCGAGAAGGCGAAGCTGGAACTGGAAGCCGCTCGTTTGTGGGCGCAGGTCTATTTCCTGATTCCGTCGGACTATGCGACTCGCAGTCAGCTTCGCTCAAGGGGGCAACCGTGAAACCAGTCTCGATGGTGTACTTGGCGGTCGCAGTTGGCCTCGTTGCGGCGGGCGGATACGGCCTGTATGCGCTCGGCATGAATCGTGGCATGTCCATGACGGCGGGTACCGCGCCAGCGCCGGCCTCCGTCGCGCCTGCCGCACCCACCGCCGTGCCGGACAACATCGCCGCCGGTGAGGCGGCCACGCGCCGGCATATCAAGGACGGATTGAAGGCGGGCGACATGGACCCGCTATTCGGCAAGAAAATCATCCACTACCACGACCCGATGGTGCCCGGAAAGAACTTCGACGCGCCCGGCAAATCACCATTCATGGACATGATGCTGGTGCCGCGCTATGCGGGTGGCGACCAGGATCAGGGGACGGTCAGTGTCAGCCCTCGCGTGCAGCAAAACCTTGGTATACGCACCGCAGCCGTTGTCAGCGGCTCGTTGCAGCGCGATCTCGCGGCAGTGGGCACGATTGCATGGAACGAACGCGACCAGGTGGTGATCCAGGCGCGTGCGGCGGGGTTCATCGAGCGCCTGTATGTGCGCGCAACGTTGGACACAGTGAAGAAGGGCCAGGCGCTTGCGGAAATCTATGTGCCCGAATGGGTCGCTGCGCAGGAAGAATTTCTGTCCGTGCGAAGGATGCAAGGGACGGATCTGTCCGGCTTGATCGACGGCGCTCGACAACGGATGCGGCAGGTCGGCATGAACGACGAGCAGATCCGCAGTGTCGAGGCCACCGGCCAGGTGCAGCCTCGCTTCACGCTTACCGCCCCGATCGGTGGCGTGGTGGTGGAATTGTTGGCGCGGGAGGGAATGTCCGTCATGCCTGGTGCGACGCTGTTTCGAATCAATGGAAACAGCACCATTTGGGCCAATGCAGAGATCCCGGAAAGTCAGACGGCGTTCGTCCGTGTTGGCACGGCGGTTGAAGCGCGCTCGCCCGCTGTCGCGGATGCGGTGTTCAAAGGCCGCGTGCAGGCGATTTTGCCGGAAGTCAATCCAGGTACGCGCACGTTGAAAGCCAGAATTGAACTGGCCAACCCGCAAGGGCGGCTGTCGCCCGGCATGTTTGTCACGGTCAACTTCGCGGCACTCGCCGGCCGTCCCTTATTGCTTGTCCCGAGCGAGGCAGTGATCCAGACCGGCAAGCGTAGCGTGGTGGTGGTGGCTGAGGGCGACGGCAAATTCCGGTCGGCCACGGTTGAAGCGGGCATCGAAAGCAATGGGCAAACTGAAATCAAGCGCGGTCTTGAGCTTGGGCAACAGGTGGTCGTGTCCGGGCAGTTCCTGATCGACTCCGAGGCAAGCCTCAGCGCATTCGAGGCGCGCATGGGCGATGCCAAAGCCGGCGGCGAGATGTTGCCCAGGCATCGGGGGACGGCTGTCGTGCGCGCCGTCGACAAGGACGATGTCCTGCTCGACCACGGCCCGATCCCGTCGTTGCAGTGGGGCGACATGACGATGAGCTTCAAGAATCCGGCAGGCGGAAGTCCGCCTAACGTCAGACGTGGTGACCGCGTGGAATTCGAGTTCGTGATGGGCAGCGAGGGACCGCGGCTGACCACCATCGCGCCGATACCCAAAGGAAAAGTCCAATGATCGCGCGACTGATCCGATGGTCCATTGCCAATCGCGTTCTCGTCCTGCTGGCCACCGCGCTGATGGCGGCGTGGGGGCTGTTGGCCGTGAAGCAAACGCCACTCGATGCGCTGCCCGACCTGTCCGACGTGCAGGTCATCGTTCGTACCACCTGGCCCGGGCAGGCGCCGCAGATTGTCGAAAATCAGGTCACGTATCCACTGACGACGACGATGCTGTCGGTGCCGGGCGCCAAAGTCGTGCGCGGCTTCTCCTACTTTGGTGATTCGTTTGTCTATGTGATTTTCGAGGATGGTACCGATCCGTATTGGGCGCGCTCGCGCGTGCTGGAATACTTGAGTCAGGTGCAGACGCGGTTGCCCTCCGCGGCAAAGGCGTCGCTTGGCCCGGATGCAACGGGCGTGGGATGGATCTTCGAATACGCCATCGTCGACCGCACCGGCAAGCGCGATCTGGCGGAATTGCGCTCGCTGCAGGACTGGTTCCTCAAGTTCGAGTTGAAGTCGGTGCCTAACGTGTCCGAAGTCGCCAGCGTGGGCGGCATGGTCAAGCAGTATCAGATCGTGCTCGATCCCGATCGCCTGCGTGCCTACAACCTGACGCAAGCGCGCATCACGGACGCCATTCGCAAATCCAACCAGGAGGCTGGCGGCGCATCGCTGGAATTGGGCGAAGCCGAGTACGTGGTGCGCGCATCGGGTTATTTGAAGTCACTGGACGACATGCGCAAGATTCCGCTCATCACGACCGATGCGGGCACGTCCGTTCGCCTCGGTGACGTGGCACGGGTTCAGTTGGGCCCGGAGATGCGCCGGGGCATTGCCGAACTCGATGGGGAAGGTGAGGTCGCGGGAGGCATTGTCGTGATGCGCTCCGGCAAGAACGCGCTGGAGACCATCGACGCGGTCAAGGCCAAGCTCGCCGCATTGAAGTCCAGTCTGCCTCCGGGTGTCGAGATCGTGACCACCTACGACCGGTCGGAGTTGATCAAACGCGCCGTCGATAACCTGGGCCAAAAATTACTCGAGGAGTTCTTGGTCGTAGCCCTCGTGTGTTGGGTGTTTCTGTTTCACTTGCGCTCGGCATTTGTCGCCATTGTCTCGCTGCCGTTGGGTATTCTTGCGGCCTTCATCGTCATGCGCTATCAGGGTATCAACGCCAACATCATGTCGCTGGGAGGTATTGCCATTGCCATCGGCGCCATGGTCGATGCGGCGATCGTGATGATCGAGAACGCACACAAGCACATCGAACGCTGGCAACACGAGCATCCAGGGCAAAAGCTGGAAGGTGCAACGCAATGGCAGCTGATCGAGGACGCGGCCGTGGAGGTCGGACCGGCGCTGTTCATATCGCTGCTGATCATCACGCTGTCATTCATCCCGGTGTTTACGCTGGAGGCGCAGGAAGGACGCCTTTTCGCGCCACTCGCCTTCACCAAAACCTACGCGATGGCGGCAGCTGCCGGGCTGGCGGTGACGCTCGTTCCGGTGTTGATGGGATACCTGATCCGCGGACGTATCCCCAACGAGCACAGCAATCCGCTGAACCGCTTCCTAATCGCGATCTACCGGCCGCTGCTGGAACGGGTCCTGCGTTTTCCCAAGGCCACCTTGGCCGTCGCCGCGCTGATTCTTGCTGCGACCGCGTGGCCGGTTCTGCAGGTCGGTGGCGAATTCATGCCACCAATGGACGAAGGTGATCTCCTCTACATGCCATCGGCGCTGCCAGGACTATCGACCGGCAAAGCGGCGGAATTGCTGCAGCAAACAGACCGGCTGATCAAGACCGTACCCGAGGTGGCGACCGTATTCGGCAAAGCAGGCCGGGCAGAGACCGCCACGGACCCGGCGCCGCTGGAAATGTTCGAGACCGCGATTCAGTTCAAGCCGCGTGAACAGTGGCGGGCGGGGATGACGCCGGACAAGTTGATCGAGGAGTTGGATCGTATCGTGAAGGTGCCGGGGCTGACCAACATCTGGGTGCCACCCATCCGGAATCGAATCGACATGATGGCGACCGGCATCAAGAGTCCGGTCGGGGTGAAGGTGTCCGGCGCCAGCCTGGCCGAAATCGACCGCGTTACCGGCGAAATTGAACGCGCGGTCAAGCAAGTGCCGGGGGTGACTTCGGCGCTGGCCGAGCGCCTGACGGGTGGACGCTACATCGACGTGGACATCGACCGCGACCGCGCGGCGCGATTCGGCATGAACATCGCGGACGTGCAGGCCGTCGTTTCGTCCGCCGTTGGCGGCGAGAACATCGGCGAGACCGTCGAGGGTTTGGCGCGCTACCCCATCAATCTGCGGTATCCGCGCGAAATGCGGGATTCGGTCGAACGGCTGCGGCAACTGCCCGTGGTTACGGAGCGGGGCGCGCAGATCGTACTTTCCGATGTGGCCGACATTCGCATCGTCGACGGCCCGCCGATGCTCAAATCCGAGAACGCGAGACTATCCGGATGGGTGTTCGTGGACATTCGCGGCCGTGACCTCAAATCGGCGGTGGTTGACATGCAGCGTGCGGTCGCGGCTGAAGTGAAGGTGCCCGCGGGCTATGCGATCTCGTGGTCCGGGCAGTTCGAGTTCCTGGAACGCGCCACGGCCAAGCTGAAGGTGGTGGTGCCGTTCACGCTTCTGATCATCTTCGTGTTGCTGTACATCACGTTCAAGCGATTCGACGAAGCACTGTTGATCATGGCGGTCCTGCCGTTCGCACTGATCGGCGGGTTCTGGCTGCTCTACCTGCTTGGGCACAACGTGTCGATTGCCAGTGCGGTGGGATTCATCGCACTGGCCGGCGTATCTGCGGAGTTTGGCGTGATCATGCTGCTGTACCTGCGCAACGCGTGGGACGCGCGCCTCGCGGCAGGGCACGCCACGACCGCCGACTTGCTGGAGGCCATTCGTGATGGTGCGGTCTTGCGGGTACGCCCCAAGGCGATGACAGTCGCCGTCATTGTTGCCGGACTGCTGCCGATCATGTTTGGATCGGGAACCGGATCCGAGGTGATGCAACGCATCGCGGCGCCCATGGTCGGCGGCATGATCACCGCCCCACTGCTTTCGATGTTTGTCATACCGGCCGTCTACCTGCTGATGCGGCGGCCACGGAAGAGCAATGCATTAGCAACAGCTAAGGCAGGCGCATTGCCCCATGTGCTTTCCACGAAGGGAATCCAACATGAAGCCTAAAAAAGTCGTCGTTCTGACAGTCGAGACGAGCGTCAAACCGCTCGCCGCCAACGTCAAGCCCGGCGACAAGGTCAACTTTACGTCCGTGCAATCAGGAACGGACTATCTCATCACCAGCATCAAATGACGGTCACGTTTGGTGGGGCTTTGCAGCGCTTGGCAGCCCTGTACGTCGTAGCGGTCCTGTTCAACTACGGATGGGAGTTGGCACAAAGCCGTCTCTTTGTTCGAGCAGCGGATTGGGGCAACGTGTGGTGGCATTGCTTTGTGGCGAGTCTGGGTGACGGCATCATCATCTTGGTGATCTATGCGGTCGGCTGGTCAGTATTTCGACGGCAGGATTGGTTTGAACGCGCCGGGGGCGCGGGTTACGCCGTGACGCTCCTGAGCGGGGTGCTGATTGCCATTGTCGTTGAATGGGTGGCGGTGCATGTGCTCCACCGTTGGGCGTATGCAGCGAACATGCCTCTCGTGCCCGGTTTCAGGATTGGCCTTGTCCCGATCCTGCAAATGCTCATCCTTCCAGTCGCGATCTTTCAGGTCGTCGCTATTTGGATCCGACGCAGACGAGTCTGATGAGCAATCGTTGCACCCGACGAAGCCCCTCTTTGCCTGGCCGAGGTCGGTTGGTTTGCGGGTCGAAGCTCCTGGAACTTTCGATGACGCGTTTGCTACGGAGGCATGCCTCGCGCGCTCGACAGCTTGCGCTCGAGGCGATCCTCGACCTCGCCGATGTACGCCGAAAGGACGGTGCCGCTTTGCTCGACCGTCGCCTTCAGGTCGGCACTGATTCCATCCAGGCGGTTTTGCAGAGCCGATTGTGACTGCGCGAGCGCCGCCTCGAGCGCCGAGCTGCGACCCTCCAACAATGTGCGCAGTTCGGTGAACCGCGACGCTTCGGCTTCATCCGCCAGCTTCCTTTGCGTCTCCAATTCGCGCGCGTTCCGCCGGGATTCCAGAAGGATGGTGGATTGCAGGTAAACGACATAGGTCAGGAACAGCACCCCGACCATCCCGGTGATGACCAGCATCACGATCCCGAGAGGCGCCTCGATTTTGGCAAACACGAGCGAAAGCGTTGTCGGCGTCGTGAACGCCGTCCAATTGATGGCGGCAAAGACAGCAATGACGGCAACGACGGCAAGCAGGAACAGGGTGCGCAGCGACATGGCAAACCTCCGCGGCAATTGCCGACCGCATAGCTTACGCGCGAATCCCGAGCGGGTGGACAGGCTCGTATGAAAAATTCGGTATAGTTGTTGTGAAGTGCGCTCACGCGTAGTTGCCTTCCGGGGGGCCTGACGTTGGACGATTTGACACGTTTCTCCTACACCTTTGGAATCGAGGAGGAATTTTTCCTCGCACATCCGAAGTCCCGATCGCTCGCGGTGGAGGTCCCGCGATCGTTTCTCAGTGCATGCCGTCGGCGCTTCGGCAATGCGATCGCGCCGGAACTGCTTTGGTCGCAGATCGAAATTGTCTCGCCGGTGTTCGAGCGGGCCGAGCAGGCGCGCGAGGAACTCGCGCGATTACGTAGCGGCGTCGCGGAGATCGCGATGGACAAAAACCTGCGGCTACTGGCCTCAGGCACGCATCCGATCTGCGCGTGGGGCGAGCAGCTCGAGACGCCGAACAAGCGCTATCGTGCTCTCATGGAG
>Ga0163150_10007195_pt1 | contig 13242 bp, 9 predicted proteins | sample OliLakLV19P2IB_FD_148628 | JGI IMG/M metagenome (GOLD analysis project Ga0163150, IMG submission 148628) | Freshwater microbial mat bacterial communities from Lake Vanda, McMurdo Dry Valleys, Antarctica - Oligotrophic Lake LV.19.P2.IB | ecosystem: Environmental > Aquatic > Freshwater > Lake >...
GGCTCGATCTTGTGCACGAGTTTGCGGGGCTCGCCGTCGGCCGGGATGAAGTAATACCAGCGGCGCGTGCACATCCTGGTGGTGGGCAAACCGAGCACGTTGTAGGCAAGCGGGTCGCGCTGGTGGTGGTCAAAAAAAAGCCAGCCGTCGAGACCTTCGCCACGAATGGCCTGTTGGATGGAATCGAGGTTCATTTCACTCCCGACATGAGACGGACGGTCGGCTTCACGAGCAGGAACAGCACGAGCGCAGCGCCGAAGCCGAACGCGGCGACGATCCCGAACAGCGTGGAAACCGGCAGGGACTCGTAGAAAGATGTCGTCTTTGCGCCGAGGTAATTGCCGACGGAGATCGATAAGAACCAGACCCCCATCATGAAGCCGCTGACCCGCTCTGGCGCGAGCTTGGTCATGGCGCTCAATCCGACAGGGCTGAGGCTGAGTTCGCCCATGGTGTGCAGCACGTAAGTACAGACCAGCCACAGGGCGCTGACTTGACCCGCGGCTCCCGCAAGGTTTGCGGCCGGGACCAAAATTGCAAAACCAAGTCCGGCGAAGAGGAGCCCGAAGGCGAACTTTGCGGGGCTGGAGGGTTCGCGTTTGCCAAGCCGGATCCAGAGCCAGGCGAAGACCGGCGCGAGCAGCACGATGCTCAGCGGTTGCACAACCTGGAACCAACTGGACGGGAACTCGAAACCGAGAAGGCTCTTGCGGGAACTGCGTTCGGCGAACAGTGTCAGTGAACTGCCCGCCTGCTCGAAGGCCGACCAGAACAGGCAGGCCGCGAGAAACAGGACCAGCGTCGCGGCGGACCGCTTGCGTTCGAGAGGGCTGAAGCCGGGCCCGAGCAGCAACCAGGAGAAGATGGCGACGGTGATCAGGAGCAGGCCGATGCCGAATGCGTCGAAGATCAATGTCGGGGTGAACTCGACGCCCATTGCGAGGGCGATTATGCAAAACAAACCCAGAGCGGCCGCGGCGGCGACTCCGATGCCGATGCCGAGGCCCGCGTTTCCAGGATTTGGGGGAGCGATGCCGGAGTTGCCGAGGTGGCGCGAGCCGTAGAAAAACTGCACGACGCCGATCAGCATGAAGCCGCCGGCGAGCCCGAAGCCGAGCTTCCAATCGATGCGCTGGCCGACCCAGCCGCAGAGGATTGGCGCAATCAGCGCGCCGGTGTTGATCCCCATATAGAAGATGGAGAAACCGGCATCGCGGCGCTGATCGCCCGGCGCGTAGAGCATGCCGACGATGCTGCTGACGTTCGGCTTCAAGAGGCCGGTGCCGGCGACGATGATGGCGAGGCCGAGGTAGAAGATCGTGATGGACGGCGCCATGAGGCAAAACTGCCCGATCGAGATGAGGATGCCTCCGTAGAGGACGGCCCGCCGCGCGCCCAGAAACCGGTCGGCGATGTAGCCGCCGGGCAGGCTCATGAGGTAGACGCTGGACGTATAGAGTCCGTAAATTGCCGAAGCTTTCACGACGTCGAAGCCGAGGCCCGTGGTCATGAACAGGATGAGCAGGGCGCGCATGCCGTAGTAGCTGAAGCGCTCCCACATCTCGGTGAAGAACAGCGTCGCGAGGCCGCGCGGATGTCCGAAGAAGCTGGTGTCGGCTTGAATTGCGGGGTCGGTTTGAGTGGGCATCAGACGAGCTCCGGCGTTGGGGCCTGGGAGCGCCGCCATGCGATCTCGGGCCGTAGATTCACGAGTCCGGCGATGTCCTTGGTCTCCATGATGCTGAACTGAAGCGCGTCGTCGAGCCAATCCTGGCTCAGCCCATCGGAATGCTGGGTGGCAACGGTGAGTGTATATTCCTGCCGCGTCAACCGGCAATGGACGGCGAAGTCCACTTCGATGATTTCCCCGCTGTGAATGTTGCCGAACTCCACCTGCTCGATGCGTGTGTTGGTGCCGAAAACGTCGATGCCGAGCCGATTGCGAATCAGGATTCCGAGCACTGGATTTGAGACGTCGCGATGAAAGCGGGCGGTTACGCGTATGGTCACCGCCTCGCCGCTGGAGAACGTTCGCCGGACTTCACCATCCTCATTGAGCATCTCGACGCGCTCGATGCCGCTCGAGCCGTCGCCGTGGCGGAACGAGCCGCGAGGACTCTCGTCGTCCACCAGTTTCGAGTCGCCCTGCTGGCGTTCGAGCACGTATCCGACATATCGATTGACAACGTCGTTGGGCGAACCTTCGGCGGCAATCTCGCCGTTGAGCATGAAAACGGCGCGATCGGAGAGGTGCTTCACGAGGCCCATATCGTGGGAGACGAACAGCACCGTGACGCCGCGCTTTTTCATCTCGTCAAACTTCCGGATGCAGCGGTTGGCGAAGATCGCGTCGCCGACGGCGAGCGCTTCATCCACGATGAGGACTTCAGGTTCGACGTGGATTGCGGTGGCGAAGGCGAGTCGAATATACATGCCGGTGGAGTACTCCTTCACCGGTCGATCGATGAACTCGCCGACGCCGGCGAACTCCTCGATCTTTGAAAATACCTGGGCGACTTCACGGCGCGAGAGGCCCATGATTTCGCCGTTCAAGAAGACGTTGTCGCGGCCACTGAACTCCGGGTTGAAGCCCGCCCCGAGCTCGAGCAGGGCGGCGATTCTTCCTTGCGCGAGCACACGCCCGCTGGAGGGCTGGAGGATGCCGGCGACGATCTGGAGCATCGTACTCTTGCCGGAACCGTTTGGCCCAACAAGGCTCAACACCTCGCCCTTTTCGACCTGAAAGCTGACGTTGCGCAACGCCCAGAAATCGTGATGCAGCCGGGGGGAGAACGGCAGGGCTTCACGCAGGCGGTCAGAAGGCCGCCTGTACAAAGGATAGAGTTTGGAGACGTGCTGAACGGATACCACAGCGAAACCAAACTATAGCATCACACCCTGAGAAGCCATTGGAAGGACCGCTTGCATGGGGCGAAGGGACAAAAGGCTCCCGAGCGGGGTCGAAGCCCGAGCGGATCAAAGTCGCGGAGCGCGGCACGATTGGCTTTGTTGATGCGGAGAGCGGCGGCGTAACTGGCAAGCGACATCCTTCAATGGCTCCGCAGCCTTCCCAGATTCGCGGCCGTACTCGCTCGGCCTCTCTCGCCCGACATCGTCGAGATCACTTCCGGCGAAACAGTTTCCGCGCGGGCAGCCGAAGTCCATACGCGAGCGGTCCCTGCTCGTCGTCGGCCTTCTGCCCGCCTCAGCGCCACTGGCTCAACGAAGGAGACTTCGCCTCTCGACCGTCGATTCATCCGGCCCGCGCCTACACTATCGGGCGCGCTGACGTAGTCGTCAGCCGGAAATTCGGGCAATCTTCGACGAAAAGCGACTTCTCGCGCGCCGATTTCGCTTCACGATTCCCGGCACTTTCGACTCCCGGCACTTTCGACCGTTCTCAGCTTTGCAGCATCGCTTCCTGCAATCAATCTGTTAATATTGCGAGATTCAATATGGCCTTTGTGTTCGGCCGGGAGACGGACCGGCCGCACGGGGCGTTGTCTGGCCCGGCCACCAAGTTGGCGGCTAGCAGCGAACCCCTCCTCCGCGCGATCGGCACGAACCTGCTCTATGACCGGAGAGTCTCGGAGGACCGCGCCGATCACTTCTTCGCCTTTACGGGCAAGCCGTCGTCAGCGCCGGCCCTGCGCGACGCGCTCGACCTGTATGTGAAAGAGTGGATCGCCGTCGAAAAGCCTGAACTCACCTATCTCGCTCCGGATAATAGCGAGAATATTCTTACCAATAATGAAAAGTTCGATCTAGCGCATGTGCTGAATCTGTCGGCTCTCTGCTATCGCCTTTCAGCCGATCCCAAAGTGCCAGCGGTCGACCGTTCGCGACTACAGAATGCTTATAAAGAATTTCTGCCCTTCGTGGCCGATCACACAGCCAAGCCGGACAAGCTCGAAGAGTTGCTCAACGACGTCATGGGCTGGGCGCATCGGCTCAACGGCAACCGTCCGGTCTGGGGCGCACGTTGGACTCAGCTGAAGGGCTACTTGCAGCGCGAACAGGCCGACACCTGGAATAGCGCCGTCGGGGTGTTCCGGACCCGCCAGACTCTGCAACTGGTGCTGCGCTATTCAGCCCGCGGCGCTCAGTTGGCCCGGCCCACTCAAATTGACATCGGACAGTATGCCTATCACTTTCCATCGCCGCCCGGACTCGACAAAAAGCATGGCGGGTTTGCGATGTGCCTCCAGGATTTGGGGATGTCGCGCCGCGGAATCGTCTCAGAGTACATCCACCCTCCCCGGCAGTTTTGTTGTGCCGAATGGAAACGGGCGGGAGCATGGTGTGGCGAACACGCCGGCACCCTCGAAGATCTCGCCGATATCGGCTTGTTTCGAACCCAACACCTCGAACGACTCGGCAGGAACCGTCTGGTCAAATCCAACCCGGAGGCCCTCGAATGGGTCGAGAAAGTTCAAAAATAACACTTGCGTTATCTTTTTGTGGAGGGTAACATGAGAGACGGAATGGTGATCTGGGACTACCAGACCGCAGACCGCAATCTGATTCTGGAATGGGCGAAAGACATTCGGCTTGGAAAACGGGATCGTGGCCTTCTGGATCAGAAATTAGATGCATTAGCCGCATTACAGTTCGACATGGCGAGCCATACCCATCTGGTTGCTGGTCCGCTTAATAACAGTCCCGACAAGCACATCTACAAGTTGCGGGTGAACGCGAGCGTGATGATTCGGATCATGTTGTGCCGGGGCCCTTTGCCCGGCGAATCAGCCTGTACCTTGTTGGTTGGAGCCACCGAGCGCGACGGCAGGCTGGAGCCGGCAAACGCGCCCGCGGTGGCTGGTGACCGGCGCAAAGAAGTGTTGAACGACGGCAGGCGATTCAGGAGGGCACATGAGCGATTCACGAGAGCCTGTGAACGAGGACAGGCATCGTCAACTGATTGAGAGTTTTCAGGACCGCGAAACACGCGAGGGCTATGCCGAGGGCTTTCTCCACACCTGGATCGCCTCGCAGTTGGCCACCGTCCGGCAGCAGCGGGGATTGACCCAGAAGGCTTTAGCCAAGACGATTGGCACCAAGCAGCCGGGCGTCGCGCGAATGGAGCGCGACGATTACGGCAAGTGGAATCTGGCGTCGCTCGCCCGAAGCGCCGCCGCTCTTGACTGCCGCCTGAAGGTGTCAATCGAGACCTATGGCTCGCTCGTCAACGAAATCCTCGAGTTCACCTCGCCCGAGTATCTGCAGCGGCCCGACTTCGCTCACGATCCCGTGTTCTTTCCGAAATACTCGAGGTGGAAGGGGCTCGATGCGCCGGGGCCGGCCGGGTACATGCGCCGGCAAATGGAGGAGTGGATCAATCAGGGCGCGCCCATCGAGCAACTGGAGCTGTGGCTCCAGGGCCGGCAACTTCCGCCCGCGGGCGACGAAGTGCCTCCGTCGCATTGGCTGATCCGGGGACTTGAGGGGTGTCCGCCCGAAGAGAACCAGCTCGTCGTCACGCGCGTGCAGGAGCTCCTCTTCAAACTGCGCAGGCGAGGCGATGAATTGACGATGCCCGATCTGGAACTCCTGGAATTTGTGCGGGCACGCCCGGTTCCGGAGGAATACCAGCCGCTCCTGATCGAGGTCCACGATCAGCTCCGTCCCGCTTGGGGAAGCCGCTGGCACGCCAGCCGCCCCGACGTGCAACGGCTGCTGTTGGCGCTCGCCGACAACCAGATGGCGACTGCGGCGTGCCGGCGCATTTGGCGCGAGTGCATCACCTCAGCTGAAGAAGAGCTGGAAGTAAGTGTAGACTTCGGATTGTACGGCTATGCGGCAATGCCGAGCCGGCCCAACGCGGTCGAAGTAATTTCCGAAGGCCTAGAGGCCTGCTTCGAGCGGTTCCGCGGAAAGCAGCGCGACTATTATCAGTTCACGGCGGCCCGGCTGAAAGCGATGTACCAGCTGATCGGGGATGAACAGTTCTCGCGCTACCTGTCCCAAACCGCCGTGGAGTTGAACGTGCGTGAGCCAAATATGGTCGCTATTCAGCACTCTGCCGAGCCGACGGCCTGGGCCAGCACAGTCGTTCCTTACAAAGACACCTTTTATGAGGAAGCTGAAATGGTCCGACGGTTAGCCGCAGTAGCCTGATCAGCTCTGTTTGAGAGCGTCAATCTTTGAGATCAAATCCTGGAGTTTGGGATCGCTCTTCTTTCGGACGTACTCAACTCCCTTCGGAACCGCGGAGCCGTCCAGGTTCGTGAAGAAAATCACCGGAATCTTAGCCGTCCTGACGTCGGACTTGAGTCGCTCATAACAGCGCGTGCCAGCGCGAAGCGGACCCTCAGCCGGCGCTTTCCCGAAGACATCCTCGTCATCTTCGGTGGTCCACGGTAGCATCTGATCCAGAATCGCCACCGTCCAGTTTTGACTGGCGATTTCGTCGAACCGTGTCAAGACGAACTCCTTTTCGGTTCTGGCCACTAAAAACTCGATCTGCTTAAAATGCAGTTTTAGCGCTCTTTGGACGAAGGCTTCGTGGAATGAGTCGTCTTCCAGTATCAAAACTCTCATGATTTGGTCTCTCCTTGAGGCAGACATGTTCGGAAGCTGAGGATGAATACGTTCCGATCACGGCTGTCAGTCGGAATTACGATGAGGTCGCCCTTCATGGCTTCCATGAATTTCTTGACGAGCCAGAGGCCGATCCCGCGGCCTCCCGCGGTGGTCAAACGGGCCCGGTCACCACGTTCCCCGCGCTCCACCAGCCTGTCTCGGTCCGCCCGGTCGACGCGGTGCCCGTTAGGACCGGTCTGGTTACTGATCGCGATCAGGAAACGCTTGCCGCCTTCGTCATAGTTGGCGCGAATCTGGACTTCGGAGTCGCTCCGGCTATACTTTGCGGCATTGTCCAGGAGATTGAAAATGCAATGCAGTAGCAGTTGTTGGGAGTACATCACCGAGAGCCGGTACAGTGGCTCGAAGGACGCATCGTCCACTCTAAAGCGGATCCGCCTGTTGTTTGCCTTGGTGATGTCCTGGTCGGCCGCCATCTGTTGCAACAACGGAACGATGTCCCGGAAATGCATGATGGAGAGTTCCGCCTCCAGCCGGTCGTGCTTCGCGAGTTCGACGAAGTAGTTGATCGTGTCGGCGAACATATTCGCATGACGCAGATGGCTGCGGATCTCAGACAAGGCCGGCAGCTTCTGGCTGTCCGCCTCTTCGGCCATCGCCGCCGCCTTCACAAGCGGATTGCGAAGCTGGTGGACGAAATCTTCGTAAGCCTGATTCTGTTCCTCTTTCTGCTTAGATAGTTCGATCTCACGGCTACGAAGATTCCAGAATAACTCCTGGAGATTCTGATAAAGCCCAAGCTGACGTCCAATCAACTCGCAGATCAGGCCAAGATGAGGCGGGATCTCACGATCATCGAAGCCGCGCACATCAATGACACCCAGGGCCTTCCTGTTGCCCGCCAGAATGGGAGCATGAACGATTCTCGTCGCTGCCGGGAACATCAGCGAACGAATGCGCCCCGGCAGGCCCGGATCGGATTCGGTGATCACCTTGAAGTCCTTCACGGCGCGAGAACCGCCCCATTGCAGGTCGTTCAGCGAATAGGTCGTCGCCAGCTTCTTCATCAGGTTTGATCCTTGTCCCCACCTCTTTCCCAAATGGGAGACGTAGCCCAAATGATCTCCCTGCACCGCTCGAATACTCAATGCCTCCGGCCACGGCGTGATCTCGGCGAGGAGCTCAAGGGAGCGATCCCAGAGCGGCTTCATTTGCGGCTGTTCGTCAGCCTTCAAGCTCCGGAATGCCAGTTCGTGCATGTCGGCGACGCCCCGCACTAGCCGCGTGAAACGAGCGGTCTCCTCCTTCTCGGCCCGCAGTGCGATCCGCGTACTCCACCAATGTCCGATCTGCTCGGCCACGAGTTGGAGAATGTGGATATGCCGTTGATCGAACAAAAACGGAGCCGACCGCGTCAGGCAGCAGCGCACCGCGCCGACAACGCGATCCGCATCCTGGATGGGAACGCAGAGGAATCCGAGTGGAGGCAGCGGCGACGGGTACAGTGCCTTGGCTTCCTCCATCAGCTTCTGCTTCGTCGGCCAAGTCAGGTCGTGATAGATCTCCGGATTGTCGGTCTTGTAGACCTCGTTATGAGCGTAAGCCTGCATTTCCGACTCGTATTCCGCCAGGTCAACGAAACGAAGCGTTTGGTTGTGCCTGATCACCCACGGGGTCAGACCCCGACTCCGAACAGTATAGGAAGCCGCACGATCGATTCTCTTCCACGGCCAGCCGGCGCTGGCTATCCATGTGAACTCGCCAGGCCTGGTGGTGCGGTCTTCCAAAAAGATCGAGCATTCGAGCGCGTTGAACGCCTCAGCCACCGGCCGGAGCACGTTCTCGAACGTCGCCGCGAGGCCGGTGGTGCTCGGGTTCACTTCGTTCAGTTTCCGCTCGACCGTTTGCAGCACTTCGAATCCGATGCGGTCCAGGGCGCTGTTCAGCAGAGCAGGGATGACCTCCGCAGCGGCCCTAACGCCCTCCAACTCGGCGTCGTTCGGCACGTCGTCGCCCCGCCAATAAAGATTCACCGACGCCTCCCGGAGATGACCGAATGTCACCGGCGTCGAACAAAACGCGCGAATTCGACGGCTGAGGAGATCCTGACTGTTGGGCAGTCTCCCTTCATCGGCGGCCTTCTGAACATCACGTACGATCCGGAACTGCCCGAACTCAATCGCATCACCGGTTTCGGTCTGCCGCGGCAGGAAGTAGTAAGGTGGCGCCTCGCAGTCCGGCGCAAACCAATGTGCGAGCCGGAAGTAGCGCCGCTGATCGTTTCCTGCATGGAACTTTTCCCAAATGACGCAGCCGTCCGCCCGTGCGAACCGTCCGAGATGCTCGAGCGCCTGGGCGAAGTCCTCCGCACGCTTGAAGTTGTTAATACAGGCGATGAGATCGGGATAGACGGAGCACGCCTGTTCTGTCATAACATATACGTTATATCAAATACTTTTACTCGTCAAGCGTTAACCGTCTACTTTGCCTATCGATAACGCGTCGGGTGCGCCGCCGGCCGGGCCATCTCGGTAACCCGTAGCATCACAACCTGATGGTAACCGTCACGTCGGAACCGGGGAAGGCCTGGGGATCCTGGGGCACGGAGACGATGTCGAGACTCAGCTCGGCTTTGGCGGCGAGGGGGGGCAGTCCGAAGCCGTCGACGACGTTTGAGACGGTGGCCCCTGGCGGAATGGTGAGGTCGCAATAAGTGGCGCCGTTGTGCTTGACCCTCAATTCCACAGGCGCGCCCATGGCCGGCGCGCGCAGGACGGCATAGACATCGCGGACCGCGTGAGCATCCTCGACGCTCAACGGGGGCGCGGCGTCCGCCTGAATTGCCAGCGTGCCATCCACTTGAATGGAGAACTGGCCGCCGGACAGTGTCCGGATGCCGCCGTCGGCGGTGGCGGTGAACGAGAAGCGCGCGGTGGGACTGTTGCCGCGGCCGTTGGTGACGAACAACTCCGCGGCGGCAATCCGCACGTCGGGCAGATGGATCGGGAAGTTGTAGCTTCCACTCGCGGGACTGCCGAAGAACTGCCGCGCGAAGGGCACGACGTACGTCCGTCGCAGCAGACGATAGACGGCGGTGCCGGCGTCGTGTGCCGCCGCGAGGCTGTCATAGGCGCCGCGGTCGACCGAGCAGGTGAGGCCATCCGCGTTGACTGCCTGCACCGCCATCACCTCGTGCTCCACCTGGATCACATCCCCGCTCTCGAGCCCAGCGACCTCGGCGAATTGGAGCTCGACGGTTGCCGCATCCATCGACGCCGATGTTTGGTGCGGCGCCGAAGTGGTGAGTTCACCCCAGTAAAAGACGGTGAGCGTTCCGGCCGCGATCGACGTTGTATTCAAGAGCGACTGGAAACCGACGCCAACGAGCTCCACAGTTCCACGGCCCGATGGAGCAAAGCCAAAGATCGGCTTTGGCGGAACGTCGGAGTCGCCTCCGCTACCCGCTCCGCCGATCTGCCAACGCGTCAGAGGCGACAGTTCGGCGGCGCACTCCTTGTCGTGAACGTTCGCGGACCGGCCGAGGATATGCACGCTCGCTCCACCGCGATTGGGCACCTCAAACTCGGCGGGTCCGAGAAGGGTGAGCGCTCCAAATCTCCAGCTTGGCTCCGCGATCACGAAAGCACTGGTGGAGTCGGGCTGTACATCCCAGCTTGGACTCACTGTCAGCGTCGTGGCGGAGTTCGCACCCACCAATCTCTCTTGTCCTTTACCCTTGCCCTCCGTGACACGCACCAGCATTCCGCGGTTCTCGTTCAGGAGCATCGTGAGGGAATCAGCCCCGATGGTATTCACCGTAAAGACGGTGACGAAGACTTCAGGCTGCACCTCAAACCGCCAATAGAAGTTGGCGTGATCGTAGTTCTCATCCGGCGGCCCGATCACCTCCGGCAGTGACAAACCGGTATCGGTAAACTCAGTCGCCACCAGCTCCGACGACGCGATGCGGACCATCTGTTCAGGGGCAGGACCACGGTAGACGTGGAACGTACTGGTGCCCTTGGAGAAGCTGAGGTTGCGCAGCTTCACGGTGTTGGTGTTGCCGGAATCCGGGATGTTCGCCTTGACGCTGAACGACAGCGTGCTTTCGGCGTCATGGGTGTCCACCGCACTCAGCGCGTAGTAGAGCGTCTGCCCGCCGGCGATCTCGCCGCCCGCGGTTTGAACCAGCGGGCTGAGGCTGAGCAGCGGTATGCCAAGTCCGGTGGAAGCCGGCTTGCCAGGCGGTTGAAAACCGACGGTGAGGGCGACGGTAGCGCTGCCGTCGCTAGTTTCGCGAACCGTCTCGGTGATCTCGAACACCGGGTCGCCATCTTCGTCGACCGACTTGCCGAGCAGCGGCCGCGGTACTCCGACACCAAAGCGCGGCTGTCGTCGCGAGCCGTGGCTGCCGTTCACGCCTTCAGGCGAATACCATGCGTCGTCGTGATACTGCGCGGTGATCAGGACGGTGCGGAAGTTAGTGCCGGGCGCCACGCGCGTGATGCGGAACGGCTGCCGGGTGAGGCCTTCCTTCTCATAGGTGAGGGCGATGATGTCGCCGGGCACAAGGCCGAAGCCGCACACTGGTGGCGAGTTCGACGTACAGATTGCCGGCGATGAACTTGCTGAGCTGGAGCCGGGCGGTGCGTGAAGCCTGGCCGAAATTGGGCAAGCCGAGCGCTGTCATGCCGGCGCTGATCTCCTGCCCGACGGTGACCGCGTCGTCAACGTCCACGAGCGAGAGGCTGTCCGACTGGTACTCGTTGAGCTCATCCTGAAACTCGACGCTGAGGCGGTTCGGCGTTTCTGAAGCGGGACGCGACCAGAAGCGCAGGTGCGGCTCGCCATTGTCCTTTCGCAGAATGCCTGAGTGAACGGCCGAACCGTCGCTGAACTCGTATGCGGGCCAGCCGCCGTTCAATTGCTCAGTGCTGTTGCTGCCGGGCAGTTTCACAGGGTGCTGCGCGGCGAGCGAGTCCTCGGGCCGTACTTGGAGCAAGCCAATGGGGCTATAGCCGAGGATCAACGACGAGCCGGAGCGAATGCCGCGGACCACGTCGGCGGCGCTACGGCGCCGGCGCAAAACGAGATTGCACTGGTAGCGCTGAACGGTTGTGGTGTTGGCATGAACATCGACGGTCTGCACAGGCTCATCGCACCTTGCCGCCGTGCGGGCAAAGCTCGCGAGGTCGATATCGCTCTCGCTCCAACCGGAGCGGCGGAGCACGTCGAGCAGAACCCAGGCGGGGTTGTTGGTAAGGGCGTCGGCGATGGGCGTCCCCTCAATATCGTAGCGGGGGAGCTTGAGACCCTGCACCAGAACCTGGATGCGCGGGAGCGTTTGCCCGGTGCTGATGCGATTGGGAATCACCACCGAAAGCGCAGCCATGCTGCCGTAGGGGTCGCCCGCGGGCAGGCCGCTCTGATCGGCGAAGTCCGGATTGAAGCCGCCCCAACGCGTGCCTGCCGCAGTGACGGAGTACCAACCCGTCGAGGTCATGCTCGCGCCATCGACGGCCTGCGGGATCTCGATATCGTTGACGACAACCTTGACGACGGCGGCGATCTCACCGGCCGCGAGCAGCACTTCCATGCGGGTGAGATTTCCATCGTTGCGGGCAAAGACCACGGGCGGCTGATACCAGGCTGTACCGTAGACCACCGGTACGAAGTCGTTATAGCGCGCTTCGTTCTGCGTGGTGGAAGAGAGATGCGATCCCTTCTCACCGAAGCTGCGGACGAGCACTGAGGCCGGGACGAACTCGACACCGCCGAAGCGGCGAGTGAGGGTCTGCCGTGAGTCGCGATCGAACATGCCGCGCTCGACACACTGGGTGCGGGTATAGTCGCACGAGGTGAAGCATTCGCCGTTGGCCTTCTTGTTACCGATGCCGCCCTCAACGTCGGCCGAGTAGCCGCAGCGATAGAACGGCGAATAGCGGCCTTTGGCGCTTCCGTTGACGGCTTCCTCACGCTGTTCGAGCGTCGATGGAAACAGCCAGGGGCAGCGCTTCTGAACGCGGATCTCGGGGAGGCCGACGCGCTGGAGATTGAGCCGATTGGTGAACGTCACGCGCACGGTTGACTCGGTGATCTCGTCGGCCGAATTCGCGATGCCCTGAAACAACACCTGCGGCGTGGTGGAGGGTGTAGCCGTCGCGAGGTCGACGAGAGCGAAGCGGACCACCAGGTGTGCGCCTTTCCAACCGGCGTTCCACTCGATCTGCGAGAAGAAGGAGTCTGCATTGGCGAGGGTCAAGACGATGCGGGTTCCGGTGTCGGCGCCGTCGTCAAGGGACGAACGGAGGTCAAACAAGTTATGTCCGAGCACACGTGCTTCGTAAGAGTCGCCGTCGACGGTTACACGGTGGGTGCTCCAGCGCGAAACCGCGCCGGATCGAAGCCGGCATTCGAAGAGGAATAACGGCGTGTCCAGAACTTCCTGGTGTTTAGCGATATTAATGTCGCCCATTTTCTTTACGTTCCTTCCGCGCTTACAATGCGCACGATTAAATCGGATCCGCCCGGACTCTGGGCAGTTACGGCCAGTTCATCCATGTCAAAGCGCGCGGCCGGGTAGACGCCGCTCATCGACCGCGTGATCATGTACTCCGACGGCGCGAGTTGCGCCTCCACCTGAGCTCCGAAAATCTCAATCGACGCCCCCGGCCCGAGATCAATCGAGAAGGCCGGCGT
>Ga0163150_10007196_pt1 | contig 13240 bp, 9 predicted proteins | sample OliLakLV19P2IB_FD_148628 | JGI IMG/M metagenome (GOLD analysis project Ga0163150, IMG submission 148628) | Freshwater microbial mat bacterial communities from Lake Vanda, McMurdo Dry Valleys, Antarctica - Oligotrophic Lake LV.19.P2.IB | ecosystem: Environmental > Aquatic > Freshwater > Lake >...
CGCGTGCGTCGTCGAAGTCGAAACCGTTCTTCTCGCGGAACAGGTCCGTGTAGCCGAGGCGCGGGAACGGGGCCTTCAGCTCGTACTCCACGCCGCGGAACGTGACCTTCGTCTGCCCGCTGACGGCCCGCGCGCTGCGCTCGACGATTTGCTCGGAGATCTCCATCATGCGGCGGTAGTCGGCCTGCGCCTCGTACAGCTCGAGCATGGTGAACTCCGGGTTGTGCCGTTGCGACAACCCTTCGTTGCGGAAATTACGGGATACCTCGAACACACGTTCGAGCCCGCCGACGATCAGCCGCTTCAAGTACAGCTCGGGCGCGATGCGCAGGAAGAGCTCGCAGTCGAGCGCATTGTGGTGCGTCACGAACGGCCGCGCCGCCGCGCCGCCCGCGATCGGGTGCAGCGTGGGGGTCTCGACTTCCAGGTAACCCTCGTCCTCCAGGTAGCGCCGGATCGTCGACAGCACCTTGGAGCGCTTGACGAAGACGTCCTGGATGCCCTCGCTGGCCCACAGGTCGACGTAGCGGCGGCGGTAGCGCAGCTCCTTGTCGACGAGCCCGTGCCACTTCTCGGGCGGCGCCGCGACAGACTTCGCGAGCAGCTTGACCTCATCGGCCCAGACCGTGGGCTCGCCCTTCTTCGTGTGACCCAGCACGCCGGTCGCGCCGACGAGGTCGCCGCCGTCGAGGAGCTTGCGCTGCGGCCACCACTCGCCGAGCTTGTCGCGCTCGAGGCCGACCTGGATGCGGCCGGTGCGGTCCTGGACGGGCGCGAAGACGAGCTTGCCGAAGTCGCGCAGGAGCAGCAGCCGGCCGGCGACGGTGACGCGCTGTCCCAGGAGCGGGCCGGGCGCTTCGGGTGTGCCGGCGCCCGACAGGAGACCCGCAACGGGCTGCGCGTCGACGCCGCGCGCCGGATAAGGGTCGATGCCTTGGCCGCGCAGGGTCTCGAGCTTGGCGAGGCGGTCGGGCTGGGCGAGATCCGTCATACAGAGTCTGCCCAGGCTACTCAGGTGAAGTGGCATCTCCAAGAAGACCCAGCTAGAGTTCGGCCCTCATGAGGGCCGTGCAGCACCCTGCACCCGACAGCCCTCGAACCTAGAAGGCAGGGAACGCGTGGTCCAAGACAAGCAACAGACCGGGAACTACAAGGTCAAGTTCGACTACTCCAAGGAGCACCGCACCTATGGAGAGTTCAAGGCCGATTGGGCACTGGTTCCCTCTGCCGACCGCATACGGCTCTTCTGGATGGAAGGTTCGAACAAGTACTACGACGACGAAGATTCCGCCGATTCTCAGCGGATCACGACTGGGAATGCTGAAAGGTGTGCAAAAGGTGCTGATATTGCTCCGGGCGGCGAAGTCGGGGTCATCCTGCAGCCCGAATCTACTATGGGCCAAGGCTTCCTCCCGCGTGGCGCTGTCTGGGATATCGTAATCGTCGCTGCGATCATTCTGGCGTTCTTCGCCGGACGAGCACTTAAACGCTGAAGCTGACGAGGGTCATTCGCTGTCCCGCGGACTTCGAACGACTCGAAGTCCGCGAGCGTGATTCAAGGACGAGGTCTTGTCCCACTGTCGATACCAAGCGTAGCCCGCATTGGTGAGTACGGAGCCGTACCAACTCCCTCCTCGGAACACCCGGATCTGAACAGGCGGCTCTCCAGCCAGTCTTTCCGCAGCCGGCACCGGCAGGAACTCGTCCGAACACCACTCGGAGACATTCCCCAGCATGTCGTGCAGCCCGAAGCCATTCGACTGGAAGCTTCCAACCGGCGCGACTTGCACGAAGCCATCGCTCCATCCGACCGCGGGAGAACCTGCAACAGTACCTGCGAGCCCGTCGCGGATGTTCTCGTACCCCTGTACGGAATCGGCATCCCCTCCATAGACGAGGTCGCGAAAGGTCGAACCGCCACGGCAGGCATATTCCCACTCATGCTCGCTGGGCAGGCGAAGGTCCAGCTTGCGCGCAAAATCAGCCGCCTCGACCCAGCTGAGGCTCTCGACGGGACAACGAGGGCAATCGGGTGCCCCAGCAGTTACGCCCGGTTGCCAACGTGAGGGGCGGCCACCCGTCAGCCGCTCCCACTGTCCTTGTGTCACTTCATGTTTGCCGAAGAAAAGCGCACTAATCCTTGACGGAATCTCCTGGTCGTCAGGTTGCCATCGCTTCGCACGGGTCTCCGTCTGCTCGAGCGGTACGCCATGGATGAGGACGCCGGGAGGCAGCAGTACCAGGACGATTCCATCGCGGTCAGACGCCGAATTCTCCTGCGGACGCGTTCCGCTTGCGACGTGCCAGAACTCCCAGAGTCCTGACTCCTTGCTCTGCCACAGGGGAACGATTCCGAGTTGTGGGATCAGCTTGACGCCTCCGAACCGGAGATCAGATGCAACATCAGCGATGACTCTGTCCCAAGCGGCTCGTTCGTCCTCGATCGAGACCTTCTGCAGTGATTCCGCGGCTGAGAGCCTCGCCTCGAGTTGAGGCTTGAGCGCCTGAACCCGCTGAGTGCTCTCCATGACGGCTTCGACTTCTTCCGCTTGCCTTCCTACCGCCAGGGCCCGTGCTGAACGGTAGGTCGACGCGCGACCGAGCAGGTCGCTCGCATCCGCAAGCCAGGAAGTGAGTGCAGGAATCTGCCGAGGTGTGGCTGGCCAGAGCGCCTTTTGCCGTTCCTCGAGCGCAGCAGCCGCCATCGCGTCGCCTCGGCGTTGAGCTTCGAGTCGAGCCAGCTCCTTCTCGTCCCTCTCCTTGGTGACCTGCCAGACGAACAGCCCTCCGGCGGCCAGCAGCGCGGATAGGCCGGCTGCGGCCGTGGCCACCGCGGCTTTGTGCCGTTCCGCGAAGAGCCTCAGGGCGTGCCCCAGACTCGGAGCGCTCGCGCGGATCGGCCGGCGATCGATCCAGGCCTCGATGTCAGACGCCAGGTCCTCCATGCTCGCGTACCGGTCCCGCGGCGCGCGCGCCATCGCCTTGGCACAGATCGCCGCCAGGTCGCGGTCGGCGGCCGGTGCGCGGGTCAGAACATCGGCTGGCGGCCCATGCAGCACCAGCCCGAGCACGGTCCGGGCCGAGATCCGCCCGTCGGCCGGTTGATACGGCGCAGATCCGGTCAGGAGCAGATAGAGCATGCCACCCAGGGCATAGATGTCGGACCAGGGCCCGATGCCCTCGAGCTCTCCGCGTGCCTGCTCCGGCGGCATGTAGAACGGCGTCCCGATCACGTCCCCGTCGAGCGTCTGCAGCACGGCGTTGGCATCGCCGTCGCTTTCGTCGCGATCCGTGTGGACGGTCGTCAGCTTGCCCTCCGGGCCCCAGCGCACGAGGTCGGCGCGCTCGCGGTCGAGCACGCGCGCGAGGCCCCAGTCCATTACGTAGACCTCGCCGAAACGGCCGATGCGCACGTTCTCGGGCTTCAGGTCGCGGTGCACGACGCGCTTGGCGTGGGCGAACGCCATCGCCTCGCACACCTTGAGCAGCACGGTCAACGCTCGCGGCAGGGTCCAGCCGTCGGCTCCGGAGCGAACTTGCGCGAAGACCTCGTCCAGGTTCTGCCCGCGGATGACGGGCATCGTGAAGAAGGGTTGCCCCTCGGCGTCGAGCGCCAGCTCGTGGATCGGCGGGATGCCGGGGTGGGCCAATTGCCCGGTCACCTGGGCTTCCTGAAGGAAGCGGGCCAGGAAGTGGCGCCGTCTCTCCGGGTCCGTCTCGGCGGAGCGCTTCTCGTGCAGGCGCTTCAGCGCGAGCGGACGGCGCAGATCGCCGTCGCGCACCTCGAGCACGACCCCCATCCCGCCTTGGCCCAGCGGACGGACCGTCTCGTGGCGCGTGCTGCGGGCCTGGTGGGTACGGAGCCGCTCGAGGATCTCCTCGACGTGGTCCTTTTCGAGCGCGCCGATGGGTTCTTCATCGTCGCGAGGCTGTGGGCGAGACCAGCGATCCGTCATGGCGAGCGGGGCCGGGAAGGCGACCGGGAAGGCGGCCGGATTCTAGAGTCGCCGCGACCGGTAGCGAAATTGGCGCGCGTCGCGCCCTCTCAGCTCACGACGACCAGTCGACGACGAGCGCGTTCGACAGGTTGAACGTGCTCGGCGTGCAGAAGCTCACGCTGTTCCGGTACCAGGCTTGGTACCAGCGCGGGCCCGGCGCCGCGACCTGGCCGCACGACGAGCTCGATAGGTCGCCGGCCCGCGGGTAGCTTGCGCTGCCGCCGACCGCGGCCTTCGTCGCGAGGCGCCGGATGTTGCCGCCGGCGCAGCGCAGCCCGTCCCCGAACACCGCGCCCGCGCCGCTGGCGACACCGGTCGTGCCTTGGAAGAACAGGACGGTCGAGTTCGGCACGTTCGTCACGTCGATGCGCAGCGTGTCGCTCGAGATGTCTGGCGCGCCCGCGTCGTCGAGCCGGCCGCCGACGCCCAGCGAGTGCCGGCATCCGGAGCGGTCGATCGGCGCGCTCGCGTTGCCGCACGGGCACGCGGTCCCGCAGCTCGTAGCCGTGGACGAGGGCCGCGTCGACCGTGTCGGCCAGGAACACGATGTCGCCGTGCGCGAGCGCGACCTGCGTCCCGGTCCCGCGCGGAAGGCCGGCGGTGCGCGACCAAAGAAGCGTGCCGTTCGCGTCGTAGACGAGCAGCCCGGCGTCGTAGCTCGTGCCGGACGCGAGCCGCACCGCGACCAGGATCCGGCCCGCGGCGTCGAGCACGAGGGAGCTGGCGATCTCCTGGGAGTTGCCGGCCGAGTACTCGCGCGACTAGAGGACCGTCCCCGTGGGCGAGATGCGGGCCAGGAGGATGTCGCTGTTCACGGGCGGGTACGAGTTCGCCGTTCCGACGACCACGATGTCGCCGTTCGCAGCGAGCGCGATGCGCGACACGCTGTCGAGCCGGTTCTGCGTGCCGCCGACGGTCGCTCTCCACAGCAGGTTCCCCTGCGCATCCCAGCGCCACACGGCGAAGTCCTCCGATGTCGGGCCGGCCGCGCTGCCGGCGCAGAGGATGTCGCCGTTTTGCGCCTCGATGATGGGGCCCTGCTGCTCGTAACCGGGCGGGACTTGGGTCGGAGTCGTGTGCCACCAGAGCAGGTTGCCGGTTGCGTCGTAGCGCGCGAGCAGCGCGTGGTACGAGAACGGCGCGCTGGGCGCGCTCGCTACGCTGCCGGCGATCAGGAAGTCGCCGCTCGCCGCGAAACGGGCGGCGCCGAAGGTCTCGTCCGTTGCCGTGCCCAGGTCGAACGTCCTGGACCACGTCGTCGCTCCGGATGCGTCGCGCAGCATCAGGAATGCTTGTGATGGCGTCACCGAGACTCCGGTCACGACGCTGCGGCCGCTCGCGTCCACCTGGAATCCGCCGGCCGAGAAGGTCGAGTCCGTCTGCGACCAGGCCTCGGTGATCTGGGCCCGCGCGGGGAGCGCGAAGCCGGCTAGAACCAGCGCGCAGAGGGCGGACGGAGAACGGAGGGAGCGGTTCATGCGGTCCACTTAGCGGGCCGCGCATGACGGGTCACCTGGGCGCCTCATCCGCCTCCCGCGGGAGGTCTGGTGGAGGATAGGGGGCTCGAACCCCTGGCCTCGACAATGCCATTGTCGCGCTCTACCAACTGAGCTAATCCCCCGGGTTGCCAGCTCCGGACTCGACGTCCGGGGCCGCTCGTCGCGCGAGCGGGGGAGCAAGATGCCCGTAGGGGGCCAGGGTGTCAACGACGACGGCGGCGGAGTCCGTCGCGAGCCCGCCGGTGCGCGCTGCTATCCTCCCCGGCCGTCCTGAACGGCTTCCTCGGCCGCGCGACCCCCCCGATCCGACCCTGTGACGCAAGCCTACGAGCCGTCCCGTTTCGAGACCCGCTGGCAAGCGCGCTGGCGCGATGCGCAGGTCTTCCGCGCCAAGAACCCGGGCGAGCCGGGCTTCGATCCGGCGCAGAAGAAGTTCTACGTGCTCGACATGTTCCCGTACCCCTCCGGGTCGGGGCTGCACGTCGGACACGCGCTCGGGTACGTCGGCACGGACGTCATCGGCCGGCGCAAGGTCATGGAGGGCTTCAACGTCCTGCACCCGATGGGTTGGGACGCGTTCGGGCTGCCGGCCGAGCAGTACGCGATCCAGACTGGCAAGCACCCGCGCGCGACGACCGACGAGAACACGAAGAACTTCAAGCGGCAGCTCGAGAACATCGGGATCGGCTACGACTGGTCGCGCGAGATCGACACGAGCCACGCCGACTACTACCGCTGGACGCAGCTCCTCTTCCTGAAGCTCTACGAGCGCGGGCTGGCGTACCAGGCCGAGGTCGCCGTGTGGTGGTGCGAGGAGCTCAAGACCGTCCTGGCCAACGAGGAGGTCATCAACGGGCGCAGCGAGCGCGGCAACCACCCGTGCGTACGCCGGCCGTTGAAGCAGTGGATGCTCAAGATCACGGCCTACGCCGAGCGTCTGCTGGCGGATCTCGAGGGGATCGACTGGCCCGAATCGATCAAGATCCAGCAGCGCGAGTGGATCGGACGCTCGGAGGGCGCGGAGGTGCGCTTCGCGCTCGACGCGCAGGCGTCGGAGTCGATCACGGTCTTCACGACGCGGCCGGACACGCTGTGGGGCGCGACGTTCCTGGTGCTGTCGCCCGAGCACGCCCTCGTGAAGCGGATCTCGACGAACGAGCAGCGCAAGGCGGTCGAAGCCTACATCGCGACGGCGGCCAGCAAGTCCGAGATCGACCGCGCCGACGCGTCCAAGGAGAAGACCGGCGTGTTCACCGGGGCTTTCGCGCGCAATCCGGTCTTCGACGCCGGCGATCCGCGCGGCCTCGTGCCGGTGTGGGTCGCGGACTACGTGCTGTCGACGTACGGCACGGGCGCGATCATGTCGGTGCCGGGTCACGACGAGCGCGATTTCGAGTTCGCGCGCAAATTCGACCTGCCCGTGCGTGAGGTCGTGAAGCCGCCCGACGGTGTCAAAGGCCTGGCCGACGGCGTCTGCTACCCCGGACAGGGCACGGCCGTGAACTCCGGTCCGATCGATGGACTGCCCACGGACAAGGCCACCGCGCGCGCCATCGTGTTGCTCGAGGAACGCCAGAGCGGCCGCTCGCGCGTCACGTACAAGCTGCGCGACTGGCTCTTCTCGCGTCAGCGCTACTGGGGCGAGCCGTTCCCGCTGCTCCACCTGGCCGACGGCTCGATCGTGCCGGTGCCCGAGGACGCACTGCCCGTGCTGCTGCCCGAGATGACCGACTTCAAGCCGTCGGCCGACGGCTCGGCGCCGCTCGCGCGCGCGCAGGAGTGGGTGCGCACGATCGACCCGCGCACGAAGCAGCCGGCGCGGCGCGACACGGACACGATGCCGGGTTGGGCCGGATCGTGCTGGTACTGGCTGCGCTTCATGGACGCGCGCAACGAGCATGCGCCGTTCTCGCAGGAGGCCGAGCAGTACTGGGGCCCCGTCGACCTGTACGTCGGCGGCGCGGCGCACGCGGTCATGCACCTGCTCTACGCGCGCTTCTGGCACAAGGTGTTCTTCGACGCCGGGCTCGTGCACACGCAGGAGCCGTTCCAGCGCCTCTTCAACCAGGGGATGGTGACGGCGTTCGCCTACGAGGACTCCACCGGCAGGCTCGTCGCGAGCGACGAGATCGAGCCGGCCGGCGACAAGTTCACACGGCGCGGCAGCGGCGAGCCGCTGAAGCAGATCGTCACGAAGATGGCGAAGTCGCTGAAGAACGTCGTCAACCCCGACGACATCATCGCGGAGTACGGCACGGACGCGTTCCGGCTGTACGAAATGTTCATGGGGCCGCTCTCGGACTCGAAGCCCTGGAACCCGCGCGACATCCCCGGCTGCCGGCGATTCCTCGAGCGCTTCTGGCGCTGCTACGTCGATCCCGCCGGCGATGCGCCGATCCGGCCCGAGCTGGCGCGCGGCGCGGCCGAGAAGCCGCTGGAAGGCGACACGGCGCTGCTCGAGCGTTCGCTCCACAAGGCGATCCAGCGCACGCAGGACAGCTTCCAGGACCTGAACCTGAACACGGCGATCGCCGCGTTCATGACGTTCGTGAACGACGTCACGCGTCTGCAAGTCGCGTTCACGCGCTCGCAAGCCGAGCGCTTCCTGCGCCTGGTCGCGCCGTTCGCGCCGCACGTGGCCGCGGAACTGTGGAGCCGCATGGGCCAGACCGGGCTCGTGGCCCAGGCCGCGGCCCCCGCGGCCGAGTCGCGCTGGCTCGTCGAGGACGAGATCGAGATCGGCATCCAGATCAACGGCAAGCTGCGCGGCAACGCGCGCGTGCCGCGGGTCGCGGCCGCCCCGGCGGTCGAAGCCGCGGCGCGCGCTGTCGTCGCCTCCCACCTGACCGGGAAGGAAGTCGTCAAAGTGGTCGTCGTGCCCGGAAAACTGGTCAACTTCGTGGTCAAGGGTTGAGAAGGTTGCGCGGCTCCCGCCGTAGCGCCCGCGGAGGATTCCCCATGCGCCGTTCCCTGCCCGTGCTCGCAGTCGTCCTTGCCGTCCTGGCCCTTCCGGCCTGCTCCTTCGCCGCCCACCGAGGCTCCACGACGACGACCTCGAGCGGCTCGAGCTGGACCAGCGGTCCGGCCCACCGCGGCTCGGGCGTCAGCGCGACGGAGACGCGCTCCGTCGCCGCGTTCAGGCACATCGAGGGCGGCGACACGATCCACTTCGACGTGCGGATCGGCACGCCGCAGGCGCTGACGCTCAGCGGCGACGACAACCTCCTCGCGTTCGTTCGCACCGAGGTGGGGGACGACACGCTGAAGGTCACGATGGAGCCGGGCTCGTACGAGATGAAGTCCGAGCTGCGCCTCGAGATCGTCGTGCCGAGCCTGGAGTCCTGCGATCTGGGCGGTGCCGGAGGAGCGCGCATCGCAGGGCTGGACGGCGGCGACCTGCGCCTCGAGGTTTCCGGCGTCCGCCGCCTCGAGGCCTCCGGAAGGGTGAACACGCTCGCGGCCGAAGCGTCGGGCGCAGCCGAGCTCTCGGCGGCCGGCGTCACCGCCCAACAGGCGTCGCTCGAGGTGTCCGGCACCGCGCGCGCCTCGTGCACGACCGCCCGGTTGAAGTGGGCGACCCTCTCGGGCGCGAGCAGCGCGTCGATCGTCGGTCTGGAGTCCGGCGAGCCGCGCCTCACGCTGACCGGCACCTCGGTCCTGACCACGGCCGGAAAGGTCGAATCGCTCGACGCCGACCTCTCGGGTGCCTCGCAGCTCACGGGCGGCGAGCTGCACGCCGGCCGCGCACGGTTCGAGCTCTCGGGCACGTCTCACGCCCTCATCCATGCGACGGAGGACCTGACCGCCGACCTCTCGGGCGCGGCGCGGCTCACCTACGGAGGCAAGCCTGCGCGACTGCGCACCCACGCGACCGGCACGAGCTCGGTCAAGGCGCTACCTTGAGCGGGAGGTCCGCCATGCTGCGTCCCACGTCCACCGTTCTCCTCGCGCTCGCCCTGGTGCCTCTCGTCGGCGGCTGCAACCGCGTGTTCGGAACCAAGCACGTGGGCTCCGGCGTCAGCGCGAAGACGACGCGCACCGTGGACTCGTTCGACAGGATCAAGATCCACGGCATGTCTCCGCTGCACTTCCGCACCGGGCCCGCGTTCAAGGTGGAGATCGAGGGCGACGAAAACCTCCTGCCGCTGTACGGATCGAACGTTTCGGCCGGCGTGCTGACCCTGGGCTTCGGCGAAGGCAGTCACGACCTGAAGGTGCCCTTCCACGTGCGCGTCGAAGCGCCCAGCCTCGTGAGCCTCGATGCGTCGGGCTCCCTGGATGCGGAGCTCGAAGGGCTCACGGGCGATTCGTTCACGCTGGACTGCTCCGGAGTGGCCAAGGTGCACGCCACGGGCGAGGTGACCAACCTGCGCTTCGAGAGCGCCGGAGCGCTCGATGCCCACGCGTACGACCTGAAGGCGCGGCACGTCTTCGTGGACGCCACCGGCAGCGCAGACGTGCGCGTCACGGCCATGGAGACGATCGGCGTCGACATCAAGGGCGCCGGCACGGTGCGCTACCGCGGTACGCCGAAGATCACGGAGAACCGGATCGCCGGCGCGGGCAAGATCGTGGCGGAATGAGAGCCAAGACCGCGGCCGGGGCGCTCGCGCTCGCCGCCGTGTCGTCGCTCGCGAGCTGCGCCGTCGCGATCGGCGGCGACCGCACGGAGGTGACCGGGCCGTTCCTCCAGCCCGCACCGGGCGTCGAGCAGCGCGCGGTCGAGCCGTTCCGGCGCGTCCACGTCGAGGGCGCGATCGACGTCGAAGTGCGCGTCGGCTGGCCGCTCGCGGTCGAGCTGCACGGCGACGACGACCGGCTCGTCGAGCTGCGCGCGGACGTGCGCGACGGCACGCTGCTCCTCGGCAACCTCGTCGCCGGCCTGCCGTTCCGCGACGGACCGCGCGCGATCGTCTCGATGCCCGAGCTCGATGGCCTCGTGTCCGCCGGCAACGGCTGGGTCGCCGTCACGGGACTCGACCAGGATCGGCTCGAGGTCGTGCTGCGCGGATCCGGCGACGTCCGCCTGCGCGGCCGCGTGGGTGAGCTCGTCGAGCGCGACGAGGGTGTGGGACGGATCGACGTGTCGCAGCTCGTGCCGCCTTAGCTGCGAGCTGCGCGCTCGGCGAACGATTGCAGCGCGCCTTCCGCTGGTTTTCCGACCCACGCTCGTGACGCATCCCCGTGCGCGGATATCGTGTCCGCGTGGAGCCCCGCCGAGTGTCGTTCGAGGGCCGCGAGGCGCTCTCCATCCTGCTCGTCGCGCTCGTCCTGCGTCTCGCGTTCGTGCTGGCGTTCGACACGCCCGCCCAGGTCGAGCGCGGGCTCTGGGAATGGGGCTACGAAGCCGGCTCGATCGCGAACTCGCTGCACCAGGATCAGGGCTTCGCGAACGTCTGGACGCGCGACGTCCCGCCCTGGAACCTGGGCTCGGGTCCGACCGGATGGCTCGGCCCGGCGTACCCGGCGCTTGTCGCCTGGCTCCTCGACCTGACCGGGGGATTGACGCGCACGACCGCCTGGATCCTGTTCACGATCCAGTCGATCGTCTCCGCGCTGACCTGCGTGCTCGTGTGGGGGCTCGGCACGCGACTGGGATCGCCGCGCGCCGGGCGCATCGCGGCCTGGGCTCTGGTCCTGCACCCGCTCGCGATCTGGCACGCGGCCGCGACGGTGTGGGACACGACGTTCGCGGCGTTCACGTTCACGGCGGTGCTGGCCGGGCTGGCGGCGTGCGAGCGCGACGCCGGCAAGCGCGGCTGGACCTACCTGGGTCTCTTGTACGGCGCCTCGCTGCTCGTCAACGCGGCGCCGATGGTGCTCCTGCCGATCGTGGGCTGGGTCGCGTGGCGCTCGCGGCCGAAGCTCTTGCACTGGGCCGGGGCGTTCGCGCCGTTCCTGCTGGCCGCGGCGGCGGTCACGCTGCCGTGGATGGTGCGCAACGCGGGCGAGGTCGGGTCGTTCGCGCTGCGCACGAGCTTGGGCGTCGAGCTGCGCGTCGGCAATCACGACGGCGCCGACGGTCACTACGCGCGCGATCGCCACCCGAGCCACTCGCCGGCCGAATTCCTGCGCTACCGCGAGCTGGGCGAGGCGGCCTACGCGCAGGCGGCATCCGACGATGCGTGGCACTGGATCCGCGAGAATCCCGGGCGCTTCATCGTGCTGACCCTGCGGCGTACGGCCGCCTGGTGGATCGGCGAGGATCCCTTCAGCGACCCGCGCCTCGACTACGGCGTCGCGGCGCGCGACGACCCACGCAGTTGGGGCAAGTGGATCCTGCACCTCCTGGTCGGCGTGCTCGGGCTCCTCGGCGCGGGCTTCTGGGCGCGGGCCGATCGCAGGCCGCGTCCGTACCTGATGGCCATGTTCCTGCTGCCGCCGGTGTACTGCGTCACGCACGTCATGGAGCGCTACCGCTGGCCCGTCGAGCCGCTGCTCTTGCTGGCCGGAGCGTGGCTCGTCGCGCAGTGGCTCCCGCGCCTCGGGGCGCGGCGCGAGCGGTCGCCCGGCTAGGCGACGGTCCGATCCTGTAGGCTTCGCCGAATGGCCAAGAAGAAGGACGAGCCGCCCGCACCGAAGCCCGACGGGCCGCCGCTCAAGAGCTTCCAGGACCTGTTGCGCTCGCGCGGGGGCACGCCGCGCGAGGAGAAGGAGCGCGCGCCGGCCGTGATCTACGCCGGCGACCTGGCCGCGCGCGCGGAGACGATCGGCGAGAACGCGCTCGACCAGACGGCGCGCGAGCGCATCGCGCGCCGGCCGAATGCGTTCGGCTCGATGGAACACGGCCCGGCGCCGTACCACGACACGGACTCGGAGGAGATGCAGCTCTTGGCCTCGTTCCGGACGCGCACGGTCTTCCCGTCGGACGTCACGTCGCAGGTCGTGCGCCTGCCGCGCGATCCCGATCCGGCCGACTACGCCGGGCGCTGGGACCTGCGCCAGTCGATCATCTACACGATCGACGGCGAGGACGCGAAGGACTACGACGACGCGATCTCGATCGACGAGCGCGCCGACGGCACCGTCGAGATCGGCGTGCACATCGCCGACGTGTCGCACTACGTACGGCCGGGCACCGTGCTCGACGACGAGGCGCTGGCGCGCGGCACGAGCGTGTACCTGCCCGACCAGGTCGTGCCGATGCTGCCCGAGGGGCTCTCGAACCACCTGTGCTCTCTGGTCGGCGAGCGCGACCGCCTGGCGTTCTCCGTGCTGATGGTGTTCGACGCGAAGGGCCAGCGGCTCGGCTACAAGGTCGGCAAGAGCGTGATCCGCAGCGTGCGGCGCAATACCTACCGCGAGGTGCAGGGGCTGCTCGACGGAGACGACACGCCCGCCGTGCGCGAGATGAAGGCGCGCGGGCTCGATCCCTCGCTGCGCGCGTTCCAGCGCTGGACCGTGAAGCAGCAGGCTCTGCGCGACGCGGCCGGCTCGCTGCGCATGCCCGGCGCCGAGAAGAAGTTCGTCTTCGACGAGCGCCACGAGGTCGTCAAGATCGTCGACGCGCCGCGCTACTTCTCGATGACGCTGATCGAGGAGACCGCGCTGGCTGCGAACCAGGCCGTGGGGGACTTCTTCCACGAGCGCGGGCTGCCCACGATCTACCGCGTCCACCCCGAGAAGGACCCGGAGGAGATCGAACAGGTCGCAAAGAGCCTGGAGGAGCACGGGATCCGTCTCCCGAAGAAGGACCGGATCACGGGCCGCGACATCGCGCGCCTGATCATGCTGGCGCGCAAG
>Ga0163150_10007198_pt1 | contig 13234 bp, 15 predicted proteins | sample OliLakLV19P2IB_FD_148628 | JGI IMG/M metagenome (GOLD analysis project Ga0163150, IMG submission 148628) | Freshwater microbial mat bacterial communities from Lake Vanda, McMurdo Dry Valleys, Antarctica - Oligotrophic Lake LV.19.P2.IB | ecosystem: Environmental > Aquatic > Freshwater > Lake >...
GCGCGAGCTCTACGACTATTGCGACGAGATCCGCAGCCGCGCGGCCATCATGGAATTCGCCCGCCAGCGGGCATCCACACAGGAAAACCTCGAGTCGTCTCTTGATGTGTTCCTTCAGCAAATGGAGGATTGCCAACTCATGGTGCGCGAAGGAAATCAGTATCTCGGGGTCGCCGTCCACGTACAATGACCATCTTCGACCGCGGAGGTTTCGTGGTTGTCGAAGGCCTCTTCAACCCGTCTCTGCTCGCAGCCCTACAAGCCGATGCCCGCGAACGCCGCGCCTCGGCTAAACGCGCCATCCACGCCGGCCCCAATGAAGAAGAATGGCGTGGCGGCCAACCCCCTCGCGCCCTGTGGTCAAACAGCGCCGGCCCAATTGAGTATGAGGTTTTTGGAAGCCCTGCCGCGGCGGACGCACTCTCCCAGATCTGCGGCCTCCCCATCCAGGTCTCCGGCTCCGGCAGCTACTCCTACTACTGCGAACCCGGCGACTTCCTCGCGCTCCACCGCGACATCGTCCGCTGCGACATCGCCACCATCACCTGCCTCCAGGATGATGGACCGCCCCAGCGCGGCGGCCTGTGCGTGTATCCCGGCTACATAGGCAAGCCGCTATCGGCACTCCGCCGCGATAAGCCCGCCGGGCTCGCGCTGCCCTGCGCCCCGGGCCAGACCGTGATCCTCGCCGGCGGCGTCTTACCCCATGAGGTGACGCCTGCGACACCCGGCCAGCAGCGCACCGTCGCCCTTGCGTGCTACCGCGCCGTTGCGTAGCCGTCGGTGGCTCTGATCCACGGAGGCGACAACAGATGGAGCCTTGAGCGATTTTGAAACGATGTGTTCCTCGATAGGTAAGGATACTGCCAGAGATTCACGCTCCCGCCAGCGGCCTGGCCATCATCGCCCCGGCTTCGAGGGCCGCCGGCCGGACGCTCGAAATATTCAAGTCTGATTCTGAATAGCCCGGGCCTTGGGACGGGAATGGCGGCCGCCATGGCCATCGCGCAGTCCCTTCGCAGCGTGCTGTTCGACGTTGCGCCGGTGGATCCGTTATCGCTCATCGGCGTCGCCGAACCGGAGCTGACTACGTCTGGAGCGGCCTGCTATCCGCCGGCGCGCCGCGCGTCGAGGCTCGATCCGATGTCGGCGCTCCGCGTCGAATGATTCCCAAGCCGACGTGATAAATGCCATGCCGACGAGCGTGCGCCGCGGGTTCTACAGCTCGTGTTGATTGGCGAAATGGGGGGATCCGTTATCGCTCATCGGCGTCGCCGAACCGGTGCTGACTACGTCTGGAGCGGCCTGCTATCTGCCGGCGCGCCGCGCGTCGAGGCTCGATCCGATGTCCGCGCTCCGCGTCGAATGATCCCCAAGCCGACGTGATAAATGCCATGCCGACGAGCGTGCGCCGCGGTTCTACACCTCGTGTTGATTGGCGAAATGGGGGGATCCGTTATCGCTCATCGGCGTCGCCGAACCGGTGCTGACTACGTCTGGAGCGGCCTGCTATCTGCCGGCCCGCCGGCGCGCCGCGCGTCGAAGCTCGATCCGATGTCGGCGCTCCGCGTCAAATGATCGCCAAGCGGACGCGTCAGCATAAACCATGCTGATCGCGTGATGCACTATCGTTTGATGTCACTATCGTTGATGTCACTATCGTTGAGCGCGAACCGTGCCCGCCCCTGATAGACTGTCGGACGCTATGGCGCATCGACGTACCTTTCTCCGCCGTCTGCTCTCCGGCGCCGGCCTTGCCGCCGTTCCGGCTGCCGCGGCCCAATCCGGAGCGTCCGCCCCGGTCGATTCGAGCGTGCTGCCGCGGTATGCGCGCGCCCACACCTACCAATCGCTGAAGCAATCCAGCTATGACAAGACCGGTGGCAACCGCGACGCCTGGACCGTCGCCGCCGGCCAGACGCTCGAAATATTCAAGTCTGAACAGGCCGGCGTGATCACTCACATCTGGTTCACCATCGCCGCCCAGGGACGCGACCATCTCAAGGAGATCGTGCTCCGCGGCTATTGGGACGGCAACTCCAAGCCCAGCATAGAAGTCCCCATCGGCGACTTCTTCGGACTCAACCTGGCCTCCTACACGATCTACGAATCCGAGTATCTCGCCTGCTCGCCGGGCCGTTCGCTGAACAGCTATTTCGCGATGCCCTACCGCCGCTCCGCGCGCTTCACCGTCGAGAATCAGGGCAAGGCGCCGGTGGGTTCGTTCTACTCGAACATCGATTATCAGAACGTCGCGAACCTGCCCGCCGACGCGCTCTATTTTCACGCGCAGTACAGGCAGTCCGCACCGTGCGAGCCCGTTACGGCAACTCCGAAGCTGAATCCCGACGGCAAGCTGAATCACGTATACGCCGAGACACGCGGGCGCGGTCACCTGATGGGTGTCACGCTGGGCGTGCTTCAAAACGCCGAGGGGTGGTGGGGCGAAGGCGACGAGATGATCTTCATCGACGATGAGTCGAAGCCCGCCATCATCGGCACGGGCTCCGAGGACTACCTTCTTGGAAGTTGGAACTTCGGCGGACGAGACGGTGCGCAGCCGTTCGCGCATCATCAGTACGGCGCGCCGCTCATCATAGCAGCCGAGCGTCCAGGTGGGCGCTACTGCTGTTACCGCTGGCACGGCGACAATCCGGTGACATTCAACCGCTACCTGAAGCACACCATGGAGCACGGCCACGCCAACGATCGCGGCGATAATTTTTACTCGTGCTGCTATTGGTACCAATCCGAGCCGTATACTGAATTTCCGGCCCTGCCGCCGGTGGATCAACGCATCCCGAAAGTGAGAACCTCATCATGACCAAAGCCATCTTTGCCGCGGCCGCATTTGCCGCCTTCGCCATCGCTGCCGATCCGAGCGGCGCCACGCTCTGGCGCGCCTCTGAATTGAAGGGCTACGAGAAATCGCTCGCGCCGAAAATGAACGCGGGAAAGGTTGCGTCCACCACGCTTGAGACTTACGACAGGCACCTGACGATGATCGCCCACCGTGAAGGTCCAGGCGAAAGCGAGATCCACGAGAAGATGGCCGACTTCTTCATCGTCCAGAGCGGCGAAGCGACGCTCGTCGTGGGTGGCAAGATGCGAGGTTCCAAGTCGACGGGCCCGGGCGAGTTGCGCGGACCGTCCATCGACGGCGGGACCAAGCACAAGCTCACCACCGGCGACGTCGTCCACATCCCGGCCAACGTGCCGCATCAACTGCTCATCAATGACGGTAAGCAGTTTACTTACTTTGTCATCAAAGTTGAGTCGAAATAATCTACCGCCGGGCGCGCTCTAACATCTGGAAGTCGAAGGGCGGTACACCTGCCCCTGTATAATCGAACTGTGAAACCGCTTTTACTCGTCGCACTCATCGCCGTTCTGGCCGGATGCAACCGCGATATCAATAACAAGGAAGCGGTGCGCCAAGGGGTCGTCGATTACCTTTCGAAGCGCACGGGCCAGACCGGCCTCGACATGAACCTCATGAACGTCGATGTGAGTTCCGTGAAGTTCGAAAACAATGAAGCCCACGCCACCGTCGCGTTTAAGCCTAAGGGCGCCGACGGGCCCGGCGGCATGACGATGAGCTATGTCCTTGAACGTCAGGGCGCGAAGTGGGTGGTGAAGGGTCGTCAGGAATCGGGGATGAGCCCGCACGGCGGTACGCCTCCTCCCGGCAACGCGATGCCGCAGGGCGACGCCACCGGCGCCATTCCTCCCAACCATCCACCGGTGGAAGGCGCCAAGCCTCCGAAGAAATGAAGACGGTGGCGGTACTCGGCGGCGGTCCCGCCGGAAGTTTCGCGGCTGAGCGCCTGGCGCGTGCCGGGCTGAACGTTACGTTGTTCGATGAGAAACTCGCCTGGGAAAAACCCTGCGGCGGTGGACTCACTTACAAGGCCTACAACACCTATCCGTTTCTACTCGAGAACGACACTCCCAAGAAGTTTGTTAGCGATACTTATCTCGCTGCGTCCAAGTCCGGCCCGGTCCGGATGGCGTTATCCCAGCCGCTGTTGATTTACTCGCGCCTCGATCTGAACCGGATGCTGCTGAACCGTGCGGCCAGCGCCGGCGCCCGCATCGAGCAGACCCGCGTGCTCTCCGCGCATCGCAACGGCGCACGCTGGCAGTTCGCCACCGGCGGCGGCAAAGTAGAGGCGGACTTCTGCGTCCTCGCCACCGGCGCCCGCAACTCCATGCGCGACCTCGGCACCCGGTACACCGCGCCTGACACGATGTTTGCGCTCGGCTACTACGTGCCGTCAAATCAGGATCACATCGACATTCAGTTTCTTCCGAAGCTCGAAGGCTACATCTGGGTGTTCCCCCGCCTCGGCCATCTTTCAGTAGGAATCTGCGGCAAGGGCGAGTCCGCCCAATCCCTTCGCGCCCGCCTCGAGCGCTACATGCGGGAGAAGGAACTCTCCACTCGGGACGCGACCTTCTACGCCCATATGCTGCCCGCGCTCGAGACCGCGAGTTGGCGGCACAATCGCGTGGCCGGCGATGGCTGGCTCGCGGTGGGCGACGCCGGCGGCCTCGTCGACCCGATCACCGGCGAGGGCCTCTACTATGCCATGCGCTCCGGCGACCTCGCGAGCCAGGTGATCCTCGCCGATCAGCCGGTTTTAGAGAAGGCTTGCGCTTACCGTCAGTTGCTCCAGCGCGATTTCATGGCCGATCTCGAGTTTGGCGCCACCCTCGCCAAGCGCGTCTTCCTCGGCACGTTTTTGTTCGGCAGCGTGCCTGAACGCATGGTCCAGTTGGTCCGCGGCAGTCCGCGATTTCACGTCGTCATGCAGGATCTGTTTGCGGGAACGCAGCCGTATCTCGACCTGAAGACGCGCCTTCTGCGCAACCTCACAGGTACGCTTCAGGAAGTGATCGTCAATTTTTTCCGGCAGCGCATGCTCAATCGAGAAGCACCGGAACTCCGGTAGCGTCCGCATTCGTCAACTCGCGTACAATCAGCCTCGGCTCGATCGGCACTGTCCTCGGACGCGGCGGCGCTTTGGACTCGATCAAGTTGATCGCGAGGCGGGCGGCGCGCTCCCCAATCGCGACACTGTCCTGGTCGGAAACTGGCGAGCGGAACGCGCGGAAAGTCCGCATACCGAACGTTGCCGCAGCCCACCACGGCGATGTCCCGCCGGATGCGCAGCCCCGCATCGATGATCGCCTTCATAATGTCCAGCGCCGCCGGATCGTTTTGGCGGAACACCCCGTCCGGCCGTAGGTTCAACTGGAGCAGGTTCATCATCGCCTGGTACCCGGTGATGTCGCCCTCGTCGTCGGCATGTGGCCGCGCCACCACGAAGAGCGGCGGAACCGCGATGCCGTGTTTCACCAGCGCCCGACGATAACCGTCCCGCCGCCCGATCGCGGTGCTAACGTCCTGACCTCCCACATGCGCAATTATGCGGCAGCCGCATTCGATCAGTGTTCAGTGGCCGGCATCCCGATGGCCTCATCATCGACGCCGACGAAATTCGCCTCCAGCCCATCAAATCAAACTTCCGGTCGATCAAGACGTATGGCGTACGCTGCTCCTCGAGTGCGCGAAACGACTCGATCGTTCGCTGGGCTGAGGCCTCGACGTTCGCTGGGCTGAGGCAATGCCCAGCGCGTCCACACGCCGCGCGAGCATGTGGTCAACCTCCTGCCGCTCGAGTTCGGCATCCTCTTCGGACGAAGCGATGATCAGGCGTAGCCTCGCTTGCGCATCACTCGCGACAGCCCCTTCGCCACCTGAGCGAAGAACGAGTGGACCAGGTCCGGAACGATGAGTCCGATGATGTGCGTGCGGCCCGTCACCAGCGCGCGCGCCGCAAGGTTCGGCTGGTAATTCAGCTCCTTCATACGCCGCGGCACGCATTCGCAAGTGTCGTCGCTGATGTCCGATTGATTGCGCAGCACCTTTGAAACCGTAACCACCGACACACCGAGATGGCGCGCAATATCCTTCATCCTCACCGGCATCGCTCCCGATTATATGCGGACTCGCCAGGCACACTGCCCGCAAGCGGTTCGTATGATTGCGGGCGACGCGCCATCCAGATTAAAAACGTTAAAGAGTGTAAACCCCGTGACGCCGATGTGCGTTCAAGTGTCAGGAGAGATGATCGATGAACGGCATGAAAGTCGGTTTGTTACTCGGTTCTTTACTTCTGACAACGGGCGCAGCCTTCGCCGGCGGGCCGCGCGTGTCCATTGGCGTGAACATCGGATCGCCATACGGATACGGCTATGGGCCGGGATATTACGGGCCTGCCGCGTATCGTTACCGGCCGCCCTGTCCGGGTCCGGGATACTCGTGGGTGGATGGTAGCTGGTACGGCAGTCCGCGAGTGTGGCGGACGGGCTATTGGGCAGCGACGGTTTATGCGCCTCGCTATTACGGTCCGCGGTATGTAGCGCCGCCGGTGTACCGGCCTCATGGGCGCGGTTGTCGTAACGGCTACCGCAACGATTTCCGCTATGACCGCGGGCGGCATCGCGGCTGGTACCGGTAGACTAGACCCGGTAGACTTAGGCAATGATGCTCCGACACTGGGTGTGCTGCGTCGCGGCCGCACATCTGGTGGCGGCGCAGGTGGACGTTGCCATTGCTCCCGGTTGGAGCGCACCGGCAACGCCGAGTTATCAATCCTCAGTTGATCGAACGATAGCGCACAGCGGCAAGTCGAGCCTGATGGTGAAGGCGATCGCCCCCAATCCGCAAGGTTATGCCGTTCGGCAGAAGATTCGGGCAGACGCCTTTCGCGGTAAGAGGATCCGTCTCTCGGGATGGCTGAAGCCGGATGACGCCATTGAGGGCGGAGCGTTGTGGCTGCGGATCGATATGCTGAACGGCGATTACATTCTCGACAGCATGATGGAGTTGAGCGGAAGGACGCAGCAGGGCTGGACTCGGAGGGAAGTCGTCGCACAGGTTCCGAACGATGCGGTGGGGATCAGCTTCGGACTGCGAATGATCGGGCAGGGGCGGATCTGGGCGGACGACCTGATGCTCGAGGTTCTGACACAGCCGGTAATGACGACGACGATCGAGCGTCGCAAGGATCAACCCAGGGATTATCGAGGCGCGAGTTTGAAGGCTGTGAACCTGGGCTTCGAAGGGCGCTAGAGCACTGCGGTTTCGTGCAGTTCCCTGCCCTCGGCGAAGCGCGTGATGCTGAAGGCGGCGGCGTCGACGATGTCGGTGGAACCCTTCAGGATCAAGTCGGCGAGCACGCGGCCCGTTGCCGGCGAGTGCATCACACCGTGGCCGCTGAAGCCGTTGGCAAGATAGAAACCAACGACGCCGGGCACGGGCCCGAGGATGGCGTGATGGTCGGGCGACATCTCGTAGAGGCCGGCCCAGGCGCGGCGCGGGTTCACCGGCGCTTCCTCAAATACGGGCACACGATCCACCGCGCGAGTGAGAATCTTCTCGATAAACGCAGGCTCAAAGTTGGTCTTGAAGCCGGGCGTCTCATCGGGATCGTTCCAGGCCAGCAGGAAGCCGGCGCCTTCAGGGCGGAAGTGAAAGCCGGTGCTCATGTCGATGATCATCGGCAGCTCATGCGATAGTCCCTCGAATGGCTCGGTGGGCACGAGCATGCGGCGCAGCGGCGTGACGGGCAAGTGGATTCCGGCCATCGCGGCCACGCCGGCGGCCCATGCACCGGCGGCGTTGACGAGGACGCGAGTCTCGATGTCGCCGGCGGTAGTACGCACACGGGCGACGCGACCCTGCTCGACATCGACGCCGGTGACCTCGGCCGAACGCATCAGCTTCACGCCACGCTCAATGGCTTTCTGCATGAAGCCGTTCATCACGCTGTAAGGGTCGACGAAGCCGTCGGTGGGGCAGAAGCTGCCACCGGGGATATCGTCAGCGCGGAGTTGCGGGCAGACGCCGACGATGTCTTCGCGAGAGACGAGGCGCACGTTTTCGAGTCCGAGCGACTGCTGGCGGATGATGTTGGCGCGCAGATAATCGAGGTGCGCGGGCCTGGTCGCCATGAACAAATAACCCTGCGGGCGATAGCCGGAAGGATAGCCGAGCATCTCATCGAACCGCGCATAGAACGGGATGGAGTAGAGCGACATACGTATGTTGACGCCGGTGGCGAACTGCGCGCGCACGCCGCCCATGCTCTTGCCGGTGGACCCCTTGCCGGTGTGCGGCTCACGCTCGAGCACGACGATGTTGGTGCAGCCCTGCTCGGTCAGATGATAAGCAATGGATGATCCGACGATACCGGCGCCGGCGATAACGACATCCGCGGTGATGGCCATGAAGTCACTATTTTGAGGCCGAGGAGAGCCGTTCGGCAAACTCGATCGCGCGAATCAGGCTGACGGTAGAGGCAAGGCCTTTGCCCGCGATGTCGAACGCGGTGCCGTGATCGACGGAGGTGCGTATGATGGGCAGGCCGAGTGCGACGTTGACGCCGGCTTCAAAGTCGAGAAGCTTGAGCGGCACATGACCCTGGTCGTGATACATGCAGACTATGGCGTCGTACTTCTTCTTGCGGACGGCCATGTAGAAGAGAGTGTCGGGCGGGAAAGGTCCATCTACGGGCATGCCCTGGGACTGCGCCCATTCGACAGCGGGACGGATTTCGTTGATCTCTTCATCGCCAAAGAGTCCGTTCTCACCGGCGTGAGGATTGAGTCCGGCGACAGCGATGCGGGCATTGGGGATCAGGCGGGTGACGGCATCGCTGGTGAGCCGCAGGATGGTGCAGATACGCTCCTTCTTCGCGGTGCGGATGGCGTTGGCGAGCGACATATGGGTGGAGACGTGCGTGACGATCAACTGGGGAGACACGAGCATGATGGTGACGTCCTTGACGCCGCAGACGCTTCCGATCAATTCGGTGTGGCCAACGAAGTGAGGATCGGAGAGTTGGGTGGCCTCTTTGTTCATCGGCAGGGTGACCATCGCCGTAATTTCACCGGCCAGAGCGGCCTTGGCCGCCGATACTACATAGGCGCGGGCGGCGGCGCCGGATTGCTTATTCAGGACGCCGGGCGTCACCTGATCGCGCTCCATCAAGCCGTGATCGATCACGTTGAGCGGGCCGGGTGCGTAATCGGCTGGGGTCTTGATGGCGCGCAAGTCGACGCTCTGGTGGTTGTAGGCTTGAAGCACGCCGAGGTCACCATAGGCGACAAACGGAAAGTTAATCTCGCCGCTCGAGAAGGCTTTGAGGAGGATTTCAGGGCCCACGCCGCTGGAGTCGCCGATGGTGATGCCGTAGATACGGGTGCTCATTTGCTGTCTTTTTCGAGGGCGAGTTTCATCCGAGTGCCGGCGCCCGACGGTCCGGCATGAATCAGAGGCCGGGCGAAGGAGGCGAAGATCTCGCGGCAAGCGGAGACCGCGCTCGGATCGCCGCCACATAATACTTTACCGCCTTGATCGCGAACGGTCTCGTGCCAGTCGCAAACCGGAGCATCGAGATAGGCGATGCCGCGGGCGCGCAGGGCGGCGGCGGTGGACTCGGACTGTTCGGGGTCGGCACTGGTGGTGTCGATGATGATGGTGGCCGGGCGGAGGTACGGCAGGATGGTCTGCACGATGTCGTGCGAGGGCAGGCTCAGGATGATGGTGCGGCAGGTGAGCGCGACTTCGTAGGCGGTGGCGGTAGGTGCGCCTTGAGCCTCAAGCCGCCGGCAGGGGTCTTCGAGGATGTCGCAGCCGAGCGTCTTGCAATGGGCGGCGATCAGGCGCGAGGCGATAGCCGAACCGAGGCGGCCGAGACCGATGATTCCAACAGGCTCCACACTTCAGGACTAACACGGCGGGCGTAGTTGCCGGTAGTCGGTCAGTTTGAAAGCTCCCGATCGTCAATCTCGCGGCCATGCCCGGAGTCGTGCCGAGCGTCTCAGCCATCCGTCTCTCCAAAGCCCTCGATGCAAGCCGCCTCGATCCGGCGATGGCGCTTAAGGGCGGGCAGAACATTCTCCTCCTGCGTTACCAACGGCATTCTTTGGCTTGAGGTATGGGATCGAAGGATCGGGACCGCCAGGATAGCGTAAACAGCCATTGCCCACCGGTTCCGCCCCCTGCGGGAGTTCTCTTGGCGGGCTCGGCCCGGTCCCTATGAGCGAGCGGTAAACTAGGATCAGGCTAGATGCAATTCACGATCCGGATACCGCACAATCTTGCCCAGCGTCGTGCGCTAGAGGCATTGGCGGCGGATGAGTACCGGAATGGGCATCTGACGAAACCGGATCTGCGGCGCCTGCTCGGCTTTGAAACCAGCTACGAGATTGAGGGCTTTCTGAAGACCCACAATGTCTATGAAGAATACACCCTGGAGGATTTCGAGGGCGAGCGTGAGGCCCTGAAATCGTCGGGATTCTGAGGGGAGTGCGGATCGCCGTCGCCGACGCGGGTCCCCTTAGTTACTTGGCGCTCATCGGGCGCATTGATCTGCTCGCGGCGCTATTCGAGAAAGTACTTCTCCCTGGCACAGTGCAGCGTGAATTGACTTCTGAGAGAGCGCGAACCAAGACGAAGACACTTCCCTCAAGGGTCTTGACTCCGGCGAGAAAGCGGCCATCCAACTGGCCTCGTCCCTGCCCGCTGATCTACTGCTGATGGATGATCGCAAGGGGGTGATCGCGGCGCGGGGAAGAGGGCTGCGGGTGACTGGCGCGCTCGGCATCCTCGATCTCCGGCCGAGCGTGACATCTGATCGTCCCTGTGACCGGTATCCGCGACACGACAAGTTGGCTCTGACGTATATCATTCAGCCCGCCCAGAATCCCGATTGAGTTTTAAAATGACCCACTACCTGGCCGCCGCCGCAAATGAAAAACCCGCTCCACGCTGGGGGAAATCAGCATGGAGCGGGGTGAGTGCTAAAAGCGGTACGCGGGTGACCCGCTTTGAGCTTCCTTATGCGGTCCGCATCGCCTCGCTCTTATCGTTGCCGGTGAGCGCGGCTTGGGCCGCGGCCAGACGGGCGATAGGCACACGATACGGCGAGCACGACACGTAGTCCATGCCGACCCGGTAACAGAACTCCACCGAGCTCGGCTCACCGCCGTGCTCACCGCAAATGCCAATCTCGATGCCGGGGCGGGCGGCGCGACCGAGCTTCACAGCCATTTCGATCAACTTGCCCACACCCTCCTGATCGATCGCCGCGAAGGGATCGGTCTTGAAGATTTTGAGGTCCTCATACTGCTTGGAGAACTTCGTGTAATCATCGCGGGAAAGACCCATTGTAGTCTGGGTAAGGTCATTTGTGCCGAAGCTAAAGAACTCCGCTTCGGTGGCCACTTCATCCGCGGTAATCGCGGCGCGCGGGATCTCGATCATGGTGCCGATGAGATACTTCTGCTTCTTCAAACCAGCCTTGCCGAGCACTTCGTCGGCGACTGCTTTCACGATCGCCTTCTGGTGGGCGAGTTCCTTCACGTCGCCGATGAGCGGGATCATCACTTCAGGGATGACGGTCTTGCCCTTCTTGGCCACCTGAACGACGGCTTCAAAAATGGCGCGCGCCTGCATCTCGGTGATCTCGGGATAGGTGATGCCGAGACGGCAGCCGCGATGGCCGAGCATCGGGTTGAATTCGTGCAGTTCCTCGACGCGGCGGAGCAGTTCCGGAATGCGTTTCTTGAGCTCGCCCACGGGAATGTTGTAGCGAGTGGACATCTCCTTCTTACCCTTGGCGTCAGCGTAGGGCATCTTGGCGACGTCGACCATGAGTTCTTCGCGCTTGGGCAGAAACTCATGGAGCGGCGGGTCGAGGGTGCGGATCACCACCGGAAAGCCGTCCATCACCATGAACAGACCGGCGAAGTCGGCGCGCTGCATGGGCAGCAGCTTCTTGAGCGCTTCCCTGCGGGTCTTCTCGTCGCGCGCAAGGATCATGGCCTGCACGAAGGGCAGACGATCCTCGGCGAAGAACATGTGCTCTGTACGGCAGAGGCCGATGCCTTCAGCGCCGAATGCACGAGCAGCTTTGGCGTCGCGAGGAATGTCGGCATTGGCGCGAACACCAAACTTGCCGCGGAACTCGTCGGCCCATGTCATGAGCTGCGCGAAGAAGGCGGAGCGCGGGTTGGGATCGTTCGTCTTGGCCTGGCCAAGATAGACGTCGGCAGTAGTGCCGTCGAGAGAGATCCAGTCTCCTTCTTTAAGGACGACGTCCTTGGCGCCGACCTTGATGGTGCAGATGCCCTTCTTCTCTTCGATGTGAAGCGCGCCGGCGCCGACGACGCAAGGCCGTCCCATGCCGCGGGCAACCACCGCCGCGTGGCTCGACTTGCCGCCGATAGCGGTGAGAATGCCCTTGGCAACGTCCATACCGTGGATGTCGTCAGGCGTCGTCTCTCTGCGGACCAGGATCACGGGGCCGCTAGGGGCCATCACCACCGCATCGTCCGCGCTGAAAGCAACGCGGCCAACCGCGGCGCCCGGTGATGCGGCGATGGCGGTGGTGAGCTTGGTGAGAGTCTTAAGCGACGCGGGATCGAAGACCGGGTGGAGTAGCTGATCGAGCTGCTGGGGCGCGACGCGAAGAACGGCTTCCTTTTTCGAGATCAGGCCTTCCTTGCACATCTCCACAGCGACACGAACGGCGGCGGGACCCGTGCGCTTACCGTTGCGGGTTTGCAGCATGTACAGCGTGCCATCCTGCACGGTGAACTCAAAATCCTGCATGTCGCGATAATGCTGCTCCAGGCTGGTGGTGATCTCAACCAGGTTGTTGTAGACCGCCTTGTTCCAGGCCTTGAGCTCGCTGATGGGTGACGGTGTGCGGATGCCGGCCACCACGTCTTCGCCCTGGGCGTTGACAAGAAACTCGCCGTAGAAAACCCTCTCGCCGTTGCCGGGATCGCGCGTGAAGCCGACGCCGGTGCAGGAGGTGTCACCCATGTTGCCGAACACCATCGCCTGAACATTAGCGGCGGTGCCGATCTCATCGGGGATCTTCTCCATCTTGCGATAGTAGGCGGCCTTCGGATTCCACCAGGAGCGGAACACGGCGTCGCGCGACATGGCGAGCTGATCGAGCGGTTCCTGCGGAAAGTCCTTCTTGGTTTCCTTCTTGACGATCTTCTTATACTCGACGATGATCGCCTTCAGATCGTCGCCCGTGAGATCGGTATCGAGCTTCGCTTTCACCTTGCGCTTACGTGCATCGAAGGCCTGGTCGAAATGCTCCATCTTGATGTCCTGCGCCACTTGGCCGAACATCTGAATGAA
>Ga0163150_10007201_pt1 | contig 13231 bp, 8 predicted proteins | sample OliLakLV19P2IB_FD_148628 | JGI IMG/M metagenome (GOLD analysis project Ga0163150, IMG submission 148628) | Freshwater microbial mat bacterial communities from Lake Vanda, McMurdo Dry Valleys, Antarctica - Oligotrophic Lake LV.19.P2.IB | ecosystem: Environmental > Aquatic > Freshwater > Lake >...
GGCGCAGCGCGGATCGCAGTCCTGTCGGCAGGAAGTGCGTCACCACGCGGCGGAACTGGCTGACCATCAGCCCTGGGTCCGACCACGGAGCGCTGGAAAACGCTCGGATAAATTCCATGGGCTCCCCACCTTCCACCGCCGGGTAAAGGTTTTGCGGCCACAGTCGAAGCACCTGTCCGGAGGTTTGGACAGGCCGCTGGATCAGTTCACGTCCTGCTGCCCAGGCGGCCAAAGCCTTGTCGAAAGAGACGCCGGCATGGCGGCCCAGGTAGAGCCCGGGCGTCGGACGAATATTCATCTCGATCAGCTGAATCCGATTTAGCTCGGAATTCCACATCCAGTCGACGCCACACAAGCCATCAAATCCCGACAATGCGCCAAGTTTCGTGATAAATGGTTCGATTTGCGGATCCCAGAACAGCTCAAACGCGCTCGCGGCTGCCAGCGGATTGGGCCAGTTCCGCAGCAGCCAGTAGGAATACCAGCATTGCGGCACGCCTCGGCGATACAGGACGGCGGTCGCACCCAGGCGTCCCTGCACGTATTCCTGGACGATCAGCGGCCCCGTAAAGCCAGCCTGCTTCGCAGACAACAGATCGGACTCACTGCGCACCAGGCGAACGCCGGAGCCAGCGAGGCTCTCTGCCGACTTCACCACAAACGGCACGCCGGTCCAGCGCTCCCGCTCCAGGTCGCGCCCGTCCGGCAAAATTCGGAAGCGCGGAACCGGAACACCGGCAACCTCGGCATCCACGGTGAAGTCGACTTTGGAGAGAAGGCGCGCGAACCCTTGCGGATCCGCGGTAACAGGAAGCAGGCGGGCCGTTGCCGGGCTTGCGGCACGGTCCAGAAACGTACGCAGAAACGGCTCGTCGCTGAGAAGAAACGAATAGGTCTCCTCGCTCTCCGCCAGATGTTTCTCCACGGCTTCGCGAACGCTGGGACCATTGGTGTCGGCGGGAATGATCTGACGCACGAATCCGGAACTCGCCGCAGCCAGACGGCGAGACCCGACCAGATCGGTTGAAAAACCCGCCCTTGCCACAAGCTCGGGCAACCGCGCGGCCCCCACAGCGTCAAGGCTCAGGCAAAGTAACGCGCGCTGCAAATCAGCTTCCCTATACCAGTTTTGTACGCTTGATCGGCAGTTCTCGGATGCGTTTCCCGGTTGCGTTGAAAATGGCCGCGGTAATTGCCGGAGCGATGACCGGAGCGCCGGGTTCTCCCGCCCCGGCGTGAGGCGCTTTCGATTCCACAATCGTCACATCGACGTTTTTGGGCGATTGCTTCATGCGCGCTACAGGATAATTGTGGAAATTCGACTGCACAATTCTGCCGGCGTCGGCAGTGATCTCGCCCATCATAGCGAGCGAAGTGCCGAAAACAGCGGCGCCTTCGAACTGCGCGCGCACCCGGTCGGGCATCACCACCTGCCCGAGATCCGCGACGGTCCAGACATTTGGAATCGTAAGATTACCCTGTGAATCTATGTCGATTTCCACCGCCGTAGCCACATAGCTGAGAAAACTGCGGTGCGCCGCGATACCGATCGCGCGATTCTTCGTATTGCGGAACTTCCCGTAGTTCGACTTCGCCGCGCATTGCTCCAGAACACGGCGCAGACGGCCCGTGTCGAGCGGGAATGTTTCCGTCGACTGCCCGTTGTTCCACGGCTTCACACCATCCGGCGTCAGGTCGACATTCCTGTCGGGTCCCAGCATTTTCAGATAATAATCAACGTAATTCGTTCCGGCCATGTGGGCCAGTTCGTCGACAAAGCTGTGTACTGCGAAGGCGTGGAACAAATGGCAAACCGCGCGCATCCAGCCCTGCCGGACATGATTCTTCGCCGGACAATTTTCGGCGCGAATATTCGGCACATCGAACAGCAGTTCATTCAGTGCCATACCGATTTCGAAATCGGCGCCGTACTCCGCGCCAGGCGCGAATGTGGAGGCGATCGGCGGAAACGCGCTGCGGAACAGCCAGGAATCTACCTTCCCCGACGCATCCAGTCCGGCCTTCATGTGCATGGCGGCAACAGAATGGAAGTAATCGAACCTGAGATCTTCCTCGCGACTCCAAACCACCTTCACTGGCTTGCCCGAGGCCTTCGAAAGCAGCGCGGCCTCGACCACATAATCCGGCTTCGACTTGCGGCCGAAGCCACCGCCGAGCAGCGTCACGTGGCACGTTACATCGTTCGGAGTAATGCCGAGCGCTGCCGCCACCGCTTCCTGAACAGCCTGCGGATTCTGCGTCGGGCACCACGCTTCCACCTTGCCGTTCTGCCATTCGGCTACAGCTACAGGCGGCTCCATCGGCGCATGCGCCAGCATCGGAACGTAGTAATCGGCCTCGTGTTTCTTCGCCGCGCCGGCAAACGACGTATCGAAATTTCCGCGATTCCGTACCACTTTCCCGGGCTTGTGCGCGCTGGCGAAAAGTTCCTGTTTGTAAACGTCGGACTGAAAGCCGGAATGCGCCGCATTCACGTCCCATTCCACTTTCAGCTTCTTTCGACCCTGCATCGCAGCCCACGTGGAATCGGCCACCACGGCCACGCCGCCGATCTGCTGGAACAGATGGGGCTGTTTGAACCCCGGAAGCTGGAAAGTCTTCTGCACGCCCTTAACCTTCAGAGCTTCGGTGTTGTCGAACGATTTCACCTTCGAATCGTAAACAGGCGGACGCTCGATCGAGGCGTACAACATTCCCGGCCGGGTGGCGTCCATCCCAAAAACAGCCTTGCCGCTGACAATGTCGTGCTGGTCAATTACCGGAATATCCTTCCCGATATACCGATATTCAGAAGGCTTTTTAAAGCGCAGCTCGGATTTTGCGGGGACTGGCAGCGTTGCCGCGATGGAAACCAGCTCTCCGAGGGCCGCCGACCGCTCCGTCCTGGCGTGCGTCACCTTGCCCATGCGCAGTGCGACTTCGTTAGCCGGAACGTTCCACTTCTGCGCGGCAGCCCGTTCCAGCATCAGACGGGCGGTGGCGCCGGCCTGGTGCATCGCCGCGACAAAATCGCGCACGGAACAGGATCCGTCTGTGTTCTGCGAACCGTACTTCTGATCGCCAGTAGCCTGCTCCACGCGAACAGATTTCCAGTCCACGTCCAGTTCATCGGCAAGCACCAGGGGCAGCGCAGTCCGGCTGCCCGTGCCCATCTCTGAGCGATGTGCCGTGATCACGATCTTGCCGTCAGGCTCGAATCCGAGATACACACTCGGCTGCCAGGATGCGGCCGCGGCCTGTGCCTGACCGGTGTTCAGCGTGGCGCCGAGAACAAGAGCTCCGGCGGAGAAAATCGTGCCCAGGAAGCCGCGGCGGTCGAGCGAAAGCACCTCCACGGAGACTTCATCGGCGCGAAGCTTCGCATAGCCCTCGCGAGTCAGCCTGCCGATCTCAGATGTGGTTTCGGGAGCGGGAATGCTGGTACCGTATTCAAGCTTCATAAATTACTTCACCCCCGCGGCCGTCTTGATTGCAGTCTTAATTCGGGTATAGGTGCCGCAACGGCAGATATTGCCGTCCATAGCGTTCTCGATCTGGGCATCGGTGGGCTTCGGCGTCTTCTGAAGCAGTGCCGCGGCCTGCATGATCTGCCCCGTCTGGCAGTAGCCGCACTGAGCCACGTTGTGCTGTTCCCACGCAACCTGCAGAGGATGGGATCCGGTGGGACTCAGCCCTTCGATGGTTGTGACCTTCTTCCCCGCGGCAGCCTTCACCGCAGTGGAGCAACTCCGCACCGCCTCCCCGTTGATATGCACTGTGCACGCGCCGCAAAGGCCCATACCGCAGCCGAACTTCGTGCCTGTCAGTTGCAATTCATCGCGCAGAAACCAAAGGAGCGGCATCTCGCCATCCCCGTCGAATTTGCGGGACTGCCCGTTCACAAGAACTTCAATCATAAGATCTCGTGATTATACCCGTTGCGTACGGCGCTAGTTCTTTCGGCCTGCAACCGGGTAGCCCTGCCAGATGTACTCCAGCGCTTCCGGCAGCGTTTGTTGCTTCACCGTTCGATCGGTGTGTCCGCCGTTCTTCGAGAAGATGAACTGATAGTTGTACCCTTTGGCCGCCAGGACTTTCGCCATGTTCTCGTTCGCCAGAACCCAGTCATGGTAAGCGTCCTGCGTGCTCAGGTTGTCCCTGTCGCCGACCTCCATCCAGATACGAAGCGGCTTCTTCGGGCTCTTCGGTATCAGGTTCTCATGAAACTCCCAGGCGCCATGCGGTGTCTGGGCGTTATAGGGCCACTGCTGGTATACGTAAGTGCCTGAGTAAGTCAGGACTCTGTGATACCACTCGGAATGATACCAGGCCATGATCATAGCCGCCGATCCGCCAGAGCTGCCGCCCATAGTCGCGCGACCCTCGGGGTCTTTCGTCAGCTTCACGTTGCAGGTCTTCTCTACAAGTGGCAACACTTCCTTCTCGACAAATTCGGCATACAGGCCCGACATCGTGTCGTATTCCAGACCGCGCTGGCTTCCCTGCGCATCGCCGCTGCCGTTACCGATCGATATCGCGATCATCGCAGGTACACGCTTCTGATGAATCAGATTGTCGAGCGCCACAAAGAGCAGTTTGTCCGGCCCGTCAGCGCCGACAATGAATGGCGCGGCGGTGCCCGGCACGTACTGCTTCGGAACATACACCGCCACCTTGCGCGTATAGGGCGCAGGATGGCTGGAGACAAGCAGCCTGCCCGGATTATCGGGGTCCGGACGGCTGAACGTTCCAGGCTCGCGCGCGATGCCGGGATAAAACTTGCTGTCTTTCGACTCCATGGTGAAGTTGAATATCTCGCCCTGCGGTACGCCTTCCTGCACTGTCATGTCCGGCGAGGGAGTATGCGTCGGGCCGATGATGAAATTCCCGTCGACTCTTGGCGATGGCACGGCGCCGTCCGGCAACTCGGTGGCCTTCACGTAACCAGGCGTGTTTGGATCGCGGGTCGGTGGTGGTGGCCGTTTGGGACGCTGGGCCTGGGGCGGCGCGGCGGGCGGGGTCTGTGCCAGCGCAGGCTCAGGAGCCGCAATCATGCTAAGACCTGGGAGCAGAAACGCGATTCGGAGAAAACGGGGCGTACAACGCATAGTAGTGCATCTTATACCGGACGGCGACGGCGCAGCTGTGACTGCATGCGACCAGGCGTTCAGTTTACGCGCCCTCGATATTGTGAGGTCTGACCCGGTCAGGAAGTAAGCACCGGTTAACCAACACCAAACAGACATTCCCACACCACGTGCGACTGCTTCCCGTCCGCGTCGTGATACATCATCACCCGCGCCCCAAAGCCGTCCATACACGCGACAACTCCCCGGTCCCCTTGCCTCGACGCGATACGTCGCGTCGCCAGATACTGGCGGCCACGGATATCGAGCAGGATCGCCTTTGCCAGCGGCACCAGTCCGGGATTCACCACAAAGCCCATCTCTTTGTCCTCCGCGGTGAAGCGCATCATGTCACCATAGGGCTGGTGGGTGCTGGTCAGTTTTAGCGTCACCACCGCATTAGGCACATCCACCGTCGAATTCGTGTCTCCAGGAGTGTCGTCGTAAATGTGAGGGACCCTGAGGTGGAGAAGCTGCAGCAGCCTCGGCTTTGCCAGCATCACGAAGCGTTCCACCATTTCTTGTTCGCTCATCCAGACCTATGATGTCAGAGACGAACGAAAAATATCGGCGGGACGTTATTTACGAACCGAGATCTGATTCGCCAGGGGAAAATCCGACGGAATTCGGATGCTCACCCGGCCCGTGGCCGCCCACTCAACACCACGCGCAAACAGAGTCTGGAAACCGGCGCAGTCCATGTTCGGGTTGGCCTCTTTCGCCCACGTGTGGCCGAGCATCGTTGTATAAACGCGGCCCTTTCCAAACGTCCGAACCCAGTCCATCGGTTCATTACGGTGGGAGATCTCTGAGGCGGCATAAGTCAACACAGTAAGTTGCTCGGCAGGACCGTGTTGCCCGTGAGTTAGTTGCTCGGACGGATGAAACCAGACAGGCGGCATACCCTTCGTGATCGGGTGCCTGCGATTGAGAACGTGCACCGCAAAGTCGTGCCGGGGCCCGTGTCCCGGATCCAGACCCGTACCCTGCGGAACCACATCCACCTTCCCGTCATCGCTGACCGCAAGACCAGGACCGAAGCTGCGATCTCGCCACCCCAGTCCGATCATGGCGTTCCAGGCTGGCCAGGTCAGGAATGCGTTGTTGGCAGCGTGCAGCACCACAGCCCCTCCACCATCCCGCACATACTTTTCAAACGCCGCTTCCACTGGCGCCGGCCAGCGGATCCCGTCGGCTTTGTGTCCTCCGTTGAAATTGACGATCACCACGTCGTGACCGGAAAATGATGGGCGCCATTCATCCCACGCCGACTGCGGAGCATTCGCCGCCGGGCTGGTGGATACATCCACCTTAAACCGACCGGTTGCGAGGAGTAACTTACGAACCGAGTCTGTCGCCGCTCGCCAGTCGTGGTTATTGATCCCGTCCACCAGAAGCACCCGCAGCTTTGGCGGGTCAGCCGCGTTCAGCGACAGAGTCAGGAGTAAGAAGAGTAACTTCCGCATCGCAACCTTGTTAGTCGCCCGACCCGGTGCCAGCCACGTGGATGGCGTTGAACAGCAGCTTGAACGTGCCATGCGGCTGAGCGCGATTCTGTACGCTGAACCCGAGTACTATCACTCTGCCCTTCCCGTACTTCACGTCCGCAGCGGCGATTCGGTCCTGCAAATACTGCTCGCCGCCAATCCATCCACTCTCCAGCAGCCCGCTCGAAGGGTAACGAGCCACCACCCGCACCTCGGACTCCCCAATACCAGGGGCGGGCTCGAATGCAATGTCGTTATAAAACACCGCTGAAGCCTTATCGCGCATGCCGAACCCGACTGGCGATGAGTTGTCGACAAAAACTTTCAGTATCGACCCGGGGCACGAGAACTGATCCGCGCGCAGCCCCTTCAGCGCATTCTTAAGTGGCAGAGGAAACTCTTCCACCGGGATCAGCGAGGCGGTCCCCAAAGTAATCAGAGTCCCCCCGCTCTTCACAAAATCCTTCAGCGCGGCGACGCCCTCATCTCCGATGCCGCCCTTGAACTCCGGCCGCGTCCACGCGTTCGTCACACCCTTCAGAATCGAGTCTTTCGGCTGATCCGCGAAAAGGATCGCGTCGAACCGGGACTGTAGTCCACCCTTGCGCAACTCTTCGTTTCCGATCGCGGTGAACGGAAACTCGTACTGCTCCAGCAGCCAGCGTGTCCAGCCTTCATCCATGTTGGGCAGCGACGGATGATAAATGGCGAGCCTCACCGGCTTGAGTGCGCGCCCCGCGGGAGCGTTGCTCCTGGCAGCCACGTCGACACCAAGGCTCGACGCCCAGTTCTTCAGTTCCGAAGCCTTCCCTTCCACCGTGAAGCCCGACGGCGTCCACCAAACCTTCGACCCACCCTTCAGCAGGCGGTTCGCAGCCAGACTCGAATGATTGCTCTTGCCCGAAACTTCGTAATAGCGTCCATTGCCTTCGAACTTACCGGCGGGAATCGGGATGGTCTTGAGTGACTCCAGCTTCGCATCAAACGCCTTCGCAACCTCCACAGCATCGACTCCCATCTGTAGCGGCAGCGTCCAGCCAGTAACATCGTAGGGCCGCTCCACCGGACCTCCTGGCGTCGCGCGCTGCTCGGGATACTTCTGCTTCTCAAGCAAATCCTTCGCGAATGCGCGAAATGGCTGCGCCATCTTCACCACGTAACTGCCGGCGGCATACTTGTGGCCGCCCGCTTCGAATTCCGCACCCGCCTGATGCACCTCTACGCCCATTTCGTCGAGTATCTGAGCCATGCGCGCAGCCGCCGGACGGTCGTGCTGATCGGCCGGTATAACCCACGCATAGGGAGCTTCCTTCTTACCCGCTTCAATCGCCCGGCGGTTCATCTGATAAAAGTTACGCAGCAGCACCAGTCGGTTATCCGCCACCGCCTGCAGCAGTCCGTAAGTGGCAGTAAGTTCGTAATCGACAATGTCCCGCAGAGTCCACTTACCGCCGGTCCACGGGCGCGGATACGTATTCCGCGGAGTAACATCGCGCGGCGCAGGGAGCGGAAGTTTCGGGTCGCGCGGAGCGGCGTTAGGCGGTGGCTCCGGCGCAGCCGCCGCCAGAGCGCTGGCTGCTGTGGCTTTTTCCTGCTCGATCGGAGTCGCGATCGCCACGCTTGCCACCTCAGTCAGCACGCCCACCATGTTGTGCCACCACGCCTGCATGACGAATCCACCCTGCCACCAGCTGGTGTACATCGCGTCGTTGATGATCCCCGTGTAGCCCTTCTCATGAAGTGCCGCACCCATCGCATAGCCGAGCATTCCGTTTAGCTGCCATATCGTCGGATCCACATTCGGGTTCACAGGATCCTTGAACGGCGGGACAAAGATGCGAGCCCCATTTGAGCCCATCTGATGCTCGTCCAGATACACCTGAGGAAGCCAGTCTCGATACGTCAGTTTGTTCAGCATCCGGCTCTCAACCTGCGTGTTCATAAACGCATCGCGGTTATTGTCGTGACCCGTATATTTGTGATACAGCTCAGGCAGTGCGCTGTACTCGTATGGCGTACCGACGTTCTTGTTGTACCAGTCGACAATCATGATCTGACCGTCGGGATTGGCTGACGGCACCAGCAGAAAGATCACGTTGTCCAGCACGTGCTTTACGTACGGCGAATCCTCAGTGGCCAGCCTGTGCACCAGTTCCAGCACCATCTGACTGGCGCCGATCTCGCTGGCGTGGATGTTGCACGTGATCAGCAGGACTGCCTTGTGCTGCGCCGCGATCGCTTCAAACTCATTCGGCGCCAGGTCCTGCGGGTAGGCGATGCGTTTCTGCACCCCACGATACCGTTCCAGATCCGCGATTGTCTGCGGCGCGCTGATCACCACATTGATATAAGGATTACCGTTCGACGTTTTCCCGAGTTCCTGCACCTGAATACGGTCTGAGGCGGTGTCCGCCATCTTCATGTATTCCACGACCTTGTCCCAGCGAACCAGCTTTTTGTCCGCCCCCATGCGGAATCCGGCAAACTGCTCCGGCGTGGGAAGCGCGGCGGCGAGTGCGCTGCCAACAAACAGAAGTAGACCCAGGTAAATGCGCGGCATTGTGCCGAATAAGGTACCACACCGACTAAAGGGGGGCAGCTCCCCAGAGCTGCGGCGGACGCCTTGTGCTTGCACCCCTGCGGCCGCCAAACCCGGACCTCGAGTTTTTCGAAACTCCCGGCAGCGGCAATTTCCGGCGACCGAAAACTTAGGCTGGCGTGCGGAATGCGGTACTTAACTAACGCGCCTTGCCCGTCGCAAAGCAGTACAACGCGCTCCGAGTCCTCACATACAGCTTGTTGTCAGCCACCGCCGGCGTCGCTTTGCACTCGTCGTCCAGAGTGTTGATCCGCGTAATCTGCCACTGCCCACCAGCAGCCAGCACCACCACCTTTCCTTCCTCGCTGATAGCATAAATCCGGCCATCGGCTGCAATCGGCGACGCGTAATAATCGCCCGGCGCTCCGGCCAGTCTCGCCTGCTTCAGAGTCTCGCCCGTTTTCGCATCGTACGACGTGAATATCCCACCCTCCTTCAGCAGATAAACGATGCCCTGATACACCAGTGGCGACGGAACATTGGGAAGTGACTTCGAGCTTTTCCAGAGCTGATGGGTGTCCGTGATGTCCCCCTGAGCTCCGCCGATCCGGTACGCACGCACCGCATTTTCCCCGAGCCGCCGTTCCTGCAACTGCTTCCAGTCATGCTCCTCAAGGAATCCGCTGTCGTCCAGATCCAGATATTCGTCAAACCGGGCCTTCACTTTCGGATCGACGATCTCCTCCTTCGACAGCTTTCCATCGCCATTCTTATCGAGCTTCGCAAGCGCATCCTGAAAAGGTGGGACAATTTCCTGCTCGCCGGGCTCCGATTCTCCGGAAAACGTGGTGAAATAAACCACGTCGCCCGACACCACCGGCGTCGGCTTGATCTGCCACGGCAACCGGCGAATGTACCAGGCCTCTTTGCCTGTCTTCACGGCATAGCCCGACAACCGAAACGACCCCGCCACTATCACCTGCCGAGCCCCATCCTTCGGCGCATAAAGCACCGGCGTCGCATAGCCCCGCTGCGCATGAGGCCGCTCCGTGCGCCACAGAGTCTTGCCAGTATTCTTGTCTACCGCAAGCAGGAACGAACCCGTGTCCTGATCGCAGTTCATCAGCAGCGTGTCCCCGGCCAGAATCGGCGACGCACCGTGCCCGAACGGGTTGTTAAACGGCCCAAGAGGCACTCGCCAAAGCTCACCGCCATCGGGTCCGTATGCAATCAAACCGAAATCCTGAAAGAATGCGAAGACATTTCGGCCATCGGTCACCGGTGTCGCCGAAACCGGGCTGTTTGCCGGCCGTTCAATCACCTGTTTTCGAGGCCGCGGCGCCTCCCGGCGCCACTTGATCCGACCCGTCGCGCGGTCCACACTGATCGAATAGAGCTTGTCATTCTCGACAGCGGTGACAAAAATCGAATCATTTCCGATGGTCGGCGAGGAATGCCCAGGCGGTAATGCGGTTTTCCAGACCACATTCGTCCCCGGACCAAATTCCACCGGCAAATCCGGGTTCCCGTCAGCGATTCCCGAGGAGTTCGGGCCACGGAACTGGCTCCAGTCGGCCGCCGAAACTGACATCAAAGCCAGGACACTCAGAATGAATCCCACGCGTGCCATTCCCAGAAGTGTAACGTGGTTAGGCCTCGGTACTGGCCCACGCGTTTCCTGTATCCTTCATAAGGGAGATTCTTCTGAAATCCGCTGGGCTTATTCCTGTACTCATTGCCGCAGGCAGTTTCGCCGGTCTTCTCTGGAGCCAAAACGGCCCCGAATCGGCACTCCGTGGCACCAAACTGTTCGAAAAGCGCGTCGTAGTCGCAGGTCTCCAGAACCCGTGGGAGATCACCTGGGGACCCGACAGCAGGCTCTGGGTCACCGAACGAACGGGCAAGCGAATCACGCGCGTCCACCCCGACACCGGAGAACGCAACGTCGCCATCACGATCAATGAGGTCTCGGCGCCAGGCGGGCAGGACGGCGTGCTCGGCCTGGCGCTGCATCCTGAACTCCTCAAAGGCACAGGCAACGACTTCGTCTACGTGTCGTACACCTACGTGGACAAGGAGAAGGGTCCCGATCCCAACGTGCCCGATCCCAAAGATCCCTGGCGCTACCTGTATATGAAGGTGGTGCGTCTGACCTGGAACGCCGCGGAGTCGAAACTCACCAGTCCGGTCGACGTCATCACCGGGCTGCCAGCCGGCAATGACCACGTCGCCGGACGCCTGAAGGTCGGCCCGAAGGACGGCAAGCTCTACCTCAGCATCGGCGATCAGGGCCACAACCAGCTCGGGAACTTCTGCCTCCCCATCGAAGCGCAGCGCCTGCCCACGGCTAAGGAGATGCAGGCGAAGGACTACTCGGCCTACGTCGGCAAAACGCTGCGCCTGAATCCCGACGGCACTATCCCGTCCGACAACCCCCGCCTCGAGGGCGTCGTCAGCCACGTTTTTACCTACGGCCACCGCAACACCCAGGGCATCGACTTCGCCCCCGACGGCTCACTCTATGGAGCCGAGCACGGCCCCAAAACCGACGACGAAGTCAACCTCCTCGTCAAAGGCGGCAACTACGGCTGGCCGCATGTCGCCGGCATGAAGGACAACAAGGCCTACGAGTACGCTCGCTGGGCCGAAGCCACCACCCCCTGCTCCCAGCTTCGATTCAGCGATCTGGCCATCCACCCCTCCGTCCCGCGCGAACCCGAATCCGCCTTCCAGAAGCCGTTCATCGAACCCCTGGCCACGCTCTTCACCGTGCCTTCCAGCCACAATTTCCGCGACCCGGCCTGCCGTGGCGCCGACTTTATCTGCTGGCCCACCGTCGCGGTCTCCAGCATCGAGCATTACCAGCCAGCCTCTGCCAGCAAAGGCATTCCCGGCTGGGATCGAGTGCTGCTCGTCACCACTCTGAAGCGAGGCTCGCTCTTTGTCGTGCCGCTCAACGCTCAGGGAAAAGCCGTCTCTGGTCCGATGTCACGCTACTTCCAGGCCGAGAACCGGTATCGCGACACAGCCGTCAGTCCCGATGGCCGGACCATCTATCTGGCCACTGATTCGAGTGGTGTCGTCGAGGCAATCAACGGCGGCGTCGCGAGCAAGATGCAGGACCCCGGCGCCATCATCGCCATGACCTACACCGGCGAAGGCAGCGCCGTCGTATCCCAGACCGGCAGCGGTCCCGTCGCCCCGACGTCAGCGAAAGCAGAACCGCGCCGCGCCGCCATCCCTGGCGCCATCGACCCGCAGTTTACAGCCGCCCAGTCGGCCGCCGGACGGACCGCCTACAACGCGAGTTGCGCGGTCTGCCACGGCAGCACCATGCGCAACGGAACCATGGGCACTCCCCTTGCCGGTGAGTACTTCCACGACAAATGGTCCGGCCGTACGGTCAGGGAGCTTTACGACCGCGCCCACAAGACCATGCCGCCCGCCGCGCCGGGTTCGCTGGCAAAGGACGTCTACGGCAACGTCCTCGCCTGGATTCTGGAGACCAATGGCTCGAAGCCAGGAGCGACGGCGCTACTACCAGGCAACGACGCCCTAGACAAAATGGTAATACCGTAGCAAGTTAACGGCGTAAAAGTGCTAGACTACTGCGTTGCAGGCATGACGCGTTGTAACTCCGCTTCCGTCCGCCTGCAAGGGAGTTTCCTCATGCGCCGCCTTGCTTTTGCCACCACCTTGCTGACCGTCTTCCTGTGCTCCTGCGCCAAAAAGGAGGCCACGGAGGCGCCGGCACCTGCCGCCACCGCGGCTCCCGTTTCCCCGGCGCCCGCCGGCCCTCACGTTGTGGTGCACCTGAAGAATGGGAAGACCGTCGCGGGCTCCATCGTCGCCAGTTCCGCCACCGATATGACGGTTGAGGGTGACAACAACATCGAGACCAAAATCCCCACCGATCAGGTGGCGTCCGTCGACTATGGCGCCCCCCGTCCGGTCGCCGTGGCACCCACGCCGAAGCCGAAAGCCGCGTCGTCACCCACATCACTGGAGCCCGCAAGAGCGCCCCTCGCCGCCGCTCCCCCCCGCGCTCCCAGAATCACGTCGAAGACGCTGGAACTGCC
>Ga0163150_10007203_pt1 | contig 13228 bp, 9 predicted proteins | sample OliLakLV19P2IB_FD_148628 | JGI IMG/M metagenome (GOLD analysis project Ga0163150, IMG submission 148628) | Freshwater microbial mat bacterial communities from Lake Vanda, McMurdo Dry Valleys, Antarctica - Oligotrophic Lake LV.19.P2.IB | ecosystem: Environmental > Aquatic > Freshwater > Lake >...
TCGTGAGACCCAGCAGCACGATCCGGGCCGCGCCGCCGCGCTGGCCACCGTGCTGCTGGGTCTCACGATGATCGCGTTCTGGCTGCAGCAGCGCTGGATCGGGCGCCTCTCCTACGTCACGGTCACCGGCAAGGGCGATGGCGGCGTGCCGGCGCAGCTACCGCGGCCGTTCTGGCTCGCCTGCTTCGGCACGGCCGGGCTGTGGATCGTGTTCACGCTGGCGTGCTACGTGATCATCCTGATCGGCGGCTTCGTCAAGGACATCGGCCGCGGGGACATGACGCTGACGCTCCATCACTTTTCGGAGGGCTTCGGGTTCGCGTGGAACGGCCTCTTGCCAACGTTCACCGGATCGGCGTGGGACAGCTTCTTCACGACGATCGAGGTGGCCGCCATCGCCGCGCCGCTGACGACCATCGTCGGATTGCTGTCCGCCTACGTCATCACGCGGCATCGCTTCACGGGCCGCCGCGCGTTCGAGTTCCTGACGCTCGTCAGCTTCGCGATTCCCGGCACGGTGATCGGCGTGGCCTACATCGTCGCGTTCAACGTGGCGCCGCTCGAATTGACCGGCGGCATGCTGATACTGGTGCTGTGCTTCGTGTTCCGCAACATGCCGGTGGGGGTGCGCGCGGGGGTGGCGGCGCTGGCACAGATCGACAAGACGCTCGACGAGGCGTCGTCGACGCTGCGCGCCTCCACGACGCGCACGCTGCGCGAGGTGATCCTGCCGCTGCTGCGACCGGCGATCATCGCCACGCTGGTGTTCAGCTTCACGCATGCGATGACGGCGGTCAGTGCGGTGATCTTCCTTGCCACCGCCAAGTACAACCTGGCCACCGTCTATATCATCGGCCGCGTCGAGGCGGGCGAGTATCCGCTGGCGATCGCCTACTCGACCGTGCTGATCTTCTTCATGCTGGCCGTGCTGCTGCTGGTGCAGAAACTGGTCGGTGAAACCCGGCTTGGCCGCCGTGCCGCGACCGCGTTTGCCACAGGACATTGATATGACCCCCAGCGGGACTGCCATGGAAACCACGACCACAGGTGGTGTCGTCTTCGACGGCGTGTCGAAACGCTATGGCAACGTGACGGCCGTCGACTACGTGTCGTTTCGCGTGGCGCCGGGCGAACTAGTTACGCTGCTCGGGCCTTCCGGCTGCGGCAAGACCACGACGCTGCGGATGGTGGCGGGCCTCGAGGCCGTCTCGGGGGGGCGCGTGCTGATCGGCGGCACCGACGTCACGCTGCGTGCCGCGAACGAGCGCGATGTCAGCATGGTGTTCCAGTCCTATGCGCTCTTCCCGCACATGACGGTGCTGGAGAACGTGGCGTACGGCCCCATCTCGATGCGAAAGTCGCGTCCCGAGGCCCGTGAACTCGCCCGCGCCAAGCTCACGATGCTGGGCCTGGCCGATTACGAAGCCCGGCTACCCTCCGAACTTTCAGGCGGCCAGCAACAGCGCGTGGCCGTGGCGCGGTCGCTGGTGCTTGAGCCCGCGGTGCTGTTGTTCGACGAGCCGCTGTCCAATCTCGATGCCAAGCTGCGCCGCCGTGTGCGCGAGGAAATCCGCGAACTGCAGCAGTCGCTGTCGCTGACCGTCATCTACGTGACGCACGACCAGGAAGAAGCGCTGGCGGTTTCCGATCGCGTCATCGTGATGGAGGGCGGCCGCATTGCGCAGCAGGGCACGCCCCATGACCTGTACGACGCGCCGCAAAGCCGCTTTCTTGCCGACTTCATCGGCGACGCCAACTTGGTCGACGGCGAGTTGACGGTGCATGGTGCGGTGGCGACGTTTGCGGCGGGCGGTGTTGCCGCACCCGTGCGCGCCGACGGCCGCAGTACCGGCCCGGCCACGCTGGCCGTGCGCCCGCAGCGTTTGCGTGTCGTCGACGCCGGGCAGGGCGTGTTGCCCGGTGTCTGCAAGCGTGTTTCCTATCTCGGCAGCCGCATCGAGTATGTGGTAGCCACCGCGTGGGGCGAACTGCTGGTGTTCGATCCCGACGCGCGAACGCCGCGCCCGCGCGATGCCGCGGTCAGCATTGCCTTCGACCCCGATGCGGTGATCGTCCTGCCGCGCTGATTCACCTACCTCAAGGAAGATCCGGAACATGCCTGCTTACATGATCGTCGACGTCGACATCCGCGACCTCGCCCGTTACGAAGACTACAAGCGCCAGGTCCCCGCCCTGATCGCCAAGCATGGAGGCGAGTACCTCGTGCGCGGCGGCGCCCATGAAGTGATCGAGGGCGACTGGGCGCCCACGCGGATGGTGCTCTTTCGCTTCCCCAGTCGCGCTGCCATCAAGGCGTTCATGGACGACCCGGCCTACCGGCCGCTGGCCGCGCTGCGGCACGAGGTCGCCAAGAGCCGCATCATCGCGGTCGACGGTATCTGACATGCCGGCACACGAGGATGATGCGATCGACGCACGGTATGTGGCGGCGCAGCGCATTGCGCGCGCGGCGGGGGCGCTGGCACTCGACTACTTCCGCAATCGCGCGAAGCTGGTCGTCGAGCTGAAGGGGCCTGCCGATTTCGTGAGTCATGCCGATCGCGATGTCGAGAACCTGATCCGGCGCGAGCTGGCCGCGGCGTTCCCCGACGATGCGTTCCTGGGGGAGGAGACGGCCGCCACGTTCAAGGGGCCGGCCGAACATTGCTGGATCGTCGACCCGATCGACGGCACGCACAATTTCCTGCGTGGCGTGCCGTACTGGAATGTCGCCATCGGCTACGTGCAATCGGGACGCACGCAGGTGGGCGTCGTGTTCGATCCGCCGGCCGACGTGCTGTATCACGGCAAGCATGGCGGCGGTGCGTTTGCATCGGAGGCACAGGGCACGACGAAGCTGCAGGTCTCGACAACGCATGTGTTGTCCGGCGCGTACGTCGTGCTGGGTCACCACGACCGGCATCCGGAAGACCGCTACCTCGACATCCGGCGGCGGATGATGGCGGCCGGCTGCGCGATGCGCAATTTCGGATCCGCTGCGTTGCAGCTCGCGCACGTGGCCAGCGGCCGCTTCGACGGCTTCGTCGAACTCGAGCTGTCCGCGTGGGATGCGGTGGCAGGTTTGCTGCTGGTGGAGGAGGCGGGCGGCTACCATGTCCCGTTCACCACCCCCACACCGGTCACCAAAGGGGCGTGCCTCGCGTGCACGCCCGGGATCGCGGGCGCGCTGAAGGAGGTGGTAGGCGCCCTGTAGGCGAGGCTTCAGCCTCGCAGGTTTGTCTGTAGGCGAGGCTTCAGCCTCGCAGGTGTGCCGCAGCATTGACCCCGCGCGAGGCTGAAGCCTCGCCTACAGGAATTCTCCCGGGCGATCCGCAGCAACTCACCGGCGACGCAAAAACAAAACAACAGGGGCGCGCGCCGCTGTTGTCATTTGAAGTCGCCGGCAAAGGCGAACGTGAATTCACCCGCCTTCATGTATTTGCGGAATGCGGCGTTCACGTCGGCGGTGGTCAGCTTGGCAATCGCCGCGTCGACGTTGGCGGAAATGGCAAACGTGCGGCCGAGGTAGGCCTGCGTCGTCAGCGCGCCGGCAATGCCCGCATCCTCGGTGCGCGCCAGCGTACGTTCCTGCATCACGCCGAGCTTGGCCGCCGCCACTTCGGCGTCGGTGAATCCCTCCTTCAGTGCGCGGTCGAGTTCCTCGGCGATGCCAGTGCGAACCTTCTCGAGGTTCTGCGGCGCGAAGATCGCATACATGCCGTACGCACTGTTGGCGTCGATGGAGCTCGGCTGGAAGTAACCACCCGCGCCATAAGACAGGCCGTCCTTCTGGCGCAGGCGCTCCGGGATCCGCGCGGCCGACGAATCGCCGAAGATGAAGTTCGCGACCAGCAATGCCGGATAGTCCGGATTCGAGTCGTTGATCGGCCATTTATCGCTGGCGATCAGGATTGCATTGGCCTTGTCGGGGACGACGAGTCGCAATGCTGCCGGCTTGATCGTCCGGTACGGATCGGGCACGCGGGCATAGGTGGACGGGCTCTTCCACGAGCCGAAAAGTTCGGTGACCAGCGCCCGCATCGCGTCCGCGTCGAAATCGCCGACGATGGCGAGTTCAGCGTTGCTGGCGCCATAGAACTGCTTGTGGAACGCGCGCACCGCATCGAGCGAGACCGCATTGTTCCAGGCGAGGCTCTCCTCGATCGTCGGGGCGTACCGCGGGTCGCCGACCGGATACGGATTGTCGTGGCGCCGCAGCGCGCGCTGCGCAATGTCCTGCGGCTCCGACCGCGCTGTTTCAAGACTGGTGGCCCGTGCCCGCTTCACCTGGTCGAGTTCGGTGGCCGGGAAAGCGGGGTTCTTCAGTACGTCGGCGACGAGGCGCAGCGTATCGGGCAACTGCGCGCGAAACGTCTGGCCGCTGGCGGAGGCGCCGGTGGACGAACCGCTGACGCCGACCTTGGCGCGCAGCCTGTCGAACGCATCGTTGATTTCCTGGCGCGACTTGGTCGTGGTCCCGCGCATCAGCATGCTGCCGGCGACCGCGCCGTCGGTGGCCTTGCCGAACGCGGACTTCTCGTCAGCGAAGCGCAGTGTGAGGCTGAAATTCACTGCCTCGCCGCGCGTCTTCTTCGGCAGCAAAGCGACCTTCAGGCCATTGGGCAGCGAGAAGCGCTGCGCGCGGGCGTCGAGGTTGGCGGGTGAGGCGTCGAACACTTCGCCAGCGGCGGTGGCCACATCGCCCTTGTAGTCCTTGACCATCGCGGCGACATCCACCGGCGCTGCCGCAGGTGCGCGATCGGGCTTGGCATCCGGGATGAACTCGCCCATCGTCAGGTTGGAGCGCTTCAGGTACTGGAGCGCGACACGTTGCACATCCTCGGGCTTGACGGTGCGATAGCGGTCGCGCTGCAGGAAGAAGAGGCGCCAGTCACCCAGCGCGATGGCTTCCGAGATCCCCACGCCGAATTGCTGTGGATTGGACATCACGTCGTCGAAGTATTTCGCGGCCTTGACGCGCACGCGCGCGACCTCGGCCTCGGTGATCGGTTCCTTCGCGATGTTCGCGAATGTCGCCAGCATCGCCTCGCGCGCCGGCTCGATCGCATCGCCGTCCGGGATCTGCGCGAAGAACGTGGTGGTGCCGGGGTCGGACTGGGCTTCGGCCCAGACCGAGACCGCGGTGGCCTTCTTGGTCTCCACCAGCGCCTTGTAGAGGCGGCCCGAGGGTGCGAGCGTCATCACTTCGCCCAGCGCATCGGTCGCGACGTAATCCGGGTGTGCGCCGCGGCCCACCTTGTACATCATGCCGAGGAACTTGGAGTTGCCTGCGCGGCGCAGCGTCGCCGAACGCTCGCCGTCCTGCACGGGGTCTTCAGTGTAGATGCGCGGCAGCACGCGCGAGGGCTTCGGGATCGGCCCGAAGTATTTCGCGATCAGCGCCAGCGTGGGGTCGACGTCGAACTTGCCGGCGACGATCAGCACCGCGTTGTCCGGCTGGTAGTACATCTTGTAGAACGCCTGCAGGCGGTTGATGTCGACGTTCTCGATGTCCGAGCGCGCGCCGATCGGCAGGTGCCCGTAGTTGTGCCACTGGTAGGCGGTGGACAGCATCTTGCCGTAGAGCACCAGTTGCGGATTGTTCTCACTGTTCTCGAATTCGTTGCGGACCACCGTCATCTCGGTGTCGAGATCGCTGCGGCGGATGAACGAGTTGATCATACGATCGGCTTCCATCGACAGTGCCCAGTCGAGGTTGTCGCCCGATGCGGTGAACGTCTGGAAGTAGTTGGTGCGGTCCCAGCCGGTGCTGCCGTTGAACTCCATGCCGCGGCGGCCCAGCTCCTGCATGATGTTGCCGCGCGTGGGCGTGCCCTTGAATACCAAGTGCTCCAGCAGGTGCGCCATGCCGGTTTCGCCGTAATTCTCGTGTGCGGCCCCCACCCTATAGGTGACGTTGACCACGGTGGTGGGCTTCGACGCGTCGGGGAACAGCAGCACCGTCAGGCCGTTGGCCAGCCGGTACTCGGTGATGCCCTCGACGGTGGGTCCTTGCGTGATGCCGGCCGGCAGCACGGCGTACGCGCCCGCGGCGACGAACAGCGGCAGGACGAAGGCGGCGATGCGCCGGGAAATGGCAGCGAATGCGGGCATGGAAGCGACCTCGGTGGATTGGCGCGCGGAGTATAGCCGCCGCTGGCTTAAGGCCTGCTTAGACGGCGAAACGCCGGAAATGTTCTACTGGTAGCGCCGCCGCCGCCCGCGCCGCCACCACGTTTGCGCCGCCCCTACGCTTGTAGGCGAGGCTTCAGCCTCGCAGGTATGCCGCATCGACCCCGACGTTTGTAGGCGAGGCTTCAGCCTCGCAGGTATGCCGCGTCGAACCAGCGAGGCTGAAGCCTCGCCTACGGGTGCAGGTACGGATGCATGTGCAGGTGCGGGTGCAGGTGCAGGTGCGGGTGTAGGTGCGGATGCAGGTGCAGGTGCGGGTGCAGGTGCAGGTGCGGATGCAGGTGCGGATGCGGGTGCGGCGCGGCGATATCCCCGCGAGGCTGAAGCCTCGCCTACAGCACGCCTTTCAGGCGCGCCTACGGATGGTCGGCGTGCGGCTTCGGCAGGAACACCACCGCCAGTGCTGCGACGGCAGCAATCGCGGCCATCAGGCCCAGCAGGAAGCCGAAGCCGTTGGCCTTAACCAGCGGCCCCAGCAGCCAGACGGCCAGCGAACTCACGCCGAAGGCGATGGCAAAGCGAACGCCGGCGACGCGCGAGCGCATCCGGTCGTCGACGTAGCGCACGATCAGCGCATCGGTGAACGGGATGGCGCCGAACACGAACGCCATGAACGCAATGGCCAGCCCGTAGAAGATCCAGCCATCGGCAAACACGGCCATCGCGAACAACGGTATCTGCATCAGCACGATGCCGATGAACAGGCGCTTCAACGGATAGCGGTCGATCGCGCGCCCCACGATCAGCTGCGAGAACGACGCCACGACATACACGGCGCCCAGCATCAGGCCGAGCCGTGCCGGGTCGAGCGTGATCGCGCGCATCCTCTCGGCCATCAACTCGCCGTTGCCGTTGGTCGTGAAGTTGAAGAGGAGGCTGCCGCAGGTGGAGGTGAGGGTCAGCACCAGCACCACGCGCGCGATGTCGCGCGGCGCAAGGTCGGATTGCCGGGGCGCGCGCTTGGAGGGGGCCAGTTCTTCGTTCGGCACCACGCGCGCGAAGATGAAGCCCAGCGCGATGGCCACGATGCCCGGCACGACGAATGCCATCCGCCAGCCGAAATACTTGATGATGAATCCGGTGAGCACGGCCGCGGCCGCAATGCCCAGGTTGCCGACGAGGCCGTTGAAGCCGATCACCGCGCCCGGGCGGGAGGTGCCCTGCACCAGCATCGGGATGCCCACCGGATGGTAGATCGCGGCGAACGCGCCCATCAGCGTCAGCGCCGCTGCCAGTTGCCACGCGCTTTGCGTCGTCGCCGCCAGCAGGGACGCCACGCCGATGCCGAAGAAGAACACCAGCATCATCGCGCGCCGCCCCCACAGGTCGCCCAGGCGCCCGGCCGGGATCGAGCCCAGGCCGAACAGCAGGAACGCGCCCGCGGTGAACGGCATCAGGTCTTCCCAGCGCGCGTAGCCGAATTCCATCGCGATCGTGCCCACGGCGGCGGCGAAGATCAGCAGCACGAGGTGGTCCAGCGCGTGAGCCAGGTTCAGCAATGTGGTGGTCGCGGTACTGTGACCTGCGAGTGCCGGCATGCCGGGCGCCGCGGCGACGGGAATGGGGGACGTGGCGGAGGTGGCCGGTGGAGGCATGGAGAGGGTGGCTGCGCAGCGGGGGCGAAACGTGGAATTATGAACGTCCTTGGTGCAACTTGTATTGACGTTTACGTAAACGTCATTTAGCGTGTCGCATCGCGCCAAAAGCGAGGTCTCGCCGTGAACGACCTGTCCCTCCGCCAGCCGCTCGTCTACAAACCCGTGCACAAGGTGCGCTTCGTCACGGCCGCCAGCCTGTTCGACGGGCACGACGCGTCGATCAACATCATGCGGCGGATCCTGCAGGCGTCGGGCTGCGAGGTGATCCACCTCGGCCACAACCGATCGGTGGAGGAGGTGGTGAACTGCGCGCTGCAGGAAGACGCGCAGGGCATCGCGATCTCGTCCTACCAGGGCGGCCACGTCGAGTACTTCAAGTACATGCTCGACCTGCTGCGCGAGCGCGGCGGCGCGCACATCAAGGTCTTCGGCGGCGGCGGCGGCGTGATCGTCCCTGACGAGATTCGCGAACTGCACGAGTACGGCGTCACGCGCATCTTCTCGCCCGAGGACGGCCAGCGCCTCGGCCTGCAGGGGATGATCAACGAAATCGTCTCGGCGTGCGACACCGATCTTGCCGCGACGTTGCCGACGTCACTGGCGCCCCTGCGTGGGAACGACCGCTTTGCGCGCACGCATGCGCTGGCGCGACTCATCACCGGCCTCGAGAACGGCACGGTACCCACCCCGCTGCGCGCGGAACTGCTGGCCGCGGCGGAGGCGTCGACGGTACCGACGATCGGCATCACCGGCACCGGGGGTGCCGGCAAGAGCTCCCTGACCGACGAGCTGGTGCGCCGCTTCCGGCTCGACCAGAAGGACAAGCTGCAGATCGCGCTGATCTCGATCGACCCGTCGCGGCGCAAGTCCGGCGGCGCATTGCTGGGCGACCGCATCCGGATGAACGCCAATGAACATCCGAACATCTTCATGCGCTCACTGGCCACGCGGGACTCATTTGCGTCACCTGGAAGCGAAATCTCGAAGGCATTGCCCGATGTGATCGCCGCGTGCAAGGTGGCGGGCTTCGACCTCGTCATCGTCGAGACGTCGGGCATCGGGCAGGGCGATGCGGCGATCGTGCCGCTGGTCGACACGTCGCTGTACGTGATGACGCCGGAGTTCGGTGCGGCCAGCCAGTTGGAGAAGATCGACATGCTCGACTTCGCCGACTTCGTGGCCATCAACAAGTTCGACCGCAGGGGCGCGCAGGATGCGCTGCGCGATGTGCGCAAGCAGTTCCAACGCAACCGCGAGGCCTGGAAGACGCCGCCCGACGCGATGCCGGTGTTCGGCACGATGGCTTCCCGCTTCAACGATGACGGCGTGACCGCGTTGTACAAGGCACTGGCCGCGACGCTGGCCACGCATGGCCTGAAGCTCGCGCCGGGGGCGCTGCCGCCCGTGACGACCAGGCGGTCCACCGCGCAGAACGTGATCGTGCCGGCGGCGCGGTCGCGCTACCTGGCCGAGATCGCGGATGCCGTGCGCGGCTACCACGCATGGACGACAAAGCAGGCGCGGGTGGCGCGCGAGCGGCAGGCGTTGCGGCTGTCGCGGCAGATGCTGGGCGACGACCCCGCCACGGCCGCGCTCGATGCGTTGGCGGCGGAACGCGATGCGCAGCTCGACCCACGGGCGCGGAAGCTTTTGGACATGTGGCCGCAGACCAAGGCCGCGTACAGCGGCGACGAATACGTCGTGAAGATCCGCGACAAGGAAATCCGTACCGCGCTGACGACGACGTCGTTGTCGGGCACGCGCGTGCGCAAGGTGGCGCTGCCGCGCTTCGAGGACGACGGCGAGATCCTGCGCTGGCAATTGCTGGAAAACGTACCGGGCAGTTTTCCGTTCACCGCGGGCGTATTCGCATTCAAGCGCGAGAACGAGGACCCCACGCGGATGTTCGCGGGCGAGGGCGATCCGTTCCGCACCAACCGCCGCTTTCACCTGCTGGCCGATGGCGTGCCGGCCAAGCGCCTGTCCACCGCCTTCGATTCGGTCACGCTGTACGGCAACGACCCGGCCATCCGGCCCGACATCTACGGCAAGGTGGGAAATTCCGGCGTGTCGATCGCCACGCTCGACGACATGAAGGCGCTGTACGCCGGATTCGACCTGGCCGACCCGGCGACGTCGGTGTCGATGACGATCAACGGTCCGGCGCCCACACTGCTGGCGATGTTCCTCAACACCGCCATCGACCAGCAGTTGGACAAGTTCCGCGCCGACAACGGCCGCGAGCCCACTGACGACGAGGACGCCAAGATCCGTGAGTGGACGGTAGCCACGGTGCGGGGCACCGTGCAGGCCGACATCCTGAAGGAAGACCAGGGGCAGAACACCTGCATCTTCTCTACCGAGTTCTCGCTGAAGGTGATGGGCGACATCGCGCAATACTTCGTCCAGCACAACATCCGCAATTTCTATTCGGTCTCGATCTCCGGCTATCACATCGCCGAGGCCGGAGCCAATCCGATCTCGCAACTGGCGTTCACGTTGAGCAACGGCTTCACGTTCGTCGAGGCCTACCTGGCGCGCGGGATGAGCATCGACGATTTCGCGCCGAACCTGTCATTCTTCTTCAGCTATGGGATGGACCCGGAGTACGCGGTGATCGGCCGCGTGGCCCGGCGCATCTGGGCCGTGGCGATGAAGAACCGCTATGGCGCCAACGAGCGCTCGCAGAAGTTGAAGTTCCATTCGCAGACGTCGGGGCGTTCCCTGCATGCGCAGGAAATTTCCTTCAACGACATCCGCACGACGTTGCAGGCACTGATCTCCACGTACGACAACACCAATTCGCTGCACACCAATGCCTACGACGAGGCGATCACCACGCCCACCGAGGAAAGCGTGCGGCGGGCAATGGCCATCCAGCTCATCATCAACCGCGAGTGGGGGTTGGCGAAGAACGAGAACCCCAATCAGGGTTCATTCATCATCGACGAGCTGACCGACCTGGTCGAGGAGGCGGTGCTAAAGGAATTCGAGGCCATCTCCGAGCGTGGCGGCGTGCTGGGTGCGATGGAGACGGGCTACCAGCGCGGCAAGATTCAGGAAGAGTCGATGCACTACGAGCACCAGAAGCACGACGGCTCGTACCCGATCATCGGCGTCAACACGTTCCGCAATCCGCATGCCGATACCGCGCCACCGCAGAAGATCGAGCTGGCGCGTTCCTCCGACGACGAGAAGCAGTCACAATTGAAGCGGCTGGCGGATTTTCAAGTGCGGCATGCGGCGGAAGCGCCGGCGGCGCTGGCGAAGCTGCAGCAGGTGGTGATCGCCAACGGCAATGTCTTCGCCGAACTGGTGCACACCGTGCGCGTGTGCTCGCTGGGCCAGATCACCAATGCGCTGTTCGACGTGGGCGGACAATACCGGCGCTCGATGTAGCGCCGTCGCGCCGTTCGCACGAGGCGCGACGGCGCCGGTGGCCGCGTCAATGAAGGTTCTTGCCGTGGCAGGTCTTGTATTTGCGCCCACTGCCGCAGGGGCAGGGGTCGTTGCGCCCGACCTTTGGTGACGAGCGCGTTTGCGGATGACTGGGCCGCGTGATGGCAGCGGCGTCCATCACCAGCAACGCAAGGTCAGCAATCGCCTCGTCGAGATCGGCAAGCGGGGCCTCGCCGTCGATGACCTGTTGCAGCTCATTGTAATCCTGCAGCTCTGCGGCATCGGCGTCGGGGTTGGCGGGCAGGTGACGCAGGATGCAAGCCACATGGCCAGCCAACGCCTCGTCTAGATCAAGGGCCGCAGCCAGCGCCGGAAACTGCTCCAGCGCGATGGCGAATCCCGTGCTCCACGGTGCCAGCGCCACAATCCCTGCCTTCCCGGACAGCGGGTCTCCGGCCTCGTCCTCGACCTCGAATACGATCGGATCGATTGGCTCCCGGGCGAGTATGCAGGCGTTGAGCTCGTTGTATCGACGCATGATGAGCCCCATGGCCTTTTGCGCGGCATCGAGATCCGGAAATGCCGATGCCTTGCCATTCTCATCGAAAATGTAAGGTAGCCACTGCGCCGGCAGCACCAGTACGGGCTGCAACAGTACGCCGACGAGGTAACCGTCCAGCAACGCGACGTCAAGCGGATGGTTCTCCTCGGGGATCTCTGCAAGCAATTCGCCGAGTGCTACGATGTCGTCGTCGGAAAGCGGTCGGTCAATGTCTCGGGGCTGCATCGGTTCATTCACCTTTCGTTGCGTCGCGCGCTTTCAACTTGGCGGCGATGTAGTCGCCGTGATCGACATAGATCAGGTCTGCCAACTTGCGGATCATGTGGTCCTCGTGCACGTCACGATCACCATCGGCGTACGCCACTTCCCACATCAGCTCGACCACGCGGATCTTCTGGTCGCGCGTGAAATGCCGTTTGACCAACGACGTGAACTGGTGGGTGTCGCTGGCGTTGCTCACCTCCGACTCTGCCAGCGCGACCAGCGTGGTCGCTTCTGCGGGCGTCAGGTGGAATTTGGCACGCAGCGCGCGCAACGCCGCCGTGCGCTCGCTGTCGGACACCACGCCATCGGCGCGCGACACCTCGAGAAACAGCGCGGCTGTGGCCAGCTCGATCGTGTGCTTGTCAGCGGCGCCGCCCGGCGACGAGAAATGCTGGTTGAAGAAACTGCGGATCGAATCGAGCATGAAACTCAGCGCGCTCCCGCCTTTTCGAGGATCGCCACCATCGGCGCGAAACCGCGCCCCTTGGCCAGTGCCAGCGGCGTGGCCCCACCGCGATCCGTGAGTTTGGTGCTGGCTCCGGCCTCGACCAACGCCTTCAACGTGGCGACATGACGTGGCCCGCCCTGGCCCAGCACGATCGATTCGATCAGCGCGGTCCAGTGGAGGTTGTTGACATGATCGAGTGGCGCGCCCGCCTTGATCAGGATGCGCACCACTTCGTCGTGGCCAAGATGCGCGGCGGCGATCAGCGCGGTGCCATCGTAGCGGCTGGTGATGTTGCCCGGATTGCCGCCCAGTTCCAGCGCGGTCCGCAGCGTGACGGGGTCGTCAGCCACCGCCGCGATCGTGATGATGTCGTATTTGTCGGATTCGAAGGCGTTGGGGTTCGCCCCCGCCTTGACCAGCGCGCGCATCGCGTCCTGGCGTCGCGCGTAGGCGGCGACATGCAGCGGCGTGCGCCCGTAGCCATCGCGGGCATTGACGTCGCCACCTTGAGCAACCAGTCGCGCGACCTGCGCGGCATCGCCGCGCGACGCGGCCGCGAACAAACCGCTGTAGGCCGCAGTTTCGGCGGGGGTGGGCGGCACTTGCGCTGCGGCCGGCGCGATGGCCAGCGCGAACAGGGCCAAACCAAGAAGACGCGCGTTCATCAGCATGGATCGTAGTGCAGGTAACCGGCCAGCGTGCCCTTCCGGTCGAGCACGCGTTCAAGCCGCCCGCACGCGACCATCGGCGGCGCGTCGCGCGCCG
>Ga0163150_10007204_pt1 | contig 13225 bp, 10 predicted proteins | sample OliLakLV19P2IB_FD_148628 | JGI IMG/M metagenome (GOLD analysis project Ga0163150, IMG submission 148628) | Freshwater microbial mat bacterial communities from Lake Vanda, McMurdo Dry Valleys, Antarctica - Oligotrophic Lake LV.19.P2.IB | ecosystem: Environmental > Aquatic > Freshwater > Lake >...
CCCGTGAGCCGGGGTAGAAGCGAGGCGCTGGGCCGGGGGGCCGAGGGCCTCGCCTCAGGCTCCATCAGACCGCTTCTCCCACCACCCCGTCCCAGATCGAGAGCCGGCGCGCGGCCAGGGCGGCGATGGCGGGATCGTGCGTGATCAGGATCACCGTCATGCCGTGCTGGTGCTCGCGCGCGATGATCTCGAGCACGTTGGCGCCGGAGGCAGAGTCGAGATTGCCGGTGGGCTCGTCGGCCAACAGCAGGCTGGGGCGCTTGACCAAGGCGCGCGCGAGCGCCACGCGCTGCTGCTCGCCGCCGGAGAGCTGGCCGGGGGCATGTGCCGCCCGCGCGAGCAGGTCCACCGAGGCGAGCGCCTCGAGCGCGCGTCGGCGGCGCTCGGCACGCGCTACGCCCGCGTAGAGCAAGGGCAGCTCGACGTTGCGCTGCGCGGGCTCGTCGGCCAACAGGTGGAAGCGCTGGAACACAAACCCGATACGCCGGTTGCGCAGACCTGCCAGCTCGGCATCGGAGAGGCCAGCGACGTCGCGCCCCTCGAACAGGTAGCGCCCCACCGTGGGGCGGTCCAGGCAACCCAGCACGTGCAGCAGCGTGCTCTTGCCCGAGCCCGAAGGTCCCGTGACGGCCAAGCGCTCGCCGGCCTCAACGACGAGGTTCACGGGTTTCAACGCCTCGACGGCCACAGGCCCGGCCACGTAGGTGCGCCCGGCGCCCTCCAGCCGGATCAGCGGGCCGCTCGCGCGCGGATCGGGGCCGCTCATGTGAGCCTGCGGGTGAGGATGCGGGCCGGATCCAGGCCTGCAGCGCGGCGCGCGGGGACGACCGAGGCGAGCAGACCCAGCCCGACCGCGATCAGCGTGGCCACGAGCGCGTAGCGCGCCTCGAAGCGGAAGGGGAAGCCCACCATGGCGCGCAGCACGGCAGCCGCCGCGTGGCCGAGCGGCAAACCGAGCAGGCCCCCGGCCAGCGCCGTGAGCGTGCCCTCGAAGGTCACCTGCCAGGCCACGTCGGCCCGCCGGGCGCCTTCGCAGCGGCGCACGGCCAGCTCGTCGTAGCGCTCGCGGATGGTGATCAGGTGCAGCGTGGAGAGCATCACGGCGGCCACCAGAACGATGATGATCCAGACGATGTTGCCCAGCAGCGCCCCGTCGGCGCTCGAGGCGCTCATCTCCGCCATCCAGTCGCGACGCACGAAGACGGCGATGGGCGTGAGCAGCATGCGCGCGGGGTCGAGCTCGAGGCGCGGCCACTGGCGCTCCAACCGGCGCACACCCTCCTCGAGCCGGTTGAGGTCGGGGAAGACCGTCGAGATGCCCGAGAGGTCGCCCTCGCCCAGCGCACCGTCGGGAAGGTAGACGTTGCGGAAGGAGAGCAGGCTGCTCGTGAGCGTGCGCGCGCCCTTGCCCTCGTCGAACGAGTCGAACAGCTCGCGGTGCGTCAGCGGATCGGCGAGCACGCCCAGCACCTCGACGGCGCGAGCCCCCGTGGACAGCCCCAGGTCCACCAGCTGGCCGACCACGTTGCCCGGCGCCAGGTCGGGGAACAAGCGCCGCGCCAAGGCCAGATCGAGCACGCAGCGCTCGAGCTGACGATCCTCCTCGACGAACCAGCGCCCCGCCACGGGCAGCACGGCGAGCGTCTGGAGATAGGCCGTGGAGGCGCTCAGCACCTGCACGCGCTGCGCCTCGCCTTGGGGCGTGCCGTTCACGACGGGCCGTGCGCTGCCCGATACCTGCCGGCGGGCCACGACGGTCGCGTCGAGCCCGGCCACTGCGAGGCGCACGCGCTCGAGCTCGGCGGGCCCGAAGGCGGGCCGCGGCTGCCCGGGCGCCACGATCGGCACCCGGCCCACGTCCACCACGAGCGCGCCGAACAGCCCCACGTCCCGGCGCAGATCCTGGTCGAGGCCGTAGGAGAGCGAGATCACGTTGACCGTCACGGCGATGGCCACCGCGCTGGTGAGAGCGGTCAGCGCGCTGCGCAGCGGCCGACGCCGCACGTGCCGCAGGCCCTCGAGCAGCAGGTCGCTCAGGCGAGCGTGGGCGCCCACAGGCGCGCCGCGGGGAGCGACCTCAGTCACCGGCCAGGCCCTCCACCGGATCCTGCGCCGCGGCGCGCAGCGCCGGGAGCAGCGCGGCGAGCAGGCCGACCCCCAGCGCCACGCCCACGGCCAGGGCAGCGTCCCCCCAGGGGAAGACCCAGGCGAAACCCGCCACGGGCTCGAGCGCGGCGCGCAACGCCGCCAGGCCCATGGCCAGGAGCAGGCCCAGCGCGCTGCCCGCGGCGGTGAGCAGCAATCCTTCGGCGAGGAACTGCGCGGCGATCGTGCGCCGTGTGGCCCCTTCCACGCGGCGCACCGCGATCTCGCGGCCGCGCGTGAGCACGTTGAGCAGACCCAGGTTCGCCATCACGACCGCACCCATGGCCAGGCAGGCCAGGAACATGGCCGCACGCACGGCACTGAAGCGCTCCACACGCCCGGAGAGCAGCAAGGGCAGCACGATGGGGTAGAGCGTCACGGCCGTGATCCGCTCGCGCGCCAGGGCCTCGCGCGCCGCGCTGGCCGCTTGCGAGAGATCGTCGGGCGCCACACGCAGCGTGATCCAGTCCACCCGCCGATCGGCCCCCGGGCCCACCCACACGCACGCATCGGAGCGCTTCCAGCCGTCGCGCACTACCGGCAGCCCCAGCATCAGCAGCACGCCCTGCGCCAGCTTGGCGTAGAGCGGGTGCTCCAGGTTGAAGCCCAGATCGTCGGTGGAGAGCGCCAAAGGGAGGCGGGGCCGCGTCACGCCGACCACACGCAGGGTCTCGAGTTGCTCGGGGAGCGTGAAGGTGTCGCCCGGTCGGAGCGCAGCGCGCCCCAGCCAGGCGGCCACCCCCGCCTCCACCACGCAGGCCTCGCTTGGATCGTCTGCGGCGAGCCAGCGCCCGGCAGCGAGCGAGTGGCCCCTGGCGCGCGGGCCCTCGGGGGGGCCGGCCAGCAGCGCGGACCGCGGGCTCGTGCCCGTGGGGCGCTCGCCCGACGGTGCCCACTCGCGCACGACGCGCAGGCCCACCGCGTCGAGCACGGCAACGCCCGCTGCTTCCACGGCGCGGCGAGCGGTGGCCACGTCGTCCTGCTTGAGCTCGACCTGGAGGGCCGAGGTCGGATCGGCCGCCAGCGAGATACGGTCGGCGCCGATCACGGTGGCATCGCGGCGCGCGGCCTCGCGCGTGCCCATGATCACCGCGCTGGGGAACACGGCCACGGCCACGCCCCAGATGGTCCCCTGCAGCAGCAGGAACGAACGCACGGGTCGGCGCGCGAGCCGCCGCAGGGCTTGGAAGACGAGCGAGGCGACCTGCACCCCCCGAGGCTAGCGGTCGCCGCGCCCGGGCCGTCACGATTCCGGGCGCACGCTGTTGGGGTTCTAGGATCCCTGGAGCCTGTCCCAGGCCTTGCGCGCCGCTCGACGCACCGCGGACGGTTGCGCGCCGTCCGTGGCCAGCCGGTCAAGCGGCTCGCTCGCCGGGCCGGCCACGTCGGGGCCCAGCAGGCCGAGGGCTTTGGCGGCTGCCTCGCGAACGTCCGGGTCCAAATCCGCGAGCAGGACGATCAGCTCGGGCACGGCCGAGGCGGCCTCGGCGCCCACGGCGCCCAGCGCGGTGGCCGCCTGACGGCGTACCGAGGCGTGCTCGTCGGCCAGCAGCGCCTCGAACCGCTCGCGCGCCGCGTAGCGCGCCTGCGGCAGGGTGCTCAGGATCAGCACCGCGTAGTAGCGCACGTTGCGATCGTCGTCGTCGAGGGCCTCGAGCAGCTGGTCGGAGGCGACCTCGGCCCTCTCCCCCAGATGCTGGAGCACCTGCGCAGCCGTGAGCCGCACCTCGGCGTCGGGATCCTGGAGCCGTGGGGCGACCGCGGCGGCCACGCCGTCCACGCGGGCACTCATGCGGCCCAGAGCCAGCACGGCTTCGGCACGCACGCCGGCGTCGGGGTCGTCGATCAAGGGCAGAACGACGGCGTGGGCCCGATGCGAGTCGACGGGCCAGGAGACGATCACGCCCAGCACCGCGCGCCGCACGTCGCGCTCCGGGTCGAGCAGCGCCCGTGTGAGGTCCGGCAGCACGCGCTCGATGTCCTGGGTCTGGCCTTGGAGAGCACGGGCCGCGCCCACGCGCACGCGCACGCGCGCATCGGCGAGCGCGGCCAGCAGCAGCGGCACGCCCTCGGTGGTCACCGAGGCGATGCGCCCCAGGGCGTCCACGCTCTTCTCCACCACCTCGCCCTCGGTGTCGGCCAGAGCGTCGAGCAGCCGCGGAACCGCCGGCAGGGCCTCGAACGCCATGCGACCCAACGCCACAGCGGCCGCGGCGCGCAGCATGGCGGAGCCGCCTAGGAGCACCTCCTCCAGAGCCAGGCGTGCAGAGCCCGCCAGCGGGCCCAGCTGGGCGAGGGTGAGGGCGGCGCAGCGTGCCAGCGCGGGGCGGTCGCTACGCAGCGCCCCCACCAGGCTGGGCACGCAGGCCACGCCCTGCAGGCACAGCTGGCCGCGGGCGTTGCTGACCACCTCGCCGTCGCTGTCGGCCAAAGCCTCCACCAGCGCCGCCAGCGCGAGAGGCTCGCCCTTGGCCATGGCCGCGAGCGCGTCCACCACCGCGGCGCGCACGTCGCTGAGCGGGTCGAGCAGCGCCGCCCGCAGGGCCGGGACGGCACCTGCCGGGGTCGGGCGGAGCGCGCCCAAGGCCGTGGCCGAGGCCCGGCGCACGGCCGCGTCGTCATCGCGCAGCCCGGCGAGCGCGGCCGGCCCCACGACCCCACCGTCCGCCTTCCATGCAGCCAAGACCTCCAGCAGGTGGCGCTTGAGATCCGCATCGCCCGACGCGAGGTGACGCACGACCGCCGCCTGGGCCGCGGCGCTGCTGGAGGAGCCCGTGCGCAGGTCGAGCGCCAGCACCTCGCGTTGAGCGGGGGTGGCCGTAGCCAAGCGCTCGAGCGCCTCAAGCGCATCGGTGCGCGTAGCCGCGGCGTCTTCCCCTCCGCAGGAGCTGAGAGCCAGGCTGGCCAGGGCCAGGGCGCACAGGGCGAAGTGCGGGCGGGGACCAGCGGGGCGGCTCACGCCCTCAAGCGTACTGGGCCGTCCGGGCACGGCGGCCTTCGCGCCTCCAGAGCAGCAACAGCAGTCCCAGACCCAGGCCCGCCAGCCAGGGCGCGCCCGCTCGGCTGACCGGTGCTGCGGTGACGGAGAGCGGCACGAGCCAAGCCGGATCGAAGGGGCGCGCCTGCCTCCCGAGACGCGTGCTCGCAGGATCCAGCACGCCTTGGCGGCGCACGCCCGCCCCGCCACCGGAGGCAGCACCCTGCTCGCCCAAGGCCGTGCGCACGAGGTTGTCGATGAACACGGGCCAGAACGGCTCGTCGGCCGGCGCCGGTCGGCCCCGCAGCACGTCGAACAGCAATGCCACGTCCTCCGAGGTGCCCACGAGAAGGTCCCATGCAGGCCCGCCCGAGGCGGGCTGCCGACGCAGCAGAGCCCGCGCGGCAGGCGCGACCTGCTCGGGCACGACCAGGGCCAGACCTGCCGTGCTCAGGTCCTGCGTCAGCGGCTGCATGGCCAGCAGGTCCGTGCCGGCAGGCACGGGCACCCCGGTCTCGTCCGACTCCAGCACGGCGAGGCTCACACGCGCTGGCCCGCCAACCCACGCGCTCCGCTGCGCGCTCCCACGCCTGAAGTCCACGTCGGGGGGCGCGCCCTCCGCGAAGCTTCCAGCTCCCAGCGACGCAGCCAGGGCGCGCTCGACCGCCGCGCGATACGGGCCGGGCAGCGTTGCATCGAAGGACACACGCAACGCGCGTCGGCGCAGGACCACGACGTCGTCAGCGGCCAGCGCGTCAGCGCCCTGCGACTCCAGGGCCGCGCGCAGCTCGAGCGCGTCGGCCGGCGCCACCACGAGCACCGCTCGGACCTCGCCAGGTCCCAGCGCGAGCTCTTCGCGCACGAGCGCGCGAAGCGCCGCGCCCTCGCCGACGCTCACAACGAGGAGGGACCGGGCCGGACGCGGACTGTCGTTGAGCACCGTCACCAGCAGGCGCTGAGCGCCACCGTCGGCCCCTAGATCAGCAGCCACGATGCCCACGTTGGCGACCGTCGGATCGCCCAAGGCGATCGAGCGCACATCGGGGGCCTCGACGACGAGATCGCTCACAACCAGCGCCAGGTCCGGGGCACCCGCGCGCGCCGCAGCGAGCAAGGCCTCGACGCTGGGCCGTGGCGCAGCCGCGGCCCCGTCGGGGACGCGCAGCACCTGCAGGCGATCGCCGCGCTTGAGCGCCTGCGTCAACCCCGCGAGGGCGCGGTCCACGCCCTCGGCGTAGCCCCGCTGCCCCGCCGGTGCGCCGCCCGAGACAACCACGCGCACGTGCCGACCGGGTGCGTCTCCGCGCAGGACAGGACCGGCCGCGGCGACGACCAGCGCGGCCGCGGCTCCGAGCGCCAGCATGAGGTCCACATCCAACGACCGCCGATGGCGGCGCACCAGGTCTCCCGACTCCTCCGTGAAGAACTGGAGCGAGGGCACCTCCAAGCGCTGGAAGCGCGGGCGACGGCGATAGAGCCACCACAGGGCCGGCAGGACGACGAGTCCTGCGAGGGCCCAGGGCGCCAGCAGGCCCGCGCTGAGGCCCAGACCGATGGCCGAGCTCACGAGGCCTCCAGGGCCAGGCGCCGGAGCAGAGCCTCCTCCTCTTGGCCGGGCGCGAACGGGAGGTAGCGCAGGCCCACCGAAGCGGCGTGGCGCGCCCACAGGTCGGCGTGTGCCTGCGCGCGCGCTGCGGCGCGCGCGGCGGCCCCCGAGCTCAGGGCCACGACACGCTCGACACCGGTCTCCGCGTCGCGCATCAGCAGGGGGGTCCCGCGGGCGGGCGCGTTCACCTCGGGCACGCGCAGGTGCAGCAGCGCACCCTTGAGTCCGCGGCCGCCGAAGGTAGAGAGCACGCCGGGATCGGCGCGCGAGAGCAGGTCGCTCACGAGCACCAGACGCGCGCCGCGCGGCAGTCGTGCACGCAGACGCGGCAAGGCCTCCGCCCAGCCCGCGCGGCCTGCGGGGTGCTCGCGGCTGAGTGCTACGAGCGTCTCGCGCAGCTCGCCCACCGAGGCCGCCTCCGAGCGTGGCTCGAGGCGGCCCTCGCGCACCACGCCCAATCGCGCACGGCCGCCCTCCCCCACGCCGACGGCCACGGCCAAGGCGGCCGCACGCCACGCGGCCGTGCGGCCGCCCAGGGGCCCGAGCGAAGCGCTCCCGTCGAGCCACACCTCGGTCACGAGGTCGCGCTCGACGTCGAATTGGCGCACCATCTGACGACCCAGGCGCGCCTCCACGCGCCAGTCCATCCGGCGCAGGTCATCGCCGGGCCGGTACGCACGATGGCCGCGGAAGAGGAACCGGCCACCCTCGCCCAAGGCCGCGCGCCGACCGTCGGGCACGCCCGCGTACAGGCGCCGCAGCGCTGCGGGGACGATCGAGAGCAGGCGCAGGAACCCGGAGGGGAAGAGGTCGCCATCGACCTCCGCGCGGGCCGCGGTCGGCGGATCACCCATCGCTCGGGAAACGCTGCGCCGCGCGGGCGCGTTCACGGCGGCGGGCTCCCGCCCTCGGGCTGGGTCGGCGTGCTGTACGCCGGGGGACGCACGCGGCCCGTCCACCCCAGCTTCACGCGCAGCGCGTCATAGAAGGACGTCTTGGAGACGTGCACGAGGTGCAGCGGCGAGTCCGAGCCCGCCACCTCGACGGTGTCGCCGGGCTTGAGGCTGGCCGTCAGCCGTCCATCCACCACGAGGCTCGTGGCGTGCCGGCCCGCCTCCGGTCGTAGCTCGAGCGTGTGGGTGGCCGGCAGCACCAGCGCGCGGTGCGCCAGCGAGTGCGGCGCGATGGGCACGAGCACCAACGCGTCCACCGTGGGCGCCACGATCGGCCCCCCGGCCGAGAGCGCGTGCGCGGTAGAACCCGTGGAGGTGGCCACGATGAGCCCGTCGCCCGAGATGCCCAGGGCCAGGAGGCCATCGATGCGCACGTCCACATCCAGCATGCGGCCGGCCTGGTCCCGTGCCACGACGACGTCGTTCAAGGCCAGGCCCTGCTCCGCGCCGCGCTCTGCCGGGCGGCCCGCGCGCTTCACCGTCACGGCCAGCCGGAGCCGCGGGACGATTGTGAAGTCGCCCGCAAGCCAGCGGGTCAGGCCCTGCTCGAGCTCCTCGGGCTCGACGTCGGCCAGGTAGCCGAAGCGGCCGTAGTTCACGCCCAGGACGGGGATGGGATTCACGCCCAGCCGCCGCGCCACGTGCAGGATCGAACCATCGCCGCCGAAGACCAGCACCAGGTCGGCTTTGGCCCGAGCCAGATCCACGCGATCCTCGAGGTCCACGTCCAGCACGTGGGCCACGCGCGCCAGGAAGGCCGCGTGTCGCTTGACCGCTTCGGCCACGCCGGCCCGGCGGCGGTCGCCCAGCACCAGGATCTTCTTCGCGGCACGGCGCGGCTTGGAAGGCATCCGCAAAAGGGTAGCCGCAACCCCATGGGCGGGCACGCCTTGCGGTGAGGCTCGGGGGGCTTGGGGGGCCTGCCGTTTGGCGACCTTGCGCCGAGCGACGGCTACAAGATGGGCGCGTCACGCGAGGAGCCCCGCATGCCCACCGCCCCCGCCAAGAAGAGCCCCAAGAGTGCAGCGAGCAAGCCCACCGGGCTGAAGAACCAGGGGCTGCCCGACTACAAGGTGAAGGACATCGCGCTGGCCGCCGAGGGCAGGCGCGAGATCTCGATCTCCGAGCCCGAGATGCCGGGCCTGCTGACGCTGCGCGAGCGCTACGGCAAGCAGCAGCCCTTGAAGGGCGCGCGCATCGCCGGCTGCCTGCACATGACCATCGAGACCGCGATCCTGATCGAGACGCTGGTGAAGCTGGGCGCCTCGGTGCGCTGGTCCTCCTGCAACATCTACTCCACCGAGGACCACGCCGCGGCCGCCGTGGCAGCGGCCGGCGTGCCGGTCTTCGCGTGGAAGGGCGAGACCGAGGCCGAGTACGAGTGGTGCATCGAGCAGAGCCTCCAGTTTCCCAACGGCCTGGGCCCCAATCTGCTGCTCGACGACGGCGGCGACCTGACCTGGATCGTGCACGACAAGCACCCGGAGATGCTCGCGGACCTCCGCGGCGTGAGCGAGGAGACCACCACCGGCGTGCATCGCCTGCAGCAGGCCTTCGAGGCGGGTCGGCTCAAGCTGCCGGCCATCAACGTCAACGACTCGGTGACGAAGTCGAAGTTCGACAACCTCTACGGCTGCCGCGAGTCCCTGGCCGACGGCTTGAAACGCGCCACGGGCGTGATGGTGGCCGGCAAGGTCGTGGTCGTGGCCGGCTACGGCGACGTGGGCAAGGGCTGCGCCCAGTCCATGCGCGGCCTGGGTGCGCGCGTGCTGATCACGGAGATCGACCCCATCTGCGCGCTGCAGGCGGCGATGGAGGGCTACGAGGTCACGACCATGGAGGAAGCCGCGCCCGTGGGCGACATCTTCATCACCGCCACGGGCTGCGTGAAGGTGATTCGCGGTGAGCACATGTCGGTCATGAAGGACAACATCATCCTGGCCAACATCGGACACTTCGACCACGAGATCGACGTGGCTTGGCTCACGGGCTCCAAGGACGTGAAGGAAGAGAACATCAAGCCCCAGGTGGATCGCTTCCGCCTGCCCAACGGGCGCACGCTGATCCTCCTGGCGCGCGGGCGCCTCGTGAACCTGGGCTGCGCCACGGGCCACCCCTCCTTCGTCATGAGCACCAGCTTCACCAACCAGGTGCTGGGCCAGCTCGCGCTCTGGCAGCCCAAGCAGCGCCTGGCGCTGGGCGTGCACCGCCTGCCCAAGCACCTCGACGAAGAGGTCGCGCGACTGCACCTGGCCAAGCTGGGCGTGAAGCTCACGCGTCTGACCCCGGAGCAGGCCACCTACCTGGGCATCCCGGCCGGGGGCCCGTACAAGCCCGAGGCCTACCGCTATTGAGAGCCGGGCGCGCTGCCCCGTCGCCTCCTCCCCGGCTTGCAGCCGGTGACCTGCGGACCCCCGCCCGCCGCACCCTCTCGCAGGTCAGGACGGGCCCTCACGCCGCTGTAGGATCTGCGCTTCAACCTGAACGCACGACGCAGCCGTTCTGGCGGTTGCCGTCGGTGTTCGCTGGAGATCTCCCGTGAAGAGACAAGTCTTTCTGGCCACGCTGGCCGCGCTGGCCTGCGCCGGCAGTGCCGGCGCCCGCGACGTCAAGGCCGGCGACGACGTCAAGGCCGGCGACATCAAGAGCGTGCCCCGCTCGATCGCCAAGCAGCCGACCTACGTGGGCAAGCCCGCGTACGCCCTGCTGGTCTTCGGAGCGGAGATGAAGAACCGCGTGTGGATCGTGCTCGACGGCAGCACCCTGTACGTGGACAAGAACGGCAACGGGGACTTGACCGAGGCCGCCGAGAAGGTGAGTCTCGCGGGCGAGCCCAGCGTCGAGGAGAACGAGAGCGTCAAGGTCACCCAGACCGAGTTCCAGGTCGGCGACCTGCCCGCGACGACGGGAGGGAGCGCCTACCAGGGCCTCACCGTCTCGCGCTTCCTCGTCGAGCCCAAGGCGGGCGCGCCGGCCGACCTCACGGGCGGCGACAACGTCGCGGTGAGCGTTGCCTTCCGCGACAGCCTCGACCAGTCAGCCTCGCCCAAGCTTGCAGCCACGCCCGCCGACGCGCCCGTGGTGCACTTCGACGGCCCGCTGACCGCGATGGTGGCAGCCGGCTGCGAGGGTCCTACGCCCACGCTCGTGATGGGCGAAGACGATCAGGAGCTCACCATCCAGATCGGCACGCAGGGTCTGGGCGCCGGCAGCTGGGCGCCGATGGGCTACGGCCCGGTGCCGGACACGGTCAAGCCCGTGCTGGAGATCGCCTTTCCGGCGGCCACCACCGGCGGCGCTCCGATCGTGGCCAAATTCACCCTCGACGACCGTTGCTGAGGCAACCAGTTCCACGGCCCCGTGCGGGTCCCGAACGGTAGCGGTGAAGGCCAGGCCAAGGTCAAGGTCAGCTTCCCCGGGCTCACCACGCTCAAGGTCGCCGAGGGCACCTTCACCATCGAGGTGAAGAAGGGCGAGGCGGCCCCGGTCCTAGAGCCCTCCCCGGGCTCTTCCTGCGGCGGAGGCAAGTAGCCCGACGCCCGGCTTGGTTCGTGAAGGGCCGCCCCGAGCACGCTCGGGGCGGCCTTCTTTTTTTCTGGTCGGCTACTTGCCCGCGGCGGGCGGCGGCTGGTGGCCCGTAGGAGGGCCCACCTGGATGTAGTCGAGGTAGCCGATGAGCATCTCGTCCCAGGTCTGGTCGCCCCAGCCCACGCTGCGCTCCGGGTCGGGGTTGTAGGGGTTGCCGTAGGAGTTGTCGAACGTGCCCACGATCCTGAGCATGATCCCCAGCCCGCCGCGCACGAGCCGGGGCTCGGTCAAGCGGTACGGTGTCTGCCAGTTGAAGTCGAACTTCTTCACCTCGAAGAGCACCTCGGGTGACTGGTCCTTCCTGCGCAGGTTGATCAGCTCGTAGCGCGCGGCCTTACCGCGCAGGTGCATGTGCGGCATGAACGCCAGCACCTTGGCATCGAAGGGCACCGGGAGCAGCGCGGAGACCTCGTGGGCGGCTGCCCCCGGCGGGATCTCGAGCCCGAAGGGGAAGACCCCCGCCGTCCTGACCTCGTGCTCCGGCGCGGCCGCGGCGAACTTGAGGCCGATGCGCGTGACGTCCTCGGCAGCCACGCCGTTGGGCGTGTAGTGCATCTGGAAGTAGAGCCGGCTGCCCTTGGGCAGCTTCTTGGCCATGCCCGCCGGATACTTGACCGACCGGCCCCCGGGCACCATTGCGGCGAAGAACCCCAGATGCGGCTCGAAGGCCCCGCGCCGCGCCTTGGCACCCTCGGGCACCACCTGCACGAGCACATGGTGCACCACCTGCGCGGCGCCCGGGCGCACCTCGCTGGCGGTGACCCAGCGATCCTCGGTCAACTCGGTGCGCACCTCGATGAAGCGGTAGGGCACGACCCCCTCGGCCGGCACGACCTGAGGCGTGGGGAACGCGAGCACGAGATCCGGCGCGCCGATCTCCCAGCCGTCCACGGTGAGCGGCTCAGGGGGCGTGGGGGCCTTGGCGGGGTCGCCCTCAGGCGCACCCGCGTCGAGCCAGGCGCGCAAGGTGGCCTGCTCCTGCGCCGTGAGCCGGCGATCGTCGAGGAACATGCCTGGCGGCCCCTCGGCCGTCCACGGCGGCATGCGCCCCTGCTCGAGCACCTCGCGGATCACCGCCGTGCGGCCCGCGACATCCCCGTAGGCGAGCAACGAGAAGGGCGCCCCCTCGCCTTTGCGATGGCAGCCCGCGCAGCGTCGGTGGAGGATCGCGCCCGCTCCCGCGCTCCACGTGGGTCCGCCGGCCTTCGCTCCCGGGCTGGAGGGCACGAGGAAGCTGATCGGGCAGCCGGGCGCCTCCGTGGTTTCGACGCTCACGGCCTTGGCGGCGAGCACCTCGAGCAGCGCTTCCCTGAGGTAGAGGCGCGTGGGCTCCGCCTTGCGGCCCGTGACGCCGTACTGGTCGTCGAGCGCGCCGCGGTAGCGCACGCGTCGGTTGCGATCGAGCAGCACCACGGTGGTGGTGGTCTTGGCGCCCACACGCTGCGCCAGCAGGCCGTGCGCATCCACCAGGATGGGGTAGGGCACCGAGTGCTTGTGCGCGTGTGCCTCCAAGCGCGCGAGCGGCGTATCGGCATCCGAGCACACGCCCAGGAAGACGATCCCCTGCGAGGTCCAGTCCTCGGCCAGGGCCTTCAAGCGCGGCGCCAGCACCTCGGCCACGGGACACCCAGGTGCGGTCCAGCACAAGACCAGGGCCCGGGCCTCGCGTGCATCGCTGAGCGCGATCTCCTTGCCCGTCAGGTCTGGAAGGCGCACATCCTTGACCGAGTCCACCCGCGCCGTGCCGGGCACATCCTCCCCGCGCGCCGTTCGCACGGAGAGCACCGACGCGAGCGCCGGCCAGACCACGAGCAGGGCGACCAGCAGCGCGAACTGGGAGTGCGCACGGGGGGGGCGGATCGAAGCCGTGGGCAGGGTGTCCATCGCCAGGAATCTACCCGCCCCACGGGCTGCCGGTCGCGCGTGCGCCTGGTCCGGGGAGCAGGCGGTCCGGGG
>Ga0163150_10007205_pt1 | contig 13225 bp, 13 predicted proteins | sample OliLakLV19P2IB_FD_148628 | JGI IMG/M metagenome (GOLD analysis project Ga0163150, IMG submission 148628) | Freshwater microbial mat bacterial communities from Lake Vanda, McMurdo Dry Valleys, Antarctica - Oligotrophic Lake LV.19.P2.IB | ecosystem: Environmental > Aquatic > Freshwater > Lake >...
GCACAATTGATATTCTGCTCTCTCTCTTTTTGATTGTGCTATTTTCTCCTATTATGCTTATGACCGTAATTTTAATAAAAATGAGTTCCCCAGGTCCAGTACTTGCTGATATTCCTAAGCGAGTTGGTAAAAAAAACAATCTCTTTCACCTCTACAAATTTCGCTCAATGATAATGAATGCGCACCAGATGCTTCAAACCGATCCCAAATTTAAGAAGTTATATGAAGAGTATAAAAAAAGTAGCTACAAATTGTATGATGATCCGCGGGTAACCCCGGTTGGGAAGTTCATCCGAAAGCATTCCATCGATGAGCTCCCTCAATTTTTTAACGTGTTAAAAGGCGAAATGAGCATCGTTGGACCACGCGCATATTTTCCAGATGAGCTCGTTGATCAACAGGAAAAATACCCTCACACTCAGGAGCTCGTGAAAGAAGTGCTTTCAGTTCGGCCTGGCATTACTGGATATTGGCAGGTAACTGGTCGTAGCGAGGTGAACTTTGATAAGCGTATTGAGATGGATGCATATTACGCTCGCAAAAAGTCACTCTTATTAGATATACTAATATTAATTAAGACTCCCTGGGCAATGATTTCCGGAAAAGGGGCAGTATAGTGTAAAATAAACTCTTATGCAGGATCCTATTCCACAAATCCACCCAGTATCTGTCCTTGACCCTGTTTCAGTGCAAAACGATGTAATGGAGCGTGGGGCAACACAAGTCCCTCCAATTTTAAAGACTAAACGTAACAGAAAGAAAGTTATGAAGATCGCCAGCGTATTCGCGGCAGTCCTCGGAGTACTTGTCGTAATGTCTGTTTTCTTAGTAGTACTTCCTGGAGTTAAAATTTACAAAAGTGGAAAAGTATTGGCAGCACGCTCTCAGAAGCTTCAAGTTGTTGCGGATGCACAGGACTTAACTCAAATAAAAAGTGAGTTAGCACTCCTTAAAACTGAACTGGCAACATTTAGAAACGACTATAAAGGTATGCAGTGGACTCGTAGCATGCCGTTTGTTGGTCCATATTACCGAGATGGGGAAGCTGGACTTGCTGCTGCGACATACGGAATGGATACGGGTGACCTTATTATCGCAACAATTGAGCCATATGCAGACATTATTGGTCTTAAAGGTGGATCACAAGCAACAAGTGGACTTGATAGCGCGAATGATCGTCTTGAATTTGTTGTTAATACTATTAAAGATATTATCCCTAAAATGGGTACCATTTCAGAGCAGGCTACAAAAGCACATGCGGAACTTGTGAAAATTGATCCAAATAGATATCCCGAGGAATTCAGAGGAATTAAAGTACGTGAAAAACTCACTAATGCGCTCACACTGGCTTCACAAGGTACTCAAATGCTCGCGGAGAGTAAGCCTCTCGTTGAAGCAGCACCATACCTTCTTGGTGTAGATGAGGCTCGAACTTACTTACTTTTGTTCCAAAATGATAAAGAACTTCGAGCCACAGGAGGATTCATTACTGCATACTCTATTGTTAATGTGAGCAAAGGAAAGATAGAACCAGTTGCTTCAAGCGATATCTATAGTCTCGACAACAAATATACTCCCTCTGTTCCAGCTCCAAGTATGTTTGTGAAGTACCTGAAAGCACCATATGTAGCCTCTAATAACTTCCGTCTACGCGATATGAATTGGTCACCTGACTTTAAAACGAGTATGGAGCTATTTTTAACTGAAGCCGACAAGGCTGGTCTCCCCGATATTGATGGGGTAATCGCAGTTGACACTCATGTTGTGGTCAATATTTTAAATGTGCTTGGTGAAATTGGAGTTTCAGGATTTGGAAACTTTAGTACAAAGAACGATCCACGATGTAATTGTCCTCAGGTAATTTACGAGCTCGAGGACTTTGCAGACCAAGAGGGTGCAGTTGTCTGGAGCGAGAATGAGCCAGGTAAGATTGTCTTTGCGCCTAAAAATTATGGTAAGAATCGAAAAGAAATCGTTGGCCCATTAATGAATTCAATTTTAAGTAACGCACTAGGCCAACCGAAGGACAAGTTGCCGGCATTATTCACTGCGGGTTGGGAGTCTGTAATTAATAAGCACATTCTTCTTTATATGTTTGACCAGAAAGCTCAGGCTGGTGTCGAGTCCTTTAAGATTGCTGGTCGTATTCTTGAAACTGAAGGTGATTACCTACATGTAAACGATTCAAACCTTGGAGGTCGAAAATCTAACCTGTACGTTACCCAAGAGGTTTCACAAGAAGTGGTTGTTGCACGCGATGGCACCATTGAGAAAACGGTAACGCTCACCTATCGAAATCCTCAAAAGTACGATGGTTGGCTTAACTCAGTGCTTCCTAACTGGACCCGTATTTATGTACCGAAAGGAAGTACCTTAATTGAGGCCCAAGGCTTCGAGAACCCTGGTGAAACATATGAAGATCTCGGCAAAACAGTATTCTCAGGTGGATTTGAGCTACGCCCAGAAGGAGTTAAGCAAATTGTCGTGAAATACAAACTACCGTTTAAGGCACAAGGTAACTTAAAGATGCTTATCCAAAAGCAGCCAGGAACTGATAGTCCACTTCATAGTGTTACTGTTGGTCGCCGCAAAGAAGAGCTGTTTTTGAAAACAGATACAGAGTTTAGCTTTGCAATATAACTCACGTGAAGTTATTAACCCTTCAAGGTATTGTCCTCTCAATGACCTCTTACTCAGATAGTGATATGCGAGTGGTTATTTTTTCGAGAGAGAAGGGTAAAATTGTAGCGCTGGCCAAGGGCATAAAAAAGCTTTCCAGTAGGAAGCGCGGAAACCTTCAATCGTTTGCCCATGTTCGTTTTCAAATGACAGATTCACAAGGCCTTTCAATCTTGACCGAGGTGAGCCCCCTTGAGAGCTATCAATCGATCCAGTCAGATCTGTCTAAAATAACGGTTGCGTATTATTTTTGTGAAATTGTCACGAAAATGACTCAGGAGCATGAGTCATACCCATACATTTTTGACCTTCTTCAAGAGAGCTTGCGGACGCTCGCTCAAACGACTCGATTAAAGACACTGAGGCGCAATTTTGCCTCGGAAATACTAGTCCACCTCGGTTTTTGGCCAGAAAATAAGCCTCTTCAGGACCCTGATCGGGTAATTGAAGAGGCTATTGAGCGAAAGCTCAGCTCAGTTCGAGTTGGAAGGCAGATTCAGTAGCTACTCTGAGTTCATCTCTTTGGATGCAAACACAAATACAATCACGTTGACGTAGCCAAGTCTATATCTTTCCACAGATAGAACTACAAATGAAGTTATAAACTCATATCCGTAATTATGCATATGCTCCAGCAGTAGGGCAGTTTTTAGAATGTCACCAACCTTGATTTCTACATCCTCTGGTACGACAGCGTCAATAATTTCACCATTTTGAATGGTTACTTCCCAAAACCTTTTCATTTACGCCTCCATTGTATCCTGTAGTTATAGTATCGCATACTTTCCCATTTTTCAACTGAGGCGCAAGGTTGTACAATACCAACATATGGCAGTTAATGAAAAAATGGAAAAAATAGTATCTCTCGCAAAGCGCCGTGGGTTTGTATTCCCAACTTCTGAAATATACGGAGGGCTCGCAAATTCATACGATTATGGACCAATGGGAACTGAGCTTATTCGGAATATTCGAAATATATGGTGGAAAGAGTTTATTCAAAAACGAGAAGACATGGTAGGCCTTGATACTCAAATTATCCTTCACCCTGAGACATGGGTAGCTTCAGGCCATGTGGGAAGCTTCAGCGATCCACTGGTGGAGGACGTGGTCACTCACAAGCGATACCGCGCTGACCATTTAATTGAAGCAAGCCTTGAGGAGGGGTCAACTGTTTTGGTAGAGGATATGAGTCTTGAAGAAATGGGAGCGTATATAACCGAGTATAAAGTGAAAAGCCCTCAAGGTAATGAACTTTCAGAGCCAAAAGCATTTAATCTGCTCTTTGAAACAGAGATTGGAACGGTATCTGGGGAAAAATCGAAAGTTTATTTGCGAGGTGAGACTGCACAAGGAATATTCACGAACTTCAAACAAGTGCTTGATTCAACTCGTGTACAACTTCCGTTTGGTATTGGTCAAATTGGAAAAAGCTTCCGAAATGAAATTACCACTGGACAGTTTGTCTTTAGAACCCTTGAGTTTGAACAGGCAGAGATTGAATACTTCTTTAATCCTGAGAAGTCTAATTGGGAGGAGTTATTTAACTCATGGAAAGAAAGTATGGAGCAGTTTGTAGTTAATAGTCTTGGTATTCAGAAAGAAAACATCCAGTGGCGAAAGCATACTGACAAAGAGCGAAGTCATTACAGCAAAGATACCTTTGACTTAGATTATCACTTCCCTTTTGGATGGAAAGAGCTGTGGGGAATTGCATATAGAACTGATTATGACTTGAAGCAGCATATTGAGCGCTCTGGAAAGTCACTGGAGTACACAGATCCTCAAACCGGGGAAAAGTTCGTTCCACATGTAATTGAGCCAGCAGTTGGTATTAATAGATTATTCCTCATGGTTTTGGCAGATGCATATACTGAAGATCCAGAGAGCGGGAGAACGTTACTTAAGCTGAAGCCCTCTTTAGCTCCCTACACAGTCGCTATTTTCCCACTATTGGCAAATAAAGAAGCACTCGTGAGTAAAGCTCGTGAGCTATATTCAACACTTAAGAAAGAATTTCCGGTGGCATGGGATGCACGAGGCAACATTGGAAAACGCTACGCCGCACAAGACGAGATAGGAACCCCGTACTGTGTTACCGTCGACTTCGATACACTTGAAGACGATACCGTGACCATACGAGATCGTGACACAGCTGCTCAAGAGCGAATACAGATATCAGAGCTCCATGAGTTTATTCTAAAAAAAGTCTCAGGTTAACAATTGTCTTGCACAAAAAAAACGAGCCTAAGTAGGCTCGTATGAAAAATCATCTTCGGTAATGCCGCGCATATCTGGCACCTGTCCAACCGTGGTTTTCTGGTTTATAACCCAGGTTTACCAGTTGTTTGACGATGTCAACTGTTTTTAGAACACTCTCGATATTCGTTGGACGGTTGAATCCTAGGCAACCGACATTATAGAAACCCCAATGTGGTAAGAATTCAATTTCAATGCCCTCACATACATATACCTCTGGGATATGTATATAGGGGTTGCCTCCTTTTTGGTTTAGCCACTTAGTAACTACAAATTGTTCACACAGCAGGCGAACAATTTCTAAGTTTTGATCCCAGGCATCACGATCAGTCAATTGTGGTTCTCTGATTACGATTGCATCAAAAAGCGATACCATCAGGCCTCCAATGTTATACAAATTTCCACGAGTATTTTATCATTGAATTCCATGAAAGTAAAGCTATTGGGTTATGTTTAACTCCAATGTTGACACAACCTAGATCCCATGTAACCATATACTAATGAAGAAATATTTGCCGTTTGCAGTCCTTCTCATAGGGGTGTTGGTTGTCGGAGGTGTATTGGTTATGAGTCGTAGATCTACCAGTACTTCTAATCCAATAACAGAGGAAGAAAGTGCTCCAGAGATTCCCTTTGATCAGCGTCCTGTTGCGTCCCTTACTCCCAAGTCAGATGGCCATTGGTTGAAGCTTAACCTGCAAAACATTAACCGTGTTGTTGGAGCGAAGCTACTTGAGTATGAAATTATCTACACAACCTCTGACGAGCGACAGCAAGGGTCTTCTGGGAAAGTTGATGTTGCAACAGCGGGAAACATTGATCGCGACATTTTGCTTGGTTCAGAGTCTTCAGGAAAATTCCGTTACGATGAAGGTGTAACTGAGGGAAACCTTACACTTCGCTGGAGAAATGAAAAAGGAAAATTAGCAGGTAAACTCACGACTACTTGGCACCTGCAAAGTAGTACCGACACACTCACTTCAAGTGATGCACAATTTACATATAAGCTGAATCAAATACCCAAAGTAGGCTACTTTGTAACAATGGAAACGTTCGGCATTCCACAGGGAGTCACTGGGTTAACTGATGGTCCATATGGAGTATTTGCTTCCGAAGCTGTAAAGTTTCCAGGTACTGTAACGCTTGGCTCAGGAAAGGTTTCACTATGGAATGAAGCAAGTTGGCTTCCACTTGAAGCAGGCAAGTCTCCAAACGTAGGTATATTTGTAACTACTTCAAACTAGCTGGTATAGCAGTTTAGCTATATTGTAACTCCAATATTCTTCTTTGAACTCAATTATTTGTATTCGTATATTACGAGCTATGCTTTCGGTTGTTCTTTGTGTTGACACACGCGTGAAAACTATTGATAATGGTGAATACCGGTGAAATATGGTGAAATACATACATGCTATTAGGCAACTACATAACTCATTTAACAGAGGGCAATCGTGTCGCGATTCCCAAGAAATTTCGTACCCAACTTGGAGAAGAATTGATTCTCGCCAAGTGGTATGAAAATTGTCTGGTTGTTATTGGATTAACAGCCTGGCAAGAACTTTTACAAAAACTAACCGGAAAGCAAGAAATATTGACCGCAGCAGTGCGCGATACCGACCGATTTATATTAGGATCTGCTTTTGAGCTTGTTCCTGATCGACAGGGGCGAATCATTATTCCCGAGAACCTTACGACGTTTGCTCAGCTATCCGCTGAGGTTGTGTTCTTAGGCCTCGGAGATCGCGTGGAAATTTGGGATAAGAAAACTTGGGAAAATAAAGAACGGGAAATCGCACAAACTGCGCCAGAACTTATTGAAAAACTTGCTCATGACTGAACACATACCAGTTCTCCTAACCGAAGTACTTGAAGCCTTACAGATTGAGAAAGGTAAAAAGTATATTGATGCGACGCTTGGTGCAGGAGGACATAGTCGGGAAATTCTCGTTCAGGGTGGAGATTTATTAGCGATTGAGGCAGATTCACATATGATTGCCGTCGCGGAGGAGCGTCTTAAACCATACTGTCCTACGCTTGTCCGCGGTAACTTTGCAAAAATTGCAACAATTGCTCATGAAGCTAACTTTGTTCCTGTAGATGGAATCCTTATGGATTTAGGCATTTCAAATCTACATTATGAAGATCTTAAACGAGGGTTTTCATTCCGAAAACAGTCTGAGCCGCTTGATATGAGACTTGAAACTGAAACCGCAATTACTGCGGCTGACCTGCTGAACTCTTTGAGAGTGGAGCAGCTGCGAGACATATTTTGTCTTACGTTAGCATTTCCAATTGCCAGGAATATTGCTGGAATGGTAATAAGAGCACGTGAGGTAAAACCATTTCGTAATGTGTCTGATCTTGTTTCAGTTGTGGGTAATGACCCAGAAGTATTTCTTGCTCTCCGGATGGTAGTAAACGCCGAAATGGATGCTCTTTCGCAAGGATTGAAAGGGGCATATGAGATTTTAAAGCCTGGTGGCGTTTTAGCTGTTATTAGTTTTCATTCCGGCGAAGATCGGATTGTAAAAGAATTTTTAAAACAACATGAAAGTAGCGAAAAACCAGTGACCCCTACGGAGGAAGAGCTTAGAGAGAATCCAAAGTCACGAAGTGCAAAGCTGAGAATATTACAAAAATGATACAAACACCATCAAAAACAGATACACGAAAGCTTTGGATAGGATATTTATTTATTGTGCTTGCTGGAGCAGTTTTCTTCTCAGCGCAAACATCAGTAAATGGAAATTCCTATTATCAAGTTACGAGTGAAATCAGAAACCTTGACCGTGAACGGGCAGACTTGCAAGAGCAAATCATTGCTCGTGAGTCATTAACACAGCTTTCAGCTCAAGTAGAGGAGCGAGGATTTGTTGAACCATCGTCAATAGTCTTCGTCAAAGAAGTAAATGGCCTCGCAAGTAGGTAATTATGCAAAATCGATTGCGATTCATTAGTATCGCGTTTTTGGTAGGAATATGCGCACTCGGCGTACGTCTTTTTTATTGGCAAGTTGTCAAAGGTGAAGACCTCTCAAGACAAGCCAAGACCCAGCAAAAAAGTGCTTCACAACGCCGGGCAAATCGTGGAAATATACTTGCACGAGATATGTCACACCTCGTTGCAAGCCGTGACCAATGGCTGCTTTTTGGAGATATGCCGCTTGTCGAAGATCCAAAAGCCTTAGCCGAAACCCTCAGCACTTTTACGAGTGAATCCACCGAAGTTGCCTCAGTATCCGCAGAAAAGTCTCGACTCCTTACAATTTTTTCCGAAACTGAAAGTTCATGGGTTCCGTTAAAAAACCGTCTCACCACTGAAACAAAAAAGAAACTTGACGAGCTAGAGCTGAAGGGGATTGGGTTTGAAGCACAAGAATCCCGATATTATCCTGAGGCATCAGCTGCAGCCCACTTGCTCGGGTTTTTAGGTAAAGATAATGAAGGCAATGATACCGGATATTTTGGACTAGAAGGCTACTATGACTTAGTTTTATCAGGAAAACCAGGATTTGTTGAGCGTGAATCAAATGCTGCGGGTGTACCAATACTTTTTGGTGAAGCGCGGGAAAAAGCAGCCCAACATGGGGTTGATTTAGTGACAGGTGTTGATAAAACAATCCAAATACTTGTTGAGAAGCATTTAAAGAAAGGCATAGAGAAGTATGGTGCAAAAGCTGGTTCTATTATTGTCATGGATCCGATGAATGGCGCGATTCTTGCGATGGCGGCAACCCCCTCATATGACGCATCACGCTACTGGGAGTTTAATAATGCTGATTTTGTAAATCCAATTACGTCGTATTCATTTGAGCCAGGGTCAATCATGAAACCGCTTGTAATGGCTGCTGGATTTGATGCAGGGGTCATTACTCCCGAGTCAATTTGTGATATTTGTAATGCCCCTTACAAAGTAGATAAGTATTTTATCGAAACATGGGACCAGAAATATCATGCGAACTCAACAATGCAGGACATCATTATTCGTTCAGATAACGTCGGAATGGTATATATAGGGAACAAACTCGGTTCAGACAAACTCTATGATTATTTTGATTCCTTTGGATTCGGTCGTCTTACGAATATCGACTTGCAGGGGGAGATGAGCCCACAAATGCGTCCTCGAGGAACCTGGAATATTGTCGACCAAGCCACAGCGAGCTTTGGTCAAGGTATCGCGGTAACTCCACTGCAAATGATTACTGCATTCTCGATCATCGCGAATGGGGGATATCAGGTAGTACCGCATGTAGTGGAAAAGCTTGCCTCTGGCGATTGGAGTCATGAAATATCTTTTCCTAAAGGCAAACAAGTACTCTCCACGAAGGCTACAACTCAAATGAAGGATATCCTTGTTGGTGGTGTTAAGTATGGAGAAGCCAAGTGGGCTGTTCCCAAAGGATATCGGGTAGCCGGAAAAACAGGAACAGCACAAATTGCCGTCTCAGGGCATTATGATGAAGAAAAAACGAATGCAAGTTTCATAGCCTATGCCCCACCTGAGAATCCAAAATTTGTCATGCTTATTACACTGTCTGAGCCTGAAAGTTCCCAATGGGCATCCGAAACTGCGGCTCCGCTCTGGTTTACGATCGCACGAGATATATTCCCACATATGGGGATAAAACCTGAAAATTAAGAGTCAGTAGGATACAATACACACAATGAATACACCAAACATACTAGCGCTTGCCTTAGGGTTAATCATTTTTTCATTCGTAATCACTGCAGCACTTATCGTTCCTTTCATTGATTTACTCTTTAAAATGAAGTTCACCCGTCGTGTTGAAGGGGGTAAAAATAGTAAGTCATTATTTGACCAGCTGCATGACAAAAAGGCGGGTACCCCTATTGGTGGAGGAATATTGGTTATTGTGATTGTGACAATTTTGTTTTCAATAATCATGCCCTTTATCTCCTACATTGGAATATTTATTCAATCCTCATTTAACCTCGCGCCTGAGCGCTTTATTATTATTTTCTCCTTCGTATCTTTTGGTCTTTTAGGATTTCTCGATGACGCTATTAAAATCTTTGGAAAGCCAAAACCAGGTCCATTAGGTTCAGTATTTGGACTTACAAAAATGCAGAAGTTTACTTTACAGTGGGTGCTCGCGTTAGTTGTTGGGTTTTTCCTCTATCGTTTTTTAGGTATACAAATTCTTCATATTCCACTCTTTGATATTGTTATCCATCTAGGGCCTCTCTACATTTTGTTCGCAGCAGCAGTAATTGTATTTTTCACCAACGCATTTAACTTTACTGATGGTCTTGATGGCCTCGCATCAGGACTTCTCATGATATATTTGTTTGCCTATATCGTTATTGCTGCAGGGAACCTCGATACTCCATTGTTTGTATTTATCTCACTGTGGCTTGGCTCCCTTATTGCATTTCTCTACTTTAATACCTGGCCTGCACGTATATGGATGGGGGACGCTGGTGCACTTTCGTTTGGTGCAATGATTGCGGTCATCGGATTAATTACGGGAAACGTGGCCACGACATTTGTAATTGGTGGTTTATTCGTGGTTGAGGCAATGAGTTCGCTTATTCAAGTTTTTGGATGGAAAGTTTTGAAGCGCCGCATCTTCCCTATCGCCCCAATTCACCACGCCTTTGAGTCAATCGGATGGGAGGAGCCGAAAATTGTAATTCGAGCATGGCTTGCGGCTATAATGCTTGCCATCTTTGGATTATGGATCGCCACCATCTAAGGTATCGATGGTAATATGTATCTGTGCGTAGACGTCGTCAAACATTAGCTCCAAAGCAAACTGCAAAAGATGCCACAAGAAGTATTGATAAAACTTTCTTTCTGGTCACTATTCTCTTGACAATACTTGGCCTTTTTTCTGTTGCAAATACTTCAGCTCCTCTTGCTGCATCAGTTTTTAAAGATCCATTTTTCTTCGTAAAACAGCAAATTATGTGGGCAGGGCTTGGAATTGTTCTCATGATCGTTGCAGCAAGTGTACCGTTGTCGCTTATTAAACGGTTCGCGCGCCCAGTCTTTTTTGTGAGCGTTATACTTCTTGTTCTTGTATTAGTTCCCGGTTTCGGCTCACGACTCCTCGGTGCACGGCGCTGGCTTGTCCTAGGGCCAGTGAGTTTTCAGCCTTCCGAAGTAATTAAGACTGCCCTTGCAATCTTTTTTGCGGACCTGGCTTCGCGAGGGGCACCACTTAAGCAGTATGTGTGGACATTAGCCCTTGTAGGAGCGCTTGTGATGCTACAGCCTGACTTAGGTACAACGATTACCATTGTCTCAATTGCATTCACTCAAATTTTTGTGATTGGGTTTTCGTTTGTACAAATGGGGGTTATTGCAGGTAGTGGTATTCTGGCAGGTATTGTCTTAATTCTTACTTCAGAATATCGACGAGCACGCCTATTCACATTCCTTTCCCCTCACAATGATCCGAGCGGAGTTGACTACCATGTTCGCCAAATTATGATTGCCCTTGGCTCCGGTGGTTTTTGGGGAAGAGGTCTTGGTCAATCTCGGCAAAAACAGCTATTTCTGCCAGAAACTGCAACTGATTCAGTGTTTGCTGTGATCGCTGAAGAAATGGGGTTTATTGGAGCGTTTGCGATTATTTTGATACTCGCCTTTTTTGTTCTTAGAGCATTAAAGATTGCTCAGTCTGCTCCTGATACGTTTAGTCGTATACTAGCAGTAGGTTTAGTTGGATGGATGGCAGCACAAATATTTTTCAATATTTCCTCGATGGTTGCACTCACTCCACTAACCGGTATTCCCTTACCATTCTTTAGTTACGGTGGTAGTAGCTTGACAATGCTCCTTGCCTCCGTTGGAATACTGTTAAATATCAGCAAATATGAACCAAAAACATAGAAGCGAAACAATTTTACTTACCGGTGGCCATGCGGGAACAACAGCATTAGCAACTATTCAGGCAATGCAAAAGGAGAATGGGCGCGAGACGCGATTGGTGTGGGCTGGGCCACAATACGCAATTGAAGGCACATCTATTAAAACTCTTGAATTTAAAGTGTTTCCTCAAATGGGAGTGGAATGTATTCCCATTCGTATGGGCCGCGTTCAGCGTAAGTTCACCCGTCATACATTAACCTCGCTCATTAAGATTCCACGAGGGTTTATAGGAGCGTGGAAGATTGTTACTTCAGAGCGCCCAAAGGTAATTATGTCCTTTGGAGGCTATGCCGCATTTCCGCTCGTGGTTGTGGGGTGGCTTCACCGTATTCCTATTATTATTCACGAACAAACAATAGCTATTGGATTATCAAATAAACTTTCAAGTTTTTTTGCGACAAAAATTGCGCTCTCTCGTACTGAAAGCGCTCAGTTTTTCCCACAACATAAAGTTGTTTTAACCGGAAACCCTCTTACTGAGCAGGTAACCTCCATTCCTCAAAAGAAAGCGCTCGGGTCCCGCGCGGTGGTATACATAACTGGTGGCTCGCGTGGTTCACAAATAATTAACAAGGTGGTAATGAAGGCCCTACCACAGATCCTCGAGAAGTTTTCAGTCATTCACCAAACCGGTGAGCTTGATTTCGAGGCTTTCAAACTATTTCAAAGTAGCCTATCCACATCAGCTCAGAAGCACTACGAAGTAATGAGCTTTACAGATCCGTTAAAGATGGACGAAGTGTATCGCAGGGCTGATATTTTGATTGGGCGCTCAGGGGCAAATACCGTGTCTGAGGTGATTGCCCTCCGCTTGCCATCCATCTTTATTCCAATTCCCTGGACACAAAACAATGAGCAAGGGAAAAATGCCATGTCAGCCAAAACAATGGGATTGGCTGAAATATTGAAACAAAATGAACTTAATGAAGAAAAAATGTACACAACACTATTGTCAGTGTATAAAAATTACTCTAAATACGTAAACTTTTCATTAAATAAGGATATACTAGACCGAGAAGCTTCACATAACTTGGCACGGCTGATTAAAACAATTTCACAGTGAAAAGGATATTTATTACACTTTTAGTTGTTTTTGTTTGTGGGGGATCTGGGTACTATTTATTTTTACTACCAATGGAAGACGTTTCGTGTTCACAACGTGAATTAAACTGTAGCCAGCCGGTCCTCAACTCTTTAAAAGAAGTTAATCGCAAAGGCCTCATGCGAACATATCGTAGCTTAGCTGGAAAACTTAATGCGCAAGATCGAATTATTGAGTATAAGTTAACCTACACATTTCCAAACCATATTCATGTAGATATCATTGAGCGTCAACCTGCTGTTGCAATGCGTGTCCTTGGGGCGGATACTTCAACTCTATTTGAAGCAAGTG
>Ga0163150_10007206_pt1 | contig 13223 bp, 8 predicted proteins | sample OliLakLV19P2IB_FD_148628 | JGI IMG/M metagenome (GOLD analysis project Ga0163150, IMG submission 148628) | Freshwater microbial mat bacterial communities from Lake Vanda, McMurdo Dry Valleys, Antarctica - Oligotrophic Lake LV.19.P2.IB | ecosystem: Environmental > Aquatic > Freshwater > Lake >...
GTCTTCAGCGCCGCCGTCGCCGGTGGCGGCATCATCGGCGGCCGCGTCGTCGGCTCCTCCGATGACAAAGGCGCATTACCCAAAGACCGCCCCGTCTCCCCGCAAGAAGTCCTCGCCACCATGTATCGCCACCTGGGCATCGATACGCACATTTCATACAACGATGCTTCAGGCAGGCCGCTGGCCGTGCTTCCACATGGCGAGCCGATTCGGGAGTTGTTCTGATTCATATCCCCCGCCTCTCGCCTCCCTTCCCGTTGTTACCATGCCCATATGACGCAATGCCCTGACGTAATCAAGCGGCTGATCGATCGCTTCAATCAGCAATCCGACACCGTCCGCTCCCCCGATTACAACGAAACGCTCCTTCGCATCGACTACATCAATCCCATGATGAACGCCCTAGGCTGGGACATCGACAACAGCCAGGACTTCGCCGAGCAGTACCGCGAAGTCGTCCACGAAGACCGCGTCAAAGTCGCCGGCCAGACCAAAGCCCCCGGCTATTCCTTCCGCATCGGCGGCCAGCGCAAGTTCTTCCTCGAAGCCAAGAAACCCTCCGTCAACATCCGCACCGACTGGGAGCCCGCCTACCAGCTTCGCCGTTATGCTTGGTCCGCCAAGCTCGCGTGCAGCCTGCTCACCGACTTCGAAGAGTTCGCCATTTACGACGCTCGCATCGCCCCCAAGCAATTCGATAAGCCTTCCATTGCCCGCCGCGAATACATCCGCTACACCGACTAGCCGCGCGCGACGAGGTTTGGCATAATCATCTTATGTCTTTCAAAGGCTGCAAGAAAATAACCGAAAAACCGCTGAATCGAAGCCTCCATGCCGCCAAGGCCACCAAGCAGGATGAGTTCTACATCCAGCTCTCCGACATCGTAAAGGAACTGCGTCACTACGAGAAGCACTTCAAGGGCAAAACCGTCCTCTGCAACTGCGACGACCCGCGCGTCAGCAACTTCTTCCTCTACTTCACGCCCAACTTCGAGAAGCTCATCACCACCTGCTGCAAGAACAACGACGCCGCCCTGTTCAGCAAACACGAGGCCGCTTTCGCTTGACGAATACTGAGGGCGAGCATATACAATGCATTCGCCGACGAGTAACGTCGATTAACCTTTCGCGCGGAGCATTTGAGCATGGACGTATACAACAGCATTGAAAAGCTGATCGCGGATCAATATGGAAAAGAGCTTGGCACAAGAAAGTCGATCGGCGATTTCATGCTTAATGATTCGCACGCCGTTAACGTCAAGAGCAACAACGTTGACAAGCAGAATTACTCGCCCAACATGATTTCGATCAAGAAGATGCACGAGTGGGTATTCGAGGACCGGCACGACCTCAGTTTTGTTTTCGTGGATTACAAACAAAAAGACGGTAAAGTCGAAGTCCTGAAGCAAAGCGAACTGATTCCGATCGAGCAAATCGGATGGAACTGTTTGTCAATCGAAGCGCAGGGATACGGTGTTATCCAGATGTGTCGCTCTCGCGAGATTGTTCTTCGCCAGACGAAGGCCGAGTTCTACAAAGGATTTCTCACCGCGTACGAGAAATACCTCCAGAAAGAGAAGAAAAAGCATGAGAATTTCGCGAAGAAGTTCATCAACCCGGATAGCATTGATTGGTAACGTGACAGGAGCGTAAGCGCGATGAACCTAAAGAAAGAATACGGAGACTTCCAGACGCCACTGTCGCTAGCGCGTCGGGTTGCGACGTTGATTGGACAAAAAGAGAATCACTTTGGCACGATCATTGAGCCGACGTGTGGCGTCGGTGCCTTGTTGGAAGCGGCCGCCGAGCGTTTTGGCACCTCACCAAGGTACTTGGGGTTTGACGTCAACTCGGACTACGTCGAAGCAGCCAGAGTTGCCCTTGCGCGAGTTGGGCCACGCGAAGGAATAGTTCAGCAGCGAGACTTCTATACTATCGATTGGAAGCAGTTGCTTTCCGAAGAGCCTGGCCCCGTGCTCCTCATCGGCAATCCACCGTGGATCACCAATGCAGGAATGGGCGTCATCAACGGTAAGAACCTCCCGCAGAAATCCAATTTTCAGGGTCATAGTGGTTTGGACGCGATGACTGGGAAGGCCAACTTTGACATATCTGAGTGGATGCTGGTTCAGTTGGCAGAAGCGTTGCAACCTCGCGGCGGGACGTTAGCGATGCTTGTCAAGACCGTGGTAGCCCGCAAAGTGTTGGCCCATTGCTGGTCCACCGGTGTGTCAATCATCGATGCTGCGATCTACCGCATTGACGCCGCAGAACATTTCGATGCCGCAGTAGACGCTTCGCTTGTTGTCATTAAGTTCGGAGAATCGGCGAAACCCAAGCGCGCCCAAGTCTATGGCCAACTCTCTCGCGCGATTCCACCCACGGGGACGATTGCCATCGAAGACAATACGCTTGTCGCCGACCTCGAAGCGTATCGCGCTACAAAGCATCTCGCAGGTGGTTCCCCGCTCCGTTGGCGGTCGGGTATTAAGCACGATTGCTCGAAAGTCATGGAACTTCAGTTCGACGGACTTCAACTCAAAAACGGGATGGGTGAAGTCCTCGACCTTGAACCCGATTATCTCCTGCCGATGTTCAAGACCTCAGAGGTTGCAGGGGGTCGTGTTGATCAGTGTCACCGTCGAATGGTCGTGCCGCAACGGCGCATCGGCGAACAAACCGCGGGGATCGCCGGGCGCGCACCTAAGACCTGGGCGTATCTTCAGCGTCATAGCGTGCTACTGAGTAAGCGTGGAAGTTCGATCTACCGTGGCAAGCCCGAGTTCTCTATCTTTGGTGTCGGTGACTACACTTTCTCGCGTTGGAAGATCGCTATTTCTGGAATGTACAAGAGTCTAAGGTTTGTGAAAGTCGGTCCGAGTCAGGGACAACCTGTTGTATTTGATGACACAACAAATTTTGTTCCGTGTCCGTCTGAAGCCGCCGCCTCGTTACTGTTATCGATGTTGGAAAGTGAGCCGGCGAAGATGTTTTACAAGTCATTCATCTTCTGGGACGCCAAGCGACCCATCACGGTTGATCTGTTGGGCCGATTGAACCTCCACGCATTGGCTGAAGCCCTTGGCATTTCAAATACTTTTGTTCAGCTTCTCGGCATAGAAACCGTCAAACCGGCCAGAAAAACCCGCGTTCCGGCAACACCGATGCTTTGGCTGCAGTAGCCAGGGTACACCCGAATACCAGCGCACGGACCACCTGAGCATCCGTGCGTTCTCCGACAACAACAAACGCGAAGCGTACGAGAGGCAAAAACGAATCTGCCCGAAATGCAAGAAGCACTTTGAGTTAGACGGCATGGAAGCGGACTACATCACGCCTTGGCACGATGGCGGGAAAACCAACGCGGTGAACTGCCAGATGTTGTGCAAAGACGACAATCGACGGAAGTCTGGAATATGACTGGCGCCGAGTGTTCACCGCATTCCCTCATCTACCGTTCACCTCCAAGCTCTCCCTCCACAAGCGTTTTTCCGCCGAGGCTCATCCTCAGCGGCGTGAGCAGATCGAGCGGGAGATTGACGCCACCCACCGGCAGATCGACCAGCTTGTCTATCAGCTCTACGGCCTGACGGAGGAGGAAATCCGCATCGTTGAGGAGGCCACACGCGATAGGCTCAGGCCATCGCTTGTGCAAGATGTCTTTGTCGGGTGCGTCAAGTACGAAAGCGCACGAACGCAGCGAGCACAATCGAACATCAACCGACACCCCCCATTTCTGACACGGCGATTTTCAACGGCTTCAACCGCGAAGCGGTGGGATGCCGTAGCCGTGGGCGTGAGCCCACGGTAGAGCGTGAAATGTGGGTTAAGCCACGAAGTGGCGACACAAAGAAAACTCGCTTGTGTCGCCGCGTTGCGGCTTGGCCTGTGCTTATGGCTGTTCCGTGGGCTCACGCCCACGGCTACGGTAGGCCGCCGCTTTGCGGCTGAGAATGAAGTCGTGCGTTTTCGTACAAGGCTTGGCGCAGACGCACCAAGTTGGATTCACGTTTCCCGGTGGCTTCCAATGATGAGTATCGCTCAACCAACACGGTGCGTCTGCGCCGAGCCTTGATGCACCCTACCTGCAACACCCTTGTTCATGATCCAATCTCCTATTGACTCATGGTTCAAAACATGCTAAACTATGGACGGCTCGATAGGCGGTTCGCATCCTCACTTCTTCTACTTCTTCTTCGGGGCCGTTGTCATGACTTGTACCGAATATACCGTTCTGGCCGGTGCTTTTAACGTCCGCCACTGTCTGCCTCGCGCTATAAGGGTTTCCGGGTAGACGTCTAGTGGATTCCCCCTAGACACGCTTTAACATCAGTATTTTCAATAGATTAACCACGATGTCCAAAATGAAAAAACACGCAAGTAGACAAATCCGGGTACCGAAACTGATGGCCTGCTTATTCTGCATGTTTGCTTTCCAATCGCCATCGCTTCCGCTACTCTTAGCTAATGATTTTCAATCGAAAACTGGAACTTTTTCGCCATATTCCTGCTGTGCTGACGCTGCTGGTGATGTGCTCGATTCCCTTCGCCTTGGCCGTCGATGAGGCGAAGCAGACCTACATCCCCAAGGTCGCGGACAAGTCCGATGAAGGCGTCAAGGCGATTGCTTCCATCGTGAAGCCTGCGGGGTTTGAGATCCATCTTTGGGCGGCTGAGCCTGATGTGGCGAACCCGGTGGCGTTCAGTATTGATGAGAAGGGTCGCATCTATGTCGCTGAAACTTTTAGGCAAGGTGATGCGGGCGGCGTCGTGGATAACCGCGGGCACATGTACTGGCTCGATGATGATCTGGCGGCACAGACCGTCGAGGATCGCAGAGCGTTCATGCTCAAGCATCACAAAGAAAAACTCGAGCAGTGGACAAAACATCACGATCGCATTCGCCTGCTCGAAGACACCAAGGGTAATGGGTATGCAGACAAAGCCACGATCTTTTCTACGGGGTACAACGATCTGGTCGATGGCACCGGCGCAGGTGTGCTCGCATGGCGCGGCAACGTCTACTACACCTGCATCCCCAAGCTTTATGTGCTGCGCGATGACAACAACGATGGCGTTGCTGATGAAACGAAAACGCTCAGCGAAGGCTACGGCGTCCGCATTGCGTTTCGCGGTCACGACATGCACGGCCTGGTCATGGGGCCTGATGGTCGCATCTACTTTTCCATCGGCGATCGCGGCTACCACATCACCACCAAAGAAGGCAAACTCCTGCACGACCCCGGCAGCGGCGCAGTCTTCCGCTGTGAACCCGATGGCTCACATCTCGAAGTCGTTCATACCGGCCTTCGCAATCCGCAGGAGCTGGTCTTCGACGACTACGGCAACCTCTTCACCGGTGACAATAACTCCGATTCGGGTGACCGCGCTCGCTGGGTTTATATCGTCGAAGGTGGACACACCGGCTGGAACATGTCGTTCCAATACCTCTCCGATCGCGGGCCTTGGAATCGCGAAGGCTGGTGGCATGAATGGGATGCGGCCAAGAGTCCGACGGAGTTCGCTGCTCACATCGTCCCGCCCATCAAACACATCGGCAACGGCCCAAGCGGCGTCACCTACTACCCTGGCACCGGTTTCGACGACAGCTACCGCGGCACATTCTTCATGTGCGATTTCAAAGGCGGCCCCAATGTCAGCGGCGTCTGGTCGTTCAAACTCAAGTCGCAAGGCGCGGGGTTCGCGCTCGATGATCTCAAGCATTTCATCTGGGGCACGCTCGTCACCGATGCAGATTTTGGCCCTGATGGTGCGTTCTATTTTTCCGATTGGGTCAACGGATGGGAAGGATTGGGTAAAGGCCGAATCTATCGCATGACGCAGGGCGAAGGCATCAAGAATGATGTCGTTGCACAAACGAAAAAGCTGCTGGCGGAAGGTTTCACCAAGCGAAGCGAAGAGGAATTGCTCAGCCTCCTGAAACATCCCAATCGCATGGTTCGGCAGGAATCACAGTTCGCACTGGCGGAGCGCAATTCTTATGACTTCCTGCTCGAAGCAGTGAAGCAAAAGGAAAATCAACTCGCTCGACTACACGGCATATGGGGCCTGGCGCAAGCGGCGCGCAGATCGAAAGACAACGATCAACTCCCCGACATGATCGCGGGCTTTGCAGGTGATGAAGATGCGGAGGTTCGCGCACAAGTTGCCAGAGTGCTTTCTGATTTGCCGGGACTGGCGCGCGGGAAGGCGGCGCTCTCTAAACTCATCAACGACTCAAGCGATCGCGTGCGCGCCTTGGCGCTGCCCAGCTACGGCAAGAGCATGGCCAAGGGCGATACGAAGGATCACGCGGATGCAGTGGCAGCGATTCTGCCGGTGCTCGCCGCCAACGCTGACAAGGATCCTTTCCTGCGAACGGCTGCGGTGGTCGGCCTGTCTTCTCTGAATGATGCACAAGCACTGATCGCAAAAATGGGCGATGAAAATCACTCCGCTCGCCTTGGCATTCTGCTCGCGCTTCGCAGACTTGGTGATCCGCATGTGGCTGCGTTCTTGCAGGATAGTAATCCGCAGCTTGTGCTCGAAGCGGCACGGGCGATTCACGATCAGCCTATTGATAAGGCTCTGCCTCAGCTTGCACTGATGATCAGTACGACGGCGGCGATCAAGGATGAGGCGCTGCTTCGCCGTGCGATCAGTGCGAACTATCTGATGGGCGGTGTAGCACAGGCACAGACGCTGGCGAGCTACGCCAAGCGCGAGGATGCACCCGCTTCGATGCGTAGCGAAGCGCTCGATGCGCTGATGGACTGGGCGGGCACATCGAAGCGCGATCGCGTACTGGGTGCGCATCGTCCGGTGATGGCGCGAGCGGCGGATGAAGCGAAAGATGTCGCAGGCAAAGCGGCGATGGAGATTCTGGCAAACAGTGCGCAGGCCAATGTGCGCCAGGCAGCGGCCAAAGTGATCGAGCATTACCGCGTGGCTGCTGCGGCTCCGCTGCTGCTGTCGATCACCAAAGATGACAAGCAATCGGGCTGGCTTCGCATGGCCACGCTCAAAGCTCTGGGCGCGATGAATGATCCTGCACTGAGCGAAGCGGTCACCGCCACGCTCGGCGCCAGTGATGCGAACCTTCGCAAGGAATCACGGCAGTGGCTTTCAAAGCTCAAGCCCGCTGAGGCGATTGATGTATTGGAAAAAGTACTCGACGCCGGCGAGGTCAGTGAGAAGCAAGGCGCCATCGTCACGCTGTCAGATATGAAGCAAGCTGGCGCTGATGCGGTGCTGGAAAAACAGTTCGACAAACTGCTGGCGGGCAAGCTGCAACCGGAGCTGTCACTCGAACTGCTCGATGCAGCCAAGGCTCGCGCTACGCCGCGCATCAAACTGAAGATCGCCGCCTACGAAACATCGCAGCCCAAGGACGATCCCCTGCGCAGCGTCAGGCAGTTGCTTGTCGGCGGTGATGCAGCCGATGGTAAGAAAATCTTCTGGGAGAAGGCCGCTGCGTCATGCAATCGATGTCACATGGTGGGTAAGGATGGCGTGGGCGAAGCTGGGCCGAACCTGTTGGAGATCGCCAAGCAAGGGCGCGAATATATTCTCGAATCGATGCTCTACCCCAACCGAAAAATCGCGCAGGGATTTGACACCTTCGACATCGAGACGAGCGAAGGCGACCGCATCATCGGCATCCTCAAAGAGGACAAGCCTGATGAACTGATCATCGTCACCGCAGAGAACAAGCGCGTCACGGTGAAGAAGAGCAACATTGCCGACAAACGCAAAGCACTCTCAGCCATGCCCGACAACATCGTGAAACTGCTCACCGAGCGTGAGCTTCGCGACCTGGTGGAATATCTGGCGACGATTAAGTAATGAGGAAGGCAATTCGCATAACCACTTGACTTTTCCGCTATTTATCGGCACAATAGGCTATCGGTTCCGCCCCCTGTTTCGTCCCTCCCGACTTGGTGGAAGCTATGAGAAAACCCTCTGAACTTCAGCGCGAGCGGATCACCGCTTGCCGCTTTTCGCTTATGTCCTGCCTCTTGGCGAGCGCGATCTTCATCGCTTCGCTCACCAGCTGCGCCTCCGATCCGCCTAAGAAAGTCATGACGCCCCCGCCGCTGCCCACCTACACCGGCGAGCAATATCTCTACGGCACCGTCGGCTCCCTCGCCAACCTTCGCGCTTTCGAACCGCTTCTCGTCAGCGGTTACGGCCTCGTCGTTCTTCCCCCTGGCACCGGCACCGGCTCGGCTGATGTGCCCACTTACCTGCGCCAGTGGATGATCAACGAGATGCGCCGCAAAGGTCTAGGCTCCTTCCAATTCGGCACCGAAGATCTCTCGCCTCGCAAAGTCCTCGAAAGCAAAGACACTGCCATCGTTCGCATCGAAGGCCTCATCCCGCCCGGCTCACCCAAAGGCACCAACTTCCCCATTCTCGTCACCGCTCTTGAGCGCACCCAGACGCAGAGCCTGGAACATGGCACACTCTGGACTGCGGACCTTTCCGTCGGCGGCGCGGATACCTCGATGCAGTTTCGCCGCGCACTGGCCGAGGCCAAGGGCGCGGTGTTCATCAATCCGTTCGATGAACAGTCCACCGAAAAAGAACGCTTCGCCTTCCAGCGCGAAGGCGTCGTGCTCGCTGGCGGCGCGGTGACGCAGGATCGCCCCATTGATCTGGCGCTGAATCAGCCCAGTTGGGTTTTCTCGCGCATGATTGCGGATCGCATCAACGAACGCTTTCCGCATGAGAAATCGACCGAGTTTTTCAACACCGCCATTGCCAAGAGCGACATGCTGGTGCGCATCAATGTCCCTGCGCGTTTTGCTGGTGACCCCACCAAGCTGCTTCGCCTGATCAGTCGTCTGTACCTTCGCCGTACGGGTGACTTTGAAGCGGACAAAGCCCGTCAGCTTGGCGAAGTGCTGGTGGCTCGTCCTGATCAGGCTCAGCCGGTGAGCGATAGCTGGCAGTCGCTAGGCAAGGTCGCTTTGCCTGTGATTCGCGAGTATTACCAGAACAGTTCTGCCGAGGTTCGACTGGCGGCTCTCGAAGCAGGTGCCTGGCTCGAAGATGAACTGGCTGCTAATGAACTAGCGCAGCTGGCGCTGCATGTTGATGCCCCCGTCCGCCGTAAGGCGAGCGAACTGCTGGCTCGTCTGCCTCGCTCGACGCGCGCCACGCTGGCGCTGCGCAGTTTGCTCGATGATGTTGATCGCACCGTGCGCATCGCCGCCTATGAAGCCCTGGCCCAGCAAGGCGATTCTTCCGTGAATCGCATTCCCATGGGCGATCGCAATCAGTTCAAGTTCTTCATCGATGTCGTGCAGGCCAAGGACCCGCTCATTTATGTCAGCCAGCGCGATGTGCCTCGGCTGGTCGTGTTCGGCCCCAACACCGGCTTCAAGGATCACATGAGCGTCTCGCTCTGGGATGGCCGTTTCCGCATCGAGGGCGGCGAGGCCAATGAACAACTGAGCGTCTTCTATCAGTCGCCGCTGAATCCCAAAGGCTCCGCCCAGAAAATCGCCCCGACCGTCGCCAACCTGGCGGTGCTGATGGGGCACAAGTATTCCGCTGAGCGTCCCTTTGATGGCTTCGATCTTTCCTACAGCAGCATCGTCAACGCGATCTATAACATGCAGAGCAATGGCGATGTGCTGGCCGGGCTGGTCATCGCCAAGAATCCGTTGGCCAGTTACATCGAGAAGATGCGCGACCGTGATCCCAATGAGACACGCCCCGAAGGCGCTGCGGAAGACGAAGCGACAGGCGACGGTGCCGCTGCTAATCTCCCGGCTGAGGGTGACCTGACCCCGGTGACGGCAAGGCCGGGCAAGGCCGCGGCACGGCCGGAGTGAGGCCCATGCCGCCAAGAGCGAAGCCGCAAGCGGCGGGGAGTCTCCAGCGTTTAGCGCCCCGCCCAAGGCGTGGCCTTCTTCGCCTCCAAACCATTCGTGTTTTTCCTCGTGTTCAACCGATTAAAATGAATGGCGATCAATGAGCCGCTTCCCATCTTGACATGAGTTTTTGATAAGCTGTTCCATTGACTGCGTATCGTGCTCAGCCGTTTGCTGATTTGTCCAACAACCTGAAGGAGAACCCGTGGCTGACTTTGCCGCGAACATGTTGGATTCGTCGGCCCCTTCGCAGGATGCAAAGGGTTCGCTGCTGAGACAGATGGTACAAATTGTTCCGATTGGTTCGTGCTTTGCCCTGTTCGACATGGAGGTCGAAATCTGATGATGCGCCTGGCCAAACTCACCGCACAAGGCTTCAAGTCTTTCGCCGACAAAACCGTTATCACCTTCGATAAGCCGATCACCGGCATCGTCGGCCCAAACGGTTGCGGCAAGTCCAATACTGTCGATGCTGTCAAGTGGGTCCTTGGCGAACTCTCCGCCAAGAGCCTGCGCGGCGGCGCGATGATGGACATGATCTTCAACGGCTCCTCCACGCGCAAACCCGCCGGCATGGCGAGCGTGTCGCTGACGTTTGATAATCCGGTCATTGAAGACAAAAGTTCTGAGTTCAAAGTTCAAAGTTCCGAATTGGATGCCAACAGCAACGACTCCGTCGCCGCCTCCACCGATTCTGCAACTCAGAACTCGGAACCCAGAACTCAGAACCCTTCCCGCGCCGCCCGCCGCGCCCTTCCCGTGGATGCCGATCAGGTCACTGTCACGCGCCAGCTTTATCGCGATGGCTCGAGCGAATATCTCATCAACAAACAGCGTGCCCGATTGCGCGACATTCGCGAACTGTTCATGGACACAGGCATCGGCACCGATGCTTACTCGATCATCGAACAAGGTCGCGTCGCGGCTCTGCTGGATTCCAACGCCAAGGAACGCCGTGAGATTTTCGAGGAAGCTGCGGGCATCTCGCGCTTCAAAGCTCGCAAGAAAGAAGCGGAGCGAAAACTCGAACGCACCGAGCAGCATCTGGGCCTGACGCGCACGCGCTTTGACGATCTGCAAAAACGACTGCGCAGTGTGAAGATTCAGGCCGGCCGGGCGAGGTCGCATCAGGAGCTTTCCACACGATTGCGTGAGCTGCAACTGAATTACGCACTGGCGGAATATCACAAATTGCAAGGGCGATTTAAGGATGTGGCTGAGCAGCTTGAACAGGCTGAGGCCGATCACGCGGTTGCCGCGCGCCACCTGGCGGAACATGAACAGCAACTGGCGGACAACCAGATCGAGCGCCAGTCCGTTGAGCAGCACCTGAAAAAGCTCGAACAGGATCGTTTGCAAGCCAAGGCGCGCCAAGAGCAAGCGGAGCAGCGCAAGCAGTTCGCGAAGAACTCGCTGGCTGACCTTGAAAAACAGATTGAGCGCGACAGCAAGCGCATCGATGAACTGGCCACGCGCTCAGCGCAGCTTGAAACCGAACTCACCCAGCAACGCGAAGATGTGGCCCGGCTCTACGCCGCTCACAGCGGTACGCAGCAGCAACTCGAAGATGCACAGAACAAGTACCGCCAGGCTCAGCACGAACTCAACGAAAAGCGATCCGCCCTCGAAGATGAAAAAGCCGGCATCGTCACGCTGATGCGCCGCACTTCGCAGCTTCATAATGAGATCAACTCGATTGCCGTGTTCGAGAGAAATCTGCATGGCACCCGCGAAAAACTCGACCTTCGTTCCACCAAGGTTGCCGAGGATTTGGAACGGCTGCTCACCAGCCGCGATGAAACGCAGGCCAAACTGACGCAGGTGAAAGAGCTGATCGAGCAGCAGAACGCGAAGATTGCCGAACTTAAATCGCAAGCTTCCGAACTCGATGCCGAGCAGCGGGCACTGACCGAGCGATTGAGCAGCGCCAAGGAACAGCGATCAGGCCTGAGCTCTCGCCGCGCTGTGTTGCAGGAGATGCAGGACAAACAGGAAGGCATCGCGGATGCGGTCAAGGCGGTGCTCGCGCGCAAGGCGACGGGGCAGAAAAAGTCTGGAGTAGCGAGTCCAGAGTCCGGAGTCTCGCGTCCCGGAATCACAGCCGATCAAAAGCAACAAGACTCCGGACTTCGGACGCCGGACTCTGGACCCTTTTACTTCGTTCGCGGTCTGCTCGCAGAAATGTTTGAAGCCGATGTTGAGCACGCTTTGCTCGTTGAAGCGGCGCTGGGCGATCATCAGCAGTCGCTGGTCATTAACAGTCTGTCCGACCTCTGCGAGAACGGCGGCAGCGAAGCGATCGCTGCACTGTCAGGACGTGTGACTTTTATTGCCATCGATCAGTGTCAGATTCATGGCACCGACCCGAAACCCGAAACCCGAAACCCGACACCCGAATCCCTCATCGATCACGTTCGCTATCCCGCTGAGATCGCGCCGATCGCCTGGTCGCTGCTTTCGCGCACTTACATCGTGCCTGATCTGGCGACGGCCAAGCGTCAGCGCGAAGTCATGCCTGATGGTTGCAGGTTTGTGACCAAGCGCGGCGAGCTGCTGGATAGTGATGGCCGGATCATGGCGGGGCCGATGGGCGCAAAGTCGGCATCGGGCATCATCAGCCGCCGTGCTGAGCTGACGAAGCTGCGCACGCAATTGGCTGAGCTTGATGAGCGGATCAGCACCGATCAGCAAAACCTGTCGCAGCTTTCTGATCGTGCCAAACACATCGATCGCGTGTCGCAGGAACTGCGGCAGAAGCTTTACGAAGCCAACACGATGCGCGTGGAATGTTCGAGCAGGCTCGACAATCTCGCGGGCCAGATCGCCAGTCTTGAGCGCGAGCAGCCGGTGCTCAGCGCGGAGATTGAGCAGATACACAAACAGCTTCACGATGCCCTAGAAAAGAAGACACGGCACGAAAGCGAAGCTGCGAATCTGGAACAAAACTCCGCAGCGCGGCAGGCCGCTGTCGATCTGCTTCAGGCAGAAATCAGCGAACTGAGCAGCGAAGCAGAGACGACCCGCGAAGCAGTGACGACGGTGCGCGTGGAACAGAGCAAGCTCGCTGAGCAGCTTTCCGCCGCCCAGCGTCAAGTGCGTCAGATTGAAATCGCCCGCGCTGACATCGACCGGCAGCACAAGCTCATTGATGAACAGTTGAAACAACATCATCGCCGCACTGAAGAACATACGCGCGTCGCCGATGAAGCGCGCCAAGTGTCGCTGCAAGCATCGGCGGAACTGGATCAACTCGAAGGTGCGCTCGAAGAGGTGCGCGAGAAGCTCAGCGAGATGGAATCCGTCGTCGGGGAACTCAAATCCGCACTGCAAAAGCACAAGAAA
>Ga0163150_10007208_pt1 | contig 13220 bp, 11 predicted proteins | sample OliLakLV19P2IB_FD_148628 | JGI IMG/M metagenome (GOLD analysis project Ga0163150, IMG submission 148628) | Freshwater microbial mat bacterial communities from Lake Vanda, McMurdo Dry Valleys, Antarctica - Oligotrophic Lake LV.19.P2.IB | ecosystem: Environmental > Aquatic > Freshwater > Lake >...
CACTTGGCCGCGGTGGCCGTGAAGAACCACGCCAACGGCGCCAGGAACGACTACGCGCACATGCGAAAGCTGATCACGATGGAGCAGGCGCTAGCCGGCAAACCCATCGCCGAGCCGCTCACGATTTACGATTGTTCCCTGGTCTCCGATGGCGCCGCGGCCGTCCTGATCGCGCCGCTGGAACGCGCTTCCGAGTTCGCCGGCCGTCCTTGTCGAGTGCTCGGGATCTCCCAAACCTCCGACCATGTTGCCCTTGATCGAAAGGCCGACATCACCACTTTCACCGCCGTCCGGAGCGCGGCCGAGAAAGCCTACCGAATGTCCGGCGTCACCCCTAAAGACATACAGTTCGCCGAGCTGCACGACTGCTTCACCATCGCCGAAATCATCGCCACTGAAGATCTTGGGTTCGTTTCGAAAGGCGACGGTGGACCCTACGCTCTCTCGGGAGCCACTTGCCTGACGGGCGCGCTGCCGGTGAACACAAGCGGCGGCCTCAAAGCCAAGGGACACCCAGTGGGAGCTACGGGAGTAGGTCAGATCTGCGATGTCGTAATGCAACTCCGCGGCCATGCCGGCCCTCGTCAGGTGGCGAAACACGAACTCGGGCTGACACAAAACCTCGGCGGCTCCGGCGCCACCGCGGTTGTTACTATACTGAGCACGGCATGAGCACAGCCATACTTCCCAAACCCGGAGTCATCCACCTCGCCTCGCCAGGCCCGGGAATCGTGTACACCGAGACACTGGTCTGGTCGGCGCCGGAGCAGTTCGTGCAGGACGCGCCCTACCAACTCGCGATCGTGGAACTCGACAGCGGTGAGCGGCTCACGGGCCGGATCACCGGCGAGAAAGTCAACATCGGCGACCCGGTGGATTTCGCCGAGTTCCGCTCCGGCATCCCGTTTTTCCGAAAGCCGGCATGAGGACGTTCATCGTCCCGGGCGACCGCCAGGAGATCCTGGAGCGGCTTGGCCGCCTGCGCGCAAACGCCCGCCCTAAGTGGGGCCGCATGACGTCTCACCAAGCTGTGTGCCACCTCAGCGATGCCTTCCTCGCGTGCCTCGGCGAGAAGAAGGTGAGTCCGGGGACCGGGGTCTTTCAGCGGACTTTGATGAAATGGGGCGCCCTCTACGTTCCGGTTCCCTGGCCGAAGAACATACCGACGCGCCCCGAGATCGATCAGGCCGCGGGCGGCGGCACCCCGCCTGACGATTTCAACTGCGATGTGGACCGTTTGCGCGCTCTGGTCCAGCGCTTCTGCGAAGCCGAGACATGGGACTCACATCCGATTTTCGGCGCGATGACGCGGCCCGAGTGGATGCGCTGGGCGTACCTTCACGTGGACCATCACTTGCGCCAGTTCAATTGCTGAAACCGCGTCCACACAGCACTGCCGCTCAGCGTGCGGTACGCGAATTCAATCCCGCAAACCCTTCACCGAGCACCCGCTGGAATACGGTACCCGCTACCCCATTCCGAACGAGCCGTCCGCGTGATTGTCGTACCGCTCCCTTCGGTCCCATGGGACTGGCGGGATTGTCAGCGGCGGCTCAACTGCGCCAGCCTATCGCACCCTGTAGGCGCGCATCTCTCCGGTCGCCAGTTCCACGGGAGCCTGAAGCATCCAAAGACTGGGGCCCGGGCGATCATTCGCATCCAGCAAAAACGCCTTCGACACCCCGTCAACACGGCACTGCCCGGCGAGCGGCATCCGGCGCTCCGGCCCAGGCGACACCACGCATTCGAGACCGATCTCTTCGATCTGATCGGCGCGTGTTCCCAGCGGCAGTTCAACGGTGGTACGTACCCAGCCCTCGCGGCTGATCGCATAGTCAGCACGCCCCAGGGCGCCGCTACGCCAAAGTCCATCGCCGCGCAGTTTCACGTTCACACTCAGCCCCGAGTTCCGATTGGCGACCTTCGCCTCCACATAGAGATAATTATGTGGATCGCTGATCTTCTCCCCGTCCACAGTGCCAAAGGGCCGCAGCTTGGCTTCACGCCGCAGTTCGTCCGACGCGACCCGATAGCTCCAGGGATGGTCGTCCATCACCTGCTCACGCGAGTGTTTCGACAGGTCCACAATGATCGGCGCAAGCTGGTAACGAATGGTCCCATGAGTGGCGGGGTCCACCATATTGTTGTCGGTCACCGGCATCAGCAGCGGATGCTTGCCTTCAAGCCGACCTTCATAAACGATGTCCTTGTGATCGCGGCTCTGGATGATTGCGCGATGGGTGCGGGTGTTCACCCGGTAAACGTATTCGATATCGGTAGTCCGCCCCCAGCGCGCCATCAAGGCACGGGTGGACGTGCCGCCGTCCTCGTTACTGAAGATGACGGTGTACTGAAGAATCGGGTCGCCACCGTCTTGCAGTTCCTCCGCGTACACGAGCAGCGGAACGTCGCTGAACTTGCCGATGGTGTTCCGCCGCGCGAAGAGCACGGGAGTGTGGAGCAGCGCCGCTGAAGGCGAACTTGTCTGAAAAGCCACGCCTGCCACCGACAGCGCCGCGCCCGCCGCCGAGTGCTGCTGGTTCCGCTCGATAGAGATCTTGTGTCGCCCGGCGCTGAGTTCACCGAGAAACACCGGGTAGACATGCGAAGCGGCGCCGTTGAACACCATCACCTGAAACGGCGGCCGATCGTCCACGCGCACATCCGCCACCGCGGCTTCGGCGCCCGCCTTCACCCAGTTCCCTCCCGGTGAAGACATCGTGATCTCGGCCACGGCCTCACCTGTTCGCCCCACCTCGAAGGGATACGTCTGGGCCCACATCGCCGTCGCAAGCAACGTCATCAACGCCAGCCGCGCCACGGTCTTCAGCAGCGTTCCGGAGCCGGACGGCTTTGGGAGCACCGCATCCACCATCGCCGCTTCCACGCGGCCGGCCAAACCTTCCACCCAGCCCGACAGCACCAGAATTCTCAGCGCCGGCCGGGCAGTCCGAAATTCCCTCACCAGGTCCAAACCGTCGTTATCGGTCTTCAAACGCAGATCCACCAGCGCGATCTCGGGCGGCCAACGGGCAAAGAGTTCGCGCGCCGACTCCGCATCCTGGGCTGACACCACCTCATGCCCGGCATGCTCCAGAAGGAGCTTCCGGATCTCGAGTTGGTCCGCGTCGTCTTCCACCAGCAGCACACGGCTCATCCAGTAAACCGGATTCCCGCGATCACGAGTTGTGGCGATTGATGATTCCAACTATCCGGCAAATTGTCGAACGGCAGCCGGAACGGCTTCATCTGCTGCGGCTTCAATCCGCCGTTGCGCTGGCTGACGATGGCGACGCGCTCACGCAGCACCACCTGCCCGGATGAATCGTGGAACAAGCAGTACAATTCCACTGATTCGAGCGGTCGCCCCCCGACGTTTGCAATCTTCCCCTCGATCTCCACGACGAGCTGCTTCAGGTAGCTCTCCGTTGCCTTGATGCCGACGTCGGTGAGCCGCAAGTGTTGGACGTAGGCCTTTGCCTCCGGCGTCAGTTCCAGCGCGCGCGCCCTTCGCTCGGCCGCCGACCGGAAGTACCAGAACCCGGCGGTGCCGAGCAGCACCACCACAAGTGCGATGTAAATGCCCGCCCTCGTTCCCGCCGATGACTGCTTTCTGATTTGCTCCGCTGCCATACGATCTCCCCTGGTAGAGACTTAACTCACCCCACTGATGGTCATCTCCCGCACCAGCACCGCCGGTGATGCGAGCGCTCCCCGAAACTCCAGATCCGAGCCGATGACTGCGATTCCAGCCAGCATCTGCTGGAGCGTGCCGGCGATCGTGATTTCAGAAACCGGATAGGCGATCTCACCATTCTCGATCCACAATCCTACCGCGCCGCGCGAGTAATCGCCGGTCACGACATTTACGCCGAACCCGATGAGTTCCGTGACAAAGAGCCCGCGTCCCATCGCCCGAATCATTTCCGCCGGCGTTTGATTTCCCGGCTGAAGGTAGAAGTTGCCGTGGCCCACTCCAGCGGCGCCGGTGAGTCCGCGCGAGGCATTCCCAGTGGTCACCAGGTTCAACCGCCTCGCCGAGTATGTATTCAGCAGATAGCTCGTGAGCACGCCGTTCTCGATGGCTACCGTGCGCCGGCTCGGAACGCCTTCGTCATCGCACGGCGAAGTACCGAACAAGCCCGGTAGCGTGCCATCGTCCACGACAGTCACAAGTTCATTCGCCACCTTCTCGCCAAGCTTGCCCGCCAGAAACGAAGCCTTCCGATACACTGCGCCGCCGTTGATCGCATCGAAGATGTGGTCGAGCAATCCCCGCGCCACACGGGATTCAAAGATCACCGGCGCCTTCTGAGTCGGGACCTTGCGCGGGCCCAGGCGCCGCAGTACGCGCTCAGCGGCTTTCTTACCGACGTATTCGGGCGGCTCCAAGCTGGCCGCCGAACGTGCCGCCGTGGCCCAGTAGTCCCGTTCCATCGACGATCCTTCACGAGCCACCGGCACGGTGCTGAGCGAGCACGTGCTGGTTCGATACTCGGAGACGAAGCCGCGCGAATTGGCAAACGCGCGACGTCCGGTGTGTGTGTTGAACGATGCGCCTTCTGAATTGTTGATGCGCGGATCCACCGCCAACGCCGCCGCCTCCGCACCCTTCGCCTGAGCGATCTTTTCCGCGGTGCTCAGCGCGGCAACGTCGTCGTGATACAACTCGAGATCGCCTTCGATCTGGCCGAACTCGCGGTCCTCTGGAAGGCCTGCCCATGGATCGTCGCTGGTGACGCCGGCGATTTCCACCGCCCCCTCAACCATCTTGCGGATGCCTTCATCGGTAAGATCCGAAGTGTAGGCGGAGCCGGTGCGCTTCCCCATCAGCACGCGGATTCCAGCGCCGCGCGACCCTGCTTCTTTGACGTTCTCCACCTCGCCCTTGCGCACCGACACGCCGAACTCATCACCCTCGGCAATGGTGCACTCGGCATCGCTCGCGCCCGCACGCTTCGCAAGTTCCACGGCCTGCTGAGCGATCGCCGCGAGTATAGTACGCTCGCCCGCGGCCGTCATGCCGCCGTCCCTCCGACGGTCATACGATCGATGAGCACGGTGGGAATGCCGACGCCCACCGGTACGCTCTGCCCTTCCTTGCCGCACATGCCCACCCCTTCGTCGAGCTTCAAGTCGTGCCCAACCCGGCTCACATACTTCAACGCTTCAGGACCATTGCCGATCAGCGTCGCGCCTTTCACCGGCCTGGTGATCTTGCCATCTTCAATGAGATAGCTCTCCGACGCGGAGAAGACGAAGTTGCCCGACGTGATGTCCACCTGCCCGCCGCCGAAGTTTGCGCAGTACAGGCCGCGCGACACGCTCCGCACGATGTCCTCGGGATCGTCCTCACCCGCCAGCATGAACGTGTTGGTCATGCGCGGCATCGGAACGTGCTGGTAGCTCTCGCGCCGGCCGTTGCCCGTGGGCCGCGCCCCCAACAGCCTGCTCGACAATTTGTCCTGTAGATATCCGCGCAGTATGCCTTTTTCGATGAGAACATTCTGCTGCGTCACAACGCCCTCGTCATCCACATTCAGAGACCCGCGCCGGTCGCGAATGGTTCCGTCATCCACCACCGTGCACAGTGGACTGGCCACTTGCTGGCCTACGCGATCGCTAAAGGCGGAAACGCCCTTGCGGTTGAAATCAGCTTCCAAGCCATGGCCCACGGCCTCATGCAGCAGCACCCCGGGCCATCCCGGACCGAGCACCACCGGCATCTCACCGGCGGGCGCTTCCACGGCCTCGAGTTGCACGAGCGCCTGCCGAACGGCCTCGCGCGCAAAGTGCTCGGGTGTCTTTTCGACAAAGAACTCGAGCCCCACCCGACCACCTCCGCCGGAGTAACCGCTCTGCGGCGCACCATCGCCCTCGCGGACAAATGCACTCACGTTCAGGCGCGTCATCGGCTGCCGGTCAAAGCTCAGCACGCCGTCCGAGGTGGCTACCAGCACATGGCGAACGCTATCGACATAGGACGCCTGCACGAGGAACACGCGATGATCGGCGGCCCTCGCAGCCGCATCGGCGCGCTTTGCCAGGTTCACACGCTCGATCAGCGAAGCCTCCGACGGAAGTATGAGCAAAGGGTAGAGGTCGCGTTTGGTGGTCTGCTCTAACCCCGTAGTCTGAACTTTTGAAGGACCGCTGGCGATGCACGCCGCCACCTTCGCGGCTTTGCGGATCTTCTCCGGCGCAAGATCGTCCGAGTATGCGTAGCCGGTCCGCTCTCCCGCGATCACACGAACGCCGACGCCAACGGTAGTCCCCTGCGTCGCGCTCTTCACGATGGACTCATCCATCGAGATGGAGGTGGTGATGAGGTACTCAAAGTAGAGGTCGGCGTAGTCGCCACCCGCGGACAAAGCCTCGCTCAGGTAGTGCTCGAGATCGTGCGCGGCGATCCCGAACCTCTGAGCAAACAACGACTGCGATAAATCCATACCTTGAGCCTACCAGCCTGCCCCGGCGCGGTCACAGTGTGATCGCGGCGCACTTCATTTTCGCTGCAAGTTCAATGAAATTCTGAGGGGCTCGAAGGCCATCGAGATGCACTTCACACCAGCGATGTACTCGAAATTGATTCTTCTATTCTTGATCTGCGCCGGGACCGGCTTCGCACAGGATCGCTGGGTGACGTTGGGAGTCAAGGGAGGTGTTTCCATCACGGAGCCAACCCGCACATCATCCACCGAACAGGAGGAATCGCGCCGTTACATCATTGGACCGACGGTGGAGTTCCGCCTGCCAGGGAACTTCGCGGTGGAAGCATCCGCTCTTTATCAGCGTGTGGGTGGCACGTCGGCGTTCCCCTTTCTGACCCCGCTCTTCCCGTCGGGCTCATTTTTTCTGAATCGGCGCCGCGCCGACACGTGGCAGTTCCCAGTGCTTGGTAAGTACTATTTCAACGCGCGATCCCGCAGCTTTCAGCCCTTTGTCGGCACCGGCTATGCAATCCGCACGGGATGGGCGGAGGACGAAGGCCGAACAACGGCACCGGGCAACCAAAACACGGGCAGAGATCTGAATCCGCAACGTCGAAATGAGCTTAACTTCCTGGTCGGCATCACTTTCTGACCCCCGATGAGCCGAACCGGCGCCTGAATCTCGCGTGACCCATTGAGGAGTATTCGTTTTGTTCAAACTCGTATTCGCAGTACTGACGTTTACAATTTTTCTACCAGCAGCCGATCTCTTTCCGCTTCAGACAGGCAACTCCTGGACTTATCGCGACAGCACCGGACGTCAATCCTTTACCGTTACCGTCGGTGAAGCGGTGACACGTCAGGAACGTCTCTACTACCCGCTGAGCGGCTACACCAATGACACTCTGCTCGTCCGGCTCAACGACGCTCAGGATCTGGTCTACTTCGATTCCTCCAGAGAACGGGAAATCCCGCTTACGTTTCTGAATCCGTTTGAAGGCGGCTGGTGGAATGCGCCCGGCCGTCCGTGCGATCTCATGGGGCAGACGCTTGAAAGGCGCGGCACTCACACCGGTCCATTGGCGGTTCGTCAGGTACTCGAGATCCGTTATCGCACCTTCGGCTGCGCCGATACCGGGATATCCGATGAGCAGTACGCCGACAACATCGGCATGGTGAGCCGAACCGTGATCACCATCAAGGGGCCCGTGACCTACAACCTGGTGCAGGCGCATTTGGGCGCTCTCACCATCGACGCCGGCCCGATCTTCGGCCGCTTCACGGTTTCAGTGGACGATCAACCTTCCGCCGAGACTTTGCGCGTCACGCTGCGCATTCAGACTCGCCCAGCGGCGCCTTTAAAGCTGGAGTTCTTCAGTGGGCAGGAGTTCAACATCGTCCTGCGCGACCTCAATGGCAACATGGTCTACAACTGGGCAGCCGACAAGCTGTTCATCCAGGCGGCGCATGAACGGATTGTGCAAGGTTTCTGGGAGGAGACCACTGAAGTGCCGCGCCCCCGCGATACCGGCGCATATACGGTGGAAGCGTGGCTGACTACCATCGGCGTCCCGCGCTTCAGTGCGACCGTGCCTGCCACCACGGCTCCAGCCAACTAAACTGGAGGGCGTTGCTAAACCCGTCGGCAGTGTCGCCTCTATACGAAGTTCATCCTTACCGCGAATCGCCGTTGCCCTGATGGCGATCGCCGTAAAGCCGCTATCCAGCGCAGCGACATCGGCGCTTTCGGGCTGTTGCGCCGCCACCTCGCTCGCTTCTGAAAGCGACACCCGGAGAGCGCCTTCGCCGCGTTTCAGGGCGTGCCGCTCCCGCGCGGGATGCACCAGAATCCGCCGCATCAGGGTTGCCGAAACTCCGAAAAAATGGGCCCGGTTCCGCCAATGGTCTGGTTGCCACTCGAGGAGCCGGATGAACGCTTCGTTCACCAGGGCGCTGGGTTGCGGAATGTGTCCAGGCCGTTCCCCTGCCAGGTAGGCTTGGGCCAATCCGTAAGTTCGCCGTACACGAGGGGTGTGAGGCGGGACAAAGCCTCGGCGTCACCCTCGCGCCAAGCGGACAACATGCGGGTGATTTCGGAGGGGGTGGGCGAATCCATCGATGAGATCCGATAGTAGCATCGGGACGCAAAATTTTTTCTTGCTTGATGAACCGTTGTTCCGCGATCGCCCCTGCTCTAATAGGAACACATGTCTTCTCTTTTTCGATTCTGTATTGCGACCCTCCTGGCACTGACCGGGCTTTTGGCTCAAAGCGATTATGCCTTCTCCGACGGCGGCCGGAAGTCCGGCTACCTGCTTTCGCAAGATGAAGTTTTTAGCAGCACGTCCGCTGTGAATTCCGCACGCGGCGTTTCCTCCTGGGGCGGCGGCAAGCTTTTCCAGCTCGATTCGCCCACAGCGGTAAACAAGCTACGCGCTGCCCGTTCGAACCGGAGCGGCATCATCCCGGTCTTCTACGATAAGGCTAACCTGCCCTCGGCGGAGATACTCGCCGCCCTGACCCCCGCCGAACGGGCCAAGCGCAAGGACGGCGCTCGCCGTCTGATGACGGCCAAACTGCTGGTCCATATGGATGCGGACCGTTACAGCGAACTCGCTGCCACCCAGCCCACTGCCGCCGAGGCGAGCATGCTCAACGGCTGGATGTTGGTCGCTTATCCGGACGCCTTCGCGGCACTGGATGCGGCCGATTGGATGGTGAAACAAGGCGGTTGGGAGTTCACTCCCGTGTTCGCCCGCGAATCGTTCGTGCGCCAAACCTTGAAGCGCGAGGTGAGCGATCCGCTCTACCCGAAGCAATGGCATCTCGACGACAAATCCCCCTTCAACATCGGCATGAAGAATGCCTGGGATCAGGTTACGGGTAAGGGAATCAACATGGCCGTCATCGACGACGCCCTGGAAATCAAGCACGAGGATTTCACGAACGCCTATCCGCTGGAATCGGGCTATCATCGCAATTTCAAGCCAGACGGCGCGCCCAACGACCCTTCGCCGATGAACGCGAAGGAGAATCATGGCACCTATTGTGGCGGGCTGGCCGCCGCGGCGGGATTCAACAACACTGGCGTTACGGGCGTGGCTCCGGAAGCGCGGGTGATGGGCCTGCGTTTTGTGGGCGGCGCGGTTTCTGAGGAAGCGGCAGGGCTCGCCCTGGCGTGGCAGCCGGAAGGCATCATCACGCACGTCTCCAGCAACAGTTGGGGTCCGTCGGATGACGGCAAGGACGACGGCCGCGTGAGTGCCCTGCACTTGGCGGGTGTCGAGAAAGGCGCGACGGCCAACCGCGACGGCTTAGGCACCGTTTACTCCATCTCTTGTGGCAACGGCCGCGGTGACGGCGACGATGCGAGCTACGATGCCGCCTCCGGCACCCGTTTCGGCATCGCCGTGGGCGCGGTGGGACGCGATGGCAAGCAGAGTTCCTACTCCGAAAGCGGTATGTCCGTGGCCATCGCCGCGTTTGGCGGCGAGTTCCAGCCGCCGACGGTGCTTTGGAGCGCCAACGTTTCCGGTGAGGAGGCTTTCAAGAACAAGGCCGAGAGCTACCCGACTACCGAAGCGCCGATCAACTACACCGACACGGCGAACGGCACCTCCTCCGCGGCGCCTCAAGTGTCTGGAGCAGCGGCGTTGCTTCTCGAGAAGAATCCCAAACTCAGCTATCGCGACGTCAAGGAGATCCTTATGAAGTCCGCGAGCCGGGAAGGGCTGGAAGGCACGGACAAGTTTGTGGTCAACAAGGGCGGTTTCTTCTTTAGCAACGCCTTCGGTGCGGGCCTTCTAAACGTGGCCGCCGCTTTGGAACTTGCCACTGACTGGAAGGTCGCTGGTCCGCTGGTTAACGCGGAAGCCACTGCTACTGGCGGGGCCATCCCCGACGACGGGAAACTGGCAGAGGTTTCTTTCGCGCTGCCGGATGCCATAATCCGCGTGGAGCACGTCGCAGTGACGGTCAACGTGAAGCATGCCAAGCGGGGCGATTTGTCCTTCGGAATCATGTCTCCGAGTGGATATTTCGCTGTCGCGGCCAGCCGGCCGAATGACGACAACGCAGACTTCACCGACTATATCTTCACCACTCCGCACTTCTGGGGTGAATCGGCGGCTGGAACTTGGAAGCTCTTTGTATCTGATGAACGCGCCAATGGAACGGCAGGGACCTTGGGAGCTGTGAAGCTCAACGTTTACGGTACTGCTCAGTAAGCAGCGCTGCCGTCCATAAAGAGGGCGGAGGCCGCGGGGAGAATATCCCTCGCGGCCTCCGCCTTTCTTGTTGCCACGCTCAATGCCTCCAACATTCCCATTGCGGACGAGAGACGCGTGCCGCTTGTTCCCTGGCGCATCCGCATGAACGAACGAAGGGCGGCCTCGTCATGAAGGACGAAAACGTTACGGTTACCTGTACGCTGGTCGAGCATCCTCCCGTTGGTGCCTGCTTTCGCCTACCGTTTTGACTCCTCGATATCTGACGTCCTGGCGGCACACTACCACCGGCGAGACCTCGGGCTTCGTCACCGAACCCGGCTACTCCTACCCCGTCAGGCATATCGACACAACGCCCCCCCGTGATACCGCCTATCTATCTTGCTTGGCCGCTTCGATCTTGGCCGCTTCGATCTTGGCCGCTTCGATTTTTCGAGCTTGCGAGCCCAATAATAAACCGGCGGCGGCCGCCGCTTGCTAAAATAGTCGCTTGTCAGGCTCCGGGCTCCGTGCAATGAGCGGCTGTAAACCCCGCCAGGTCCGGAAGGAAGCAACGGTAGCGGTTTAGCTCGTGTGCCGCGGATCACCCGGGGTCTGACATTCTCTCCTCATCCAATCCCCTGATGATTGATCTTGCCCGGACGGCACGACGGTGCCGAAGGGGACCGTGCTACCGTCTATCCTATGAAACGCGTTCTAGCGATACTCGCGGCTCCCTTTTTGCTCCAGGCAGGCGTCGGCGACCATGCGGATGTCAAAGGCGCCGAGCGGCTGTTTGAGGCTTGGCTTGCCGGGCAAATGACCTATCGTGGTCTGCCCGGTATCGCCATCGGCGTCGTTCACGATCAACAACTCGTCTGGTCAAAGGGCTTCGGCTATGCCGACCTTGCGAGCAAGTCTCCCATCACCGCCGCTACGCGCTTTCGTATGGCGTCGCACAGCAAGCTGTTCACCGCCACTGCGATCATGCAACTGCGCGATGCGGGCAAACTGCGGCTTGACGATCCAGTCGCAAAGTATCTGACCTGGTTTACTCCAGCGCCGGCGGAAGCGGATGATCCCGGGATCACGATCGAGGAATTGCTCACGCACAGCTCCGGGCTCAGCCGCGAGGCGGGGTCGCACTGGTCGGACTTCAAGTTCCCCACGGCGGAGGAGGTGCGAAGCTACATCGGGCAGAGCAAAGCCATCTACCCGCCCGAGGTGCGCTGGAAGTACTCCAACCTCGCCTATACACTGGCGGGCATGATGGTGGAGGCTATCTCCGGAGAGCCCTTTGCGAGCTACGTCGAAAAGCATATCTTCGACCCGCTGGCGATGACGGGTTCAAGCATCGATCGGCCAGTGGACGGTCTGGCAGTCGGGTATGGCCGCCGCATGCCGGATGGGACGCGCCAGAAATTGCCGTTTATCGACGCACGAGCCATGGCGCCGGCCACCGGCGTCACGTCCACCGTTGAGGACATGGCAAAGTTCGTTTCGCTGCAGTTCCGCAAGGGGAAAGTGGGGGGTAATCAGATTCTCAGCACCGGCGCTCTGCGGCAGATGCACCGGGTTCGCATGCTCGAGAGCAACTGGACCAGCGGCAACGCGATCGGCTTCTCCGTCACTCGCGATGGCGACCGGCTCTACGTGGGCCACGGCGGATCGTACCCGGGGTTCAAGACTCATACGCTCATTCAACTGGACGATCGGGTTGGGGTAATCGTGCTCACCAACGGCGACGATTCAGAGCCCAACGTGATCGCGCGGCATCTGATGAAGACGGTCGGCGCGGCAGTAGCGAAAGCCGCGGGTAGCCCGGCGGGGAACCAGGTGACATGGGACCCTTCGTGGAGCCGCTTCGCTGGTCTGTACCGCAGCGGAAGCCGCGACCTCGCGGTGGTGGAACTCAATCGGCAACTGGTGGCGATTGAACCGGAGGGAACTGACCCCACTCGACAGTCGAAACTCGTGCCGCTTGGCGCCGGACTGTTTCGCATGGAGGCTCCAACCGGTGGAGGCGCGATTGGAGAGACGGTGCGATTCGTGGAGGAGCGCGGGATGGTGGTGCGGATGATTTCAGGAGGGTCATATTCGGAGCGGGTACGTCCTTAAGGCTGTCAGCGAATAGCGTTGCCACTACTTCGGGAGCCCACCATACCAACGCGCACGGGCCATCCGGCCTGTCAGTGCAAACTGAGCCGCCGACCCGTCAGGGAGCGGTAGCCAATCCTCGCGGTTCCCGCTATAGCTCTATTGCCGCCAATGCAGTGCGCCAGCGCGTGCGGGCAACTCTTGTCGTCGCCCAACTCGCACTCGCCGTATTGCTCCTCACGGGCGGCGGCCTGGTCCTGCGTAGCTTTCAGAAACTCGGCAATGTCGACCTTGGCTTGGATTCCACCGCGACAATGTCGTCACCATGAACTTCGCGCTGATGGAGTCGTCCTATCCAACGGCTGGCAAGGTCCTCAGTTTCACGCAGCAACTGGACCAGAGCCTTGCGGCCGCGACGGCGTTGATCGCATCCGGATTCAGCACCAGCCTGCCGCTCGCGGGTCAGGGCTGGGGGAACCCGCTCACT
>Ga0163150_10007209_pt1 | contig 13217 bp, 6 predicted proteins | sample OliLakLV19P2IB_FD_148628 | JGI IMG/M metagenome (GOLD analysis project Ga0163150, IMG submission 148628) | Freshwater microbial mat bacterial communities from Lake Vanda, McMurdo Dry Valleys, Antarctica - Oligotrophic Lake LV.19.P2.IB | ecosystem: Environmental > Aquatic > Freshwater > Lake >...
GGTGGAAAAATTCACCTTCGCCAAAAACCCGCTGGCGTGACGGGAATTCTTACGATTTTGACAGGGACGCGGGCTTCGGGCCGGGGTCAGCGTTAGTCTCAGACATCCTGAGTCCGCCTCTAAAAGTCATGCTTCTCGACACGCTCAACTGTCCCTTGCGCGACCTGCGCATTTCAGTTACCGACCGCTGCGACTTCCGCTGCGCCGTCGCATTGCCTCACCAAGAATCCTACTTCCGACCGTCGTTGCCTCACGTTGAATCTTACCAACCCCGCGACGCGGATTGGCCGCCTCCTGCGGTAAGCTATTCGCACGTGTCCTCGGAGGCGGCCAACCGCGTTTGCCTTCTACTGGCCATGCAATCCTATCACCTTGGTAAGATCTGAACTGAGGCAACCGGTAATATAATTAGGTGAGGCAACACGGCAACAACCCGTTGCTGGGTTTTGAGTGTCGTCGCGCCGAGGTCTACTTGTCGCCGGGGGGCGCTGCGTCTATTGCATGCCCAAGGAAGTCGAACGCCGACGTGCAGGGCACCCGGCAGTTGCGAGAGGCATCCGGCACCATGGACATCGAGCTACTTGACCATGTGGCTCTAGGAGAGGCCGCCGCAGACCCGCTGGGCCTAGGATATTACTCCTTTAGGCAGGCCGGTATACTTTAACTATCACTCATCGCCGGATGGCAAATTGCCAGCGAGCAGTCGCCGTCAATCGAGTTTAACTACATCAGACAGGACCGTGAGCACAGCGCGTGTCAGAGGTGGCGGGACGGCGTTGGTGACTTGCTCCATCTGGTTTGAAAAGGCGCCAAAAATACGAAAATCATCCGGAAATCCTTGCAGGCGGGCTGCCTCACGCACGGTGATGCTACGTGGTTCCGAAAAATGCGCTGGAGGCGCGCGATGACCAGAAAACAGAGTGTTCGATGGACGGGTGGGATGCAGACGTCGATATGACATTGGGCCTGTTCCGGGCGTTATTGCTGCGATCTTATCCATCACGCTTTGAGAATGGCACATCGCCATATGATTTATTATTCCTGCATATTCTTTTTCGTCGTCATAATCATCCGGACGCACCGGCGGAGAAGGAAGCCCACGCAGGGCTTCTTGCGCGCCTTGAGTGGGAACATTGTGAGCTTTCAAGCGCTTTAAAATGTCCTCCTCGTTGAGTTCAGCTCGGGTCACAAAAAAGAATGCACGTTTTCGTTTCTGGCAGACACCGAATTCGGACGCGTCTAATAGCACGCGCATGATGTGATACCCTCCTTCGGTCAACACGTCTTCGAAAGTGCCCAGCCTAGTGCCGTGCTTCTCTGCCAGCACCATCGAGACATTCTCAATTATCGCACACCGCGGCTGTAACTCAGCGATAGCCCGCGCCACGGCGACAAGCACTTTATTCCGTGGGTCTTTTGGGTCGCGAGAGCCCGCAGCGGAAAATCCTTGGCATGGAGGACCCGACAAGATGACTGACGAAAACTTGTCTTTGCCAGACGGCCTTAGCAATTCGCGGCAGCGCTTCAATATGGTGGTTGAGCGCACGCTGCCTTCGATTGCCTCTGCTTCGGGAAAATTCCGACGAAACGTTTTCAACGCAGTGGGATTCTTATCCACGCCGGCAACTATTTGACACCCAATCTGTTTTGCAGCGAGAGACAGGCCGCCTAGGCCACAACAAAGGTCAATCGCACGCACGCCGACGGGAACCGCGACAGCGGCTGGTGTGCCGTTTCGAGAATTTTGGCCGTTCGGCTCGGAGGTCGAAATCATCGGTGTCGAGCTAAAAGAGTTGCAGTCTGCAAAACGAGAACAAATCAGCGGATACTATCTTTCCTCTGCCGCTGCCAGGGAATCGCAGTGCCATGGTCACGGACTAGAGGACCACCAGATGAAGGATGTGGGCCGCCATGAATAGACGTTTACCGCTCGCTCTGCCCTTAGATCGCAAATTCGGACGGTCATCCTGCTAACGATCCGTTGGAGCGCCACCTCTTGGATTCCACGAACTACAAGCGTCGCAGCGTCCGAGGCACGGATTTCCAAGACATAAAACTTATTCCCGAGGGGCCTCATGCCGACAATCACTCCTGAAATATCGCGTGGCCAACTTGCCTGCGGATGTTTGCGTCTCGCGATCCAGTAAGCTTCGCAAGTCGGACGATACCGGCAGAATCTGCACGCATCGGGTGACGGCGAGCTGAGTTCAGATTCGTCGCCGCCGCCGCCGCGGATTCTGTCAATGACTTGATTGGCACTAATTAGCATCCGCTTCATTTCATCGGCGAGTTCTTCGGCTTCGGCCGGGGAGAACGGCACGTTGACCGGATCGCCGCGAAGCGGAAGGATGCGGAGCGTGTTCGGCCACTGACGAAATCGTTCGTGCACCAAATAGCTATAGAGCAGCAACTGAATTCTCAACTCCGGGCGTAGCTTTCCTTCAAGGTCATTGATGTGCCCGGTCTTGATGTCAGTCACGACTAACGCTCCGTTTTCCCAAGCTATCCGGTCCAAGCGGCCGACAATTTGCCCGTCGGTTGAAACGGCTTCGATTTCGACATTTTTTATGCGAAATGACTCCCGGTCAAAAACGCGCCGCGATGGTGGAGAAAGGTGAAACGCCGCCGCCGTAAGTCTATATGCGTTGACTTCAAAATCGTCACATGTGCGGACCAGTGGGACGACCGCGCAACCAGACGGCTCTGACTTCAATTTCTGCTCATAGGCTTCAACCATCTTACGCCATTCGATTCGGACTTCGGCCTCCGAAAAACCTTCGAATGCGCCGCGAGCAGCATCACGCAAGAAGCCATGCGCCAAGATTCCGAAATGTGCTTTCGGATGCGTTGGCAGGCGGGGGGCATTTCCGGCCGCGCGGAACGCCTCGGAAAGGCGACATGCCATCAATGCTGCTCCTCTGCTCGGAGAGACACTGTTGATCCGCGCGATACGCGAACTCTGCTCTGCGGCTATTGCAGCCATTGCTGGTAGGCCCAGCTCATGCGTCGCGCTAGGTTAAAAGTGTCAGCTAGAATCACATCGTCGGGGTCCCCCGCCTCGGCAACGGAGACCGCAAGACGACCAGCGATGACATCCCTCGACCAGAGAGGATGAATCATTACTCCATTGCGAACACGGTTACTCGCATCTCGAAACGTGAAGCCTGGAAGATCTCCAAAAATTGCCGGACGCCAATGAAAGTTGGCACAAAGCTGATCGCGAAGTTTTCCGGCATAGAGCGGCCAATCCACCAACTCAGGAAGGTCAAATGCCTTCGCAAACGGAACATTAGAGTCTAAGCCGCATTGGTGTGACCCGTCTTTCAGAATTCGCAGAAGGCTCAAGCCAAGACGCCAATCCAGCAAACCGTGATAGGACAAATTGCGATAGTGACGAATGCAGTCCGGGCAGGAGAGGTCACAAGCCTTTCGATGAACCTCTTTCGTAATTTCGTCAAAAAACAAATTTCTCTTCCCGCTGCCAAGCGACTCTTGCAATAGCCAAGCGAGGCGCAACGCCATCCATTCGACGAATCCCGCGCCATTCGGCAAATGATCACTCAGGATTATCTCTCCGGAAAATCCTCTGTCAGGACGGGGCACAGCTCGTAGGCAACTTATGTCGATTTCATCCGGGTCAATGTCTAATTCCATTGCTGCAACAGTGCGTAAAATAAACGCAGCAGAATAGTATGCCCCTTTGACCGAAGCCGCCGCCTCAAATGTGCCGCGACACTCCTGCGGGTTGGGAACAGGGTCGAAGTTTATTCCCATCGGAATATTCGCCGGCATCAGCCGGAGTAGGTCAGTCACCTTGGGTGCGACCAAGGCGAATTGCTCGTATTGGTCATTCTCTGGAGTGAAGCGAGCACCGGCTTCAAAACGGCTGTCGATCCACTGTCGCGGCAATGATGGCCGAGGCCGAGGATGTTTTTGTGTGCTTATTAGCTGTCCAGGACGCCCGGTAAATAATTCGCCGCGCCTCGTGTTCAGCCTGTAAACCGTCGAGTAGCTGGAGACCGCAAGGGTGTTCGTGCCTTCAACCGGCGTATCTTTATACTCTACGTTTGACTCAGCGATGGTGCTGTTGCCCGCTTGGACGAATTCTGAATCGTCGCGAATGTCCTTCCCTTCAGTGAAGTCGGTGCGAAACCCAGCCGGAACCGCGATGGCAAAACTGTTCAGTCCCGAGGAATGCCGTGTTTCACCGCAGCGCGGACAGGTAGGCTCCGCAAAATTTGCCGGGCCTGTTTGAGTATGCTGACACCTCTCGCATCGCAACATGAACTGCTTGCCAGTGAGCGCCTGCCCCGGCGCTGCCTGCACTCCTATTCCCATATTCAATATCGCCGGAGTAAAACCTATCGAGGTATAAACTTTCTTGTCCTTGGTTTTTTGTGATCCCGGCGCAAATTCCGTAATGGCTAGGTCCAGGTCGCGGCCGATGATCTCCGGTTCATTGTTCACAGTTACGCCGTGATAAAGCACCCTTGTGCGGGTCGGCATACCGAACATCGGCAATACACCTTCCTCGGCCAACCGACTTGCCACACCTTCGTCCGGGAATGCGGCGCGTTGTATAGCGCTCTCCAATTCACAGAACAGATAATTGTGGGCGTAAGCAGCAAGATCGGCTGGTTTCAGTTTTGTTTCAATGCTCGCGGCCACCGCGACAGCAATCTCCTCAACCTGTGGTGAGCCCGCGAGAAACTGCATCACGCTCTGACGGATGGGCGCGCTATCATTCCAGACCTGCGCTGTCCCAAATTCACCATGACTATCGGGTGGCGCATCAGGACTTTGAATCCAAGTGACGCCAGCATGAAGGAACGCCTGTCGGAGAGCCTCCTTAGCCATGATTCGTTTTGCTATTTCTAGCCGCGAGACTGAGAGGAACGGAACCGGAGGCGGGTCCGACGTGATCCGTTCGGGGTGTCGGAAATAGTAGTCGTCGTGGCTCCGACCCCGACAAAGCGTGACTGCGATTGCAAATGCTTGTCCGCGTCGGCCAGCCCGTCCGACACGCTGCTGATAGTTGAACCGCATTGGCGGCATGTTTGCCAGCATCACTGCCTGAAGGCTTCCGATATCAACACCAACCTCCATCGTGGTGGTGACGCTCAACACGTCGATAGAATCAACCTGCCTCACCAAAGACCGTTCAACGCCATTCCCGACTTCGACCATTACATCGCGGAATAGCCGTTGGCGTGATGCCTGGTCGTCGGTCTGCGCAGTCAGTTCTTCGCAATGCAGTCGGAGCGGATTGCGGCGCGCCACCGCTTCGGCCGCGTAGTAGTTCGCCGCGTGCAGAGCCCCGCAGGTGGAATCAGGCGCGTCCAACAGGAATTCGTTGCATCTCGTGCAAACACCGCCTGACCGATGCAGGTGTTCGCGCGTGCATGTGGGGCAGGTCCAAACGGGAGCGTCAGGCCGAGCAACTTGAATATCAATCTGCCGCAAATTGAGTGTGAATTCCGTTTGATGCCCTTTTTGGCAGACCGCCTCGGTAACGGCCTCTCTCAAGAGGCCCTCATCCATCCGGTTGAGTTCGGCGCAGCGTTTGATGAAATCTCGGAGCGCCAACCCGAGTTGTCGCCACTCCGTCCAGACCGGCGGTCGCTCCAATACCTGCCTAGCATTGTCCGGTCGAATTGTCGGGTAGCGTTTGAGGTCACCCATGATTCTCAAAAACCCGAGCACGATACCCTCGAATATGTCGGGTGCCGCGTCGCATTTTTGCCCAATAATCGCGAGTTCGTCGGCAGGAATCCTTAGTCGGCAATAACCCAAGCCTGCTGATTCGAAGCCGAAATAACTCTTATCCCACAGAATTGATGCAATCTCGGACTGAACCTTGTCCGTTAAGGTTTCACGAGCGATCATCTCATTCCCTGACGGCGGCTGCCGCAGTTGCTGCCATCCAGCTTCGGAGCTGAAATCGAACATCCGGGTCCAGTGCTCCCACTTCCCATCGACCTGATAATCTTGGTAGCGGTTATCGTTTCCGGCAGGGTTGACGCCGATCTTTCGCAATCTGTCTGTGAGAAATCCTGTCGTCTGTGGATTAGTTAATCCTTGGAAAAGGACGAAAGATTGGACGACCCGGCTTACGGCACGTTTAGATGCATCCGCCAACTTCCGTTCGCCCGCTTCCTTTGTTTCGCGGATCAGTCGTATAACTGGCTCTGGCAATCCAGGTGGCACCGATAATTTCGCGTCTTCGAGTGCCTTCTTCAATTCCTCTGCGCGGCCAGGACTCGCTGCGGCGAAGCGTTTGGCTGCTTCGGTGCCCTTCGCGCCGGTCGTGGCGATTGCGTTGATGTAAGACTGTTCTCCTTCTACCGCTAACAGGAGCTCATCATACATGGCCTCGCGCACGAGGTCGTTGTAGTGGTTACGCTCAATGCCGTTGGAAATCCTTGCGGCATCTTCACGGCTATCTGAAAAAACAACCAACTTCCTCGCAGGTTTGCTCGGAAGCATATAGAAAGTCTCTTTTGCCAGAAGCTGGGCTATCTTTGAGAAGCCGGTCCTAAAACCGCGCACTGGCGATGTCCTTCCCCAACGGCGGGAATAGTCTGCGGAACAGGATGGGCATATGCAAGGAAGCGCGGAAATCCGCTCCTCATTCTCGGGCAACGTCCTTACGCAGAAGAGCTGCCCATGAACCAAGTTCGGGTTGTCAGGGTCGTTTCGATTTGGAACGACTATCGCGGAGGTAATATCGAGCGCCGCCGACACCCATTTCCCGCGCCGGTCCGCTGCATCAATATCTTCACCAACGAGCTGGTTCTGCGCCCAATCTCTAGTTGCTTCTTGATGGATTTGGGCGCGCCCATGCGGCCAGAACACCGCAAATTCGTGGTAGGACCTGCGGTCAACAAATCGGGCTGCTTGTTTGTCTGGAATCCCCTCGATGTCGTGGTCGCAGGGCAGCAGTTCATATCCTCCGGTGCCGTCTTCGACGGCCAATCGGCTTCCTCCGAAGAACGTAGTGCCGCACTGTTCGCAGTAAAGTAACTCTAGCACACGACTAGGGACACAATCCGTTTCGTCGGACAGCAAGCGGCTTGCCGGATATAACTTGCCCGCAGTTCGTCCGGAGCCGGCATCAATCGCGCGTGTTGCTGCCCACAGACCATCAACATTCCGAAAGAACCAATGCATTCGAAAACAAGGAATGTCAGACCTTGCGCCGGCTTGGTCACACAAGCAACGAGCGGCTAACAGTCCTCTAGCGGCTTCTTCGCGATGATGCGCGCTGCCATTACTTCCGAAAACTCTCTCGGCATATTTGGATAATGGCGTTGCTTTCAGCGCGCTACCTTCTCGGCAGCCTTGCAGCAGAAGAGCACGCCCCGGCGAGTCCGGACGGAGGAAAGCGGCGGTCATTTTACTACGCGCATCGCTGCCCGCGTCGCCGCCGAGGGCCTCGGCAATCGCGCCACAAGCCTGATTGGTGGCCTCACTTTCGCCGGTCGGATCGGAATCAAGTGCGGCCGCTAAGCGCGCGAATGGTTCCACAGGCAGCAAGCCGTCTAGTGCCGGTGGAATTGGAGCCAGTTGCCCGGATATGATGTGTTCATCACGCCACTCGCCTCCAAAAAAATCGCACAGAAATTCTAGACTGTCTGCATTTCTTTCAAGGGACGCACTGGATGCCAGTATTCTGAGTTTAGGCGAGGAAGGGGTAAGCCCGAGCCTCTTCAAAAGTAGGCGTAACAGCAGAGCAACTTCGGTTCCCGACGTGCCGCGATAGAGGTGGAGTTCATCCACAACCAAATGGAAAACAGCATCGTCATTATCTCTGAGCCAAGCGGCTGTTTGCTCAAAGATTGGTCGATCTACATCACGCATCAGCATTAGACTAAGCATGCTGTAATTTGTGATCATCAGGTCCGGTGGGGCGTCCTGCATGTCCCAGCGTGACCGCATTTCCGCACCGTCCATTCGAGGGAAGAAAAACATTACATCTCCGTCGTCAGGATTCTCCTCTGCATGCCGTCGAGCCGCATCAGCATCACGAGCTGTTTGCCGCAGCTCCGCCGCGAGTTCTCTAATTTTTTTCCGGTCGGGCCGGCCATTCGCTTGGAATTCGCGACCGGACTTCGGCGTGGAACTGTTGTAGCGACTGAAATAAATCTGATTGCCGGCAGAATTGGAGTCGAACCAAGAGTGTGCTCGAGCCGAATCCATCGCCTTTCGCAGACGCGTCATCTGGTCTTCAACCAGCGCATTCATCGGATAGATAATTAATCCTCGCATGCCCGCCGGCCTGGTCGCATGCGCCCGCTGAGGAATTCGTGCGCTTTGCCTGTCGCCAAATCTCGCATTTTGCCAATCGGTTCGGGATTCCAACCACCAGTCATCCGCACCGTCGGCCTTTTGCCGTGGACTCGCCCATCGCAATGACTCTCTCACAATGGATGCCAACATAGGCATAAGAAATGATTCGGTTTTCCCTGAGCCGGTCCCCGCCGTGACCACGGCACGACCTTCCGAAAGGGCAATCCGAAGCATCGCGAGCTGATGGGCGAATAGGTTAAAATTTCCAACGAGGCCGCATTGCGCGAACTCGGAGAACCGGTGAATTTCATCCGCTGTGAATCCGGGCATGTCATCAGCAGTCAATTGGGAAACCGGTTTGACCTCCTTGTAGCGGGGCAATGGTTCGATCCACGGCTCTTGGTGCATGACCGCAGAATCGGCATCCGATCGAAGCAGCATTTGCTCCCGATCTCGTTCCAACGACCGAAAACGCGTGCCGAACGCAGTCTTAACGTAAAGAGCGTAGTTATCGCGAATCTGTCTGAATGAGCCGATGGGGTCGATCATGGTAGGCGCGTTAGATAGTATTGATGGTTTGCGGCACAAAGCCCACCCCAAGTTTTTGCGCTACTTTGTCGGCAACTTCTGAGGGAACCTCTGCGAAAATCATGTAGTCGCGTGCCCCTCTGCGTCGCTCACCAACGAGAATCGAGGGTGCCATTCCAGAGCAAAGGCACAAGGCACGCGCGAGAAGCCTAGGTAAAGGCACGGTGGTAGGCACGGCTATCAATCGCCTCCGGCGATCATGCAGAATTGCCGCAACACTCGCCTTGGCCAGCGCCCAATATCTTCCCCAATCAGCGTCGTCTATCCGAGCCTCTTCAGCGCCATTCACGGCGAACATGAGAGATAGATCAGAAATCGACCGACACAAAAACGGTCCATCCGGTATCTCCAGACCGTCGATAAACGCCATTCGAGTTGGATCGAAAATTTCGACGCCGCGGATGCTGACATTTTTTGGGTGCCATTCTAGAGATGACTCAAATTCAGCCACCTCCTGAGAAAAGCAGGCCAACGTCCATGCGGGCGGAGTATGTGAACGAGCCACTCCCAGAACTTCGGCAAGTCGTCGGCTTTCAAGTGGCGACTCAAACTCCAGCGCAATTCGACAAGGAAGCAGCGGCTCAGTTGAACGCTGAACCAACTCGGAAATCGAAACACGCACATTTGCCGACGTTGCAGCGCTACGAATTTCATTCAGTGCGGCGCCGGTTCGCGCTCCGGTCAGAACATACAGTTCGCGGCCAGCAACGGGCAGTCTTCCGAGATGCGGACTTACAACGGTAAGCCAGCCTAGCCTACCCCGATGATACTCAGAATGGCCAAGCATATCCAAGAGACGGCAAAGTTTGTAGATTCTTAACGTGTCTTCGAGTGCCTCGCCGCCGGAGTTTGCCGAGAGTTGGGCAACAATTTCACGCAAGGCCGGAACTCGGATTCTGCCGCGCACCGTTAGCAAATCCAGTATTTGGCTTTGTTCATCCATTTTGGGCAGCCTCCTTGAATCTCCGCCATAATGCGACGAGTGGCCCACGCGTGGGACCGGCCAACTGCTTTCGCTCGTTCCAAAGTAGGCGCTGCCAATCCCGCACCTTTCGTCTGTCCGCCACTGGCTCATTTGTCGGCGCACAAAGCTCTGGATCAACGCCGCAGAAAATGACCCGTCTATTCGCGCGACCGTGCTCAATGAGCCAAATGGGTATCCAGTCACTAGGTAAAGGATCGCCGGGCAATGTGGCGATTTGCCCAGGTCTCGGTCCGATGATGTCCGCCGAACGCTCGGTTGCTATGACGACAGGCGGTGCTTCAAAGCCGATTACGGCCGCGCCTAGCGCCCTCGGTTCACCAGCGGAAGCCTCTACTTGAGAGCCATCGGACGCGGATGCCCATGAATCAGCGCGTTTCCACGGAAGGTCCTTCGCATTCACGATTTGAAACGAGGCAAATCGCCTCTCTTCGCTGCCGACTGTAATTGATACACTATTTGAGGACTCCATCTCCGTTGTTTTAAGTGTCAGTGTAACGTCGCCGGCAACGACGGGATAGACTGTGCGATTAACTTTCACGACACTGTCTGGAACAAGCCCCTCGATGCGCACTTTTGGCGGTGCGAAATCAAAGTAACGCCGGCCCATCGGTTCAGTTTTGATTCCTTCCTGAAGGAGAACCCTAACAAGAGAGTCAGCCTTTAGAACGGGAAAGTCGGCTGGCGCTGCGACTGCTGGATCAGCACTGTCCGCACGAAATAACCGAAATCCGTTGGGCAATCCGCTACGCAGAACGAGCTCTTGCCAATTCTTTCCAGCTCGTTTGCCCCACATTTCCAGAGCGGTCACGCATTCATCGGTAGCAATGACATAAAATTCCCTCTGAGGATCTAAGCGGTTAACCTCAATCAATCCCTCCACGCTATCAAACTCGCCTTTTCTCAGCACACGGACGCGGCGCGGCGGCAAGCGGAATACGACCTCCCCGAATGACAAACGCAGGCCCTGAGTCCATGAAATCCGGGTTGCGTCGATATTCGTGCCATCTCCCGCCCGGAGGATGCGCCATGACGAGTTTACGCTTCCGACATAAAATATACCTCCATTGCCGTGTGCAGTGATCGTGATGTCACCGTCCGGAAAGGTGGGGGCATCCCGGATCACGAACCTGCTGTCGGCAGTGCCGCTAAGGCGATCTTTGATCCGCAAGTTTAACCGAAGCGTGTGAAATTCACTTCTCGCGCCCTGTTGGTTTTCGGCAACTCCATCCCAAGACCGCAATTCGTCGAGCAGCGCCTCGATAGTAAGCGAACGCATTTCCTCATCCACCTCGCCTTCGCGGACAAGCCTTCGCATCGTCCGGCCTTCGAGCCTCCCCTGTCCGTGCCGACTGGAGAGTTGAGCCATTTCCTCGGAAGCAGGCGGCGCAGATGAATCCAATTCCGCAGCGGCAAATAATTCGCCGAGTTTGCTTCGCTCGCGCTCTGTGAGGACTATTTGGGCGCGCGGAAGTCCAACGTGCGGCCACGCCCCTGCAAAATCGCAACTGACAATCCCGAGCCTACCGCCGCGTTCGTCGTTTGCCCAGTCTTCCAGATCGTCCCACAATGGCCACATCTCATAAAAATTGGGCGGAGGCCGGTTAGTCTCCTCGTCGCCAAGAAGGCGATGAAGCCGTTTGTAATATCCTGTTTCACGCTCTCCTTCTTGAGACGCTGCGAGCACAAACAATCCGAGATACGCGAGGTATGCAGGGAATCCCATTGAGTTATTGCGCCAGTCTTCCCAAGTGCGCCTCGCTTGAGTGCAAATGCTCAATCCGGGACGCCGCGCAGTTTCCGGCCCGCTCTTTACTGCATTGATGAAATCGGCCTTGCCGTCAGGTCCTCCGAGCTGTTCCAGCAAAGTGTCTTCGACGCAAAGAAACACCTTCTTTTCAGCATTTTGTTCGTTGAAGAAACGGCGGGCGATGACTTCGTTCCATTCTGAGTAGGTCATCGCCAAACCTCCGCCGTGCGAAAGCGCCGGATTGGTCTCTGGCTGGCCATGATGAACACCTCAACAAGCGGACTTCCCGTGGGGAAACTCTGTTGCACCCGGCAAACGAGTCGGATTTGGGCACTGAGGAAGCATGCGGCTATATCAGGTGTCATGCTGGGTGAAACAGGGTTAGCGCTTTTGCGGATCGGTGCAATCAATCAAAGTGAAACTCCCTAGTAACCCTCAAGGCGCTGCGTCGATGAACCTGAAGGCGGTCCAGCCGTCGCAATCGCAGGAGTCGTCGTAGGCGTCCGTCACCCGGCGCGATTCCTCGCGAGCTTCGACCAGTTCAAAGGTTCCGACGATGTCGTGGGCGTCCTGCGGGCGGCCCTCGGGGACTTTTTGCTGAAACACGATGTCGCGGGCTTCGGGCCGGGGTCAGCGTTAGTCTAGGCGGTTGGTTGATATCGCGAAGGGAGCGTGCTGTGCGGCCTGTGGGAGTTGTAGGGTAAACGCCCGACCGGGGACCCCTGTCGGTAAAATACCAACCACTCCCCCCGAAAACCCAGCTTCCGATCAAGCGCTCGCGAGCGTGTAGGCGGTGTTGAGGTGCTCGACGCCGGTGTATTTCTGCGACTGTTCGTCGGCGTGATAACTGGAACGGACCAAGGGACCGCTTTCGACGACGCCAAAGCCGAGGGAGAGGCCGAATTGCTTCCAGTGCTGGAACTCCTCCGGCGGCGCCCAGCGGGCGAGTGGCCAATGCTGCGGGCTGGGTTGCAGGTATTGGCCACTGATAGCCGAGGCCCGTCAAGCGTGTTATGATAGTTATTTCTTTAGTAAAGAATCGCTCGATTCGACTGGCCTTGGAAACGGTTGGCGGTAAGTTTTACCCCATGAGAAAACGCGGCGCTACCCGCAAAAAATCGGATCGGGTTCCCAGTCGGCAAGCGATCGTGCGCCTGCTCAAGCAGCAGGGGCCGGGTGATTCTGAATCCCTAGCGGCGCAATTAGGTATTTCCGCCATGGCCGTTCGGCAGCACCTCTACGCGCTGTGCGCGCAAAAACTGGTGACCTACCAGGAAGAGCAACGCCCCATCGGGCGGCCGGCCAAAATGTGGTCTCTGACGCCGGCCGCCGAGTCCCATTTCCCCGATGCCCATGCGGGCTTGACCGTGAATTTGCTGAACGCGGTCGAACAGACCTTCGGCGAGCAAGGCGTCAAACGCGTCGTGTTGCAATGCACGCAGCAGCAGATCGAGACCTACCGATCCCGCATCCCGGCTCGCGCCTCGCTGCAGAATCGGCTGAAGAAGTTAATCTCCCTCCGTAACGAGGAAGGCTACATGGCGGAAGTGCAGCGCCAGCCCGACGGCTCATTCCTCCTGATTGAGAACCACTGCCCCATTTGCGCAG
>Ga0163150_10007210_pt1 | contig 13215 bp, 11 predicted proteins | sample OliLakLV19P2IB_FD_148628 | JGI IMG/M metagenome (GOLD analysis project Ga0163150, IMG submission 148628) | Freshwater microbial mat bacterial communities from Lake Vanda, McMurdo Dry Valleys, Antarctica - Oligotrophic Lake LV.19.P2.IB | ecosystem: Environmental > Aquatic > Freshwater > Lake >...
TCAGCCTGCTGAAAAACAATCACACCGAGAAAGTCGGCGTCAAGAACAAACGCCTCCTCGCCGCCTGCAGCGAAGAATACCTGGAGGAAGTCTTGTTCGACACGTAACTTATGACGCAATCGCCCTGACTACCTCCCAAGTCGCTTTCGTATCTCAAGATTCGCCATCGCTTCATCATCAAGGCGAGTTCCGCATCTGCTTGAGCATCGTCAGTTTGACAATTCTGACCGAGGCCCTCCGTGCCGATCTTCGTGCCATCCTGAATGGTGCTTGGTCGCTTTAAAACGGCTCAGCTTACGAAATCTCCCATCAATACACTTCCACTTCGAACAGATCGAGCAAGTTGACGATTCGGATCTTGTCGACTGTCGCCTGCAAAGGAAGTCGAAACGTCGCTACGGAGTGTGGCGCGTCCGATTCCGGGGGAACTGTTGTCGTGGCAAAGTCCTCCCACATTCCAGGCGAGGTTTCGCGCTGCAAGCGAATCTTCCGCCCAACCATGGAAGGATGCTTGAGGAACCGCACGATGACACGTTCGAAAGATTGTGGCGCGTCCCATTTCAACTGCAACCATTCCGAGTTGTCCTGGACCAGGGCACCGGGCCAGTATAAGGTCACCAGTGCGCCATCGTTGGCCGCGCTCGGCGGATAGTGTTCCGCGTCAGGAGCAACGGAAGCCGTGACGGTTGCCTTTTGGGCGAGACTGGCGATGGCGCCCGCGCCTAGCACCGCACCCTTGAGCGGCGCAATGCATCCCACGTCCACTGCGTCGCGGTCGTACTTTGTCGACAGCGCCTTGGCAACTTCGTCAAAGCAAGCGTCTACTCCGGACTTGTCGCCGAGAGCTTTGGATAGAGATCGTGTGAGGGAGGCGAATCGAGAATCGGCTTTCAGCGCCATAAGAGGCCACTCTTTCCATCCCCAAAGCGCATGCCAGCCATGCGCATTATCCCAGGTTAGGTAAGCGTCGAAGTAGTTCGTGAGCAACTTTTGGCAATCGACCTTCGAGCTTGTCGACGTCACGTCGAGCACAAGCTGTTCGCCCGCCGCGCGCAGATTCAGTTGCATCACGAGGCACTTGGCCACGATTCGGTGATCGGGAAACAGCTTGCGGCCAAAGATGCCCAGTGATCCCAATTTGTCCTCCTGAACGAGCCGGTTAAGTTGATCCGACAGCGACTGGACTTTATCGGCGTCTGGTTCCTTGAGCGCCAAATAGCAATCGGCCACGAGTTGCTTGTGTTCTGGGTACAGGTGGCCGGCCAGGTCGAGCAAGACTTCGCCTTCCGGCTGGCCACGGTACTGGGCATCGTCCATCGCTGAGGAGAAATAGTACATATGTGGGAACTGCAACAACGGCGTTTGCAGATTTCCCATGACACCCGCCAGCTCGGGGGACTTGGCGATAACGGTCTCGAACAGCTTGCGAATGCTGTCGATCTGCACGTTGGTGCCCGGATAGGCGGGCTCGCCTTCCATCGCGCCATAGGGGAGAAACACGGTCCGTTCGAGCATGTTCTCTTGGCGACAGAGCCGCAGGTCGGACGATCTGCCGGCGATCAGTCCCCAAGGATTCGGGAGATTCTGTTTGAGCGCCTGGATTGTCTGAATCTCGTGTTCATCGCGACCTCGAGTCTTAATCTGGCCGGGCACGAGCCCCCAGCCTTCCCACATCCAGTCGATCAGCTGGGCCTGTTTGCCGTGGATATTGTGCTTGTCGAGCATCTCGCGACACGCTTTGAAGACCTTGACGTAGTCGCTCAAGGGGCTGTTGGCGTAGTAGCCCGGATCAGAATCGATGTTGCATACGCCGTTGACGTTGTTGATGATTCGATACATGGCCTCGCGCGACGCCACGATCGCCTTGAAATGCTCGGGATTGCCTGGGTTCAAATCCTCTTGTGCGGGCCGCCAATACGGACGCCGGCGAGGATCCTTCACACCGCAGTCGTCCTTAGCCACGCGATTAGTACACTGCATGATCCAGACTTGCATGCCGTGCTTCTTTTGGGCGTAGTCGACCACGCGACGGCACTCTTCCAGGTAGGCCTGATCCTCGGCCGAGAGCGGCACCGGCATGATCTCGATGAAGGGCCAGAGATAGAACAAGTTGACACCTTGATAGGCCAACACGTTCAAGTACTGCTGCCATTCCTGCTCGCTCCAATTGCGGAACGAATACGGCGTGTTAAAAGCCCAACCGTTAAAGTGCATGCCGCGCGTGGCGACGGCCGGTTTGTGCAATCGATCGATCGGTGTTGTGACAAACGCCGATTTGTTCTCGACCCGAATGGCCTTCATGAGCGCGGCGAGCCCGGCTTTCGTGCCGCGTGGAGTTGCGCCGCTAACGACCAGGTATTGCTTGCCATCGCGCGCTATCGACCTGAGTAGATAGCCTTCGTCGCCAAACTTGTCGTCGGCAATATCGTGAGGCGCAACCAGTTTAGTCACCTTTGGGCCGACGAGAATTTGCACGGCGTCGCTGGCCGCGGGCATCGCGATGACGCGCGGTTCTTTACCTGTCGCGTCTTTGACGTAACCGATCAGGTCCTCGATTCCGTATTGAACATAGGACGGTTGGTCGGCATCGGCCACGATCACGGCGTGGTCGAACGTGAACTGCTCGGCGGCCCTGGCTGTCGTGTTGAAGCCACCGGATATTGATAGGCAAATAGCCAAACCGACGCAGAAGCGAATCATCGAACTCATAACGGCATTCGCAGCGGCTTTACCGTTGCGCCTCCTAAGTGGCGGATTGTTGCGTGTTTACTAGTCGAGCATTCGAGTCATCCGTGGTCCACATTTGCTCGATTTGTTCGAGCGACCGCCCCTTCGTTTCCGGAACCCACCACAGTACGTACAGCAGGTTGATCAACGCGGCGCCGCTGAAGCACCAAAACGTGCCGCTGTGGCCCAGGTGTTTCTGCATTAGCGGGTAAATCAAGTTGCCAAGAAACGCCACAAGCCAGAGGGCCGTGGTCGCGATCGACATCGCGCGACCGCGAACCTTCGTCGGAAAGATCTCTGAAATAATCACCCAGCAGACGGCGCCATTGCCGATCGCATGGGCAGCCACAAACACCATGACGAATCCCAAAATGGCCGTGCCGCTGCCATGCGTGTAGTACAACCAACCGACCGCTGCAAACGAAATAAACTGTAGGGCCGTCCCAAACACGATCAGAGTCTTGCGTCCGGCGAAGTCGACAAGGGCTAACGCGGCCAACGTGAATACTGCGAGGATCACACCGACGAGTACGGTCTGAAAAAAAGCATCACGCGTGCCGGCCCCGCCGGCCTTGAGCACCTCGGGCAGGAATGACAACAGGGAAAAGATGCCGCTGGCTTGCGACAGTCCTGCCAACATGGTGCCGATCACTAACGCACGGCGGAAACCGGTCGTGAACAGTTCCGACAGGCTCCCTTGTTCTTGTGCGAGCGATTGCTGAATCTCGCGCGCTTCGATGTCGGCAGCGTGCGGACCGTTCAACCGGCACAGAATCTCGTAAGCCTCATCGCGTCGTTTCATTTTCATGAGCCAGCGGGGGCTTTCGACCGAAGGTACGATCATCGCCGCAAAGAACATGGCTGGCACAACTCCAGCCAGGAACATCCAGCGCCAACCAACGGCGACGTTCCACGCATCGTCGCCCATCCGCTGGATGAGCATATTGACGAAAACGGCGCTAAGAATGCCCAGAACTACAGCGTAACCAGCCGACCCCTGATGCGTGACGGAGCAATCTCCGCGATGTACATAGGAGCAACAATGGAAGCCGCGCCGATTCCCAAGCCGCCGAGGATTCGCCACATCGTGAACCCAGTCAACGAACCCGCGAAGAAGTATGTCCCTACGGAAGACGCAGCGAAGCAGACCGCACAGAGCCACAGCCCGACCTTTGCTCCCAGTCGATCGACGATCCAGCCCGCCGTCGCGGAGCCGATCAGACAGCCAATCACCGCACAACTGGCGGCCCAACCAATTCCTTTTTCGTCGAGCTGGTAGTACCGGCTGAGGTAGTCAATGGCCCCGCTGATGACGAGATTGTCGTAGCCAAAGAGATACCCGCCCAGTACTGACACCAGGGTGGCAATGACGAGTTGGAATGATCTGCGTTGCGGCGCCACGCTCGATTTCATAGCAGCCCCTCAGGATCGACCGAGCGGGGCCAGAGCGGCGGCACGCGAAAGCCCTCGGCAAACGCGCAGCCACACTGGAATCCTCGCATCCGCGAGAAGTTATCCATCATGGCGACCGTGGGCACGCCGTACATATCGATCATCCACTGCTCCTGGCTCTTGTGGCAGACTAGCATCGCGCGCTTGCGGTCGATGTCGGCCGAGATATCCACGTAGCGATTGGGAATGAAGTTCACACCGCCAATCGTGTCCATGTAGATGATTTCGGGAATCTTCGCGCAGGGAGCGTGGTCGGTCTTGATATTCGGCACGGTGACCATCACATGCGTATCCCAGATTATCCGGCCCGATGTCACGTGATCCGGATGGTAATCGTTCTCAGGATCGTGGCAGATGATCAGGTCGGGACGCACCTGGCGGACCAGGTCGATAAACCGCAGCCGCGTACTTGCGTCGTTGAAGAGAAACTCGTCGGGATAACCCAACCAGTGAAACTCCGCGGACAGTACGGCGGCCGAGGCCTCGGCCTCAGCGCGCCGTATCTTCGCGATCTCGGACTTGGAGTGCGTCGACGATCCGACTTCTCCATTGGTGGCAATCGCCAGCGCCACGTCGTGACCGTGGCGTTGGTACTTGGCAAGCGTTCCGGCACATAGCAACTCGATATCGTCCGGATGCGCACCGACCGCCAGAACCTTCATCGGACCGCCTCGTGGGGCATTTGCTCGCGGGGAGCTTTCTGTGCCGCCGCCGCGGCGCGGGCTGCTTCACGGGCCGCTTTTTCGGCTGGCTTCAGCGGCAGACCCAATTGATCCCACTGACTCTTGGTGATCTCCACGTATCCCAGGTCGTTCAACTCGTCGCTGACGCGTGGCGCCTGCAGAATGAACAGATGGAACGTCTCCGTGTTGTCGGCCGGGTTGAACGCGCAATGCCACTTGCCTGGCGGAATGTAAAAGACGTCGTGCTGCTCCGCGTCGAGCACTTCGCCCTCGACGACTACTTTTCCACTGCCGCCGATGACCACGTAGCTCTCGTCGGCGTAGTCGTGCAGGTGGATCGGAAATCCGTAGCCCGGCTCGATCGAGTGCATGTCGAAGTCGACCGTCCGCTGCGGAAACGCCGCAAGGTTGATCGGATGATGGCGCGGGTAGCCCGGAAAGTTGTACGTGAACGCAGGCTTAAACAGATTCCCGCGGTGGGCGCCCAGTTTCTCGAGCTCGCGTAGTTTTTGCATCACTGGCTTGACGGCGGCGGCGGCTTCGGGACTGTTCTCCCAAACGTCCACCGTCGACGCTCCGTCCGAGCACTTCCACGTGTAACCCTTGACTGTATAGTCGGATGGCATGGCTCAACTCCAATTGTGACTGGTGACGCTTCTAGCCCTGGGGGACTTTCTGGGGTCGGTAGTGTGGACGCGGTACGTCGGGCGCGGTGGAAATAGCTTGCCGAATGACCGTGGCCGCGGCGTTTTCTTGCTCTTCGGTAAGGCGCGATGGGATTGGCAGTAAGATCGACCTGGCGAACAACGCATCGCTCTTGGGACACGAGCCTTTCTCATACGGGAACACGCTCTGTGCGTTCTCCGCGAGCATCCAGGGATTGCCAGCCGCCGACAAGGGGACTCGATTCACCAACGCCGGAATATTGTAATAAATATGCAAGCCGTATTCTGAAACGCGCACGGCATTGTGCAAGCCCCCCGATTTGATGCGATCGACTACTTCAACAGCCAGCTCCTCGGTTTCGAGCAGCATCACCAGAAAGCCGCCGCAGTCTCCCTCCGCGTCATGCACGCGGCGGAACGTCAATCCAGGCACGTCCGCCAACATCGTCTCGATCCGTCGCTTCGACTTCCGCATCGATCCGACGATGCGATCGAGTTTTTGCATCTGTACGAAAGCCACCGCTCCGCAAAGCTCCGTCATGCGACGCCCAGCGCCCCAGGCGATTGCATCACCTTCGGGCATTGCCAACCGGCCGTTTTTGCGAATCATGCCCATGTCGTGAGCGGAAAAAGCTCGTTGATAGAGGGCCTCGTCGTCGGTGATCAGCAGTCCCCCTTCGCCGCAGGTGATGTTCTTATTCAGCTGAAGACTGAAGATACCCGCGCGGCCAATTGTCCCCAGCGCCTTTCCGTGGTAGGTCCCCCCATTGCATTGGGCGCAATCTTCTAGAACGGGAATCCCGTGCCGATTGCTCAGCGCCATGATGGCGTCCATATTGCAAGGCGATCCGGCCATGTGAATCGGCAGGATAAGCCTGGTTCTCGGCGTAAACCTGCGCTGCAGGTCGGCCGGATCGAGGCAGAATGACTCGTCAACCTCGCATAACACCGGAATGGCGTTCTGCTGAACGACGGCGGCGACCGTGGCGACCCACAAGAACGACGGAAGGATTACCTCGCAACCCGGCCCGATCCCGAGCGCCGACATGGCCGCCATCAGCGCGCCCGTGCCGCTGTTGATGGCCAGCGCATGTCGTGTGCCGTAGTAGCGCTCGGAAGCCTCTTCAAATGCATCGACGTACTTCGGCGCATGGAGTCCGTAGTAGCGAAAAAGCGAACCAAACTGCATCACGTCTTGAACCGCGTGCTCTTCCTTTTCGTCGAGCCAATGCACGCCCGGGAATTCAAATGGCCAATCCACACGCATCGTTCTTCTCTCGTTGGTCAATCACTAAGGTTCCTAGGCCACGTCGATCTCGAGTTAGTGACCTGTTCGTTGCCGTCGCGACGAAAACACTCTGGCCGCGATCAACGCCGATCCTAAGGCGAGCAATCCGAATGTCGTGGGCTCCGGCACTGCATGCGCGTGGGCGGGACCGCCGTTGGTGGCCGTGTGGTTCCAATTGGACGAAATCGAATTGATGTCAAAAATGTTCACGACCAAGTCGTGATTGACATTACCCGGGGCGAACGCGTTCACCGGGCCCGTGGGATTCCAATTCGACGACACGAGGTTGATGTCAAAAATATTGACCACGCCGTCGCGATTCGCGTCTCCGTCCAATTCATCCAGAACGATCTGGCTGTTCTCGTAAACGACATTGTATCCCTTGCTGGTGGCTGCCAGGGCGTTTCCGAACGTGCCCGTCAGTCCACCCGCGTTGTACGTGGCGATCACGTACGTGGTAGCGCCATTCAGCGTGCCCAGAACGTCCAACACACTCGTTGCGGAGAGGGTGAGGCTGTTCGTGACGGCCAACTTGTCGATCGAAGCGCCGCTGCCCTCGACGGCCAGCTTGCCATTGATCGTGACCGCGCCCGTGACCGCGAGCGTGCCGATGGAAGCGCCTGGCGCAAGCGTGCCCCCCTCATTGACAACGACCTCGGCGGGGACCGTGCCCGTTCCGCCTAACGCTCCGCCAGTTTCGACCGTCGTGAGGCCGGTACCGGCGGTCGAATTGACGAGCAATGTCCCGCCGCTGACAGTGGTCGTGCCGGTATAGACGTTCGCACCGGAAATCGTCCAAGTGCCGGCGTCCTTTTTGGCGAGACTCCACGTGCTGCTCGAATCGCCTTCGGCAATCGCACCAGAAATATCTCCGTTGCCCGCACCGCGCAAAGTCAGCGCAAACGCGCCCAAATTGGGTTGCGTGACGTTGCCGGTTATCTTCAACAGGCCTGCGTCGGATTGGATGGCGACGTTCAGATTCGCCGCGTCGTCGACAAAAGCAGCCAAAGTGTTTGTCATCGTATTCGTGCCGCTCTTGTTGATGAGCTGCGGCTTGTCGTCGACTTCTCGGGTTCCCATGTAGACGAAGGTATCCAAGGTGATGTTATTCGTCAGCACGATGGCGCCCGTCGAACCAGGCACGCCCCAAGGATTCGTCCAGCCATCGGGGTGGGTCAGTCCCGTGTTGTTGCTCACCTCGACGAATCCATTCTGGATGGTAAACAATCCGGGCCATTCCTCCGGGCCCCCCTTGAGATGCAAGGTTCCGATGCCGTCCTTGAGCAGGATCGGCGCTTGGATGCCAACCAGGCCCTGGTTCACATGGAAATCGTGGTCGCCGAGCATCGTGATGAACGCCAACGTCAGTCGACCGTTGCCAATATCCAAGGGTGCGTTGAACACGAAGTCACCACCGGCGGCGACCAGGTTCTGCCGGCCAACCGCGGTCGGCAAATTGAATGTCTGCGAATTGGGGCTGTTGTTCATCGTGTTGGTCGTGCCGGTTCCCGCATTCAACACGAGCTTTCCCGTGCCGCCGCCGTCATCCACGAACGTGAACGCCGATGCATCTCCGTCGAACGTCATGTTGTGGAAGCTCATCTCGCCCGTGACCTTTAATGTGGTTCCGCCTATGGAGTTGAAGATCACGTCGTCGTCTGCTGTGGGCGCGATATCGCCGATCCAATTGAGCGGATTCGCCAGCAAACTGTCGCCGCCGTGGTTGTCCCAGATGATCGTAGCGGCCTGCGACGAGGCGCCGAAAACGAGCAGGCACGCGACTACGAGAAGTGTTCTCAAATTAGCACGTCGACGTTGGGCAATCATGGCTGGTCCTCACTTGTACGTTGGAGGTAATGTAAGCAAACGAAGGCTATCCAAGTGCGCGTTCAATGCGCGCTCGTTGGCGACGTGGAACAACTCACTAAGATCATGCACTCCGCCTGGTCCGTTGCCTCTTCCGCTCCGAACGTGCTCGTTGAAACTACAGACTAGAATCGGAGCCACGCGACCGAAAGTCGGTATTGCGACAATCTTTGTCTGATTTGCGTCAGCACGAGAACCGGACGAAGTCAAGACTTCGGGGCCAAGAACGGTCAGCCCAAACATCACGAAGCACAGGGCCGAGATTTCAAGAATCCACGGCCGCGACCGATTCTTGACCGGTCATCCTTCCCTTGCCGTGCGTCACCCACGCGCCGATTAAGAGGCTGGGCGTATGCTAATGGTCCATTCGACCATCGCGGATTTGCGACTGCCGGCGATACGCGGTCGGCGGCATGCCGCAGGTGCGATGAAAGACGATCGTCAAGCGGTGAGCGCTCGAAAAGCCCGAGAGCTTGGCAATCGACGGCATCGCCAAGTCGGTGGATGTCAAAAGCTTTTGGGCCTGTTGAATCCGCGTTCTGCAGATCTCCTGCAGCACGGATCGGCCCAACATCGACCGAAACTTGCGTTCCAGCTCGCGACGCCCAACATCGATGCTCTTGACCACGTTCTTGACGTTGATGCCTTCGATCGCGTGCAAGTGGATGTACCGCAGCGCGGAGATCACAACGGGGTCTCGAATGGCCATGGTATCAGTCGATTGTCGAGCGACCACGCGCACCGGCGGTAGGAAATGGCGCGCGACTAACGACGCACGCCTAGACATGGCATCGTCGAGTGTTCTCGCGGCTTCGTACCCGATCCGCTCGGCGGGAATCGCCACGCTCGACAATGGTGGAGAGGTCAACAGGCATTCGAGTTCGTCGTTGTCGACGCCTAATAGCGCTACTTCGTCGGGCACGTGCAGACCCAACTGACTGCACGTGTCGGCCAGGCTCCGCGCCAAAACGTCGTTACATACAAACAATCCGACGGGTTTGGGCAATTGACGCAGCCAATGGCGCGTCTGCGATTCCATCTTCCTCCAGTTCGTCGTCGTGGGCGCTTCGCGCAGATACTCGCCGTGACAAATCGCGGCTTCGCGGCCGGCCTCGGCAAGCCGCTGGCGAAACCCTTTTTCGCGCATGCAAGAGTACATCGCCAACTCGCTGCCGAAGAACGCGAAATGAGAGAGCCCAAGCGAAAGCAAATGGTCCGCGGCCAGGCGGCCCACGGCGTCGTGGTCCACGTCGACCACTCGGACTTTCAGATTGGGCAGCCAAAACGCCGTATCGACGATTGGCGTGCGCATGCGGAGCAAGCTGCGGGCAAAGTCGGGACTGTAAAGTTCCGCGATGATCCCGTCGGGCTTCCAAGCGCGCAACGCGGGGACGATCTGCACGTCGGGCGGTCCATTGCGAAAGGCCCAGCCCGGCTTATGAATCCCATAGGCCCGGATACCTCGAATGACGTCGCGGCAGAAGCTCAGATCCTGGCCCATCAACAGGGCAATACGTCGCAGTTTGGCCACCGTTGGAACTCCAGTGATTTCCATGCGGTACGCGTCGGGAAGCCGGCGCGTTTGTCGTTGTCGCACGGTTCGACGCACCGTGGGGACGGGACCGCGGTCGGCACGAAGTGAATATCTGGTCCCGAATGGTCGCCGCTCCGTGCAGTGTGTGCGCGGTGCAAATCCAGTCTGCGCTATCGTACTTCGCGAGCGGCGAACGAAAAGAGGCGTCGTCGCAAAAAGGCAAAATATTTGCGCAAACGCATCTTTTGCACGTGTGTCGTGGTGCCGTAAAGTGAACACGCTGATGAGAAGCTCTCCTGTGAGGTCTGTCCGCGCGTCGGAGTCGGCTCCGATGACGGAGATCGCGGCATCGCATTGGTCCCTAAATCGCCGTCCCGCGTGCATCGACGCAAAATACATGGCCTCCTTCAATAATTGAAGCAAGGAACAAGACTCATGGTCGGTCAACCTAGCGGATCGCTTGCCGAATCTCGCCGCGCCTCACGCGCAATACAAACGGCGCGTCGCCGCCAAACCGCCCGAAGGAGTCGCTTGTCACGGACCGGTTTCACGCTCGTCGAATTGCTGGTCGTCATTGCCATTATCGGCGTTCTTATTGGGCTGTTGTTGCCAGCCGTGCAAGCGGCGCGCGAGTCGGCCCGACGCAGCCAATGCACTAACAACACGAAGCAAATCGCCTTGGCGATTCACTTGTACTACGACGCGAACAACTCGCTGCCGCCCGGCTATGGCATGCTGCCCGAAGGTCGCTATGGAACCGGGGCGTCCGCCGGCAAGCCCTATGCCGAATGGTCTTGGGCCGCGCGGGCCTTTGCCTACGTCGAACACGGCAACATCAGTTCACAAATTCCGTGGCATTGGAATCCGGGAGGCGCAACATTGCCTTCGGACACGATCGTCGAGACGATCAGCGCCAGGCTTCCCGTCTTTCAGTGCCCTTCCGATGAAAGTGTAAAAACGAATTGGGGTTCGACTAAGGGGCGATGTTGGAATCTAAATACGCTGCCCCAGGGTTTCGGCAAGATGTCCTATGCAGGCAACTTCGGGCGAGGACAACAGGAGGCGCCCAAGTGGAAACCCGGCGATTCTCCCACGTCAACCATGGTTCGATTCGACGGAGTCTTTCGCTACAACGAAGGTGCGAAATTCCCCGAAATTACCGATGGCTTGTCGAACACCTTTCTGACGCTGGAACTGATCCCCGGTGGAGAGTGCAGCATTCGCGGGGCCTTTGCTTACGACGAAGGACCCTTGGCAATGCAAAACTATCCTCCCAACGATTTCGCGCCTGACCTGGTCCGGTGGTGCGACGAAGACGACAAACGATCGGGAACCTCGGCGCCGTGCATCGACACGGTCGTCACGCAGCTCAACATGGTGCTGCACACTTCCCGGAGCATGCATCCGGGCGGTGTGGTCGTAAGCATGTGCGATGCAAGCTGCCGCTTTGTCACCAACGACATCCAACTTGTAGCTTGGCAGGCCATGGGCACGCCCAGTGGCGGGGAAACGGTGAGCCAATGATTGCCGCTTATTTCGGATTCAGCGACCGGCATCGAGCATGCCGAACAGGAGGGAAAGTGACGGCCAGGGCCTATTGCTCCGTCTTCGCTCTCATGGCGTGTGCGCTCGTGGGATGCAGCGAAAAGAAACTCGGATTGGAAGGCGCCGTGACGATCGACGGTCGAGTGGTCGATGACGGCACGATTCGCTTCGAGGCGGCCGAGCAGGCCGCTAACAAGGGTATGATACGAACGGGCGGCGCGGTACACGACGGGAAGTTTCAAATCCTAGCCAAGGATGGACTGCCCGCGGGTGCGTATCGAGTGATTGTGTCCGGCTATCGGAAGACGGGACGGAAGGTTACTGACCCACAGCGTGGCGAACTCGACGAGCGCGTGCCCATGAGCGGCCGCGAAACGAGTGCCGATGTCACCATCTCGCCCGAGAATGCTCAAAAGGTCGAAATTGCCTTGACGTCGTCTGGCTAGCCTTTTGGTCCACGATCGAAAATGCTAGGCGCCCAATCGATGTCTCCAGCCAAGCTCGTAGGCGGTCTCCGTGGACAAATCGTCGACCGACTACGTGGCGAAATCCTTTCCGGACGGTTCGACGTGGGCGAGCCGATTTGCCAGCAAGATCTGGTCGATCGATTCCGCGTGAGTCGTACGCCCATTCGAGAAGCAATCATCCAGCTTACGTATGAGGGGGTATTGGTGGCCGGGCCTTACGGCGGAGTGACGGTTGCGAACCATGCGCACGACTCGATTCGCGACTCTCTGGTCCAGCTGCGCCGGACGATCGAAGTTTGTGCCTTGCGACTCGGATTCGATCATTTCGACGACAGTGATTTCACTGCGTGGGACGACATCGTGCGAAAAATGGGAAAAATGCCTGTCAGAGGCGAGACTATGCCGCGCTGGCGGAGCAAGATATTGCGTTTCATCGGTCGATCCGGGCACGCGATTGTGCTCTCAATTTGGTCGATCATCGTGACGCAGGTTCGCGTTCATTTTCGCGAGGCGCATTTGGCTTACGACGACCTCTTGGATGTCTATCGAGAACATGCGGTCATCGTCGATATGTTTCGTGCCAGAGACAATCGCGCAGCGGTCGATCTTTTAAATATAGCCTGAATGTTCGTCCAATCTCGTCCCCGACATTCAATCCGGGTGCAAAGGTCAGTTCCAAACTACCGCCTGGATTGACGGGAATGCCTGCTTTGAACGAAAAAGTGGGGTTCTAATCGGCAGCGTCCAGAACCATTCGCAACAGGCCATCCGAGCCCATTGCAACGTTCCCCTATATGTGAATGCCCATCACGGGAAAGTTCTAATAGCTACCATGGTAATCATTCGGGCGTAACTCGCGCTCCGCTCATGCTAGCGTATTGGCATTTACCGAGTTGTGTTGCGTGCTAGCGGAAGGATGAAAGATTGGGCCTCCGGCGGTAGGACATGGTTTGGTCAAACGAACCGTGTACTTTCCACAGGAGGCCCA